>VFSW01003601.1_pt1 | contig 23207 bp, 16 predicted proteins | sample 5358111 | NCBI WGS metagenome assembly VFSW01 (sample SAMN11554181, study PRJNA540505) | mine drainage metagenome | isolation source: sediment from site ElyBrook_90M | place: USA: Ely Copper Mine, Vershire, VT | collected 2017
GTATCATGCTCAATAACTTAGACGCATCGTCCCCTTCAACGTTGGGACACTACTGGGATGAAATGATGACCTACCAGCATCAACGACGCGCTAGTCATCGGGACGAATGCGCAGTGCGTGGAGTTCGGGAACGCCGCGGCCTCCATCATCTTCATCGCCAATCAGCACAATGAGCTCTTTTCGATTAGGCAGCGGGGCTAGGAGGACCGGGGAGCGCTGCTCCTGCCATATCACCCGAATCAGCTAGCAGCGTCGCGATCGGTGATTCCCCCCTGGATGCGGATCGCGCACTTTTCGCAGTGGCACTGCGTCCGACGGTCGAACCGGGCGATGATCCAAAAGAAGCCAATATGGGTGGCCAGGGGACTTGCCGAATGAAGTGGAGTGACGGGCCAGCAGACCGCTCATCGATTCAAATATTTTGTGCATTCGATGATTGCGCATTGCTAGAACGTCGGATGAGAGAGTTGAGGCTGAATACTACCCATACCTGTATTGCGGAGAGGGAACTATGAAACTATCGGCTATGTTAGTTGGTCTCGGAAGTTCCGTTTGCATATGCGCCTGCACCGGACTAACACAGATGCAGGATACGGCAGCGAAATTCGATCTGGGTGTGCACACGGCCAGTAATGCGGAATTAGGCTTGTTTAACCAAGTGCAGGCTGCCGAGTGTGCCCGCAATTTCTACACGCAAGGGTTCGATTTTGCAACTGCGGTGCCAGACAAGAATACGGGCCAATACCGATTGTCGGACTCCATTCTCGACCTACGCCCGAGCGCCTGCGTGCATCAGGAGTTAACAGATCCGGAACTCCGTATGAGACAAAAGCTCTTGGAAGCAATAACACTTTATGCGGACGCCATTCAGTCCCTTACCAATGGCACATCGGAGACGGGCCTTGGCAAGAATGCGACGGACTTAGCCGGTGACATTAAGACTCTCGCGACACAACAGAAATTCACGACGGAGGCGCAAGGGGACGCCGCTGTACTGAACACCGCGGTCACTACGATTGCTGCGATGATTATTGACCATTCCAGCTACAAGCACGTGAAGGATGCTGCACTTGCTATGCAAAAGCCTTTATCGATCGTAGTGGCTCGATTGAAAACCGAAAATTCTGATGACGCCGTCGGTCTTGAGAGCAAAACCGATAGCCTAGCCAACGAAATGCGGAGTGCCCTATCTGCGGCTCGCGACAAATTCGGACCCGCCAGCTTTCTCGACGTTGTGGCAGCTAGAGCAAGTTTCCAGTCGTTGATAGTCGCGGCGCCAAATGTGCAAACTCTTAATGACACGTTAGACGCGATCGTTAGAGCCAACGACGCTCTAGGTCGTTCAACTGATGGCGGCGCAATACCGGAAATCGCCGATCTAATTAGCCGTGCCCAACAAGCGTCGACTCTTTTCAATTCGTCGAAGTAAAAACTCAGAAAAAAGGGTGCTAAATCATGGCGACACTGAACCAAAAAATATCTGTGGCCGGAGCGATCGATGCAATTCGGAGCGCGGAGAATTTGTTAACGGACCAAATCCAGTCGTCGATTGACACGCTGACAGCCATAAAGCTGACTCATGAATATAACAATTTAGATTCCTACCTTTCGGAGCTACTGCATGCACAAAACGCGGCGGATGACGCGACCTTTGCGAATGCCACGCAGGCGTTACAGTCGCGAACAAGCGGACTTCAGGCCGATGAGGCAGCAATTAAAGCAATCATTGCCGATGTGGCAACCGCGGGAAAGGTTGTCGGGTACATCACCAAGGCGCTTGCATTGATAGCTAAACTGTAGACACGCGGCGTCCCGCGGTTCCGAGTACCGGATCGATGCATAGCCGGACTGAAGAATGGTTCGTCGACGAATGAGCAGGAGACGTTAGCTCCTTGTGTCCTTCCGTCCGACTATTGCCTGGAAGGTTTTGTCGTCGCGGAAATCGGCGAGGTCATTGTCCACACCATCGGGATCCGAAATCTGCCATAGCCGCGACTTAAAAGTCGGGTCAAGTGCGACGGCGCGTCGCGCGCAATCGAAAGCGTTGTCTTTGGCAGATTCCCGTTCGGTCCCGCCGACGGAAAGAAGAGCATGGTGTTTTTGACCGAATGCGGCCGCAAGATAGAACCAATAATCAGGACGCTTGGCTGCGACGCTGTTGGAAAGCTGCCCACCGAGATCGATCACTTTTTGATAGCCGTCTGGGCGATACAGTAGGGTATACATGAGATTGAGGCTATCGTCGACGGAAGGCTGGGTGCTCTCAAGTACTGCCCGAATAAATGGGCTTTCCGCGGCACCGCTCAAGCTGGCTTGGGTGGCCATCTCCTTTACAGCTATTGCGCTTGGTAGTCGGTCGAGGTCTTCTTCGACTAATTGAAATAGGGCAGACAGCTTCAGGCGAGTAAACAAATATAAAGAGACAAATCCGGCGATCAATCCCACGATTAAAAGCATAGGTCCGACGTTGGGCAACGTGCCCGCATTTCCACCAGCAGCATCGGGGAAGACACGTGCCGTCTCGCGTAGAAAGATTCTAAATCGATAAAGTGCTGGGTCGATCTGATTCAACTGCGTCAGACCGACCCCAACAATCATGGTTGTAAGCCAGTCAGAAACGCGCTCTAGGTTCGTATTGGAACTCAGGACGCGCTTCCTTTTGCTGTCGGCGGATGAATTGGGTGACGGTGGCTCGTCCTTGGGGTCGCGCGATAAGACACGGGGAACTGCAAACAAGAATCCTAAAAGGGCTCCAACGGTACCGGAGGCCAACGCAATAAGGCTCCCAATGCCGATCGCTGCGGCTAGGCCGTGTGATTGTGATGCCCAGAGCGCCAGTACCGCCGCGGTGGCGACACCGATTCCAGCTAACCACAGGTTCCGGCGTGTGCGCGCCGCCTCGATTTCGGTGCTAGGCACCATACCGTTTCCGGTGAGCATTTTTTGTTTCCCTTTGATGCCGCTCGACACGGCGCCTACGTTGCTTGTTAGCTTATGGTCGCCCAGCCAGCCCATGGATACGGCAAAGTGCGCATGGCATCCGCACTCGGTATGAATATAGGTGGTCTTTATGCATACGGCTGGTTGGTCCCTCCTGAGCTGCAGACCGCGCGGCCCCTTTCCGTGAAAGCCAAACTCACAGCCTTCGCTTCTGCTGCTCCAGAAATCCATCAACCCGATCAACTGCGGTATCGATCTGACTTTGTGGCCCGGTCAGCACGTGACGGCTCCGAGCCGCGATGACGTTCGGATCTTCGTCCGTCATAGATTCCAAAGTGTGCGACATGGCAACAATTGCGCTCTGATGTTCAGTCAATGCATCGACTCGTGCCCCGGCGTTTCCGATGCTTGCCGTGGAGGCAACGATCCGCAGCGGTGTATCCGCTCTCGGCGGATCGCCGAATAGAAATACACCGGCAAATGTGTTTGCTTTTGCAGTTCGTGCGCCCAAATCGCCCAAAGACCACTTGATCTGCAGGTATCGAAGAAGACTCGTATGGTCCATCAATTCCGAATACCGCCCGTTTCCTATATACGGCGAAATTAGCAACGCGGGAACCCGGACTCCATAGCGGTCGAACGTGTACTCTTCCGTGTGATGGTCCGGAGGAACGGCGGCGAGCGGCGACACGTGATCGTAGAAGCCACCATGTTCGTCGAACAATAAGATGAAGAGTGTGGAACTCCACAGCGCCTCATTGCCGCGGATCGCGTTGTAGACGTTCGCGACCAGCACGTCGCTTTCAATGATGTCGTGCGGCGGGTGCGCGTCATTGGCGTCGGGTTGCAAATAAGAAGGCTCAATGAACGCGAACGCCGGGAACTTTTCGGCGTCCCCTGCGGCGTCCTGATAGAACGCCATCATGTGATGATGGCGCGCAGCGTTTTCCGGGGACCACTGATGGACGAACAGAAATGATAGGGGTGTATCCCCGAAGTAGACTCGCCAGCTGATGCCGCGCTCGTTCAATCGGTCGAACACCGTCGGTTGATCGTACCAGTGTAGATTGAGATTCATAATGCCATTCGGCATTTTCACGCGACCGAGACTCGTGCCGCTGAGTGCGAAGAGCCGGTTCACCCAAGTCGGCCCTGGTACCGAGGCGTGCCAGTTATCGCAGACGGTGAACGATTCCGCCAAAGTGTGGATGGCCGGCAACGCTCCACTCTCGTGATACTTCATCACCTCGGACGGATCCACGAGATGGGGGTAGTGCCGCGCATAATCCAGGACGAACCCGCCGTTCTCTGCGACGCCGCCGGCACCGCGCAATTGCACCAACACGTCGGGCGTTTCATGAACGGGATCATTGGCCAATTGGCGCGCAGCGCCGGGCGCTTGCCGATACGTTTTGCCATTAAGTTCGTTGATCGCGTTTGGCTGGTAGGTCGGCCGCATCTTTGCAGTACCAGCCAAAATATGATCGAATGATCGATTCTCCAGCATGAGAACGATAACGTGTTTGATCGGGTCCGCTGCCATAGCGTTACCTCACGGTTGCGGGGCGATTATACGACCGCGCCGCTGAATGCGCGCAAACTCGATCTGGACGACAAGATGCCGCGCAAGTACATCGCCAGAACATTTGCGCCGCCGGTACGCAGGCCGTCGCGATCACGATCCGGATGGCTGCCAACCGGCTTCATTCTTGGCGCCATCGTTAATCTTTGCTGGCCTACGCTGGTTCCCTCGAATCGCGCATACCGCGTGATTCCGCTATTCCGCAGTGACTCAGGCGAAAGGACGCCCTATATAATTGACCACAGAAAACCATCATAAAATCATCGTATTACGCGCATAATAAACATTATGGTAAATTACGGATTCCGATCCCCTTGAGCCTAGCAAAAATCGCTACAAGTGCAGAATTACCCATCGGGAATGGGCCGCCGTGCGCGTCGGCATCGCCCAATTAGTTGGCGCAGTGTCAGCGCATAATGCGTTCCACAGTATGCGTATCTATCGGCTAGGGAATCTCAACCCGCGTTGATCAACATATGGCTGCGTTTCCAATTCTATCTTCGCTTGAGGTTCGGAACTACGGACTATATCCAAACGCCGATAAGAGCGGCGTATTCACGCTGACTTTCGCTCAAGGCTTGACTCTAATACTGGGCGCCAACGGTCTTGGAAAAAGCACGTTGGTTGGTATGCTTTTCCGAATGCTGACGGGACCATTCGATTTGGCATTGCCGTCAGGATCGATTGGAACATCCGAGTTGAAAGCCACGGCGCTGAATCGTCACCTCCGTCTTGCGTTCGGCGCACGGGTGAATGACGCTGCACGACAGGCCACGGCGACTCTCAACTTCGCATTGGGTACCCGACAATATTCCGTCACGCGATCTCTAAGCGACCTTTCCCTGGTTTCCTTCGAGTGCAGCGGTTCGCAGCCGGGAGACGAAGAGGGATTCCAGCGAGCGATACTCGTCGATGCGAACCTCGCCACCTTCGGTGAGTGGATCCTTGTGCTTCGCACGTTAGTTTTCTTCTTCGAAGACCGACGAACACTCGTATGGGATGCGAGCGCCCAGCGCCAACTACTACGCTGTTTGCTGCTTCCACCTGAGGAGGCATCGCGGTGGGCCGTCGCAGAGCGGGAAATTTTGGAGCTCGACACGCGCATGAGAAACCTCCAGGCGGCTCTACGGCGCGAGCAACGAGACTTCACTGAGGTTCAGCATCGCGTACAAGCATCCCCGGGTGTCACGTCCGCTCTGCGTGCGGCGGAGGCGACCGCCGACCGGCTTCGGGAACGCCAGGACGTTTTATCCGAGAGTGTCGAACTCGCGGATCAATCGCGGCATCGACACCGCCTAGACGCATTTAGAGCTCAGGAGCAGCACGACGCGGCAATTCAAGAACTGGAGCGCGCGCGCCTTACGTCAGTCGAATCGCGGTTTCCTACCGCCGACGCGTCAATGCGATACATTCTTGCGCGCTTGATGAGCGACGGGAATTGTCTGGTGTGTGGAACCCCAGGGCAGGAAAAGAAGCGCGAGGAACTCATCTCAGCGGTCGATCATCGCCGTTGCGTCATCTGCAACTCTCCAGTACACGACTCATTGACAGCGGCCGTCGATCTTGGAGATGAACGCATCGACTCGATGCGCCAGAAGGTCGCCGCGACTCGCAAGACAATGCGGGCGAGTCAGCATCTGCTGGAGGAGTCCACAAAAGCGTACGAAGCGACAACAAAGGAATTGGCGCAATGTGCCACGGATCTCTCCGGAGTCCGCGACCAGCTAAACGCCCTAGTCAATCAACTCCCTCCGGAGGAACAGCTGGCGCGTCGTCAACATGACGAATTGAGAGCACTTGAAGGACGGGTAAATAGCCTCCGAGTTACGATCAAGGAGAAACGCGAGGCGTTCATTACGGAAATGGTTAAGCACCGAGATTCTATCTTAAGGTTCGCGACCAGTATAAAAAGTGCATTCGAAGCTGCTGCGCAGGGTTTTCTATTCGAAGATGGCACGCTGAGCTGGTCACCCGTCCGAAGCCAAGTCGGTCAAGCAGGCGCAGAAGGTGTCGACCCGATCGAATACCCCGCCTTTGCCGTGGAACTTTCGGGCGGTGACTTTACCGCTGTCGTTCGTCGAGATGGCCCAGATGAGGTATCGGAAAGCCAAAGGGAATTTATCGACTTAGCCTTTCGAATGGCGCTGATACATGTTGCGGCGTCCAATCAGGCCGGCTCTATCGTTATCGATGCTCCAGAATCGTCGCTCGACGCCGTGTTCGTTGATCGGGCCGCATTCGTCCTTGCTCGCTTCGCCAACGCGAACGGAATGAACCGGCTGATCGCGACGTCCAATTTGGCAGCTGGGGCCTTAATACCCGCATTGCTTATTGCGGCAGAAAAGGATTCGCGCCGGCGCGCCGGACGTATTGTGGACCTATTCTCAGCAGGTGTTCCGACGCGCGCCATGATGCAACACGCCGACGCATACGCGCGCTACAAAGCTGATCTTTACAAGCAAATAGAGAATCCCAATGCTTCCGGATAGCGGCAGCATCTCCGATCGGCAGCGCCCTCTCCGCGTGATCGCCCTACTCGACTCACTCGCAAGAGCGGCCATTGCGCCGGCGTCAATTCGAGTACTTCACGAATTGGCATACCTGTCTAACGTTCTTGCTCCCGTGTTTGAGCTGTCGCCAATGAGTGCCAGTTTGCTTAAACGTCGCGGCGGTCCGTACTACCCAGAAATGCAACAAACAATCGACTGTCTAGTCGGGCGTGGAATGATTGATGTATCCGACTTACGATATGTGCTGGTGCCAGAGGAGTCGCGATACCGATTGCACGGCTGCTATCATTTAAATCACGCGCTCGCCGATCCAGTCGTCATCAGATATCGCGAAGTCTACGCCGTCACAGGTGAGCCTCTGTTTATTGACGAACTGGCCGTTGCATATAGCACACTTGCCGCTGAGCAGCTTGGGTACGTTGTTGGCCAGGACGCTCGCTACGCGGACGATGACGTTGACTCGAACAATGTGATCGATTTTGGCGAATGGACATCCGCGGCGAAGACGAACTTTTCAAGAAACGCCGCGCTGACTTTTGCGCCCACCGCAAATCTCATGCCTGCAGAGAGGTTGTATCTCTACTTGGATCACCTTAAGCGGAGAGCCTCAGGTGGCGACTGACGACCTCCCGCTCGGCGCTTGGGAAGCGGATCGCACGGTTTTACGAAACGCTAGTGTGGAAGATTTTGGTGACGTTGCAGATCTGCCCGACGATGTAAAATTTACAGTGCGTGTTGCCCGCCTCGTGAGGAGACGAGAACAGAATATTAACGCGGAAAGGGAGGGGCTGGCGGCCTTCGTGTTGGTGGCCGCCTCGACTTATGAGGCGATGAGGACCGGCCGTAAGGAGGAACGCTTAATTCACACGGGGGCGCGACGGTTGACTGGACGAATTCACCTCGTTCAAGCCGCCGCAACAAGTAGCTTGGTGGACGAATTCAACGGCGACGATTCCGCGATGTTTGCTCGATTAGCGGCGCTAGGTGTCGCCAACTCGCCGACTCTCGTTTACGTGCCGCAAATACCTACGTCATCGCTGTCGTATTACTCGCGTGGCACTGCATCAGATGAACGCGTGTCCGATGTGACGCTCTCGACGGAGACTGTGACGATAGAAGCAATCCAGCAAGTGATCGATGCAGTACATCGGCAAGAATTCTTGACGCCAGACGGCTCCCACCCGTTTAAAGTTTGGGCTGAGCCAAGCGAGGGTCGACCATCTTCCATAGCCGAGGCCGGCGTCCAACAGTTCCTGCGCACAGCGCTCGCGGGGAGATTTTGGCACTGCTCTATTCGATCTGAGCAGTCGTCAAAGGTCGGACGCACCGATCTGGAGGTTGTTGATGATCGCACTGGTCCCGTAGGTCAGGTGATTCATCATGCGCTGCTCGAACTCAAAGTACTTCGAAGTCGCGGAGAATCTGGCGTCCCCGTGACCGAGCAGGCTACCCGCGATCACATTCAGGAGGGCGTCGAGCAGGCCCACGCATACGGGGAGGACAAGCACACCCTGGCCAAGATGCTCTGTTGTTTCGACATGCGGGACATCGACGGCGGGGATGCAACTACGTTCGAGCATGTTCGGGAATTGGCGACAAGGCTCAGCGTACGGTTGCGCAGATGGTTTCTATATCGAAGTTCCGCTGCCTTTCGTTCGGCCCTCGCTGAGGGAACGGCGAACTAGGGTTTCTGCAGAACCACCAGTGTTTCGGCTAGCTTATGATTGCCCCCCTGTTGAGGTGACAACCGCATTGACCGGAAAGGTTCTCTTCTAACTGCACGCAGGCCGGATGTGGGAGCGAGCTCGACGAGTATGTCGGCGACTTTGATTCGGACTCCAGCATATTGACTGTCGCCCACGACCAACCATACTTGCCCGCGACGTTTCAGCGCTTTCGCACTGGCTCGTAGGACATTCTGGAGGTCCGCGAAATACCCCCCCACCATTTCGACAATGTGACGGTCCCAAAGGTCATGACGCACCCTCCGAAGCCTCTCCATTGCTTTCCTCAGCGTAGCGGATTGAGGGGCCGGCGCAAATTGCCTGCTGATTTGGACATGTGAGCTGAGGGTAGATCGACGCAACGCCTGGTTTTCTATAGAAGACCGCAGGTACCCGAGCACCCACAGTTCGACGTTGTACACGTCCGTATAGTCAAAGGAATTCGGATATGGCGGCGAACAGACAACTAGGTCAACGGGGTCAATGTTCCACATTAGTTCTCGGCTGTCCCCGCAGATGACGTTGGACGTGAAGCGCAATCGGTGGTGCAATGCGCTGATTTCTATAATTGCGTTGCCAACTACATCGCAGAAGTGGGTCAGTACAAGTGCTGGGTCTGCACGGCGATTCTCCCAGCCATTTCGATAGCGGCGGCCTTTGCCGCTTACCACGGCATTACTGAAGGCGACGAGCATTCCCCCTAACAGGACCGTGAAAAGCCGTCGGACGATCGGATCCTCTTCTTGAGAGATCGAGTGCTGGATGGCTGCGATCCTCTTGGATACAGCGAGGTCAAAGAGCCAGCGGCCGCTGCGACCCGGCTCGACGAATGTCGGTGGAAGATCCAACATGCCGGTCGTGCCGACGTCACGCTGACGCTGAACGCGCCTTGAGACTCGTGGTAGCGCCGCCAGCAATTCCCGAACATTGTATCGAGCGAGCTTTGCTTCAATCAGGTCGGCAAGGAAAGGATTGACTTCAATACTAATGGACTCAATACCGAGAAACTGGGCCGCTATTGCGCTGGTGCCAGAGCCACCAAATGGGTCGCAAAGTCTTCGGACACGCCTAGACGCCCCCCGCACAGCCATAGCAACCAGCTCAGGGGAATATGCCTCTTTGAATCGGTGCCATCCCTGAAAGGGAAGCATTTCCGACCCAGCATTCGTCGACGGCGACTGGAGCGGGCGCGTCCCGACCCACTCTTCAAATGTAGAAGCTGTTCGAACGGCAGCGTAGCCTGGTCGTGTCAGGCTACGAAATATCTGGTGGTCGCGAGAGTCCATAGGCTACGGCCCCCTACTCCCAGTCCGGGGTTTTCAATCCGAGACTTCGAGCGTTCTCAGAGATGGCCCTCTTAATCGTTTCGGAAACGCCGTCTGGAAACTCGGCCGAGATTTCTACGACGAGCTTCACAGCCGCGTTTGGGTCAGAACGAAGGACAGCCACAATCTCGTCGGCCAGCTGCACGAGACGCATCTTGGCAGTTGCCGCGGGAATGTCGGCTGTTGCATGGAAAGACTTGGACCCGGCAGGTTTTGCTGTCGCACCAGGGGTCGGAGCCGCGGGTTGTTGAATTGCGGTTGGCGTCGTACCAGGCTCCTGCAGCGGTGTCGCGAGCGTTACTGGTGGTGGCCGAGATGCCGCCTCGTATTTCTTTGCAGCGTCAGGCTCAATAAGAACGAGCGTTTCGTCGAAGACGACATCCCCGCTGCCTAATTGAAACCCTTCAAACTTGTCGCCGGTCTGCCCGTAGGCGGTGCCGAAAAAATCTCGGCTTGCGGTTCCAGCGCGGATCGTGTGTGCTAAGACGTCGCGATTCTTCAATCGCGGCATATAAAGATAGCGCAACGTGTCCTCGAAAAACGCCGCTGCGCCCGTGGCATTCTTCTCCGGTTTCCAATACAAGTCTTTGAGCTTCGAGCGCAAATGAATTGGCGACCAGGTTGCGATGACTAATTCATTCTCGATGCAAACACGCTCCAATTCAGCTCCGACGGAACCGCCGCTTGTATTGAGAGTAAAGGCTTCTACATTCACCTTCTGGTCGGTTGGTGTCTCTTGCATCGGACAGAGCAGCCACTTGTAGCATTCGCGAACAGCACGTGGCAAAACCTCATCCGCGGTTCTTAATTCCTTTTCTGCCTGGCTCTTTTGCAAAAGGTCAATGTTCAGGCGCACTTCCTTTACGTCATCTACTATCGATGCCCACGCAAGTGCGATGCGCGCCGCGTCTGTAAGTCTCGATAACGACCCATGATCAGCCGCAGCAAAGAGCAATCTATTACTGCGGTACCGTGGCTTCGGCCCGTTATTTTTCGTGTAACTCAGCGCCGCTTCTATCGCCAACCGCCCCTCTTCTCTTGAATACCAGCTCTCAGGTGGGAGAATGACTAGTCGTAACGCCGTGTCATCAGGCACGTCAGAATGTGGCGTGAAGATGTGGACGCCGTCGAAGAACGTCGTATTTCCGACCACGCGCTTAAGGGCATCGGCGATCTTTCCGCGCACTTCAGTCTTGTCGTCGAAGCGACGCTTTCGGTCCTCCATCTCTCGACGCAAATTGGCACGTGTATCAAACCAGAACCGCGTCGCGTCAAGTGTCTTATCCCCTGATGAATTCAGGTAATGAAGGCGATCCGCCAGGCGGCTGAGCGCGTCGGAATAAAGTGAGATGGCCTGGCCCGGTTGTAGGCAACCAAGCAGGATGCGCGCGCGGTCAATACCGCGTGTACTGACTTTGTTGGCGATGGATGAAGGCGCGCTACCGAGAAAAATTGTTCTTGCGACCCTCCTTGCCGCGCCGACTTGGCCGAAACGCGGCTCCCTATTTTCAAGCTCGGTGGTTTCAGCTCGTTCTCCATCAATGTCACGTTCAATTACAGCATCCCATCCTGCTGGTAAGTAATACGTGAGTTCATTTCTGCTGCTCCCGTCGTGTAGCGGAAGGCTCCCGGGCAGGATCATTAAGTCTTTGTTGTCATCCTTCCAAAGCCGGTAGATGACCTTGGCCATTAGCTTCAGTACGCCGCGAGTGCGCTGAAAGCCGTCGATCGTCGTCCAGTCTTCATAGAGACGATCGAATACTTCAGGATGAATTGGGTACGCTTGTGCTAGCCTGTCGAAATAGCGACCCTCTTGGGTGTCCGCCGGTAACATTGCGCCCTCGGATACGTACGCGTCCGCAAATGCGCGGCAGACAGTGTCTCGTGCCTTGGTGTCACGAACCGGTTCGAATAACCGTCTGCGGACAATCTCGAAAGCTTCTTCTGTGGCGACGGGCTTCCAAAGTGCCTGCACGCGGCCGAAGGTTTTTTCTAGTGCTCGAAGAGCTGCCACCCCCCTTTGACTACCTGCCTCCACATCGGACTCCGGCAGCGATGCCAGAACAATCGCAGACGGCACAAGCTTCGCCGCCTCTGTGAGGGACTGGATAAACGACAGATTGCTGTCGTAGCTGCCGCCAGAGAGCACCTGGCCCTCCGGGAACTGACGGACGTAGGCCACGAGCTCGTCAATCAACACGACGCAGGGCGAATAGCGTTGAAGCAGGTCGCCAAGGATGTCCTTTCCCGGCGACGTGCCCGAGATATCGGATTCTTTAACGAGGGCATAAGCGTCGGCGCCGCCTAGTTGCCAAGCGAGCTCGCCCCATAGTGTCTTGATCAATTGCTTGCCGCGCTTCCAGGTTTGCCCAGGGGCATGGGCTGTGCCATCAAGTACGGCTACGTGGGCTTGTGGGACATCCAGAAGCCCCGCTCGGTCTATTAATGCGGGTATCCCCGCTAAGTGGGCGAGAGGGCATTGCCGCTTTGCCAGGTGATACACCGCCAACATTGTGTGCGTTTTGCCGCCGCCGAACGCCGTCTGAAGTTGAACTACCGGTTCACCACCTTTTCCTGCCAATCGCTGCGCAACTTGCGTTAGCAAGAGACCCATGCCCTCGGTTATGAAAGTCCTCTCATAAAAGGCAACAGCATCCTGGTATTCCCGGCTTGCGCGGCCGGTATTAACCGCCGTTATATCCGCGGCGAACTCGGATTGTTGGAATGTGCCTTCCAGGACATCTCTATGCGGTACGGCGATCTCTCTCCAAGGCTTCATATTCTTCATCTTCCCTGCTAACCGAACAAGGTCGCCTGTTTTGGCGAGGGAGCGTTGGCAGCCGACGACTCAATGGCGCCCCAGCTCGTTATGATTTCGTTGTAGCCGCGAGCGTCCTCCGCCAGACCAGCCCTCTCGCAAAGCGTATACAGCCGATAAGCGAGTTGCCGCGTCGCCTCTAATTTCGTCTGAACGGCGGCCATTAAGGCTCCCGCCCCCCTCTCACCTTCCGTCTTGAACACGCGGATCAGCTGGTGCAAGACTTCCCATATTGGCAACCGTAAATCGGTAGTTGGATTCCAGTCTGTCTTGTATTCTCCCCATCTCAGCAATCGCACAACGCCTCCGGTAGCGAACAGCACACCGGCTTGTTTCACCCCGTCTACGCTCGTGCCCTTCGCGCGCGCTAATGTGTCTGCGTCACCGAATCTCCCTTCTTTCCACGCGTTTTGCTCAAACCAGTGAAGACAGAATTGTGTATCGGCATCGAAATCGTCTTCCGCGAGGAATCGATTTATGAGCTGGAGTGCGCTCCTAACTGTCATAGAAGATCCGTTGGCCTCCAGAACATGGGCATACTTCGAAAATACAGCCATACCTGGTCCAATGATTGCTTGTGAGAGGTCAACTGGCGCGACGGGCGAATGCTCCCCTTCCGCACCGCGCGTCATTGCATCGAGCGCTTCCGGCAATATGACGTTCAACTCACGCAGGAATTCACGACGAGAAGCTGTCGCTGCATCTGGGGCGCGCCTACGACAGACGAGTACGATGCTTGACGCAAGCGCATTGGAACCCATGTTACGCATTCGAAACTCCTGCTCGCTTCGCAACGGCCAAGTGCCAACGATCGCAAACCCCGCCTGTAAGACGGCCGTCAAAAACGTCTCCCATCCAGGCGATGATGTCCCGGCATTGCTGCTCGTCTCCGCTTGCTTGAACGCGTAGTAGATTGTCACTGGACCTTCTGGATGCGCGTGCTCCGCGAGATTGTGAAGCACTTGCGACATTCCTTCCAAGAAGAACGCCTCCGCTTTCCCCTTGTTGCCATGACGACCTGGCGTTGCAACAAGCTCTTCGGCTTTCGGAACAACCATCGTCGCCAGCGTTGAGGGGAACGTCGAGCGTAAACTTCGCCGTAGCCAGACGTAAAAGAAGTCCGATAAATCTGCGTAGCCGATGTTGTCGTAATAGGGGGGGTCAGTGGATACAATTTTTAGATGAGAAATGCTTTGCGTTTGCGCGTCCGCCTGTGTGGCTACACCAACACACGATGGCGAAAGAGTCCCAATACAATCGGCAATGTATTCTATTGCCGGCCGGAAGCCGCCAACGGTGTCAACAAGTATATTGGCTTCGGCAAATTCCCACGCCATCGATAGTGTTTGCTTGCCGAAGAGGTGCATTACTTTTTGATTCGACGGGGACCAACCACAAAGTGCATTTACAAAGTCCGCACACCGGCTTACGGCAAAGGCCAAATAGACGCTTACCGCATCTGCATACGCTGTAGCGCCAGAGCCGCCCGCGTCCAGTCGCTTACCGTCATCCGTCATCCCCGCAAGGCGTGCGTCCTGAACAATCTTCTCCGCGGTGATCGACACCAGATCGCTCAAACTCGTTAACCCAACCAATTGTCTGGCACTAAAGAGGTCCGACCATTTGGACATACCGTAGTTACCAACGCGAAAGCCTAGAGCGTCTTGGAAGAACTCGACATCTGGCGTCCAAACCGGACGCGTAGCCAGAGCACACTCCTCTTGTAATTTTGTCGGCGAGACGTATATCCGTCCCCTTGTGCCCTTCGCGACTATGGCTATTAGTCGCTGACCGACCCGTCCGGCTTGTGCCTCTCGTCGAATGTAATCCGCGGATATGGGCGTTTTCGAAACTAGGCAAAGAAAGTTCGCGCCTCGCCGAGTTGCCTTAGTCCCAATGTCTGCATTTTCCGGTGGCGTGCCTGTTTTAATGATGAAGTGATACTCAGAACCGTTGATGATGGGTTGTATGTATGTCTCGTTGTCCTTACTGTTCGCGAGAATGAACGTCGACACTAGCGGGACGTCAACGTGTGAAAATGCAGGATTCGAGCTCCGTACCGTTCGTGCCCATATCCACGCAAGTACCGTCAGCGATTTGCCGACCAGCGGTTTTAGATCGGGCCGATCCGCGGTGATTTCCGCAGTAATGTCTACGGAAGGATATAAGTGACCAATCTGTCTTATTGCTTCATCACACATCCAACTGCCGTATCGACGCACATCCTCAGCTAAGCCGGTGGCGCTCGGCCATAGCTGTGTCAGCTTTAACTTGCCGCCTTTCTTCGATTCGGAGATTGGCCCGATGGGATTACCACCCTTGAACTTCGCCGGAATCTCGATCATTGCCTTGTTGATGAGAACCGCAACTGGGTTCAAGTCCGATGCGTAGGATTCTAGCCCGAGCCGCTGTGCCTCAAGCGGAATGGCACCGCCTCCGGCAAAAGGGTCATGGAACGCGGGTAGTCGATTGGGGTCAAATAGTTCGCCTGCTCGAGGATGATCCTTGTTGAGTGCACAAACCTCACGCCAAGAGCGGAGAATCTCAGTGCGAGCGCGCTCAAGCACATCTTCGTTTGTACTGTTTCCCCATTGCACTAACTCCTCGATGATTTTGAAAAGCCGTGCTCTTTCTATGGCGGCGTCTTTTCTATTCAAGCCATATTTAAAACCACGACCGATGTTCGTACCTGGATCGTTTACGAGCTGCGCGAACAAGATCGCGCGCGCGGCGGCAAGCGGCTTCCGAGACCACCAAAGGTGTATTCCACGCGGGTGTGCGCCAATGCCCGGCATCTTCTCGTATGCGCATGCGGCGTTGATTACGTCCAACGGCAATGAAACTTCGATTAGTTTGCGCGGCGATTTGATTGGTTGGTCCATGCTTAGCGCCTCTGAGCTCGGGCCAACAGGTCGGGCAGGCTGTAGTTTATTGACGCGACGCCCCAGCTTGGCTCTCGGTCGAAGGGATTGCGGACGTAGTGTGGTCCTTCCACGATATCACCGTCGCCAACCAGAGCGATCGCTAGCACAAACTTGTCACCCTGGTTAAAGGCATAAAGGATCTCGTTGCGCGTGACCGTCACGGTACTGGCGCCTTTCACTCGCCCCTTAACTTCAATATGCCGCGCGTCCGGGTGGATACCTCCAACCGGAGGCGGATAAGAGGTTAGATCCCAACCACACTTGTCGGCGGAAACATCGACGACTTTGCAGCCGTAAGCCTCTTCTTTTCGGCGAACAGCATCCATGGCAAGCCGCTCAATTCGCGAACGAGCGGCAGCATCGGCGGCGAATGTTGCGGCCACAGGGTCCACCGGCTCGTCGCCGCGCAGTTTCGCCATCAGGCCAGCGGGAACCACTAACGCACCGCCTAGGACGACGGGAGTCCCGTTAACCACGTGCCGCATCGCCTGCAATTCACGCTTTCTGTTTTCCAGGCGACCTTCTAGGTCCGCGACAGCGCGTCGGGCGTTTTCGAGGTTTAGGCGGACGTCCTTGCCGGCGCCCTGGTCTTCCTTGAGCTTCATCCATCGGTCTGTCCAGAATCCAATTTCACTGGTCAAACGTTCGTGAACGGCGTTGAGCGTCTTGTCGACATGCGCAACCCGTCGCTCGGCGACCTCCTTGAAATGCTCTGGGACCAGCGTTGATGCGGCCATGCCGACGGCCCTGCGTTCCTGGTCCGCATTTAGCCAGGGCGCCGCGAGCTCGCTCTTGAGCAATCCGCGCTCGGTTTCCGACAGTGGCTCTAGGTCCAGGTGCGGAGCCCAGCCTGCGAAAGACGCGTCCCCCTCCGGACTAACACGAACGAACTGCAAGCGCTTCGAGAGGACGATGCCCTCACCATCCTTAACTTCGTGGGTAAGCAAGAACATCAGCCAAGGAGTTTGACCTTCGTCAGAGGGGTCCACGAGGATGGCACCCTGCCGCAGCAGGTTCATATTTTGTTCAAGGATAATGTCGCTCAGCGCCAACATAAGTGGGTGACCGGGGTGCATGAGGACGGCCCGCGATAGCCCAGCTTTCTCGAGTGGCTGGATTGCTCCCCGCTCAAAGCAAACACGTTCGTAGCGCTTTAGGACCGGATCCTGCTCGCGGCGATTGCGGCCGGTAATTCGTCGGTCTCGCTCGCGTATCGATGTGGGAACATGGGTGATCTCAAATCGCCCTGCCTCACGAGCATGGATCGTCCCACCCAGCGCTTCGAAGGCTTTGAGGAAAAATGCCCGGACAAAGTACGGTTGAAGTCGCCGCGCCTCAGCCCTCTCCATCTCTTCTTTGACCGCAAAGAGTCTATCCGCAGTCATCGACTCCTGGGCAAGTGCGCTCCGATTCAGCAGGGACTTGAGATGGTCGTGGTCGAGGGCCTGGTCGATCTTTGTTGAGAGACGAGCGCGCACGTCAGCGCGGTCGCCGTACCGAATTGCCTCCATGAGCAAATCCTTGAGACTCATTTCTTCAAAGACTTCGCCCAGAATGTCGAAAACGCGGCCCTTGAGGGCCGAGCTTTCTACTTCAAGTTTCTTCAAGAGGCGGTGATATACCTCGCCTTCGCGAGTTTCTTTGGCAACCAGGTTCCACAGATGGCAGACCTCAGTTTGCCCAATGCGGTGGATGCGACCAAACCGCTGTTCGAGCCGGTTTGGATTCCACGGTAGGTCATAGTTGACCATTAAATTTGCGTTCTGGAGATTGACGCCCTCCCCCGCCGCGTCGGTTGCAACCAGTACGCGCACGTCAGGATCAGACCGGAACAGTGCTTGCAGCCGGCGGCGCTCGTCGCGGTGTGTGCCACCATGAATGGTCACGATCGCGTCAGGGTTACCAATTACTCCCGCGATCCGTTGATAAAGGTAGTTGAGGGTATCGCGATGTTCCGAAAAGACTATGAGCTTGCGCTGACGTCCGGACACATCCTTCATTTCGGGATTGTTCTGGAGAATTCTGGAGAGCTCTTCCCACTTGCGATCCTGGCCTGATGCCACAACTGCCTTCGCTTGTCTCTCTAATCCATCGAGAATATGAATTTCGCCATCAAGTTCTGCAATCGTCTTGGCGGCTGTTGCCTCATCGACCAAATTTTCTTCGAGCGCCTCTTGCTCCCCTGCGTCCAGGTCGTCATCGTCATCCGGTACGTCACTCAAGGTCTCGGCGAAGACCTTTCTTCCGCGGCCGCCCAGCTTCTCCTCTTGCAATCGATTTTCAAGACGCTCCTTACGACGCTTGAGCGACTGGTAGATCGCTTCCGGACTTGAGGCCAGTCGTCGTTGTAGTGCAGTAAGCGCGAAACCAATAGACCCGCGCCTGGGGCCGGCAATCTCGTCCGCCTTGCCCATTTCAGTTTTCACATACTCCGTGACGGACTCATAAAGGGCGGATTCGATGTCCGATAACGTGTAATTGACCGTGTAGGCGCGTCTCTCCGGAAAAAGTGGCGTGCCGTCGAACTTAACAAGCTCTTCCTTAACCATTCGGCGCATGAGGTCTGACGCGTCAACTTTATGCACTCCATCGCGGAACTTTCCGTAGAACCGGTCGGAGTCCAGCAACGATAGGAACAGTTGGTAGTCTTCCTCTTTTCCGTTATGTGGCGTCGCAGTCATCAATAGTAAGTGTCGTGTGTGACTGCCCAATTTCTCTGCAAATCTGAACCGTCCGGTCTTCTCAAGCTTTGCACCGAAATAATGCGCCGCAAGCTTGTGTGCTTCGTCGAAGACCACAAGATCCCAGCCGGCCAGACACAGCTTCTCCTGAAGATCTTCGTTGCGTGCCAGTTGATCCAATCGGACGATGAGCTGGTTGTGGTCTTCGAATGGATTTCCGCTTGGCGACACCTGTTCCAGCAGAGGAGAGTACACGAAGAATTCGAGTCCGAACTTCTCCAGCATCTCGTCACGCCACTGCTCGACGAGGCTTCCAGGCGCAACAATAAGGATGCGCCGCGCGTCAGCTCGCATGATCAACTCGCGAATATATAGCCCCGCCATGATCGTCTTCCCTGCACCGGGATCGTCCGCCAGAACGAACCGGAGCGGCTGCCGCGGTAGCATGGCTTCATATACGGCGGTTATCTGGTGAGGCAGCGGATCAACGTTAGAGGTATGTACCGCCATCATCGGATCGAAGAGGAAGGCCAGGTCGATTCGTTTCGCTTCGCAGGCCAATTGAAAACTCGCTGGATTGCCGTCGAACGAGAAAGGGCGCTCTGCTGACGCCACCGTGATAGTTGCCTCATCGGCGCTGCTAAGGAGCCTTTCTTTGATTGTGCCTCGGGGCGTGCGATAAATGAGCTGGATCGCGCCGTTACCCAATGGAACACAGGCAACAACAGACACCACTTCGGCTTGCTCGATGCCGACGAGACTCTGGCCTGCGGCAATTTCGTTCAAATTCATCTAAGTCGACCTGTTACCAATTCGTAAGTCTGCTGGGGCGCCGTCAGGATTGGGATGAGACTGTACGCCATGCACTGCCAAGTGGTTGAGTTCTTGGGATTCCGTATGCATGGTTCGGGTGCATTCTAAAGGCATCCTTGGCGCCATCGTAACTTATTGATATTGTGGTTGGTGTAGCGCCGCTACCGTACGTTCTGGCCCCCCTTTCTTGAAGCCAGGCGGTGCAGTGGTATGTCTCACCACGTCAATGCACTTTGACTGGTTCAGCATGCATCGCTAAATCTTCGCAGTCTTGATATCGAGCCCGAGTGTTACGAAGGCGCGCGACGTACCATTCAACACAACCGCGTTGCCGTCGAAGCTAAATTCTGCGTCAAGGAGCCCCGCATTTGCGAGCGCGGTCTTTGTCTCCCGATCGACCGAGGCCCAAACTGTTCCCGGTCCGGCCTCGACAAGCACGCGGATCGAGTCGACCTCATAAATGGGAACGCGCTCTATAGCGGAAAGCAAACGTAGTAAGAGCGTAGCGTCAATCTGACCCCGCGCGTAGGCGGCAAACGCATGAGCGCACATGGCCGGCTTTCGCTCACTGTCGATTCGATCCAAAAGTTCCAGAATATGTTCGCCGACCTTTCGTCGGTACTTGGGATCAGCCTCCAGCGACTGCGCCAGTACCAATCTCTCGGCAGGGGAAATGTCTGAGAGGACCTTGAAGAAACGTGCAAGCTTGACCATCAGCAGTCGATCGCGGACCGCGTTCAACGCTCGGGCGAATGCGATCATATGCTTGACGCCAGGGATGTGGCTCGCGATATCAGAAGATACAAGCCCGTCCATTATGTACTGCTCAATATCCTGTAGAGTTCCATCAAGTGCTGTTCTTACTTTCTTTTCTGCTTCGGTGTCCTTCTGCAGTGGGATTGGTGCTATGTCGCCCATTCTTTGATGATTCCTCACTACCCTAGTGGCTGCGATTGTTTGTGAGTAATTCCGGCTTGGTTCTGGAACTTTTCGCCGTCTGTCGTGGCTGCCTGCAGTATCCTAGACCTCAGTCCTATCGATCGCGACTTCGTTACGACCGGCGGCGGCGGCCGCCCTCGCCATTCCGGATCGAGTCGCGTTGATCTTTTCGGCATATCGCAACGGCATGCGCGCCGACTTCCATCCGCCCGCCTGGGTAATGGCCGCCAAATCTATATCGAGGGCCGCCAGATCTTGAGTAGCCCCGACGCGTGTCGAATGCCCACTGACTTGCTCAACAAACCGCTCAGGCATCCCTATCCACTGCGCCACCCGTTTGAAGATCGGCGCAATGCTTCCAGGATTTAACGGCCCACCAATCTGATGCTGCCCAATTAGCCTCCGAAATACCGCGCCCTCTTCAACTCCCGCATGCTCCAACCACACTTTCAACCACCGCACAGTCGTGCGCGACAAATAGGCTACTCTCCCCTGCCCCTCCGCATCCGTCTTGCCCCTCCGAATGAGCGCTTGTCCGGTCCCGATCGGATGGAAATCGATGTCACGGACTTCGAGGGCCACGAGCTCGCCGCGTCGGGCGAGGGTCTCATAGGCCACGCAAAGCATGGCTCTTTCACGGTCCGCGCGCAGGCCTTCGCCGGCGCCGTCGATAAAATCCTTGATGTCCTTCCAGCTCAAGGGATGCGCTTGGTCCTGTCTAGCAGAAGTTTCTCGTCCCATCTTCTTTAATCCCAACCGCACGGCTTCGCTGGAGCAGGGATTCAATAAACCCGCCGCGATATGCACCCGGGCGATTGTCGCCACGTAGCGCTTTACCGTCGCCGGCTTCTTCCCGGCCTTCACTTGAGTAGCGATGAACGCGCGGATGGTCTTCGGATCCGCCGGCAGATACGGCTCATTACGTGACTCGCAGAACGCCTGAAAGATCGCGCCATCCGCCTTCTGCGCACGTAGCGTGTTCGTCGAATACGCGCCCTCCGCCATCGCCTGCCATTCGAGGAGCGCGGCCAACGGCCCCTCAAGTATCGGTTGCGGTACCACTGGGCGAGCTTCGAATTCAAAGGACTGATTGGTCAGTTCCATATCTTTATCCTAACACGCGCCGCATCATAGATGCGATAACTGTCATTATCGCATGTGGATATAGGCATCGACATACCGTTACGATTAGAAAATTTTTCGACCGAATATTAAATCCGGCCTCTCCGTGTCGACACGTCCGCTGCGACAAATCCTCAGCGAGAAAGCTGACGTTCGCGAGTAGGCGATTCGCGCGCGTGTTCCAATATTCTCGCGGCCAACTTCTCCTTCTCCGTTAACGGCGGCGGCAACTGATCCGCATATCGCCTCACCTGCGCCGCGAGTTCCGGGTGCTTCTCTTGGGTCAAGATGTCGCTGACCGCGCGCCACGCCCGTCGAACGTCGTTGTGCGTGCGGAGCAATTTTGCTTTGCCCGTCTCGATCCGCAGGTCGCCTGTCTTTAACTCACGCGTAACAGCTTCGGCACGTTCTTTCATGTGGGTCGACTCGCCTCGTAAGCTCGCGCGGTAAATGCCATCCGACTTCCGCGGGCAAGTTTCACCGCGGACGTAGCGCAGCGTCGCATTCGCCGGTACCCCCAATGCCCGGAGGTGACGCGCGAACTCAGCTCGCCATTCGCGTAGTGTCGCTTTGCGAATATTCAACCGTTGCCCTTGGTCGCTCACGGCCTTGATGACGACGTGGACATGCGGGTGTGGTTCATCGGTGTGGAGAGCCACCGCATAGCGATGCTTGAGCGCGAACTCCTCCCGGGCGAAATTCCGTACAGCCTCGAGAACCTTGTCGGGGGGCGTTCCGGCGGGCATGGAGAACATGACTTTATGGACGAGTCTTGGTGCTTGCTTCGCCATAGAGGCACCGAGATCGAGCTTGCCGCGTTGCTCCATCAAATCAAGATCCCAATCTTCCAGGAGATCATCCCCGACGTTTTCGCCTCGCAGTTTCTCTCCCTCATCAGTTTCAATGTCGAGTTCTCCGTTTCGACCGATATAGTTGAAATGCCGCTGGACCGCCCCGAGGCTATTGGCGCCCTTCGGAAGTACCTTGACCATGACCTCTGGGGTACGCCGTACGGTGCGCGCGATTTGTTCGATCTCGCCCTTCGAGAGCTGGACCCGCTGGCCGGGACCAGGGCGTGCGTAGCTGAAGAGATCGAATGGTGGTTCCTTATACATCATGGTCGGCATACCCTTGTCTCCAACTTCTCAAATTCGCCTGGAGCAGTCCCTTCACGTGATCTCGGAGCGCTTCGCAGACTCGCAGGATTGCCCTGAAGTCGTCCCGACCGGGAGCGCTCACACGCTCCCCCTGATTGGCGGCACGAGCGATCTGATTGATATTTCGGCCGAGGCGGCCGAGTTCCGACACACTCCGCTCAAGGGCAAGTAGCTCCGCCTTCGGAAGCGGCGTCAGTCCCCTCAAGTGCGCCCGCGCCAGGATGGATAGGTACGTGGCGGCCGGAATCCCGCGTGCGCGTGCACGCTCGCGTAGCAACCTCTGATCATCGGGGGCGAGGCGTATCGACAAACGCGTGTCGCGCGGCGCACGGCTCTCCGAGACCACCATCGTTCCCTGGGCGGCGTTAGCTGTTTGCAACATGAGTTCAACCAGGCGCTTGAGTAGCGCTGATTCGGTCACTCCTTGCCGCTCGGCAAGCGTCCGAAGCGCTGCCTTCGTCTGCGGATCAACACGACATTGGATGCAACAATTCGCTGCCATGACGCGTATCGTCTGACAACAGCCGCCGCCAGGCTATCCTGCATTCGCCCTAAATTAAGCGAATAACACCCTTGTCAACTTGCCGAATCTATGCAGTTGGCGTGCTGTGAGCGTGTGTCGATGTTCCTAGTTTCCTAGATTCTGTTCGGAGTTCTTAGACAGGTGCGGAG
>VFSW01003602.1_pt1 | contig 23206 bp, 19 predicted proteins | sample 5358111 | NCBI WGS metagenome assembly VFSW01 (sample SAMN11554181, study PRJNA540505) | mine drainage metagenome | isolation source: sediment from site ElyBrook_90M | place: USA: Ely Copper Mine, Vershire, VT | collected 2017
CCCCATCACGCCTAGAAAAGCAAGGCTTGCCGCTGCCAGGCCGACCACGGGAAAGATTTTGTATCGTCCGGTCCGGGAAACAAGGCGGCCTCCGACGAATGAAGTCACGATCAGGCCGCCCGTCATCGGGGCCAGCATGAGCCCGGCGCGCGCGGGCGCCATACCGAGGACGAGCTGGAAAAAAAGAGGCAGGAATACGGCTGCGCCGAACAGGCCCATGAACGTAAGCCCCATGACGCCGGAGGCGATCACGAACACCCGGTTGTGAAAGAGGTGCGGTGAGAGCACAGGCTCGACGGAACGCCGTTCCGTGTACATGAGCAGGATGGACAGCACGGCTGCCGATGCGGCCAGTGACATAATCAGCGGAGACGTCCAGGGATACCGCACTCCGCCCCAGCTCAGCACCAAAAGCAGGGTCACGGTAGCCGCAGCGAGCAGCATCGCTCCCGCGTAGTCGATCTTGTGCGAGACCTTATGAAGCGGCCGGTGAAAACCGAAAACGATAAGTGTGAGCGCCAGGATTCCGATGGGCACGTTGACATAGAAAATCCAGCGCCACGACAAGGCATCGGTAATGAACCCTCCCAGAAGCGGCCCCGCGACACTCGAAAAAGCGAATACGGCGCCGAACAGTCCCTGGTACCGGCCGCGCTCGCGGGGAGCGACTACGTCGGCTATGGTGGTCTGCGCAAGCACCATGAGACCGCCCCCGCCAAGTCCCTGGATCCCGCGAAAAACCACAAGCTCCGTCATCGAGCGGGACAAACCGCACAGGCTCGACCCGACGAGAAAAATAAGGATCGCGGCGACAAAGAGCGGTTTGCGTCCGTACATGTCGGAAAGCTTGCCGTAGAGGGGCGTCGTGGCTGTCGCGGTCACGAGAAAGGACGTGACGACCCACGACAGATGGGAAAGTCCGCCGAGATCGCTCACGATCCGCGGCAATGCAACGCCGACGATGTTCTGGTCGAGCGACGCAAGGGCCAGGGCAAGCATCAGGCCGGCAAGCACGATCCGGACCTCGCGGGAAGATACCGGCACGGATTCGTGTACGTCCGTCGGTGTCGGTCCGCTCATCATTTCCTTCCTGATCTGCAAGCCCGCCCTTTGCGCGAAGCACGCTGTTTCACGATCAAGCCCGGTGCAAGACAGTTCATCCGTAACCGCCCCATCAAAACTCCTTTATGCATTGCCGTGCGGTTTACATAAATTTATCCGTGTGGAATTCGTGCCCGCAGAAACGAGACGGGATAAACACCTTCTTACGCGGTGTTTATCCGGAGGGTGGCAAAATGTAGCGGAGATAGTACCATTTCCTTCTGCAATTGTCAAAGCTGCCGCGTGCAGATACACAAACGCACGTTAGTCTTTTGCTACACTGCTTACATTCCGGAAGCGCGCGTTTTCCAGAAGCCTGTCCTCATGCAGTCCTTCCCCCTCACTCTCCGTAATCTGCGCAAGGGCGTCCCGCATGAGGTGACAGGCATGAGCAAGCTTCTCGTTCGCGATCCGATAGTAAATGTTCGTCCCCTCTCTTCTGGTTCTCAGAAGTCCCCGCATGCGCATCACCGCGAGATGCTGAGAGGTATTCGCTTTCGTCGTCGCAAGGGCTTGCGCAATGTCGCTGGCGGTCAGTTCCCCATCCTTGAGCAGGTTGATGACCTCAAGCCGCTTGTAATTGGAGAAGGTCTTGCAGACTTCAGCCTGAAACTCCAGAATCTTTTTTTTCATGAAGGAACACCGGCCTCTTGTTTCGGATTTGGTTAGAAGGTCACGTTCTGCCTTTTCATCAGGAGTTCTCCGAGATAGGAGCCCGGTTTGATCTCGGCGTTTTTGATCCATTCCGCGCCTTCGAGGCCGTAGGGTTTTACGCAGGACGCGCAGATGTAAAACTTGCAGTCAAAGTCTTCCACCAGGCTTTTCATGAGCTCGGCAACCGGGGAGAACCCCTTCTGCCACGTGACCGACTCGGCAAAGCCTTTCCGCGCCAGGTGCACGCCTTCGTTCATGAGAAAGAAATCTATTTTTGCGTCAAAGGCCGCCATGTTCGTCGCGAGCTGGAGCGCTGCCGCAGCGCGCTCTATCGCGTCATAGGAGTGGCTGAGAACAAATACGAATTCCTTGTTTTCCATCGTGGTCCTCCTGTCGTTTTCTTTTTCCGGCAGAGAAGCGAACTCTTAATGGGCGCATCCGCCGTCGGTGCTGTGGCCGCCGCAGCAGCCCTGGAGCGTCAGTTCGGGAAGGCTTTGCGTTGTGAGCAGGGTCATATTCGCCCCTATGGTCTCCGCCTGCGAGCGGTGCACTTTGATCCCCATCTGGTTCAGCCGGGTGAGCGCGCCCGCGCCGATGCCGCCGACCACGATCGCATCGACTTGCTGATTATCGAGCGCCTTCATCGGGTTGCACGCGCCATGGGTGTGGTGCTGGTCTCTGTTATTGATCGATGCAATGCTGTTCGTGTCCGTATCAACGACCACGAATATCGGCGCCGAGCCGAAATGATTGTACACCGAGCTGTCGAGTCCGTCGTTTTTCTGTACTGGAAAGCAAATCTTCATGTTATGTTCCTCCTGGTTATACGTTTCCTGCGATTATTCAAATACGATGGCCCCGCCTTTGCTCAGGGCCTCCGCGACCTTCTTTCGTGCGGCAGCAAGCACTCTCTGTACGGTCCCCCGTGATATGCCCATTCTGGAACCGGCTTCTTCCTGCGTGAGATCGTCGAGGTCGCACAGTTTCAGCGCCTCGAGCTCGTCACGGGACAGCGATATCTGTTTGACCTCGGACATCGGTATGCCCGTAGGCTTGAATGCTTTTCCTTTGAACGTGCATTGACAATGTCGCGGTTTTTTGCAGCGGGGAGACATAGTGGCCCTCTTTTGTTATGTGCATATGCACATAACTTACCAGACTCCTTCACGCGTGTCAAGCGTTTAAATTATAATTATGACTCCCTCTCCCGCGAACGCTGTTTTTCTCAATTGATATTTTGGAAGAAAGCCCGCCTCCCGGCTTAAAGCGGGTTGTTTGGTTTTTTCTATCTTCTCCATCCCGCCCATGCGGGAACACCATTCCTGTCCCTGAGGACGAGGACGCTGTCGCCCTTTTTTATTTCCGAGGCGATAATTGCCGGTTTACCGGAGATCGTAACGCGCGAACCCTTCACCTCCAGCGCGTCGCCCTTCTGTATCTTCGTATCTTGCCGTTCAATGTACCACTCAGGGCCAAGATGAACGTCCACGGGCCCTTTGTCCGTTTTGAGCGTAAGGTGAATTCCCGAATACATGCCTCTCATGGGCGTTATTTTATTGATTGAATCCACGGTGCCCGAGACGGTCTCCACGGTCGCAGGATTGAACATTCTCTGGTACTGCGACCCCATGCCCCACCCGCCGCTGCCGCGATAACCCTTCCAGGGACCTGCGAGAGAAACGGATGAAACGAGGATCATTGCCGCTGCAACTGCCGTTGCTATGCTGATTGTTTTTCTCATGGCTTCCTCCTTTGTGCCGGGTTTGTGTGTTTTCTGCAATAGCAAACCGCCTGCTTTACTGCTTCAACGTGAAACTGAACGTACTGCCTCTCTCCCGCTTGCTCTCCGCCCATATCCTGCCGCCGTGCGCCTCGATAATGGTTTTCGCTATGAATAATCCCAAGCCGGACCCTTTTGTGTCCCGGCTTATGCGATAGAAGGCGTCGAATATATAGGGAAGCTGCTCTTCCGGGATGCCCCTGCCCGTGTCCGTTACGGATACAAGAATATCATTGTCCGCATCCGAAAGCCTGACGGCTATTGTTCCGCCTTTACCCGTATAGGTTATCGCGTTATCGAGAAGGTTGGCGAGGACCCGGTCTATCATTGCCGGATCGGCAAGTATGGTAGGCGGTATCTCTTCCGAAACTTCAAAAAGAATGGTTATGCCTTTTTTGTCAGCCTCTATTTTTGCGGCTTCGACGGCGTTGTTCATGTTTTTTCTGATGTTGAAAGGACGGGGAACCGGCATATATGCCTTCGCTCCGATGCGGGAGAATTCGAGAAAGTCCGCGATCAGGTCCGAAACTTTGTAAAGCTCCTCCCGGATCGTTTCGAGGTAGCTCTTCTGTTTTTCCGTGAGCGCGCCCGCTTTGCCGGCAAGAAGTCGTGACAAGAATCCTCCCGCGGTCGTGACCGGATTTTTCATGTCGTGGGCGAACATGGAAAGGATATTTTTTCTCTCCCGTTCCCGCTGTTTGGCTTCGCTGATGTCCCGGAAAAGCTCTACCGCGCCGGAAAGACCGCCGTCCTCGTCAAACAACGGAGCGGTGGTGACTAAAAGAGCAATTTGCTCTCCGTTTTTCTTTTTGATCGTCGTTTCCACTGCAATGGCCTGCTCCTTCAGCGAGAGAGCATGCTTGAGCAGAGGACAGGCGTCTCTATCGAGAGTGCCGTGGAGAATTTCAAAGTGAGGCTTGTTTATCACTTCGTCCCTGGAATAACCGGTTATTTCTTCCGCGATAGGATTAAAATCGACAATGGTCCCCTCCAGGTCCACTATGGAAAAGCCGACGGGAAGGTTTTTTATTACCACATCATATATCTCTTGTTTTTCCATGGCAGGCCGGTTCTCCGGCGCCCTCATCGTTTTCCGCGCCACGTCGCGCAATATGTGCATATGCACATATCAATAGCAGAGAGGGGCGGTCCTGTCAAGGGCAGGTCAGGACAAATTTACTTTTTCTTTTGCGCAGAACTGTGCATTTTCTTTCATTTCCCGGGTATTCACGAAACGGCTTTTTCCCGCAGCATGAGCAAAAATCGGGCGGGCGAACCAGGTTTTTAAGTACTCACAGTCGGAACTTCCTGAACAAATAGTATTTGGGAAAGTCTATGCCGAGAGTAAAGATTACGGAGAACGCCAGCACCGCGAGGATCTGAGGCGGGGCGAGGGGCTGGACAAAGACGCCGTAAACGCCCAGGAGCGCAAATCCGATGATGGTCGCCATGCTCAGGAGCAGCAATTCCCTGCCCGGCATTGACGACCAGAAGTGCCGCCTTTCCCGCACGATCAACACCCTGAACTGGCTGTTGAATATCAGGTTCAGCATGACCAGGGTGCGCAGCTGTTCCCAGGCAAGATGAAAATAGTTTTTCCCCATGTAGATCACGAGCAGGCCTTCCACGACCAGGAGCATGCCGGGAACGAGCGATGCCAGCGTGATGTTTTTGACGTTCCATATGTTCGGATTCGGCGTCGAGGTCACCTTGTCGGTCGCCAGGGACATGGTCACGAAATCGTTTGCGAACACGAGCAGCGACATGCCCAGGAGCGAAAGCACGATATCGTGGAGCCAGAAGAAGCTCAGGGTGATCAGCCCGACGAATTCTATGACCTTCGTGACTTTATTGAGCACCCAGGTGAGCATCCGCTGGTAGGTCTGCCTGCTGATGGTCACCGCATTGATGATCACGCCTATCCCCGGCTCGGTCAGGACCACGCTTGCGGACGCCTTTGCCACATCGGTCGAGTTGCTGACCGCGATTCCCATCTCCGCTTGTTTGAGCGCCGGCGCATCGTTCACCCCGTCCCCGGTCATTCCCACCATGTGGCCCCGCGACTGCAGGAGCTTCACGACTTTGTACTTGTCCTCGGGATAGATCTCAGCGAACCCGTTGGATGCTTCAACGATTTTGACCTGCTCCTCTTCGCTCAAACCCTGGATGTCCGCCATCCGGATAATGGTGCTCCCGATCCCTACCTGACCGGCTATTTCCTTTGCTATGGCCATACTGTCGCCGGTAAGCATGATCGGCTTGATCCCCAGTTTTCGCGCCTGCTCTATCATGCTTTTTGATTCCGGCCGGGGCGGGTCCGCCATGGGCAGCAGGCCCGCGAATCTGAGCTCATCCGATCCCTCCTCTCCCGACCGCGCGACTGCGATCGTCCGGTAGCCGTTCCTCGAGAACTCCTCGATCGTTCCGTTTGCCTGCTCCCGCGTCTTTTGGTCCATGTCCCGGCACAGGGACATGACCACCTGGGCCGCGCCTTTCACGGCTTTGAAGCTCTTTCCTGCACCTTCGACAGTCGCCTCTGTTCTCTTGATCGACGGGTCGAAAGGCTTAAACGAGAGCTGATGAAAGGGCGTGAGATCAACGCCTGCGGCTTTGGCATATTCGAGGACCGCGCTGTCAATGAGGTCCATGCCTTCCTTTTGAGACGCCAACGCGGCCGTGATAACGACGTCTTCCTTCCGGAACCCGGAAAAGGGAACGGCATCAACAACCGACAGCCTGTTCTGCGTTATGGTCCCCGTTTTGTCAAAGCACAGAACGTCGATGGAAGCCGCGTCCTCGATCGAATCGAGCCTGGTCACGAGCACACCCTTTCCGGCAAGCTCCATTGCTCCCACTGCCTGGACGATGGTGAGCACCGCGGGAAGGGCCACGGGCACCGCGCCCATGAGGAAGATCACGGCCAGGGTCAGCATGGTGACGAGATGTTCGTGCAGATTCGCGAGCAGGCCGTAGGCGAGGACCAGGACCAGCGCGCCGATGCCGAAGTACATCATATATTTGACCATGGCCATCATCACGGCCTCTTGATGGGACTTGGGCTTTGCTATGTTGACCAGTTCCGCGGTTTTCCCGAAGTACGTGTGCGCGCCCGTATTGACCACGGCGCACCTCGCTGTCCCCCTCCGCACAACGGCGCTTGAATAAATGATGTCCGATTCATGCGTCTCCACCGGAAGGGACTCCCCGGTCAGGGCCGAGGCGTCGACGGAAAGCCCCCCGCTCACGATTTTGGCGTCGGCGGGCACGATGTCCCCGAGCCCGATGGAGATAATGTCTCCGGGCACGAGGTCCCGCGACTCCTGCATGCCCCACTTCCCGTCCCGCAATGCCTTCGCCTTGATCGCCAGCTTTTTCTTAAGAAGCTCGATTGCTTTTTGCGAACCACGCGAATGGAGATGGCCGATGACCGCGTTTACCGTGAGCAGCACGAAAATAATGATCCCTTCAAGGGTATGATGCAGGACGAAGGAGAGTCCCATTGCCAGCTCCAGCAGCCACGGCATGGGGCCCCAGTAGCGCAGCAGAAATTCAAGAAAGGGGTTCTTCTTTTTTTCGGTTATCTCGTTATGCCCGAAGAGCGCAAGGCGTTTCGCGGCTTCCGCCCCGGAAAGGCCGTTTGCGGTGGTCTGCAGGGATTCGAGCGTCTCTTTTAGCGGGATTTTCTTGTACTCCGATGTGCTCCTCGCGCCTGAATCCATGAATGGCCTCTCTTTCATTGTTGTCCCCGCTCGACAGGTACGGAGCCGGGAAGTGTCATGACGATGCTTACGATTTGGGGGCCGTCAACTTTCGCGTTGCCAGGACTTCTTTCCACGAATATGCAAAAGCCGGGATTGCTATCATGATCATGAAAAGCACAATGAACGCGTAGTCGGAGGCGAAGGGCAAGTAACGGTCCAGGCCCGTCACGGCGGCAACTCCCGAGGCCCCGAAGAGTATTCCGCCGAAGAACAGCGTCCGGCCGCCGGTCTGTGAGCCGATCCGCTTTATTTCTTCTTCCGTAAGCGCGTGGATCCATCGCAGGGAGGCGCCGAACACGCCGCCGACGATCACGAGCATGATCATGGTCCCCAGTCCGAAAACCAGTCCCGGGAGAAACCCCGCCCAGGGGCTTTTCATTGCAGGGGCGGCCACGGTGTTCACAAAAAGCGAAAATCCGCCGAAACCGAACCCGGCAATAAACCCGTGAATGATCGTCCATTGTACCGGGGGCGTGGCCGCGCGCCCGGACGGCTCTTCATGCAGCTTCGTGAAGAGCCGTCCCGTTTGTTCCATTTTACAGGCCTCTCCGTGACAGTGGCCGAAGAGGTGGAGGTGGACGTATCGGTTCTTGCGCAGGACTATTGCGCCTGCAACGGACATTGCGATGCCGACGACAATGTAAACAACGCCGTTGACGGCCGGGTTAAGCAGGAAGGGGGCCAGGGCCAGGTAGGCGAGCTCTGAAACAAGCGCGCGCTGGAGCGTGAAGGCGGCGGAAAAGTACAGCCCCGCTTTCATGCCCTCCCTGCCGCTTGCGCCGCCTATCGCGTAACTGAACGTGATGGGCCAGGTGTGCTCATCCGGCAGGATCCCGTGCAGCAGCCCGAAGAAGAGCGAATATATCAACGCTGAAAACGGGGTCATGTGAAAAACCTCTCTTGGACAAAGCAACTTGAGCTAGTATACCGCACGTACCCGGACTACCTCAGGCCGGGAAAAAGGATGTTTCTTAAATTTAGAATCCTGAAGTTTACTTTCTCCATCCGGCCCATGCGGAACTACCATTCTCATTCGAGACATCGCAACCTACAGGGAGATGTAAAATTCAAGGTTCCTATCACCAAGAAGAAATCTTTTTCTTACCACGTTCACTTTTATTGTCTGGCCCGGTGCTTTGTCAAAGAGGGCGATCTTGATATCGTTTACGGTTTGTATCTTCCAGCCGTCCAGGTCGGTAATGATGTCCCCTTCTTTGAGCCCTGATTTTAATGCGACGCTGTCAGGAGAAAAAGCGCTGACCTGCGCCATGCCGCCTGATTCCCGGATAATTACCCCCAGCTTCGCGGTAAAAGGAGGCTTGAGGGGCTTTGGAAAAAGCACATAGGTGCCGATGTTCCTGTCGAAGGCGCCGTTGATAAGCGTGACGCAGTCTCTGCCAATAAGCCGGTGAATCCGGCTCGGGATCCCCGAACCGTACATGATATGCTCAACCCCGGCAAGCACGATCATTTGGTAATCAGGATGCTCCTTCAGAAATCGGGCTGCTGAGTGCGCCATGGTTTCATCCCAGAGGATCTGTGACTGGTAAAAATTTTCGAACGTTAATTTGCCCGGGTGGTCTTCATATACCGCTTTCAGCCGCTCTTTATAAGACTCATCCGTCATGTCCATATCCTGGGGGATCTCTTGCTTCTCTTCTGCGGAAAGGGCGTCGAGTCCTCCCCTTGCCACCTTGTCCATAATGCTTGATCGCTGATTCAGCGCGACCAGGGGAATGCCCTTCGCTTTGGCGAACTCTATGATCCCCCGGTAATAATTATAGTCGAACCCCCACCGTTTGAAATATTCCGTCTTTTTGAGAAACTCCCGTTCGTCCGCGGCCCCGGAGAGATATGCATCTATTGCCTTCTGGAAACGCCTCTGGAACATTTCCATCCCGATTGCGAATTTTTTGCCTCTCTTGAAGTGGCCCCTGATCACCTCGAGCTCCACCTGATGGTCCTCATAATTGGTATGCCGCTCCCCGATGAGGATGACGGGCTTATCGCTGACAGCATCGATTATGTCGCCGAGCTTTAATGCCCGTGCCGGCTCAACCCCTTCTACGGGATCATGGAGCTTGAAGGTCATGCCGCGGTCGGTTTCGGCAATTTGTTTGGCCACATTTCTCCCTTTTTCAAAACGGAGGAACGAATACTTTCCGTAGTGGAATATCTTTTCCGCAGCGAGGTCGACTTCTTCCTGCGAATCCCCGTTGGCATAGGCCGCAACCTTTGAAGTGTTCAGGGGGTTATTTCGCACCAGAAGGAGAAATCCCGGCGTCCGTTCACCGGCCGCGCCGAAAAGTCTTTGCAAGACAGGGCTTTCAGAACCCAGAATAAGGAGGGAGGAGGACTGGATATCCTTGTCATTCACCTCACGCTGTTCTTTTGCGGCAAATCCTGCACTTTTGAAAAGGGCTATGAGTCCGGCGTATTTGGCTTTCTCTTTTTCAGGGTAGACGATAAGCCTTTTTTCATCCCCCAGGAGCCGGGCAATGACCGGAGGAAATTCGGAGGGGGCAAGGGTCCGCATCACATCGTAGTCTTCGTCAAGAATTAAGCCGGAAGGGTCTCCTTTCAAGGTGATGTCGAAACTCTGTTGCTCCTTCTCAAGCGGCAGCGCCCGCTTCACGCCGCCGCTTTTTGTGATCACGTTAGAAGGCAGGACGATGTTGTAAGGCTCTCCCTTCTGTACAAGCTCGAATGAGGCGGACGGGATTCCCTTTAAAACGAGGGCGCCGGGGTAGCGTACTTCGAAAGAGGGAATGCCCTTGCGATCGAGCCACTGGCTGAAAAACCATCCGAGGTTTTTGCCGGATTCCTGTTCAAAGGGCCTCTCCACGTCGGCCCACGAGGCTTGTTTGAATTTATTGTCCTCGATGAGCCTCCGCAGCGCTTTATAGAAGGTGTCTCTCCCGACCAGGTTCTCGAGCATGTGAAAAAGCATCGCCCCTTTTCCGTAGCCGATGGCCGCGGATGCGAAACCGGTCCTTTCCTTGAAAGCTCTGAGGGGGAAATCCTTGTCAGGGGTGACGTAGCTCTGGAAATTGATGAGGATATTCTTCCTGTACTCCCATCCTTTGCCTTTCTGTTCCTCATACAGATGATCGGAGAGATAGGTGGTGATCGCTTCAAGCCAGTTGCCCTTCTTAAAGTCGGCATACACATAATTTCCGAACCATTGATGGGTGATTTCATGGCCCAGGGAGGTCTCGGGAATAAAGGGAAGGCGGACGATTTCCTGCCCCAGGAGAGTGAAGGTAGGCACGGAAAGACCCGTAGGCAGGATGTTCTCCACGACGGAGAATCTTTTGTAGGGATAGGGGACGAGAAGTTCATTATACATTTTGAAATACTTCTTTGCGTGGGCGAGGTAGTTGGCGGCAAGGGAGGCGTCCTCGGGAAAGAAGTAAGTATAAATGTTGATGCCGTCAACGGTGCCCCTGGCCTCCCGGTAGTTGCCCGCAACAAAGGTTATCCCGGTTACCGGATGGGGAAAAACAAATGAATATTCCTTACCCGCGGCGGTTTGCCTCGCGGTAATTTCATCTGCTTCCGATAGGGCGGTGAAATTGTCCGGCACAAGAGCGGTCAGCTTATAATAGGCAAGTCCATTGATTGCAGGATACCAGTCGTTGGTAAGCGAGATGCCCTTGTCATTCACTACGCCTGCGGGTACAACGCCCGGATTCTCAAGATTCCCCCGGGTTCCCCGGTCTCCCCTGAACGTCTCCTCGTACGTTATTTCGAGTGTCCCCCTGCCACGTATCCTGAACTGATTACCTATCGGCCAGTAACCCGACCCGTTCACGGTTGCCGAGGTGATCCTGAGATTGCCCGTAGAAACCACAGCGCCCGCTTCGGGCGCCGTAATCGTCGCAATGCCTTTCAGAAGATTGCTTTTTAAATCGAAAGAGACGGAGAGACGGCAGACCGGAAGGGACTGCGCAGGTCTTTCCTCTGCGCCGTACAGGTTTGACTGAAACAGAATGAGAACAAGGGTAAAACTTAAGATACCTGCTGTCTTATTTCCTGTTGTCATGTCCTGCCTCCTGTGCCGAACGGTGCACTCCCGGTTTCGGATGCCCGGGAATATTCAATGCCTCATCACGTTTGATGATGTCGTAAGAAGTCTCCTCTGCCGTCATTGCGAGGAGCGGAGCGACGCGGCAATCTCGATTTTTCAGGCAGTTGCGAACTACGAGATTGCTTCGCTTCGCTCGCAAAGACGGCTTTAAGGACTTTTTACGAGATCATCACGTTTTATCGGCTTCAGATCGTTTCCGCCTGGTTGCTGCGCGGCCTCCCCCTCTCGAATAAGCGCGCAAAGGCCAGACCGAACAGAAAGCCACCGATATGGGCCCCATAGGCTACCCCTCCGTTGGTCTGACTTTCGGCCAGTGTGCCGGCCTCACTGAGTAACTGAAGGAGAAACCATATCCCCACCAGCAGGATCGCCGGTATACGGAGAATAGTCACAAAAAATCCGAGAAACACAACAGTACGGATCCTGTCGCGGGGAAAGGTGATCAGAAAGGCGGCCATCACTGCAGCTATGGCGCCGCTTGCTCCCAGCGTGAGCGCCTGCGCGTCGGGGTTCAGCGCAACCTGGGCCCAAAATGCAACCAGTCCTCCCAACAGGTAGAACACTGCATATCTAACCCGCCCCATCATGTCCTCGACCTCGGGTCCGAATGCCCAGAAAAATATCATATTGCCCGCGATATGCAGCCAACCTCCGTGCAGGAACATTGCGGTCACGAGGGTAACCAGGTCTCTTCCTGATGCGATCTCTGATGGAACGAGCGACCACCGTTCGACGAAGGCATCGCCCTTCACCAGTTCAAGCAGAAACACGAGCGTGTTCACCGCGATGATCAGGCTCGTGATCAGCGGGATACGCGAGGGTTTGCGGTCGATATCGCGTAACGGAATCATACATCACCTGGTCTTTCCGCTCTCGTCAGGAGCGATCCCGCGGAGCAACGCGGGCAGGAATGAAAATGTCCTCTCCGCCGGCGGTCAGGAGACAGATTAGACTCACTGAGACGGCTGCCGGACCTGCAGGATGTTGATCGCACGAAGCAGCTGCCGGTCTTTGCTCATCCGCAGCTCCGCCGCGGTCATCCCGTGCTCCCCTTCCGGTACCAGCGGCTCCGTTTCAGCAGAAAGCGATACCGCGACATCGGGAGTGATGCCTTTGTGCCATATCGTCCGGCCCTTCGGGGTGAGCCATTCAAGGAAAGCGAGCTGCAGGGCAGATCCGTCGGAGAGCGGGATGGTTTTCAAGACCGTGCCGGTGCCGAAGGTGGTTTCGCCCACGAGGGCGCCGCGATTTGCATCCTGGAGTGCGCCGGCGACAATCTCGGCCGCACTGGCGGTCCCGGAGTTTATAAGAACGACAAGCGGAAGGGTGCATTTCTTAGCACCGGCTTCAAGAGGTACGGGCCGGACCTTTCCTTCGGCGTTCTTTTCCTGCAGCGCGTTCCCTTGCTTCAGAAATTGACTCGCCACGCCCACCGCCGTATCCAGGAGACCGCCCGGATCGTTCCTGAGGTCAAGGATCACGCCTTTGGCCCCGCGACGGTCTATTTCGTCAAGCGCTTTTTCCAGGGCGCTGGACGTTCCCTTGCTGAAGAGCGCTATCCGTACATGCGCAAGGTCCGTGCCCGGGAGCTTGTTCCAGGTGACGCTCCGGATCGGGATGTTCGCGCGGGTGATCTCGATTGTCCGCTCTTTTCCCGTTGCCGGGTCCTTCAGTGTCAGCGACACCCGCGTGCCGGCGGGGCCGGTTATTTTGCCGACAATCTCCGGCAACGGCAGCCCCTCCACGCTCAGTCCGTCGACCTGAACGATGATATCGCCCGGCCGAAGGCCGGCTTTCTGCGCGGGCGTGCCGTCCATGGGCGCTACGACGACGGCCTGCTTGTTTTTCATCCGGAGCTCGGCGCCGATGCCGGCAAATTCACCGCGTTCCACGGTGCGCTCGAGGCGCACCATTTCCGGGGTCAAAAAGACGCTGTGACCCGTGTCGCCCAGGGAATCCACCATGCCGGAAATCGCGCCGTAAGTCATGTTGCGGGGCTGCACGCTGGTCCGGTCGACATACTGCTGCCCGATCGCATTCCATGCCTCAGCCATCAAATTGAAATCAGCGGTTGCTTCGCGAGGGACGGCTGTTGATGGATACGGGCCGGGAAGAATATAATTGTGCAGAAGCGCGCCGGTGAACACGCTTGCGATCAAAAGCAGCAGCCAGTAGGCAACACCTTTTGAATTTGAGAATCGATAGTTCTTGTCCATAAGAATCCGCCCTCAAAATAATTTGTCATGCCTTCGCTATGCCGATCGAATAATCCGACCCTTCCCCTCATGCTATTTTTTTACCCTTCATCGGCGCTCATGCCGGCTTCAATAGAGTCTTTTAAGCCAGGGGTCCGCCATTTAGCCGGGAAGGGTGCTGTGGGATAGGCACACCGCGGAAAGCCTGCAACAACAGGCATGCAGAGCTATCGTGATCGCGAAAGCAGAACCGGACCATGAGCGGGCGTTTATTCCCTCCCGGAGCCGTGCTGCTTCCTGATATCCGCGGGATTCGAGGTATTGAACGTATAGGACCTGACGACGTTGTTTTCGTCAAATCGGACGACAAGGTCCTTTGTCCTCGCCGCATTGAACGCGCTGTAATGATAGCTGGCGTACGTCCACGTCGGCTTCCCGTCCTCGATGCCGACCCGCCAGGGCGGGCCGAACATGGCCTCTATCTCCGCAAGGGTTGTCTTGCCGATCTGTATGTCATATACTTTTGCTGCTGAAAAATCCCGTCCAACGGTCGCACAGGCCGAAAGGAACAAGAAAAGACAGAGAAGAGCCGCTGCTCGGGAACGGAATGCCGTACGATGCCGCGTATTTTCCTGTGTTTGCGCTGATTCGTAATTTCGAATGAACATATGCATAATCCCCTTTCCTGCAGTGGAGGTCCTGATGCGTTGCCCGTGCTTAGAGGTCCAACAGGGGTATTCTCAATTCAAGCCGGTAGCAGCTTACTTTAAGGTTAGCACGCTCCGCCCGGCGCTGCAAGGTTTTTGAGTCAGCGCACGATCCTTTCATTTTCTGATTGCTCCGGTAAAACCTCCGGATATCAGAGAGGCGAGGTTCGCCAGAATGCGCGGCAGGAGAAAGCCCCGGGGAGCGACGAGAAATTTCGGCTCCCACCCGGGGTCGAAATGCTCCTTGAACTGCCGCAGTCCCTTGAAGTTGTAGAAATGTTCTCCATGACGGAAGATCTGCGCGCCCAGGCGGTTCCAGAGCGGAGCGAGCGCCCGGTCCTCAAGGCCCGCAAGCGGCGCCATGCCGAGGTTGAAGCGCTGATAGCCCTGTTCTTTTCCCCAGAGCATCAGCTCCGCGAAGAGGAATTCCATGGTCCCGCGCGAAGCATCGGGAACCTGGCGCATGAGGTCGATCGAAAGCTCTTCCCTGCCTGCTCCCTGCCAGATGTTGGAAAACGCCGTGATGTTCCCGTCCTTCCTGACGAGGGCCATGGGGAACTCCCGCAAATAGCTTTCGTTGAAATATCCCAGGGAGAACCGCTTCTCCCGTGTGTTCTTTGCCGCGAGCCATGCGTCGGAGATCGCCTTGAGCTCGGGCAGGAGCAGCGGCACGTCGGACGCGGGCACGACCGAGAACGCCGCGCCCTCGCGCCCTGCGTGCACGTGGGCATAGCGCAGGTCTTTCCGGCCCTTGCCTTCGAGGGAGAATTGCGTGAGCGGCACGCATGCCTCCTCGCCGATCTTGAGGGGCGTAAGCCCCAGCTCGATATACAGATAGAGGTTTTCTTTCCCCGCTTCATAAAAAACCGGCCAGCCGTCATGGCGGTCGCACACCTCCCGGAAGCGCCAGACCAACTCCGTCCGTTCCTCCTCGGGTCCCACCGGGTCCCCCATGGCAATCCAGCTCCGTCCCTCGACACCGTACATAATGAATGATTTGCCGCTTTCGCTGAACAAAAATCTTTTGTCCCCCAGCAGCGCCAGGTTCGCCGTCGTGTCCGCGCTCGCCAGGACTACGGAACGGACCTTCTGCCGGTCCTCGCTGCCAACGGTCAACGGCTCGGGCGGCGCCGGCCGCAGGAGCCTCACCGCTCCCACGATCACCGCGAGCGTCATCACCCCGACGGTGGCGCGCAGGAACCGCGGCGCATCGCCCCGAAGGGTGAATTGCCACCAGAGGCTTTGGGAATACTCCAGGTGACGATAGGAGAAGAACCCCAGCCAGACCGATCCCGCGAGGACCGCGACGATGGACGTGATCCATCCCGCGGAAAAGCCCTGGCTCAGGAGCGACGCGCGGCGGTAAAAGAACCCCCTGCTCGGCAGCAGCGCGCCGAGCATCATGGCAAGGATCAGGGCCTCTTCGTAATCGACCCCCTTGACCAGTGAGAACAGGATGCCCGCCCCGAGCAGGACAAGCGTGAGATGGTACGCTGCGTCCAGCCTGCGCTGAATGCCCCGCGCCAGGAGCAGCAGCGCTACGCCCACGAGGCTGCCGAGAAAGTGTGATATCTCCAGAAAAGGCAAGGGCAGGAAATCGGTGATCCATTCCAGACGCGCCGGAAGCTCGGGCGTGGCCCCCGAGAACAGGAGCAGCGCGCCGCCCGCGAAGATAATGAGCGAAAGAACCCAGGGTGCAATGGCGGACACGCCCTGGCCCATGAACCTGGCGAAACCCTTGACCTGTGTCTTCGCAGCGGCCAGTTCAAATGTTCCCAGCATGATTGCCGCGATCAGAAGCGGCAGCAGGTAATAGATGCCCCGGTAGAGGAGAAGGGCCCCGACAGCCTGGGGAGCCGCGAGCCCGGGAGGGAGCAGCAGGATGAATACGGTCTCAAAAACGCCGAGCCCGCCCGGTACCTGGCTCGCCAGGCCGACCACCTGGGCAAAGAGGTAGATGCCGATGAATGACGGAAACGACAGTGCGGGGACTTCCGGCAGGAGGACATAGAGCACGCACCCGGCCAGCAGCCAGTCAAGGGACGATAGCGCGATCTGCGTCAACGACAGGAGCGTCGAAGGAAGTTCGATTTCGCGATTCAGGATCATGATCGGCTTTTTCCGGACCGCGCTCCAGCCGATATAGCCGCACACAACGATAAGAAAAATAATGCCTACTGGTCGGACCGAAGCAAAGGGCAATTTCATCAAGGCCGGCAGCGCGACCGGTTCTGCCACGAAGGCGAAGCCTCCTACGGACAGGAGCCCGAGCCAGAGCGTGAGGGTGTAGAAGGCCACCATTTTCGTGACCTCCAGTATTGAAAGGCCCCAGGACGTGTACAGCCGGTAGCGCACGGAGCTGCCCGCAAGCATGGACAGGCCGATATTGTTGCTGAAAGCATAGCCGATGAACGACGCGAAGGCGATCTTGCCGTATTCGAGGGTGCGGCGGATGTACCGGAATGCCAGCGCATCATAGCCGGTCAGGACGAGATAGTTCAGGGCGGTGAGCAGCAATGCGGACAATAAACGCGGAGCAGGTACGGCGCGCGCTCCCGCAGCGAGGTCCCGGTAGTGATACCCGGAGAGCGCATGGCGCAGGACCCAGAGGGCCGCGAGGAAGAGTATGAGCCCAATCAGAGGACCCGCTATTTTAACGAGTTGACGGTTCACGATTGCTGTAATTTTATCTTATTTTGTATGAATACGCGTAAAAGGCTGCGACAAATCAGCTGTTCGGCCCAATCAGGCTTGTTTGCCTTTGGCAACGATATATTCATGCCAGATCAGAACCACGATTGCCATATCCAGACCGGTAACAACCGTCAAGAGCAGCGAATGGTGGAGCGTTATTCGGTAGATTTGATAGCCGATGAAGGCGCAAAGAAACGCAATTGCAGCCGGATAAGACCACAGCTTGTTCCGCAACAGCTCGATGACCAGGAAAACATTTGTCACGCCGTGAACGACCAGATATATTCCGCCGAATATTTTCGAACTCGTCGTGATATGCTCCACGGCGGAGCGGAGCAGCGTCGCAACGGCGTCACGGGGGTCTTCGATCAGCTCTTGTTGAGTGATCAATAGTATGATGCTCGTAATGGCGCTTTTCTTCACGGCAAGAATCAACACTCCGCCGATAACCTCGAGGGCGCCATTGATCCCCTTTGCCCAGACGCCGATGTCAAATATGCGGTGGACGAGGCCGTTCCTGCATTCACTCTTTTTCATGCACTTCATATTTTACGAGATTCTTGCCGCTTTTCTTCGCAGAATACATCAGCCGGTCTACGATCCTGATCATTTCGTCGACAGACTCCGGAGGCTTATTAAACGTCACGACCCCGATGCTGAACGTAACAGGCCAGGACTTCCCGCGGGCGATGCCCGAAAGGAAAGCATGAAGTTTAGAGAAAAAGACCTTTGCCGCTTCATTGCCGCTTTCCGGAATAAGCACTGCGAATTCATCGCCGCCCAGCCTTGCGGCAATATCTGTTTTACGGATACGGCCTGCAATGGCCTGACCGACCTGTTTCAGGAGAGCGTCGCCTTCAGCATGCCCGTATCTATCATTGACCGCTTTGAAATCGTCGATATCGATGTACGCCAGGGAGAAGTGGTGGCCGTATCGAATTGACCGTTGTATTTCAACGTCCGCGCGCTCAAAGAAATACCTGCGGTTCCCCAACCCGGTCAGGTAATCTTCCCGAGCGAAGGACTTTTCCCGTTTGAATCCATTCAGCAGAAAAACGATGACGCTGAAAAAGCTGAGCCTCACCATCCCGTTCCACAGCGATGCATAGGGAGCGCTGCCGGCGACTCCGGCCAGGATGTCGGACACAAACCATGTCGCTGCGCCCACGCATGCCACAAACATGCCGGACCACTTCTCTCCGTACCAGGTCGCGAGAGCGATGGGGACAAGATAGAAAACGGAAAAACCGACCCGGGCGCCGAACAGATAGCCGATAGCGCCGATTAAAAGCGCGAGCACGGACGCTGCAAGTATGATGAACCGCCTGGATCGGCCGGTCAAATAGGATAACAAGTCTGTTGCCACGTTGGCACCTCGCGGCCCGGGTTCTGATTTGGTTTTTTTATCGACTCGTTGCGTCCGAACAATGGCCTGACAGTTGCTGTTTGAACATCGCCGGATGGACCGTATTTTATTAAGCGGTTTTTGCAACCAGAACAGCGCAGCTCGCAAGCCCGATCACCTTTTCCGTCGTGCTCCCCATCAGAAGTTTCTTGAGCCCTGTTTTCCCGTATGCGCCCATGACGATCAGGTCGGCGCCCATGCTTTTGGCGGTCCCGGCGATGATTTCATGGGGTTTCCCGACGAGGGCCATTGTCCCGGCGGAAATACCGGCCTTCTGCGCCGCCTGCACGGCATCGCCGGCATAGACCCGGGCTTTTTCCTTCTCGTCTTCCGACGGGACTACGGAAATCGCCGTTAGGCGGCTTCCGCAGCGTTTCGCAATTTCGATCGCTTCCAGGGCCGCCATGCGGGCGTGCTCCGAACCGTCCGTCGCAACCAGAATATTCTTGCACTCGATCCTTGCTGCCCGGGGAACAACCAGGACATTGCAGGGTGCGTGGCCGATGACTTTGGCGGATGCGCTTCCGAGGAGGACCTTTTCCAGCCCGTGCCGGCCGCGTCTGCCGACCGCGATCATATCGACTTTTTTTTGCGCCGCCTCTTCAACGATAAGGCGGGAAGCGCTGTCTCCGTGGCGAAAAATCGCCTCGCATGACGGTATCTCTTCCAGCACCCTCGTCTTGAGGGATGCAAGGTACTGAACGGCTTCTTCCTCTTCTTTCTGCAAAAACTCCGCGCCGGCGGTCTCATATTCCGGATTTGTTTCTACAACCGTCATGACATAGAGTTTGCTCGAACAGTGCTTTGCGAAAGTTATCGCCGCGGCTATCGCACCCTCGCTGAACGGAGAGCGGTCTGTTGCGACGAGCAGTTTTTCAAGTTTTGATACGGGACAGGACTGGCTGGCGTTCATGGTAGCATCCTCCTTGGATTTTCACAGGTTTTCGGCACTCCTTGCCGTCGGTTTGCGGCCCTATGATATCCATTATATCTTATTTTCTCCACCTCAGAAGAGGAACGGATGCAGCTATGAGCACTACGCGCAGAATGTCAATTTTTTAAATAGCTCGCCGGTGAGCCCCTGATACTATCCCATGAACAAGGATTCCCGCCATATCGAGCGTACGCAGAATGACGTTTTTACTCTGCGATCGCTTGACGCTGTCCGCAACTATCAAACTCATCGTCGTCTCCTTTCACGAACGATTGCGCCGGATTCATCGTCATGCGGCTTGATCCGGGTTAGCGCCGATGCCTCTACGCGGTTTCGTCCCGGTTTTTTCGCTTCAGAAAGGGCCTTGTCGGCAAGACGCAGCGTTCCGTCAATTTGAGCCGGTTTGAACGTCGAGAAGCGAGCCGATGCGCTCCTTTTCATCCACCATTGGACGCCACCTGATCGTTTCATGGGATATGCCGCGCCATGGTTTTACGCCCGGTTCCATTGTCCACCTCCCCGGTCCGTTAGGTTTTCCCCTTTCCCGTCACCGGCTTGATGTCCAGGACGGGCGTCCCGTCCCGCATGTCCAGACCTTTGATACGGATAATGCGGCCTTCGACGCCGAGGACTTCCACGACCGACACGCCGATAGGATTCGGCCTGATTGGCGAACAGATACTGAACACGCCCAACGACTCGTTGCGGTGAGGAGGCGTCTGTACCAGAAGTTCATGAGTGAATTGCGGGCTTTCGTGAAAATAGAAAAGCACGACAATGCGCTGACCGGCCTTGACGTCTTTACGCTAAATTGACGGCCGATGACGGCGCATGCTGACGACTCTTTTCGGCGCCGCTGCCATGTCACTCGCCTCACGCGTCAGCCTGCGCAGAACCGTCTGGAGCTCGTTGCGTTTGGCCGTGATTTCCTCGTACGACGCGCCCTGCACAAAGATCGGGTCTCCATAGAGTACCAGCCCCTCGGTGAAAGGCGCGGGAATAACGAGTTTATCCCATGTCGTGCCCAGGGTTCGGTAGCGCTTTGCCGCCGCCGCAACTGGTATGATGGGCGCGTTCAGTTTTGCCGCCAGGAACACTGCGCCTTCTTTCACCTCGTGGAGAGGGCCGCGGGGCCCGTCGACTGATATGGCGACCGTCTTGCCGCTGCGCATGCCGCTGATAAGTCCGAGGAGCGCCTTACCGCCCTTGCGCCTGCTCGATCCGCGCACCACATCGAACCCGAAACGTCTGAGCAGTCCTGCCATGATCTCCCCGTCCCGGCTCTCGCTCGCCGGGATCAATATCCCGGAATTACGATGCGTGTGAAAGAGCAAAAACATGCTTCCGTGCCAGAAGGCATAGATGACATTTTTCCCCTCTGCCGCAAGTCCCTCCGGGATGCCTCTGTTCACAAAACGGATCTTGATCGATCTGCTCCAGATCGAAACGAACACCCATGCGATGAATGCCAGCACTTTTGAGCGGATCATCGGACTCTCCTCGCTTCTTTGTATGCTTTCGGTCTTCGATGAGCGTCTTATTGCCATAACCGTCACAGCCGGGAATCGCCTTTACCGAAGGGTGAACTCTTCAGTGCAATATTGCGGAGCATTCCATCTCAACGGATATGGCCGCGTTCATCAGCTTCCAGATAGGCTTCTTCAACAGGCGACAGGTCCACTTCGTCGAAACCGGTGACCATGGGCATGACATGCCCTATGAATGAATGTCCCGTCGTCAGCATATAGACATGGATGGTAACGAATGCCACGATGGCGAAAGCCGCGGCAGTATGAATCAATGCAACGGCCGCGAACGGTGTGCCCGAGGAGGTGAAGCGCTCCCATAACCCATAGGTAAGATAGGCAACTCCCGAAAGCCAGATTGCCGGGAACAACACCAGCTTGAGCGACAGATAGGTCAGTGCCTGCAATGGGTTGAGTTTGCGCTTATAGGCCTTTTTGAAAGGATGCGATTCGCCTTTGAAGATGCCGTAGGAATAAAACCGGACCACGCGCCAGAGACCCTGGCTGGTCGGCAGGAACTGTTTCCAGACGCCCGTGGTCAGGATCCAGGAAATGGCGAACAACCACAGGACCATGACCCCCAAGGCGCTGAAGGTGTGAATCCTGTCAGCGAGTTCAACACTGATCAGGTGATGAAAACCGTGGATGCCGAACCCGGTAAAGAGCAGCGTCACGATCAGCGCCATCTGCGTCCAGTGCCAGAACCGCTCGAAGCGGCTGTAGATCATTACTTTTCGCGTACTCATTATTTTCTCCTCCTCTTGGCCAGGAAACCACGGACAGCGGCATGAACCAGCACGCCGAGGAATGTTGCGAAGACAAGGAACAGTCCGAAACCGTCAACCCACCTGTTGTAGTCCCGGCCGGGCAAATAAAAGCCGTTGACATTTTTCAACCGGCCTTCCCGCGCGTGACATTCCCCGCAGGTAAGCGCATCTTTTTTTGGGGCCACCATATGGGTGATCGGCCAGTAAGAATAGGTCTCGATAAAGCCGAATTGTCCGCTATAGGGCTTGTTGAACTCCTTCATCCCGTAGGCGATCGCTTTCTTCATATTGAAATTTCCCCAGAAAGCCGCGTCATCGGTGCCCCAGAGATGGGTGTAGACGAGCGTGTTGTTGACCTTGTCATATTGCTGCTTTGTATGCATGCGCTTGAACGGCCAGATGCGCGATTTCGGATCGCTGTAGGAGCCTTTGAAGCGGTTGATCTCAATCGGCTGTTTCGAGGGGTCGAACTTCGTGTCGATGGTGATATAGTGCATCTGACCGTCGAACCACGCATAGTACGGCACGACGTTTTCCGCGTACTTGAAGGTGCCCTTGATGGACCAGTAGGTTTCGCGCTTTCCCCCATTGCCCTGGACATAGTCTTCGATGGTATAGCCCTTTCCATCCTTCGTCCTGCCCGCGGTGCTCCAGTCCCAATCCGTCTTGGTGGCGACGCCGCCCCGCGCGAACGCGGGAATGTGGCAGGTCTCGCAGGCCACTTTGTCCACGTGGCTGTTCAGCTTGAGACCTTTTAAGGAAAGATTGTTGTGCGGATAGGTCCCGTGACAGGCCTCACAGGTCGTCACATACCGGCGAAGACCGGCCTTGCCGATTCCCTTCGTGTCCTTGGCATGCACCGCGTAGCGGCTGCCCGTCCAGAGATGATTCTTCGTTACATGGCAGGCGGTGCAGGACAGGTTGAGCCCGTCTTTCGCCATATGCACGTCAATAGACTTTGGCGGGTCGTTCAGTACGGAAGAAAGATCGCCGTGCTTCACATTGTCTCCCCCGCCGCCGTAGAAATGACAGGACCCGCAATTCCGCCGTTTCGGCAGCCCCACATGCCGGGCCACGTTGCTCAGATCGATCGGCCCTTTGCTCACGGACAGTATGGAGCAGGCCGCGTTCCCTTTCGTGGGCGGCAATTTATAATAGGTGCCCGTCGTATCGTGGCAAACCAGGCAGTCGATCTTCGTCTGGTCTTTAAAATCGAAATGGTCGTCTTTATATCCGTAGCTGGGATGACACTCGGCGCACATGCCCTCGTTCCCCCGGGCATTGGTGCAGAAGTTATTAACGAGATATCGCTTGCCCAGGGTCTGGCCGGTTTCCGGGTCCTTGTAGGTCCACGTCCAGTGTATGTTCTTGATGAATTGTTTGCCTGCTTCCGTGTGGCAGCCCAGACAGGCCTTCGTCACTTCCGGGCCGGAAGTAAACCGTTTTTTGAGGGCCTTGAATTTCAAGTGATCGGCCGAGCCGCCGGACAGCGCGCCTGATATTTGAAGTGCCGGCGGCGGCAATGCATCCTTTGCTGCGACAGGATATGCCGCGATCGACGCTAAAAACAATATCGCCCACATCCCCACAAA
>VFSW01003603.1_pt1 | contig 23198 bp, 25 predicted proteins | sample 5358111 | NCBI WGS metagenome assembly VFSW01 (sample SAMN11554181, study PRJNA540505) | mine drainage metagenome | isolation source: sediment from site ElyBrook_90M | place: USA: Ely Copper Mine, Vershire, VT | collected 2017
GTCATTCTGCTACTGTATGTGCTCGTGATGCGTTACTTCTTTCGAGAAAGCCGCAGCCTAGCCAAACTCATCAACTACAAAAACATCCGTCCCTGGCAAGACAAGGACCGCTAGGTCCTTGTCTTTACCCACTCAAGCACCCAACCCCTTAATTGCTAAAGGCAGCCTGCAGGTCATGCTGGCTGCTTATGCCATTTTGCAGCAGCAGAATCAACAGGATGCGTGATTTTTGTGGGGAAAGGTCGTCAGCCATCACGGCACCCGCATCCTCCAGGGTTTTGCCGCCACCCTCAAATCCGTAGTTGGGCAGTACACGTCCGTTGGGAACGCGGCTGGCAATCACCACCGGAATGTTTTTTGACAACGCATATTTGACGGCAGAAAACATGGGAATGTTCATGTTGCCCCAACCCAGCGCCTGCACCACGATGCCCTGGGCACCGCCATCCACCGCAGCGCGCAGCAGCCGGCCATCAGCGCCGCCATACATGGCCACAATTTCAACGTCTGGCATGGTTGCAGCCTTCAGCGGTACAAACTGGCGACGCAGGGGCGCGCGCGCAAACACCACTCGATCGTTGTCCACCACGCCAATAAAACCGTAGTCGCCCGATTTGAAGGTTTCCACGCTGGAGGTATGCGTTTTGGTGACTTCACGCGCCGCATTGATCTGGCCGTTCATGGCCAGCATCACGCCTTTGCCATGGGCTTCCTGATCCACCGCGATGCGCACGGCATTGAGGAGGTTATGCGGGCCGTCAAAGTCCGATTCCGACGCGTTGCGCTGGGCACCAATCAAGACCACGGGCTTCTCTGACTTGACGGTTAGGTCCAGCCAATAGGCGGTTTCTTCCAAGGTATCGGTGCCGTGCGAGACGATGACGCCGGATACTTCCGGGCGCGCCAATGTCTCTTGCACCACCTTCGTCAACTGCACCCAGCGCACCGGATCCATGTAATCGGAGGGCACGTTGGACACATTGATGACTTCCACATGAGCGTACTTGCCCACCCCCGGTACGGTGGCGAGCAGGTCGTCACCCGAGATGGCGGGAACCGGGGCGTTTTTGACGGGCTCGATCTTCATGGCAATGGTGCCACCGGTGGCGATCAGCACCACCACGGGTTGTGCAGCTTGAACCATGGTCGTTGTCAGGGCCAGCAGGGTGATGCCGGCCATCAGGAAATTTAAAAGACGCATTGTGCGCACTCCTTCTCGTCGTGTCGAGACTGCCTCAACCCCTTTCAGCGGCAGCAGCGGCTTTTTTGGCCAGTTTTTGGTTGAAGCGCACCATGTCGATCACCATGCGCTCATGGGTGGCGGTGCCGATGGTGTCCATGCCGTCTGAGGCAGTGACCTTGAATTCAATGCGCCGGCCATCCACCAGGGTGACTTCGGCCAGGGCCGTGGCCGTCATGCCCACGGGTGTTGCAGCCAGGTGGATAACATCCACGCGCGTGCCCACGGCGCTTTCGTTGGGGTCGAGGTAGGGTTTGATAGCGTTGAGGGCAGCATTTTCCATGAGCATGACCATCACCGGCGTGGAAAACACGGCGGGCAGCATGGCATCCTTGAAACGATTGGCAAGGTGCCGCTCGGTAACGAGGAGGGAAAACGAGCCCTGGGCTCCGACGGGAATGGGTTGCATGGGATGATCTCCGTAGCTAATGCTGTTGCAGGAAGACCCAATTTTACCGCATAACGCGAACCAGTTTTAGTTCTGTGCGCTCAGCCTGGCAAGATTTCCGGCACCCGAGCGCGGCCCAATAGACTTTCGGATCGGACATGGTTACGCTTGCCAGAGTACATTTTGGAGCGATCCATGACTGAACGGCTGGTTGAGGTGAAGGCCCTGGACGCCGCACTACAGCGGTTTACCCGAGCACGCCACTGGGAGCAGTACCACTCCCCCAAAAACCTCGCCATGGCCCTGACCGGGGAAGTGGGCGAGCTGGTGGAAATCTTTCAGTGGCTGACCGAGGAACAATCCCGATCTGTGGCCCAAAACCCCGAAACCGCAGAGGCTGTCCGGGATGAACTCGCTGATGTACTGATCTATCTGGTGGAGCTTGCGTCAGCGCTGGGTGTGGATCTCAACGAAGCGATCAATGCCAAGCTCGTCAAGAATGCCCTGAAGTATCCTGCGGACCCTGCTGCATGATTGTTTACCAGTCGACCAAACGGGCCTTTGTGGGCGAGGTTCACGCCAACGAAGTTCACGAAACCATCAAAACAAACTATCTGTCCCAAACCGGGCATCAGGTTTCGCCTCAGGAATTCAAATCCTGGGAGGATTCCATGCACTATATGGGCGCCGTGATGAATGACCCCGACATTCCGGATGACGCCGGGGTCAGCATTGAATTCCATATTCCCCAGACGGCAAAGCGCATTGATTTCATCGTGACGGGGCAGGATGAAGCGCAAAACGAACAGCTCATCATCATCGAACTCAAGGGCTGGGAGGCCGCCGAACGGACCCAAAAGGATGGCGTTGTACGCACCCGATTCAAGGGGGGCTTGTCCGACACCAATCATCCGTCTTACCAGGCCTGGTCTTACGGTGAACTGCTGCGCCAATTCAACGAAACGGTGTATTCCGAGAACATTGGGCTAACCCCCTGCTCCTACCTGTATCGCTATCCACTGGAACAGAAGGATGGCGTCCTGCACCCCTTCTATCAGCATTACCTGGACAAGGCGCCGGTCTTTCTGAAGGGCAGGCTGGAGAAGGAAAAGCTGCAAGCCTTCATCAAACAGTATGTGAAGTACGGCGATAACCGCCGCCTGATGTACCGCATCGAAAACGGGAAAATCAGGCCTTCCAAGTCCCTCGTGGACAGCCTGGGAAAAATGATCAAGGGGAACCCGGAGTTCCTCATGATCGACGATCAGAAAATCTCCTTTGAGACGGCGCTGGCATTGTCCAGAAGCGCCGACCACCCCACCAGCAAAAAACAGGTGCTGATTGTGGAAGGTGGCCCGGGAACGGGAAAGTCGGTGGTGGCCGACAACCTGCTGGTGGCGTTGCTGCGAAAAGAGCATAAGCTCACCCAGTACGTGACCAAAAACGCCGCCCCGCGCGCCGTATTCCATGCCAAACTGACTGACCAGATGAACCGCACCGCCATTTCCAATCTGTTCACGAGCTCCGGCGCCTTCTGCAAGATAGAGAACAATGCTTTCGATGCGCTCATCATCGACGAAGCCCATCGCCTGAATGAAAAATCTGGCATGTTCAAAAACATGGGCGAAAACCAGGTCAAGGAACTGATTCACGCCGCGAAGCTTTCCGTCTTCTTCATTGATGAAGACCAGAAAGTCACCTGGGCGGACATCGGTTCACGGGAAGAGATTGAAAAGTGGGCCCAGCATTCCGGCGCCCAAGTCCACAACATGGCGCTGTCTTCACAATTTCGCTGCAATGGCTCGGACGGCTACCTGGCCTGGCTGGACTCCGTGCTGGACATACGCGAAACGGCCAATCCGGATTTAACGGGGCTGGGTTACGACTTCAAGGTGTTTTCTGATCCGGGTGTACTGAGACAGGCCATCGTCGATAAAAACAAGATCAACAACCGCGCCAGAATGGTTGCCGGGTACTGCTGGAACTGGGTCAGCAAGAAAGACCCCAAGGCCTTCGACATCATGTTTCCACAATTCGACTTCCGCATGCAATGGAACTTGGCCACGGACGGCTCACTCTGGATTCAGGCCAGGGAATCCGTCAATGAAATCGGTTGCATCCACACCTGCCAGGGCCTGGAGGTGGACTATATCGGGGTCATCATCGGGGATGACTTGATCGTGCGAAACGGAAAAGTCATTGCCAACCCAGCGGCGCGCGCCAGAACGGACAAATCGCTGGCGGGCTACAAAACCATGTTGAAGACCCATCCCGTTCAAGCGCAAAAGAAAGCCGAGCAGATCATCAAGAATACCTACCGAACGTTGATGACGCGGGGAATGAAGGGGTGCTACGTCTACTGCACGGACGCGGAGACAGGGGAGTATTTCAGGAACTCATGTCAGTATTCATCAGATGAGGGCGTTAGAAATGAGCAGATTTGAAACAAAGGTTCTCATTCGAGAAACCCATATCGACTTCTTTGGACATGTGAACAATGCAACCTATCTGGAGATTTTTGAAGAAGCAAGATGGGACCACATCACGAACAATGGTTATGGCATTCCCCAAATCCTGCAGCATAAAAAGGGCCCCGTGATGCTGGATTGCCAGATCAGCTTTCTAAAAGAACTGCATGCGCGGGATGAAATCACGGTCACCGTGGAGCATGTTGCAACCGAGAGCAAACCCCATCAGAAGGTATTCAAATTGCGTCAGCAAATGATCAATGCGCAGGGGGAAATCGCGTGTGAGGGGACGTTTAGTTATGGATTATTCGACACCCAAACACGCAGACTTATCGAACCCACGCCAGAGTGGAAACAGGCGATGGGAATTTAACACTCTGGAATCCCAATGAAAACCTATCGAAAAGAGCTCTGGTTCAATATCCCAACGCGGCGGGCTTTCGTAAACATTACATCCGAAGTGGAGAAATGCCTGAGAGATAGCAAGGTAATGGAAGGCCTGGTATTGGTAAATGCCATGCACATCTCGGCCTCTGTGTTCATCAATGACGATGAGCCTGGGTTGCACCACGACTTTGAACGGTTTCTGGAATGCCTTGCCCCTCATGAACCCGTTTCGCAATACCGGCACAACGATACGGGTGAAGACAATGCAGACGCACACATCAAACGCCAGATCATGGGGCGCGAAGTTGTCGTTGCGATCACAGAAGGAAAGCTCGACTTTGGCCCGTGGGAGCAGATTTTCTACGGTGAGTTTGATGGTGGAAGACGGAAGCGGGTACTAGTCAAAATCATTGGGGATTGATTCGTGAAGTACATCCACAGCTAAGGGCTTACAGCTCTGTAGGGATCATTGACGGGAATTGTGCGGGGTCTGGAGTTCGGCCAATGCGGTAAGTGGCTTTGGTTCAGTTGAGTGGCCGGTGTTGCGTCAGTTGCCGACATCTAGACTGCATACCGTCACAATGGCCGCTTTCCGTTGCTGATGGAGGACTGGACTGTGCCTATTGTGTTGAAAAACTCGTCGAAGTTTTAGTCGAGTCCCGCCGCTGAATTTTTACTCTCGGCTAAATTTTACGACTTGAGGCAGATTTTTATGGGTTCGGGGCTCCCGTTTCCCTTTTATGCAGGTACCAGGTCTGCTTCCTGTGCTATTGGTGTCAGCCATTTTGCCATTCGCCTCAAGTTTTGTGCGGTTGCCGCCAGGAGAAATTCATCCCGCGCACCACTTGCACCTCGTAATCTAAGCTTGTCCAGCTTCAGGATTCTCTTGAGGTGGGCAAATAGCATCTCAATCTTCTTGCGCTCACATCGTGATCGTTCGTAATCCGGCGTCATGTAAATGCGACGGGCGATATTCCGAGCGCTTTCATGGATGCTGCGAGCAATTTTGCGAATCGGAGTGTTCGGGCAGCAATTTGCTTTCATGGGACATACCGCACTGTCTGACTGTCGCGATTTATTGAGGATGGTGCCCTCCTTCGTAATGCGCGTTCGCGGATTCTTGAATAGACGCCAATCGCAGCGTAGCAGTTTATCTGTCGGGCAGCGGTACTCATTGGCCTGTTCGTCCCACAGGAAGTCACTGCGTGAGAATGTGCCGTCACTGCGCTCCGACTTGTCACATACGGGAACATGGGGTTCTATCTGCTTCTCGTCCACCAGCCAGCTGAGCATGGCGGCTGACCCATAATTGGTATCGCCAACAAGTCGATCCGGCTTCATGTCGTATTTATCCTCGACCCTCTCAATCATCGTTTTAGTCGCTTCCACTTCGGCCGTCTTATTAACCGTAGACGCTTCAACATCAACAATGATGCCTGCCTTAAGGTCAACCAGATAGTTAATCGAATGAGCAAAGAAGGCAGGGCCGCCCGTTGCCCCCGTCCAAGTTGCCGATGGATCGCTCAGCGAAACAAACTTGGGGATGAAGGCGGGGCCGTCGGTTTCCTCTATGGCCTCAAGATATTCACGGACCGGGCGTACTGTTTCTTCCGTGTTCTGCCAATTCATGGCCTCTTCCCCATGCACACTATTCATGCGCTGTGCATCGGCCTTGATAATGCTGGCATCAGTTGCAAATCCTTCACCACGCACCAGACCTTCCGCCATGCAGCGCTGCAGAACACTCTCAAATAAATGACGGAAGGTGTCGCTCTCGCGAAAACGGCCATGCCGGTTCTTGGAGAAGGTTGAATGGTCAGGTACCGCATCTTCCAGCCCGAGCCGGCAGAACCAGCGGTAAGCCAGATTCAGATGTACTTCTTCGCACAGCCGGCGCTCTGAGCGAATGCCGAAGCTGTACCCGATGATCAGCATGCGGATCATCAGTTCGGGATCAATGGAGGGGCGGCCTGTGTGGCTGTAAAAGTCGGAAAGGTGCCGGCGCAGATCGCCTAGATCGAGGAATCGGTCAATGCCACGCAGTAGGTGATTCTGGGGAACATGGTCTTCAAGGTTGAAGGAGTAGAAAAGACGTTCTTGGTTATTCCCTTGAATCCCCGTCACAGCAAGGCTCCCAGCCTGTTTTGATGCTCATAATTTTACCATTCGCAACAGCAAATGCTTATGGTGTTTTTCAACACAATATGAGCAGACCAGTCGTACAAATGAAGGCTGGCTGTGTGCTCATCGGCCAGTACGGCCTTTGGAGGGATGAGTATTTCTGGCAGCTATGGGCTAATTTGCAGTTGCTTGGCCAGAAATTGCGCTGAAAGGCAGCTTTTTGATTTAGCGATTAAGTACTTCGCGCCCATTGTAGTCAGACGCTCGTCTAAAATACGGGCATTCACTAAATGATCACTCGACATGCACGATCTGCAAATCGCAAGCCTCATCAATTGACCAGTTAAGACAAAGCGCCCGATAGCATCCACGCGCCGCTCAGGGCAATGCCCACCCCTGCCATTTGGTAAATGGCCCTGAAGCACTTTCCCGAAACTATGCCGAAAGCGACCCCGGATGCATGGAGTGCAGCGGTTGTTGCCAGAAAGCCCATCGCATAACTCATGGGTGCAGCCGAGACCGGAATCTCTGAACCGTGTGCGAACCCATGCAGGGTTCCGAAAATGGCAGTGATCGCCAAGGCGAAAACGGCTGGCACCTGCAGCGAGAGCGCTATCACAAGTCCCAGAACCAGGACAGAGGCAGCGATGCCAGGTTCGACGGAAGGTGGAGAATGGATCAGCCCGGCGAATGAAGCGCCAGACACCATGGATGACATGAAAACGGCGGGAAGCATCCAAGCCTTCCGCTGCCCGCAGCGGGCAGCCCAAAGGCCAACGGCTACCATGGCCAGCAGATGGTCAAACCCGGTCAACGGATGGGAAAGCCCAGCAGCAAAACCTAAGAGGTCATGCCCCGGATGTGCGGCAGCGGTGCCTGACATCCCACAGAAAGCCAGAATCGCTATCCATCTTGTCCAGGTTTTCTTCATCATGTGCGTACCCTTCCCAAGTTATCTGATCTTGACCTTCACCAGTTCTTCCCCTTTGGGGTCGGTCACATGCACGGCGCAGGCAATGCAAGGGTCGAAGCTGTGGATGGTCCGGAGAATTTCGATGGGCTGCTGGGGATCATACAGCTGGTGCCCTTTCAAGGCGGCCTCATAGGGCCCCTCTTGGCCTTGAGCATCCCGTGGCCCAGCATTCCAGGTAGTGGGCACCACGGCCTGATAGTTGTCGATCTTGCCTTCCTTGATCACGACCCAATGGGCCAGTGCACCACGAGGCGCTTCCGTGAAGCCAACGCCCTTGGCCAACTTCGGCCAAGCAGAAGGATCCCATTTTTTCTCATTGAAGGTCCTCACGTCGCCCGCCTTGATGTTGGCGATGAGATTGTCGTACCAAGTTTGCATGGCGTCGACAATGATCTTGGTTTCCAGGGTGCGTGCAGCCGTGCGGCCAAGCGTGGAATACAGCGCCGTGACCGGAACATCCAGTGTCTTGAGGGTCATGTCCACCAACTCCTTGGTCTGGGCATGCCCTTTGGCGTACAACATCAGCACACGCGCCAGCGGTCCCACTTCCATCGGTTTCCCGTTCCAGCGGGGCGATTTCAACCAGGAGTAGTCCTTCGCCGTATCAAGATGTTCATAAGGCGGTTTGGGACCGGTATAACTGAATTCGGTTTCGCCGTGAAAGGGATGCAGGCCCTTCTCCTTCCCCTGGCTGTATTTGTACCAGGAGTGGGAAACATATTCCTGGATCTGGTCTTCGGCACGCAGGTCAACGGGATGAATCGTCGAAAGGTCACGGCCGAGGATGACGCCGGAGGGAATGAGAAAGCTGGAAGGATCGTTAATACCCTTTTCTGGGAAGTCGCCGTAGGTAAGGAAGTTGCCCACGCCTTCGCCCTGGGCGGCCCAGTCCTTGTAGAAACCCGCAATGGCCAACGTGTCGGGCACATATACTTGGTCCACGAAGGTTCGCATTTGGCTGATGATGTTTTTTACCATCTCCAGGCCAACGTCATTGAGCGAAGTGGCCCCCTCGCCGCCGCGAAAATGGGGGCCATTGCCTTGGCCTTCGTGCTGGGTATGCACGCTGATGGCACAGGGTACGCCTCCCACCAGGAAATTGGGATGGGGATTTTTTCCACCGAAGATGGTATGCAGCTTGGCTACGTCCCGCTGCCATGCCAGCGCGTCAAGGTAGTGGGCCACAGCCATCAGGTTTGCTTCCGGCGGTAGCTTGTAGGCGGGATGGCCCCAATAGCCATTGGCGAAAATGCCGAGCTGACCACTCTCCACGAATTGTCTCAGCTTGGTCTGGACATCGGCAAAATAGCCGGGCGAAGTTCGGGGATAGGAAGGGCTGACAGTTTGCGCCAAGGCGGAGGTTGCTTTGGGGTCGGCCTTGAGCGCTGAAACCACATCAACCCAGTCCAAGGCGTGCAGGTGATAAAAATGCATCACATGATCATGGACGAACTGGGCCGCGATCATCAGATTGCGAATCAGCTGGGCATTGGGAGGAATTTCATACTTCAAGGCATCTTCCACCGCGCGCACTGAAGCGATTCCGTGAACCAGCGTGCAGACACCACAGATGCGCTGGGCGAAAGCCCAGGCATCCCGAGGATCTCTGCCGCGCAGGATGATCTCGATGCCGCGCACCATGGTGCCGGCACTGGAGGCCTGAATGATACGTCCATCCGCATCGGTCTCGGCCTCGATGCGCAAGTGCCCTTCGATGCGGGTAATGGGATCGACGACGACAGTCTGGTTCATGGCGGCAGTTCCTTATCGGGCGGTCGGCGCAAGGTGGTCGGCAATCAGTTCTGTCAGCCCGATCAACTGAGTGTCCATGTGATTATGGTCTAGGCCATCCTGCAACATCACCCGGCAATTTGAGCAGGAAGTCACCAGCGTTTCTGCTTCAACCTCCTCCAGCTGCGCTTTTTTGCGGCTGAAAACTTTCAGGCGCAGGGGGTCGGCTCGTTCAATTGAACTCACACCGCCGCCGCCACCACAGCACCAGTTCTGGATGCTCGCATCAGGCATTTCCACAAAATTAGGGGCAACCATCTTCAGCAGGTTTCGAGGCGGCTCGATCACACCGCCCCGGCGCACCATCTGACAGGGGTCGTGGAAAGTGAGCCGCGCATTTTCTGTTCCCTCCGTGCGGAGCCTGCCTTCGGCACGCAACTGGTCGAGCAGTTCAATGATGTGGATCACTTGGAAAGGATAGGGTCGACCTATCAGGTTGGGGCCTTCCCAGCGCAAGGCAGTGTAGGCATGGCCACATTCGGGGCTGATGACATATTTGACCTTGAGGCGCTCAGCCGCTTTGACAATACGGGTGAGCAGTTCTGCAGCCAAATCGGATGCGCCAATCTGGATGCCGCTGTTGGTACCCTCAAAACCGTCCGATGCCATGGTCCAGGAAACGCCCGCATGGTCAAAAATCCGTGTGACTGCCGGTATGATTTCGCTGAATTCGGCAACTTCTGCCGAGGAGAGCACCAACATGTAGTCTGCGCCCACTTGATCCATGGGAACGGTCAGCCCCGTCTCCTTTTCGGTGTGGCGGACATGGGCCATGAGGGTGTTGATCGTTACGCCCATCGGGCTGCCATGCTCGATAGCGCGCCGCGTGGCGCCCTTCAGTCCCTCGGGTGCATGGCCCGAGGCGGACATGCCTTCCCTGAGCTTGCGCACCATGTAGACAATATCATTGCCCACCGGGCAGGCCAGGGAGCAACGACCGCACAGCGTACAGCTGTCGTAAACCAGGGGTTCCCATTCTTCCAGTTCCGCATCCGTCAAAGGCCGGCTGAGCCCGAGGGTCGAAAACAGCTTTCCCCAAAAAGTATATTCCTGCCACCACACACGGCGTAGCGGCTCCAGTTTGCGAATCGGCGTGTAACGGGGATCCCGGGTTTCCGAATAGAACAGGCAGGCATCGGCGCACAACCCGCAATGGACGCAGGATGTAAAAAAAGTGGCGACAGGGCCATCAATCTGTTCCACCAAAGCGCGGCGACCCCGTTGCAGTGATGCGCTCATGGTTCGACTCCCTTGAATCCTGCAATGGCGCCGTTGTACCAGCGGGCGCTGAATGTGGAGAACATGTGGGCCAACTTGGTGAATGGGATCACCACCAGCAGCAGTTCCACACTGCTCAAGTGCAGGATCATCAAGCTCGCGTAATCAAGGCCCACGCCGTGATCCAACATGAAGCCGGTCAACAGCGGGAGAAACGTGAGGGTCCAACTCAGGTAATCCCCAAAATCGGAGAGGATCCACTTCACCGGATCGATAAGGCGATGCACCAGCAGCACGATCAGCGCTGCAATGGCCAGAATTGCCGTGACATCCACAATGCCTCTAGGCAGCGCAGGCCAGCCGAAACCAAGCACGGAACGGAACAGGACGATGTGCTGGCTGAGGAAGAGCAAGGTGACCAGAAGGCCCACATGGAACACATAGCCTGCCGCTACGGTCAATTTGCCACTGGCGCTGAGCTTCGGCAAGAAAAAGGAGCGCCGCCAGATCATTCTCAGCCCGGGTCCCCACTCTGTTCCGCGCGGTGCTGCCAGGTTTTTTTTCCGGCCCAGCAGCGTCAGATGCAGCATGCGAAAAACCATGCCGACGACAAAAATTCCGGCCGCAAACTGGAGCCCAGGCCCCCTTTCCCATTGCAACAGCATTTCTGACGTCATGATGGCACGCTCCCAGGGTTTTAAAGATCCGCGACAGTCATTTTTTCATGGGACTGCTGGGCTTTCTTGCGTTTTTGCCGATCCATTAGCCCAATTGCTACCGCAGCGCCGGCACCGGTAAGAGCAGCCACTTTCGCGATTTCAGCAACGTTTCCAGTGGTTGCGGCAAGCGGCGTGTAAAAGCTTCCCGCATCCCAGAAGCCGGGCTCGGAACAACCCAAGCAACCGTGGCCCGCCTCGATGGGAAAACCGGTGCCGCCATTCCACTTGGTGGTGGCGCAGACATTGTGAGTCGTGGGGCCTTTGCATCCCAATTCGTACAGGCACCAGCCGTTGCGGGCCCCTTCGTCATCAAAGGATTTTGCAAACTTGCCTTTTTCGTAGAAGGGGCGCCGATAGCAACGGTCGTGAATGGTCTCACCGTAAAACGATTTGGGCCGGCCTAGGGCATCGAGAGCCGGCAGTTCGCCGAAGGTCAGGTAGTGGGCCAAAACGCTTGTGATAACGGCGGGAATGGGCGGGCAGCCCGGCACATTGATGATGGGCTTGTTCTTCACGATGGCGGAAACCGGCACTGCGCCCGTGGGGTTTGGCTTGGCCATGGGGATGCCGCCGAAGGAGGAGCAGGTGCCCACGGATACAATGGCTGCCGCACCTTTGGCTACTTCCTCGAGAATGTCGAGGTTGGTTCTGCCGGCGATCGCCGAGTACAGTCCGCCGTCGCGCGTGGGAATGGAACCATCCACGAGCAGCAGGTATTTGCCATAAAAAGCCTTCATCGCATCTTCCCGCGATTTTTCGGCGCCGAAGCCTGATGCTGCCTGAAGGGTGTGGTGGTAATCCAGGGAAATCATGTCGAAGATCATGCTCTCCAAGGTCGGCGAATAAGAACGGGTTAGCGATTCGGTGCAACCGGTACATTCCTGAAAGGAAAGCCAGATAACGGAAGGACGCTTGGCTTTCGCCAGTGCCTCGGCCATGGCGATGGCAGCAGTGGGGGGGAGTGCCATGAGCGATGCCATGGCTGTGCAAAACTTCATGAAAGCGCGACGACTGACGCCTTGCTTCATCAGTCGCTGTTCCAGGGTTTCATGCTCATTCATGGCGCCTCCTCAACCACTTCGGGAGTCAGGGGAAGTGATGCCGCGCAGGCGGTCGAGCCCTGCACCCATGTCCTCAAGCTGGCTTTTGAGAATATCGGGGCAGCGTGTCACCTCGATGAGATCCGCCACGACATCGCCTTCGGCATTACGATGGGTAATCCACCAGACGCCGGGATAGCGGGTCTCGACGATTTCCGAAGGACCGATGGCATCCAGTTTTGCCACAATTTCACCTTGCCCCAGAATGGCTTTCAACTGCGCATATTCACCAGGCGAAAAGGGCATTCCCTTCAGGTCGATAGCGGCCGCCTCACCGGTGTGGAGCTGCTTTTCCAGCAGGCTCGAAATTTCGCTAAGTAACGCCGCAATGTTGCCAACCGACCAGGGGTCAGGGGATTCCACAGCCAAGGGAATGATCCTGTTCGTCATGGATACCATCCCTCGATCAACCGGATGGCCTGGTCGCAGGCTGCAGGGATGGCCTCCGCCACTGCGGGCGATGGCGATTCCCCCCAATCGAGTTCAGCGGGCTGGATGCCAATCAATGCTCGGCGGGACGGAAGCCCATCGGCGAGCCGCGCAATCGCCATGAGATCCACCAGTCCCACTTCGTGTACGCTGCGCTTGCGGTTGCCGCCAACGAACGCATCCATGCGATCATCTTCAAACACGCGAACGGAGCCAGGGGGTTCGTTGAGCAGCGCTGCATCGAACACAATCAGGTGCGATGCCGCTTCGATTTCGGGTGCCAGGCTAAAACTCAACGTGCCGCCATCCACAAAGCGGACATCGCTGCGGTGGGTGTAGCGGCTGCTCAATCGGTTGAGTGCGTGAATGCCAGCACCCTCGTCACGCAGCAGAATGTTGCCAATGCCAAGAATCAGTATCATCATTGTTGCTTCCTGATTACGGTGCTTGTCATACTGCGCCTCGCAATCATTCAATTCAAGCAATGCTAGCGTCGCAGATTGTGAGACACCGTGATTTGATCTAGGTCAACAAGCAGGCTCCGTTTTTCTGGGAGTGTGGCGCCATGTGCCTGGCAATACCCATGCAAATAGCCGAAATGGATGGCTTCAATGCGCGCTGTACCGCAAAGGGGATAGCGCGCGAAGTCAGCCTGTTCCTCTTGCAAGGTGAACCGCTGCATCAGGGCGATTTCGTCATGGTTCATGTGGGATATGCCATCCAGCGGGTAAGCGAGCAGGAAGCCCGATCTGCCTGGGAACTGCTGGATCAAGTGCTTGCTGCAGAGAGCGGCCATGCATGAACTGGCTCTGTGCCAGGCACTGATTGCCCAAGTGGAGGAAGTGGCGGCGCAGCATGGCGCCCATCATGTCAACAGGGTCACCTTGAGCGTAGGGCCCCTGGCGGGCGTCGAACCGGTGTTGCTGGAAAGTGCCTATCCACTGGCCTCTGCCGGCACGGTGGCTGACGGCTCCACTCTACGGATAGAGACTGCATTTCTGAAGGTGCGCTGCCTGAATTGCGGCGAGGTAACCGATGCCTTGCCTAATCGCCTGTTGTGCGCCGCCTGCGGCAATTACAGGACAAGCGTGGAAAGTGGGGACGAGCTGATGCTGGTCAGCGTCGATCTGGCAACGGACCAGGGAGGCAGCGATGTGTGATACCTGCGGCTGTAATATCACGCCGGGAAACCGCACCCTGGCTTATACGCCGGTCAAGGGCACCACTGCCGTTTCCGTCCTTAAAAATCTGCTGGATAAAAACGACATCCAGGCCGAACACAATCGCCGTCACTTCGATCAGCATGGTGTGCTGGCCATCAACCTGATGTCATCCCCAGGAGCAGGCAAGACGGCATTGCTGGAAGCCACCATTGCGGCTCTGGGCAAGGAATTCCGCATCGGCGTCATCGAAGGCGACCTTGAAACGGAGAACGATGCCGAACGCATTCGCGCGCGTGGCGCCCCTGCCTTCCAGATCACCACCGGAACGGCCTGCCACCTCGATGCACACATGGTCCACGATGCACTCCACGCCTTTCCCCTGGATGGGTTAGATCTCCTTTTCATCGAAAATGTGGGCAACCTGGTTTGTCCGGCCAGCTTCGACCTGGGGCAACACCACAATGTCACCCTGCTTTCAACCACAGAAGGGGATGACAAGCCCGCAAAATACCCCATCATTTTTCGGGCTGCCGATGCGGTGGTATTCACCAAATCCGATTTGCTGCCCTATCTGGATGATTTCAGCCCGGCCAGGGCTGAGGCCAATTTGCGTGCTTTGGCCAGCGATGCGCCAGTGATGCAACTTTCCGCACGGCACGGCGATGGTCTCGAAGTCTGGCTGGAGTGGCTCAGGTCCCAACTGAAGGCATTGGGCTGACATGCTGGATGCCAGGGCTTGGCTCGACAAAATCCATGCCCTCCCCCTGCGGAAGCGAGTGCGCATCATGAACGTATGCGGTGGGCATGAGCGGACCATTGCCCAGGAGGGCTTGCGCGCTGCGCTGCCATCCCAGGTAGAACTGATTGCAGGCCCGGGCTGTCCTGTATGCGTTTGCCCCGAAGAAGACGTGTACCGTGCCATTCAATTGGCGCAGCAGGAGAAGACAACACTGGTGACTTTCGGGGATATGCTGCGGGTACCGGTGAACGTGCACAAGGGTGAAGCACGTTCACTGGAGCAGGCCAAGGCCATGGGGGCCGACGTCAGACCGGTTGCGAGTCCCAGGGAAGCCGCAGCGATAGCGCGCCAGCATCCTGATCGCGACGTCATTTTTTTTGCGGCGGGATTCGAAACCACCATGGCCCCCGTAGCTGCCATGCTGGCAGAAGGTGTTCCCGATAACCTGTCGATGCTGCTCTCCGGAAGGCTGACCTGGCCTGCAGTGGCCATGCTGCTGGATTCGGAAGCGGCCGGGTTTGATGCACTGGTCGCACCGGGGCATGTGGCAACCGTCATGGGCCCAGAAGAATGGGGGTTCGTGGTGAAGCAGCATCACCTCCCCACCGCCATTGCGGGGTTCACACCGGTGTCCCTGCTGGCGGCGCTCTACTCCGTGCTGCGCCAATGGTGCGAACAAACCTGTTTTCTCGACAACTGCTATCCAGAAGTGGTTCGCCTTGGCGGCAATCCTGCCGCCAGAGCACTGCTTGAGCGGATATTCGTTCGGAACGATGCCAACTGGCGCGGCATCGGCATCATTCCCAGCTCGGGCTTCAGCTTAAGCCCTTCATGGGTCGGCCATGATGCCCGCACGCGCTTCCCCGAATTGCCACATGCAGATCGTAAGCGCGCTGGTGAAATGCCTCCCGGATGCGATTGTGCACGGGTCGTACTCGGCAAAATCGCCCCCTCGGCATGCAAGCTTTACGGACGCGCCTGCACACCCCGCTTGCCGATCGGACCCTGCATGGTTTCAGATGAAGGCGCCTGCCGCATCTGGTGGTCCAGCGGAATCAGAGACCATGACGGCATCGTCGCCTGAAGCACGCCGTTGGGTGCTGGAAGGTAGAGTGCAAGGGGTGGGGTTTCGCCCCTTCGTCTTTCGCCTGGCGCAGCGCTATGAATTGACGGGCCGCGTGCAAAACCTGAATGGGCAAGTCCTGATCGAGGCAGCAGGCATCCCTTCCCGCCTCGATGCGTTTGCATCAGCCCTCATCGCAGAAGCACCGCCATTGGCGCAACCCCGGATGCTGGCCGTTTCACGCATTCCGGTCACGGGCCTGAACCATTTTAAAATCATGCCCAGCGATCCTTCAGGTTCCAGCGCTGTGCATGTTCCTCCCGACCATTTCTTGTGCAATGACTGCCGCCGTGAAATGCAAACTCCCGAGAACAGACGGTACTTATACCCCTTCATCAACTGCACCCAATGCGGACCACGCTACACGCTCATCACGGCGATGCCCTACGATCGGCCCAACACCACCATGGCCGGCTTTGCCTTGTGCGCCTACTGCGAGCGCGAGTACCACGATCCGCAGAACCGGCGGTTCCACGCTGAGCCCCTGGCCTGCCCCCAATGCGGGCCGCAGTTGTTGTTCCGGAAACCCGGCTCCGAAGTGCATGGCCCGACTGCCCTGCACGCGGCCATTGCCAGCCTGCAGCGCGGCGAAATCGTTGCCATCAAGGGGATCGGCGGCTATCACCTGATGTGCGATGCTGAGGATGTGTCTGCCATCGACCGCCTGCGCACCCGTAAGCATCGGCCCCACAAGCCCTTGGCCGTCATGTTCCCCTGGCGCGGCAAGGATGGCATGGCATGCGTTCGCAGCCATCTCGTGCTGGATGCGGAAGCGGAAGCCGCATTGGGAAATTCCGTGCGGCCCATCGTGCTGGCCCCGCGCGGCCCCACTTCTGGGCTGCCGGAATCCTTGGCGCCGGGGTTGTCTGAACTGGGTGCCATGCTGCCCTACAGCCCCTTGCACCACCTGCTGCTGGAAATCCTGGACAAACCCCTGGTCGCCACTTCCGCCAATATCAGTGGCGAACCCGTACTAATCGACGCCTATGAAGCTGAAGCGCGCCTGACGCAGATAGCCGAAGCCTTTCTTCATCATGACCGGCCGATCGAGCGACCCGCGGATGATCCCGTCATCCGCTTCGTAGGCAACGTGCCGCGATTGCTCCGGGCTGGACGAGGCATCGCACCCATCGAATTCACACTGCCAACTCCTTTGGCAAAACCCCTGCTCGCAGTGGGAGGGCACCTCAAAAACACGATTGCATTGGGTTGGGGCCAGCGGGCTGTGATGTCGCCCCACATCGGCGATCTCGATGCGCCGCGCAGCCGGGCTGTATTCGAGCAGGTTATAGGCGATCTGCAACGGCTCTATGGCGTGTCAGCGCAGGAAGTTGTGTGCGATGCTCATTCGCTATACGCCAGCAGCCGTTGGGCGGCATCGTGTGGATTGCCGGTGCTGCGGGTATGGCACCATCATGCCCATGCGAGCGCGTTGGCGCTCGAACAGGGTGCCGATAAATCCTGGCTGGTGTTTACCTGGGATGGCCTTGGCCTGGGAGAGGATGGCACTCTGTGGGGGGGTGAGGCCTTACTGGGCCGCATTGGATCCTGGCGGCGGGTGTCCCGGCTGCGTCCCTTTCCGCTGTCGGGTGGCGAGCGCGCAGCGCGCGAACCCTGGCGGTCAGCAGCATCGCTGTGCTGGGAACTGGGTCTCGATTGCGCCATTCCCGCTGCCGATGCAAGCCTGGTCAAAAACGCATGGCAGCGCCGTCTCAATACGCCCCTGACCTCGGCCGCCGGCCGCTTGTTTGACGGCGCTGCCCATCTGCTAGGCATTTGTGGCGTGGCAACTTACGAAGGCCAGGCGCCCATGCTGTTGGAACAAGCGGCAGCCGGCGCAGCCGGCGTCATCGCGCTGCCGTTGCGGGAGGATGGGGCGGGCCTCGTTACTGTCGACTGGGAACCGTTGGTGCTGTCAATGGGACATACGGAAATTTCAATTTCCGAACGGGCCATGCAGTTTCACCGCAGCCTGGCACGCAGCATTGTCGATCAGGCAGTCTACCTCCGCCAGCATTCGTACTTTGAACGGGTCGGCCTCACGGGAGGGGTCTTCCAGAATCGCCTGCTTGCCGAACTGGCTCTTTCCGAATTGCATGACGCAGGCTTCGATGCTTTTTTGCCGGAAACCATTCCCTGCAACGATGGCGGTATTGCGCTGGGCCAGATAGCGGAGGCAGGATATCGCCATGGATGATTCACACATCAGCCTTGCTCACGGTAATGGCGGCCGCCTCATGCGCGAATTGGTCGAATCGGTATTTGCGCGTCATCTGGGCAACCCACTGCTCGATGTTCAAGTGGACGCAGCTGAGCTGCCTGCCCTAGGAAAAGAAGGCGTGATCATGGTGACCACTGATGGCTTCACCGTGCAGCCGCTTGAGTTTCCAGGCGGCACCATCGGCTCACTGGCGGTCCACGGAACGGTCAATGACCTAGCTGTATCCGCTGCCACGCCGCATTTTCTGACTCTCAATGCCTTCATCGAGGAAGGGTTCGACTTGGTGCAGCTGGATCGGATCGTGGCCAGCATGGCCGATGCAGCCAGGGGCTGTGGTGTGGCCGTCGTAGCTGGCGACACCAAGGTAGTGCGGCGCGGCGAAGGCGGCGGCCTGTACCTAGCCACTACGGGCATTGGCGTGCGCCCTTCAGGGATTCGACTCGGTCTGGACCAAGTACGGCCCGGTGACGCGATCTTGGTCAGCGGGCCCGTGGGTAACCATGGCATTGCCGTACTACTTGCACGCGAGCAATTCGGCCTGAGTGGCAATCTGGAGTCCGATCAGGCCAGTGTCATTCCCTTGACCCAGCCTCTCCTGCGCATTCCGGGTTTGCGATTCATGCGTGACCCGACTCGGGGTGGGCTCGCTACCGTCATGCATGAAATTGTTCATGCCACTGACATGGAAGTCAGGTTGTCCCAGCCTGAAATTCCGGTGGAAGCCCCCGTGGCTTCCGTGTGCGAAATGCTGGGTTACGATCCTTTATTTCTGGCCTGCGAAGGACGCGTCGTGGCTGTCGTTGAATCCGCTCAGGCGCCTGATGTGCTGGCAATCTGGCAAGCATTACCGCAAGGTCGGAAGGCTGCAGTCATTGGCATGGTTCAACTGGGAAAACCGCAAGTGGTGCTCAACACCGAGCTAGGGGGATTACGGGTGCTGGATGAACTGGAAGATGATCCACTGCCGCGTATCTGCTGAAAGCGGAGTATGTTATAGTTCGACCTGCTGCTGCGTGGCCTCCGAGCCCGGCCTAGCTGCGGCGGAGCATCAACTGCAAGCGGATCTGCAATGTCGCCCCGCAGACCCCACCGCCCCAGAGTCTCGTTACAGGCCGATGAGCCGGATTTGCCCTTCTGGCAGGTTTCAAAGTGAAGCAGTCCTTCAAGCGTCAGGTCTGGGGAGAGGGCAACCGGCAGAAATTGGCCGATTGTACGCGTACGATTTCCCTACCTGAATGTCGCCTTCGGTTTATCGGTGCGTGGCCGATGTCTGCAATGTGAAATACTTCACGTAGTGGCACTATCGATTAATTCCTTCCAGCTACGAACGACAGCTATTTGGCATCATGATTGATTGGTACAAACCAGCCAAGAAGGGCCATCATGTCTTTAGAGGATCTGCGTAATCCTGTTCGCGATAGCGCAACATCGCGGCTTTAGCTGGTCAATTCCGTATTTTTGAATCCGTTCTTGCCTTGGTTGAACTCGGCATATAACAGGAGCTAACCAAGGCCGATCCTCGGTCAACAGATCCTTAAAATGGGGGCACCCCTGTATTTAGTCGAGATCTCCCTGGGCAGCGATTGCTTCAGTGATGGTGGGTTTTCCTTTGAGTATCCATTCAAATCCCACGGCAATCATCGCACCGATGAGTGGACCGACTATGTAAATCCAGCATGTACCCAAGTTACCGCGTATTAGATCGGGCGCAAAAGACCGGACCGGATTCATCGAAGCGCCACTGATTGGCGCCGCCCAAAGCCCGGCTAATGCGATGTAACCCCCAACGGCGAGCGCAGCGTTGGAGCCAATATTGCGCGCCCCTGAGGCAGTGCCGAGTATGGTACTGACCAATCCGGTAGTTAACAATACTTCCATGGCAAGCGCCTTGAAATCGCTGATCTCTTTTCCAGGAACGGTGGCCCCTAATAGGCCGACTGTGCCGAACATCGCTCCTAAGAAAAGGGCCGCGGCAATGCCTCCGACGAACTGGGAAAGGATATAACCAGGAACCCGTTTCCATGGAAAATTACGGCGCACCGCAAATGCAAGTGTGACCGCCGGATTCAGATGCGCACCGCCGACGGCACCCATAAAATAAATGATGGCCATGACCATCAAGCCGGGTGCGATGACCATCATGCTCAACGATATTACGCCATGACTCCAGGCGCCAACAACGACAGAGCCAGCCGCAACAACTACGAGAAGAAATGTACCCCAAGCCTCCGAGAAAAGCCGCCGCCATTCGTGCGATGACTCTAGAAAGTCAGGCGGTACAGCGGAATGCAGCATGCGCCGGTTGAATACGGATTCTGTGAGCTGACGAAGCTCATTTGTCATCGTTCCCACCTCGCATCAAACAATTTTGCAGGGAATCATGGCATCCTCATCAAATTTATAAACAGCGCAGAGTCTATGATAGCCATCCGCAATGATTAATTTGCCATTGATCTTGTTTCTATAAAGCAACAGCGGTGATAATTTTTTGCCGCGAATAATCCGATCCGTATCTTGTTCGACATGACTATTGCTAACCCCAAGCAAAGACAGCTCAGAGGCTCTGAAAATGTCTTTTGATGCAAATCCAGCCATACCGAGCCTTTTCAATTCGTCTGCAATAGTCTCTGCTTCATCTTGACTCATCGTCAATCTCAAATAGGAGGCGGCGGCCAGGTAATCATGTTTTTGTGGCTTATCAAACCATTTTATTTTCATTGATCTTCCTTACTCAACTGGTCCGGAGGAGAACATTCAGGGTGAACCGTTCATCTATGCGGCCCTAGCGAAAATATACGACATAGCAGAACCGAGGTGGATAGTAGTGCTACCTTCAGCGGCTGGGCATCACCATGAACATACCCAGCCTCATTGGGCAGCCCATGATCCATGGCCAAACGGTGATTTCTATCAGGAATCATACCAACGTGTCGCGGGATTTCCGAGCGGACACGGGCGTCCAACTTTGCGGAGAATCGGTGCGGGCGTCGCTTGGGTTTTGGGCGCAGCCAAGCCTTCCGCTACCGTTCCACTGCCGCGGGGTGATTCCACTTCTTGGAGTTCTCAGCGAACCCTGCGCACTTGCCGTAGATGCTGCCCTTCGATTTTTCCTTAGCGATGTCGTCCGTGGTGAGCTTGACCCCCAGGGTTTTACCGACGTCCTTGTGAAGCTGATTTTTCTTCAAATGCATTTTCATGAGCGCGCGTGCCATTGCATATCCCTCACTGGTTGAGTGACCGGTTTCTCGCCATCAGTCTCTTCTCGGCCCTTAGCGGTAACCGCTGGCAATTTGCCATTTCCCCGCGTTCGTGGAGCACCGTCGACCGCTGGCTGTTGCGCAGACAGTCAGCTTTAGATCCTTCGATCTTATGCGCCCGGGCGACGTCCCATTACGCCAAAGACGACGGCCAAAATGATGCCGATGACAGCGCAAATCCAGGCTATATTTACTGCGGCGCCGGCAATACCACTGAAACCGAGAACGGCAGCGATCAGCGCGATGACGAAGAATGTTACGGCCCAAGAGATCATGTGCAACTCCTTCTTAATGTAAAGATTGGCGCGAACAAGGGTGTTTCCGCCCGCCCTATGACATACGCTGCGCGTTTCAATGCGACGTCACTTCAACATTGAAGAGAATTACAGTAAAAATTCTCAGTTGTATGTTCGCTGGCACACATTATCTCTCCCGCCATGATGAAACCAGAACACCGTTTTCCGCTTTAACTTTGGTGCCGCTGACCACTTTCTTCCACTTCTCCACGTCGGCAGCGACCACGCGCGTATACACTTCAGGCGTGTTTCCGCCGGGCTCGGCACCAAGATCGTAAAGTTGTTTTGCGAATTTTGGCTGCTACGGTGGACGTATTTGGCCGACTATCCGCTATCGCATAATGCGAGTGACCGCAGGGGGCACGATGTAGCACCCCACTACCCAAGAAAGCAGACATTCAGACGGTAAGTAGTCTCAACGTCAGCAAATTGCGCAGCAGAGGTCATTCAACTGAGCTGACGTCACTGACCGCATTGGCCAAACTCCGGGCGTAGCGCTGATTCTGTCCAACGTCTCCTATGGCGGAAGATGTGGCCGTTGGTTGGCACCGATTCTGCGCCACGTCAGTGCCTAAAGTTGGCCGCGGCGGGCCATCGACTTCATGCTTGATTGCACACTGCAACGTAGGGTCAAACCAAGCCATGGGAAAGCATTGCCTACACTTAAAGCTGGTGCTAGGCTGCCCTCATGTAGATCCATTACCCACATTCACCACTGATCTTGGGAGGCAAGCATGAAGAAAGCGACCCTGGCAGTTCTCATCACCCTGAGCAGTATCGCTCTTGCGGAAAATTCTGGCTTGAAACCGGGCCTATGGGAAGTAAAACCAATCAGCCAAGTGGTTGACGGCCGTGACATGACTGCTCAGATGGCCGAGAACCGTGCAAGAATGCAACAGGCGATAGCCAATATGCCGCCTGAACAGCGACAATCCATGATGAGCCAGATGCCTGCCCAGAGTGCCGACGGCAGTATGCGGATCTGCGTCAGCCCTGGAATGGCAGCCAAGGATCAGCCGATGATTGACCACACGGGCCGTTGTGCGCCGGCCAAAGTCACCCGCAGTGGCAACAAGAGCAGTTTTGAGTTCAATTGCACCACCGATGGACGTACCACGATTGGCAAGGGGGAAAGAGTTGTCAGTGGCGACGCCGTGACCACCCATGTGGATATGACCATGACCGATGCTCGGGGTAGTCACACTGTGCATACAGAGTCACAAATGAAGTATCTCGGCTCAAACTGCCAGGGTATCAAACCCCTTGATCAAATTGCAAAATAGACTCAACACCCCCCGCCAAAATAGTGGAAATGAAATTTGATCAAGATTGCCGGGCGAGATGCACCGGTCGACATCATGCCATACACAGTGATCACCATGACGTACTGGTCCTCGGCCGAAGCGGACGGTGCTATTCTGCGACGAATCGGTCCGCAATGCATCGATAAAGGGACGTAAATCAGAAAACTCGCGATCCGTCCGCTTCGGCGTTCGATACTGGATGGAGTCAGCCCGGTAGGGTTTGAAAAACGCTATCCGAGCTTAACAGTGTGTCCGTGAAAT
>VFSW01003604.1_pt1 | contig 23191 bp, 19 predicted proteins | sample 5358111 | NCBI WGS metagenome assembly VFSW01 (sample SAMN11554181, study PRJNA540505) | mine drainage metagenome | isolation source: sediment from site ElyBrook_90M | place: USA: Ely Copper Mine, Vershire, VT | collected 2017
TAGGTGAAGAGATACTCCTTGAGGCTTTTGAGTTCGAGGCACAGCTTGCGCGGCATGTAGCGGATGGTGAGGTGGCCGAAGTCGGGCAGGCCGGTCTTGGGGCAGACGGAGGTGAACTCCGGGTCGTCGATCAGGATCTCGTAGGCGCGGAACTGATTGGCCCAGGTGTCGATGGAGGGGAACTTAGCGTCCAGTCCAGCGGCGGCGTGGGTGTCGGTGTAGCCAGTCTTCTGCGTAGTCATGGGTATAGTTTATGCCTTCGGGACTGTCGGTTGACTGTTGGCGAGACAAACCATATATTGACCGTGCGATGGGAGACTGCTTGAACTGGAAGATGACGATGCGGTGGCATCGATGAGGCAAGGTGCGCGACCGACGACGCGCCGAGGGCTGCTTCGCTCCGGCCTGATGGCTGGGGTGGCGGGGCTACTTCCAGCCTCGACGTTTGCGGCGACTATGCAGGGTAAGGTTGTGGGCGACCCTGCTGGCGATCTCGTCAGCTCTGGCGGCTCACCCCTTGGCAACGAGGATCGCGCAATCTGGCTGGGATTGCTGGAGCGCGTCTCAGAGCCGGTTCTCTCTGCTCTGAGCCGACGCGAGCTGCGCGCCAGAATGCCGATTGAGACTGCCCCACACAAACAGGCGGATCGAGCACTGGTGAGTCCACTGGAGGCGACAGGGCGCTTGCTGGCGGGACTTGCTGCCTGGTTGGAGATGGAGCCGGATCAGATGGAGCGGCCTGGCGAGACGGAGTTGCGCGTCCGCTACCGCAAGTGGGCCGTTGCGGCCATCGAGTCCGCAGTCGATCCTCAATCCCCCGACTACATGCACTTTGGCGAGAACGATCAGATGCTGGTGGACGCATCGTTCTTTGCTCTGGCTCTGCTGCGTGCCCCTCGTCAGTTGCTGGCTCCGCTCGATGCGACGACCCGGCAGCGCCTGATCGCCGCGATGGTCAAGACGCGAGCCTTGCAGATCCACTTCAACAACTGGCTACTCTTTGCCGCGTTGAACGAGGCTCTGCTGCGGGTGCTCGGGGAGAGCTGGGACAGGATGCGCGTAGACTACGCGCTGCGCGAGTTGCAGGCTTGGTATCTTGGTGACGGGACCTACGGCGACGGACCGCAGTTCCACGCCGACTTCTACAACAGCATCGTCATCCATCCGTTTCTGCTCCAGCTTATGGATACGGTGGCCGATGCCGACCCGCAGTGGAAACAGATGCAGCCGGCGATCCTTCAGCGGGCGCAGAGGCAGGCCGAGATTCAGGAGCGGACGATCTCGCCGGTCGGGGAGTACCCTGTGCTCGGGCGCTCGATCACATATCGCTGCGGAGTCTTTCACCTGCTGGCGGATGCGGCTCGCAGACAGATTCTGCCCCATCGTCTGCTGCCGCAGCAGGTTCGCGGCGCAATGACGGCAGTGCAGTTGCGAACCTTGACCCCGGCAGGAACCTTCTCCAGCGATGGCTGGCTACAGATCGGTCTGGCGGGGCATCAACCCGCACTTGGCGAGGGATATATCTCCACCGGAAGCCTATATCTGTGCAGCGCGGCGTGGCTTCCCCTGGGGTTGCCAGCCTCGAACGGTTTCTGGTCGTCAGCCGCAGTTCCGTGGACACAGAGAGCTGCATGGTCGGGAGCAGAGGTTGCCGCCGATCATGCGCTCTAGTCGCGGCGGCCCAGGGTCGGGCGGTCGTCCGTGGTGGAGGTTCCGCCGGTGGAGTTGGGGTCGTTGTTGGTGCCGCCGACGCGGCGCAGGGTGGGGCCGTTACTGTTGCCCTTGTCGTTGAGCTTGCGCTTGTTCTCGATGCGCGCAAGGCGGGCCTTTACGTCGTCAAACTCGCTGGTCGTGACCAGATAGTCGGGACGCGGCGGCAGGATGGTGGCGATCTCATCCTCGGAGTGGGCGATGCGGTCGGGGGTCTGCGGGTGGTCGGCGAAGACCTTCGCCAGAGTTCCCGGCTTGTGTTTCTCCAGCGCGTCGATCTTCTCGAAGAACTGGATGAAGGCCTGCGGGTCGTAGCCCGCGCGATACATATATTGCACGCCGAGCCAGTCCGCCTCGGCCTCGAAGTCGCGGGAGAACTCGAGGAAGCTGATGGGGATGGCGAGCTGCGAGGCCTCGTAGATTCCGTAGCCAGTCCACGACCCGTAGCTGACGATCATTAGCGGGATGGAGCCGATCTGCATGTAGTTCTGACGGGTCAGCTCGCGCATGGCGTGGTGGGCGCAGACGTGGGCGGTCTCGTGGGCCATGACGCCTGCCAGCTCGGACTCCTCGTCGGCGGCCAGGATGAGGCCGGAGTTGACGTAGAAGAAGCCGCCGGGCAGGGCCATCGCATTGATCTCGTCGGAGTCGATCACCTTGATGGTGAAGGGCACCTTGCAGTCGGAGTTCTTCACGATGTTCTGGCCGATGCGGTTGACATACTCGTTGACCACCGGATCGGTGACCATGTGGGCGGACTTTTCGATCTCCATCGAGTACTGCTTGCCCATGCCGATCTCGGAGTTGACGGAGTACCAGTTGCCCATGCCGCGACCGCCGATATTGCGCGTTCCCACGGCATCGACATCGTTCTCGCTGCCTTTTTTAATGTTCGGGTCGAGGGCCTCGCCGGGGGAGGGAAGGACCTCAGGCTTGACGGCGGCTGGCGGATTGGAGTCCGCCGTGTCAGCGGGCTTTGCGGCTGGCTTGTCTGTGCTTGCGGAGGGGGTCGTCGAGGTGTCGTTGGGAACGCCGAAGGCGGGCCTGTCCGAGGGACTGGTCTGCTTGTCCGTGGAGGAGGCTGGCGCCGCGGTCGGGGTGGCGGGCTGCGCGGTTGGCGGAGGTGCGCCGGTCGTGGAAGCCGATGGGGCCGAGGGCTGCTGCGCGTTGCCCCCGCTGGAAACGGACAGCAGAGTGGCGGCAAAGAGGGCGGCGAGACCGGCGTGGATTCGGGTACGCATAGGATTTCTCCGAAGGGGCCGCGGTGCCTGTTCTCCGAGGCGGCCCATCGCATCGTTAGACGTAAGTATGCGCCTTTTTGTCAGGCCGCGCGAGCGGGTGGCCCGATGCCGGGGAGGTCACCAGGTATTGTAGGAGGTGCCGTCGGTTGCGGTGACTTGCGCGCCGGAGTGGACGTCGTCGATGCCGCCGGAGTCGGTCTGGTCGACGCTGCTGAGGGTGTCCGACTGGCTGGTGACCCAGGTGTCTGTGCGGCCCGTGAAGGGATCCTTGGGAATGGCTTTCAGGTACCCTGAGGTCACCAGGTCGTCGAGGGACTGCGGCGCCTTCTGCTGATCCACGGTGTAGGAGCCGATGGCCGTGCGCATCACCTGGAGGTCCTCCCGCAGCACGGCCTCCTTGGCCGCCACGACGTTGCGTGTGAAGGCGGGGATGGCCATGGCGGCCAGCGTCGCGATGATGACCATGACGATGAGCAACTCGAGCAGGGTAAAGCCGGAGTCGAGGCCCGAGGTCCGAGGTTCAAGGTTCGAGGACGGCAAGCATCTGTCCTGTGGCATCTCGAACCGCGAACCTTGCACCCCGAACCGTGTCCGCGAGATGTATACGCCGAGTTGGGTGGGCTTTACCATGTGTTGTATTTTGTCCCGTCGAGAGCGGTGTCCTCGCTCTTGGTATAGACGTCGAAGACGTTCTGGCTGCCCCAGGAGTCGGAGTCTGCGTCGTCCTGGTTGGAGCGTAGGCCCCAGTCCGTGGACTTGGTCATGGGGTCGATGGGGATGGCGCGCAGAAAGCGGACCTTCTTGTCCTGAACATCGACGCCGTCGACCAGGGTCTGGAGGTCGGGCGGATAGCCCTGGCTGTCCACCTTGATCTGGATGCCTCCGCGGTCTGCCGCATCCTTGTATTTGTCGATTGCGTCGCGCATCTCCCAGAGGTCGCGGCGCAGTTCGCGCTCCTTCTCCCGTTTGACCTGAAAGCGCGCGACCGGCAGCGCGGCGGAGGCGAGAATCGAGACAATGGTGATGGTGATAATGAGTTCGATGAGGGTGAGACCGGCGTCCGGTTCAAGGTTCGAGATTCGAGGTTTGAGGCATGGGCCTCGCAACCAGCGTCGCGCACCTCGTACCTCGCACCTTGCACCTTGCACCTTGCACCTCACTTCACATGGACCACGGCCTGAGAGCCGACCGCGGGCAGGCTGGACTGACTGCTGTTCTTGGCCCCGACCTTCACGAGCGTGAGCTTGGAGTCGCCAGCGGCGATGGCCTTGAAGGTCAGGATGCAGACCTGGCCCTGGCCATTGACGCCATTGACGCCGGGTGGGCGGGAGGCGGAGATCGAGACCAGACCGTTGCCCTCGTCGCGATGGACGAGAGTGACGGGCTGACCGTCGCCGCCCAGCAGTCCACCGGTGTCCACGTTGACCAGTTGGAGGACCTTCGGATCGAACTGGATCTCCAGTGGGACGGAGTATACATCGTGCGCGTTGGTGAGCAGGACGGAGGCCTGGAAGGTGCTGCCGACTGTCTGCGTGGAGTTGGCGGGCAGCATGGTCAGCGCGACTGGCGGGACGGAGAGTGCTGCCGCGGTGGGTACAGCGGCTGGCCGTCTGACTCCAGGCAGGGTGGGCGGCATCGCCTGTTGTTTCATCTGCTGCACCATGGCGGAGGCGGCGTTGGCCGCGGTGGTGTTGGAGGTTGGCGCGGGAACGGCCTGATCCGCGCTCTCGGAGAGGAGTTCGTCGACGGGGGCGCGGCGTAGGTCGAGCGACGTACTGGTGCCGGTGTCGATGGCGCGCGTGTTCTGGCGGGTGAGCACGGATTCGCGGACGATGTGCGGGATCAGGATGAAGACGACTTCGTCATCCTGGACCTCCTTGTAGATCGAGCCGAAGAAGTATTTGAGCAGGGGGATGTCGGAGAGGCCGGGCGTTCCGCTGTTGCTGTAATTGTCCTGCTTGGTCAGGATGCCGGCCAGCAGGCACGGCTCGCCGTCGCGCAACTGAATGACGGTCTTGTCCGAGCGTTGTCCGATGATTGGCTCGCTGACGCCCTCCAGGTTGACCGTTCCGCTCTCCGTGGAGACCTCGACGCTGAGCTTGAGCGAGACCTCGCGGTCGAGATGGATGGTTGGGGTCATGTCGATGTTGACGCCGACGTCGAGATAGGTGAACTGGGTCTGGACGCCGTATCCGCCAAGCATACTAGCGGCCCCGCCGACTCCTGGGGCGGCGCCGAAGGAGCCAGTGGCGACGGGGATCTTGGAGCCGATCTTCATGGTTGCCTGTTGCCCATCGGTCGCGCGGATGCTGGGGTTCTGCAGGACCTTCGTGTCGCTGTCGGTCAGCAGCGCATTGAGCGTGCCCCCGCCGATGGCGATGGCGAAGTTGGTGGCGTTCATGTTGGCCAGCGTGTTCAGAGTGATCTGGGGGGTGGTGGTAGTTCCAGTAGTGGTGCTGGCAGTGGTGGCGGCGGTGGCTTCGGCGTTGCTCAACTGGGGAGTGATGCCGAAGGACTGGGGCAGGCTGATGCCGAGGTTGCGAATCTTGTCGCGGTTCACCTCCAGAATGGCGACATCGACCACCACCTCCGCCTTGGTGCGGTCGAGGTCGTTGAGCAACTTCTCCGCAAGGATAAGATGCGAGGGCGGAGCGCGCATGACGATCGCGTTCTGCGATGCGACCAGGTAGACCTTGTCATCGGCGGGCAGCAGGTTGCGCAACGCGGTGACGATCTCGTTGGCATCGCTCTGCTGGCTGGCGTTGGTCAGGTAGAAGGTCTGGACGGCAAGATCGTCCAGGTCGGTGTGTTTGGCATGGTTGTTCTGGGCGACGAAGATGGTGTCCGTCGTGACTGGCTTGTAGAACGTGCCCGCGATGTCGCCCACGATGCGCAGCGCGTCGGAGAGGCTGACGTTGGTCAGGTCCACCTGGATCCGTTTGGCAGGCAGATCGGGATCGAATATCACGTTCAGTCCGGCCGCCTTGCCGATGGCCTGATAGATGACCTTGGTGTCCTCGACCATGTGCAGCGTGATGGGGTCGTCGGAGACGGGCTTGAGTTCCAGTGGAGCGGAGACGCCCTCGATGTCCTGCAACGCGGAGGCGGCCTCCGGGGACTCATGCGGCGCGGCGCTGGCGCTGGGAGTCTGGTCCTGGCGCTGCGTGATCTCGATCTCCTGCTTCGCCGCCTCGTTGCCGGGATCGATCTGTAGAGCGCGGGTGAACTGGTTGAGCGCGCCCGCGATGTCTCCGTTCTGGCGCAGCACGCGCCCGCGGTCGACGTGCATGGCGGCGGCCTGGAAGCGCATACGGTCCAGCCGCGCCTGATAGCGCAGGTCTCCAGGGCTTTTCTGGTGGGCCTTAAGATAGTCCTCGTAGGCGGTGTCGTAGTCCTCGCGCAGCTCGGCCTGCTGGCCGCGGTTCTCCCAGCCGCCAGCGGTCACGGCGTGGGCCGAGGGCGTGAAGGCCAGGACTGCAAAGAGGACAGACGGCACCGCGACGCATCCGCGAGGCAGGCAGGAAGAGAGCTTAGAGAGTAAGTGTGGGTGCCTGCGCGTCATGCCGATGCTGTGTGCTTCCTTTGTATCGAAGATATGTGTTTCGCCCATGCTCCGTGCTCGAAGGACCGTCGCGCAGGGTGAGGTACTGTGCCGGTTGGCGGGATTGCTCGCGCCCGAAGATCCTGGCTGCGATGCGGGTGGAAAAGGCCCGCGCGCTTGAGAGATGGTTGCCAGACCATCGTACTGCTTCAACTTCTGGGACTGTGGCGAGTATAGCATTCGGAACGCGTTCGACCTCTTGAAGTTATGCGCCATTTCACCTGTCTTCGGACGTATCTCCCTGCTCGGAAAACCTGGAGTGCGCCTGCGGAGTGTAGGTTAGACGTTGCAAGTGTCGGCAAGTGAGACGAATTGTTCCAGCATGTTAAACTGGGGTGTTTCCACTTTCATTGCGCCCTGCGCCGTAACCGCCTGTCCTGAAGCCACTCCATGTCCAGATCGCTCTCCAATCCGACGGTTGCCGCGCAGCCCAAGCCGACAGTGAAGCAGAAGGACCGCGACCCGGTGGCATCGGGAATGCGCGACGCCGCTTATAATCGCTCGGCCAGTTTCAACTACGCGCTCTTCGACCGCTTCGAGGCAGGCGTCGCGTTGCGCGGGACCGAGGTCAAGAGCATCCGCGAGGGCAAGGCCAACCTGAAGGACGCCTACGGACTGCTGAAGGACGGCGAATGCTTCCTGCTGAACGCGCACATCGGCCCCTTCTCCCACGGCAATGCGATGAACCACGAGTCTCTGCGCACGCGTAAGCTGCTGCTGCATAAGAATGAAGTGCGCAAACTCGAAGGCATGACCCGGCAGAAGGGGTTCACGCTCATCCCCACGCGACTATATTTTCGTCACGGCCGCGTGAAGTGCGAGCTGGCGCTGGCCAAGGGCAAGCAGGAGTGGGACAAGCGCGCCACCGAGCGCAAGCGCGAGGCCGACAACGAAGCGAAGGCCGCTATCGCCCGTAGCCAGCGCCGATAAGGCGGATTGTCATTACTGGTGAAGTTGCTGCAACTGCTGGTAGATCTGCTGCGGGGTCTTGATCCCGTTCGGCGACTGTGGGACGCTGGCCCCGGGGGACTGTGGCGTCGTGCCGACAGCGCTACTGGCCGCGGTCGAGGGTGCGACGACGGGCGCACCCGCAAACCCGGAGGCGAGCGAAGGCTGCGGCATCGTCCCGACTGGCTGTGGGCCAGGCGGCTGCGGCGACGTAAGAATTTGCGGGTTGGAAGAAGTTGCTTGTCCGGCGGGCTGCTGCTGACTGGAGGGTGCGTCATCGTCGGAGCTGGCGGCGCTCGGACTGGGCGGAGTGGGGCCGCCATCGCGCGGGGTGAGGACCAGCTCGGCGGGAGCGTGCGAGGCGGTCTCCCGCAACAGCATGTTACTGTCCGTCCCGTCGAGCAGGTCGGTCAGAATTTGCGCGGGCGCGCCAGGGCCGTACTTGCCGAAGACGCGCTGGTCGGTAACGCCGCCTGTGATCTTCATGCCGGTCTGGCTGGAGATGTCGCGCAGAATCTGGTTCAGGCTGGAGTTGTCGGCGGCAATCGAGAGTTGTCCCTGGGAATAGACGACCTCAGCGCGATGCTTGGCGGGTTGGTCGGCTTTGGGCGCGGATGCCGGAACGATCGCCGGAATGGGCGCAGTTGGCGAGGTGGCGGTGGGGCGGGTCGCGGGCAGGGTAGAGATCTGCGCGGGAGACTGGGCGAACGCGAGGCCACCTCCCAGAATCAGGAGAAGAGCGGCGCGGTAGATGGATGCAATGGAGTTCACTACCTTATAAGGTATAGGACGCAGACGAATCGGGAAGGTTTTGTTTGCAGCGAGAGTTAATTCGCGGGTTGCGGGTTGGCGGTCGGTTGGCCAGCGGCGGCTGCGCGAATACCTCGGTCCAAGGCGCTCTCTATGCGTGGAGGGGACGGGATGGTATCTTGGGAATCGTCCGTTATTCGGTTTTGAGCAAAGACCAACCGATGCGGGCCGTTGAACAGTCTGCCGCAAGGCACCGAAGAAGCGGACGGAGTAAAAAAGGCGATGATGGCGAAGACGGCAAAGCACGAGAAGACATTGAGCCAGGCGATTCGGGAGCGGCGCGCCACGCCCAGCTTCGACGGCACCCCAATCCCCGCCGAGGACCTGCGCACTATTCTGGAGGCTGGCCTCAGCGCGCCCAGCGGATACAATATGCAGCCCTGGCGCTTCATCGTGGTACAAGGCGAAGAGCAGAAAAAACGCCTGCGCGCGGCCTCCTACAACCAGGGCAAGGTCGAGGAGGCATCGGCGGTGATTGTGGCCTGCGGCGACGCGGACAGTTGGCGCAAGGACCTCGATCCGATGCTCTCCCAGGGACTTGCGGGCGGAATGCCGGAGGGATACGCGGCGCAGGCCCGCAACAGCGTTCCCAAGTACCTCTCGCACTTCTCCAGTGACGAGATGCACGGTTGGCTCAACAAGATGGTGATGATTGCCACCACCCAGATGATGCTGATGGCAGAGGTGATGGGCTACGACACCGCTCCGATGGAGGGCTTCGAGCAGGAGAAGGTGCATGAGGTGTTGCGCCTGCCCTTGAGCTACTGGGTGGTTGCGCTGCTGGCCGTCGGGCATCTGAAGGGGCCGGACAAGTTCGACGGCGGTCGCTTCGGGATGGGGCATACGGTCTTCGGCGAAGAGTTTGGCAAGCCTCTGAAGTGAGCGAAGGTCTGGCAACCCAGTGGTCGGGGCAACTCCCGCCTATTCGGTGTTGCCGGGGCGGACCTCTTCCGTGACGTGGAATTTTGTCTTTGGTGCGCTGAACTTCACCCGGACCAGGTAATGGTCAGGATCTTTGCCCGAGGGGGCATTAAAGGTGGCGATGTAGGTCTCGGCGACGGCGTGCTGGAAGAGGTGGAGATACGGCGCGCTGGAGACCGGATTGCCCACTCCCTCCCAATAGCTGATGCCACCGGTTTCCTGGGCGATCTGGGCGAGGTAGTCCTGGCCACTGTTGTTCGCCGACCCGCCGTAGATGCCCGCATCGCCGAAGTAGATGGCATACACCGGAACTCCAGCGCGCTGCGCATCGGCGGTTGCGGCGTCAACGTAGGGACTGTCCTGGTTCATGAGGCTGGTGCTTCCGTTATACGGGTCAACCCCATCGGAGATCATGATGACAAACCGTGCCTTGTGTCGCGCGGAGGATCCCGGTGAGCTGCTGGAAGAGGACGCTGCGTCGGAGTCCGGCCAGTTTTTGACGAAGTCCGAGAGGCAGATGTAAGGGCTTGCGCTCATCCCCGGCATCCCGTCGGGAAGGTGGAGCTTGGAGGCAGCGAGCGCGTGGTCGGTGGTGAAGGATTGTGCCTGTACGACGTGACCATACTGCATGTAGCCGACCAGTATCTCGATGCCGGGAGCAAGGGTGCTGACGAAGGAGCGCAGGTTGCCCAGCTCGCGGCCCACGCTCTCGCGCAGACCGTCGTCGATCAGCAGCGCAACCTGGGCGTTGGCCGGGAGTACGGGAGTCCACGAGGTGAGCGGCTCCTTGTGGTCGTTCACCGAGACCGTCAGAGCCGAGGCGCTGGCTGGAGGCTTGGATTTGGCATCGACGTTGACCAGCACCTGCGTCTGGACAGGCCCTTCCACCTGGGCGCGCGCAGCAAGACCAAGCGTGAGGGCGAAGGGAATGAGCAGCGCGGAGGAAATGAGTCTCTTCATGGCAACTATCTTAGACGCAAATATGGCCCGCGCGTTGCCTCTGCAACGGAGCGGGCCACATTTATGATGCGATACAGATGCTTTCGCTGCGGAATTGTCCCTCCACGGCGACTAATCCCCGCCGACGCGTATCTTCAGTCCCGCGCGAACGGTGAAGGGAAGCGACGGGTAGCCGATTGGCCCGATGTGCTGCTGGCTGAGCAGGTTGTCCAGTTCGGTGAAGGCCGTTACTCGCTTTCTGACCGCATAGGTCAGGTTGGCATCGAGTTTGGCGTAGCCGAAGTCGAGGTCGCGGTTGGGCAGCAGCATGGAGTTGTCGCCAGCCAGGGTAGAGAAGTTGCCGAGGTAGGTGGAGTCGTCTGAGCGACTGGCCAGTGCGCCGGTAAACGCCGCACCCAGCCTAGCTCCCGTGTATGCAACCGAGAAGAACCCGGTGTGCGGAGGACGGCGGAAGGGACGTGCGCCGACCAGCGGGTCGATGACCCCGATGGCGATGCCGGGAATGTTGGGATTGGTATTGGGAACCCCCTGCGCCGCGGCAACCGCATCGCTTGAAAACGACTGCTCGACGACCGCGTCGAGGTAGGTGTAGCCGCCGCGCAGGATGACGCGGATGAATGGCTTGTATTGCAGCTCGGTCTCAATGCCCTGGGCGCGGAAGGCGAGCGAGTTGAGGTAGGCGGCATAGAAGTTGGGGTCGTTGACCGGAGCGAAGTTGAAGTAGGTCTGGAGAGCGCTGGCATCGACGTACTCGATCTGGTGGGAGAACTGGTTGTGGAAGTATCCGGCTTTGAAGACCAGTTTGTCGCCGCGGATGTTCTGGTCGAAGCCGAAGTCGAGGGTACGGGAGCGCTCCGGTCCGATGGGGGTGATGCCGTACTTGGCAATGTCGGCGCTGTCGTTGGCCTGCTGGAGCTGGCCAAAGAGACTGGACAGTCCCGCGGTCAGCGACGGCTCCACCACGCCGGTGGCGACATTCAGGCGCAGCCGCGTGCCGTGCATCCACCTTCCGCCGGAGTAGACGGGAACATACGTCAGACCGATGCGTGGCGTCCCGGCGATCCCGTAGAGATGGTTCTTTTCGATGGCCCCGCCAGCGGAGTAGAAGAGACGGTTGCGGATGTCTCCGCTGAACTGGAAGGTGTACTCGAAGTTGGTGCGCTGGGTGTTTGCGCTCTCGAAGTAGGCGGGGTAGTTGTAGCTGCCCCGCTCGTCCTCATAGCGGAAGCCGAAGAGCGCCGCAATGCGGTAGGGGAAGAGGTAGTCGCTCTGGTAGTACAGCTCGTTGCGGTTGGAGGCCAGCTCGTCCTCGATCTCGGGATACATGCCACCGTAGGCAATCGCCGCCTGCCCGGTGGCCGTATATCCATTCGCTCCGCGGATGGTGACGACTTTACCGTAGTACGTCTGGTCGCCATACTGGTCGGTCACCAACTGGCCCACTGGGTAAAACATTCTGGCCTGCTCGCGCTTGCGGGCAATTCCGTAGCTCACCAGGTTGTGCCATCCGTCTTCCAGCCGGTTCTCCACGGTCAGGCCGGAGTAGAGATCCTGATCGCTCTGTTTGCCCGCCGCCGACTCGCTCTGGAAGTCGTATGCCCCAGGTAGTCCGGTTGCAGAATCCGCATTGCGAATGGTGAAGCGCGCCTGAGTGTTCGCTAGAATCGCGTAGCCGAGGTTGGCCACCGAGGTCGCCGAGTGGTACTCGTCCATGGGCAGATCATTCGAAGTGTCGAAGCGCGAGAACGCAGTGTAGTAGTCGAGACGGCGGTGCGCGCCGCTGAGGGCGACTTCGTCGCGGAAGGTGTGGAAGGTGCCCGCGTCGCCGGAGTAGTCCAGCTCAGGCTTGGTGGCGCTGCCGCGCGGCGTTTCCATGTTCACCACGGAGGCCGCAGCGTTCGATCCATACAGCACCGAGTCTGGGCCGCGGTAGATCTCAAGGCCCGCCAGTCCGGTCGAGGAGACGGTGCCGAAGTCGAAGGTCCCGCCGACATCATTTGCGGGAATGCCGTCGATCAGCACCATGTTGGCGTCCGAGTTGCCGCCGCGCACAAAGAGCGAGGTGATGCCTCCGGCCTGGCCGGTCTGGACGACATCGAGGCCGGGAGACTGGCGCAGCGCGTCCACCAGGCCAATCTTCGTCGCAAGATCGTTCTGCGGAATCAGCGTCACCGCCGAGCTGGACTGCTGGACCGGAGTGGGAAGGCCGGTCGCCGTCACCGTGACCTCCTCATGCACCGAGCCGGTCTCCAGCACAACGTTCTGCTCGACCTCATCGGTGGTGCCCCCATAAAAGTTTTGGCCGATTCCGGGGTAGAAGGTCGGCGCGGAGGTGAGCAGAACGAACCGGCCCGCCTGGGTGGAGCGGATCTCGTAGGAGCCGTCCACGCCGGAGAGGCCGACGGCAATCGACTTCTGCCCCTGGATGAGCTGGATGCGCGCACCGGGAACCGGACGACCGAGCGGGTCGGTGACCGTGCCACGCACTACCACCGCGCGCGCTGGCGGGGGCGAGACAAGAAAAAGAGAGGGAAGAAAGAGGAAGGCGGCGAGCGGAAAAAGTCTGCGCAAAGCAGACGCTCGCAGGACGAGACGGGCCGTGGATCGGCCGTTAACTGCGGTCATGACGGAACTCCTACGCTCCCCCCCGGGAGCGTGGTTGGATGTACGCGGCGAAACCGGTCTCCTGACTTACGCGGGTGCATGTCTGCCAAAGGCTGGACTCGTCCCTTCCCGTCGCCTGGCGGCTTCAGTGGGAGAGTTCTGACGGACATTCACGCCTCTCCGGTGGACTGGAGGGACATGCGCGTTCACAGTTGCGGGGCAGTGGCGGAGTTTCACCGCGCTTCCCGAACATTCCGTTGCGGGCAAGGGTTATGGGTGGCGCGACGGCCATAACTTCAAAGCCTGCCGCAGAGGAAGAGCGTGATCCCAGTTGTAAGCGATCCAGCGCCCGATGTCAAAAAAACGGCTCCATCCTTCTGCCCCGGTAACGTTGGTGGCACCTCGTGAAATATCCGGAATTTACCTCCCGCCGAACGCCGATTCGCAACCGTGAATGCTAAAATGAAGGGAATGACAATGCCTCTCAAGACACTCTTCCTGAACCCGCCCTCCTTTGAGAAATTCGACGGTGGGGCCAGCAGCCGCTGGCCCGCCACACGCGAGATCGAATCCTACTGGTACCCGGTGTGGCTCACCTATCCGGCGGGCATGTTGGAGGGGTCGCGGCTGGTCGATGCTCCGCCGCATCACCTGAAGTGGCCGGATGTGGTTGAGATTCTGAAGGACTATGAGTTTCTCGTGCTCTTTACCAGCACGATGGGCTGGGAGGGCGATCAGAAGATGGCTGCGGTCATCAAGCAGACCTATCCCCGGATCAAGATCGCGTTTGTGGGGCCGCCCGTGACCACCTCGACCGACAGGGCGTTGAATGAGTGCCCTGCGATCGACTTCATCTGCCGCCGCGAGTTCGACTTCTCGGTTGTTGAATACGCCAACGGCAAGCCGCTGAACGAGATCCTCGGCGTCAGCTACAAGGACGAGAACGGTGTCATCCAGCACAATCCCGACCGTCCGCAGGTGACGCCGGAGCAACTCGACGAGTTGCCCTGGGCCACCGAGATCTACCACCGCGACCTGGACGTGACCAAGTACAGCGTGCCTTTTCTGCTGCACCCGTTTGTCAGCCTCTATTCGACGCGCGGATGCCCTGCACAATGCACCTTCTGTCTGTGGCCGCAGACGCTCAGTGGACACGCGTGGCGCAAGCGGTCTACAGACGATGTCGCCGCCGAGATGGCCAACGCCAAGAAGCTCTTCCCCCACGTCAAGGAGTTCTTCTTCGACGACGACACGTTCAACATCCAGAAGGCGCGCACGGTCGAGCTGTGCGAGAAGCTGAAGCCGCTGGGCCTGACCTGGTCCTGCACCTCGCGCGTGACGACAGACTATGAAACCCTGAAGGCGATGAAGGAGGCGGGTTGCCGCCTGCTGATCGTCGGCTACGAGTCGGGCGACGCGCAGATCCTGAAGAACATCAAGAAAGGCGCGACGGTCGAGCGCGCACTGGACTTCCAGCGCGACTGCCACAAGCTGGGCCTGGTGGTCCACGGCGACTTCGTCCTCGGTCTGCCTGGGGAGACCAAGGAGTCGATCCGCAACACCATCGAGTTCGCCAAACGGCTGGACTGCGAGACCATCCAGGTCTCCATGGCGCACGCCTTCCCCGGCACCGAACTCTACGAGTTCGCAAAGGAGAAGGGATACATCACCAACCTTGCCATGAGCGACGACGCTGGCCACCAGATGGCCCACATCGAGTACCCCGGCCTGCCCGCGGAGTATGTAATGGAGATGGTGCACAAGTTCTACGACGAGTACTTCTTCCGTCCGAAGGCCGCCTTCCGCGTCATCTGGCAGGCCATCGTCCACCGCGATGTCCCGCGACTCTACAGCGAAGCGCGTTCCTTCATGAAGCTGCGCGCGCAGCGCAACAAGGCCAGCCGCGAGATCAGTGCCGCCAAAGCGCTCAAGGCACAGGAGTCCTCCAGCTAAACGCATCGCAGACGCAGGCGCACTCGGATAGCCTGAAAGGCAGATGAAGCACACCCTTACTCCGCAGCGGTATCTGATTCTGCTTGCCGTGATGCTGACCGCATCGGTGGGCGACACGCTGCTCTCCCGCGGCATGGCCCAGGTGGGAGCCGTCGACTTCCACCACCTTGGCCTGCTCTGGCACGCACTCTTCAATCCGTATGTGGACAGCGGTATCGTCTTGCTGATCGGCTTCTTCGCCAGCTACATGACCGCGCTCAGTTGGGCTGACCTCACCTTCGTCATGCCAGCCACTGCTTGCGGCTATGTCGTCGTCGCGCTACTCAGTCGCTTCTGGCTGCACGAGCACCTCAGCCTCTACCGCTGGGCTGGCATCCTGCTCATCGTCTGCGCGGTCGGCTTCGTCGCCAACGGCCCCTCGCTGACCGAGCAGCCATCCCATCCCGATCTCGACCGGATGGACTCTGGAGCTGGCCGCTGATGCACACTTCCGCAGCCGCACTCCGCTCCTGGACCTGCATTCTCGCCGTTGCCGCGATGGCCGTCGCGGGCGAATGCATGATCGCCGCCGCCATGCGCTCGCTCGGCGATCTCGACGTCATCCGTGCCCGCAACGGCATGTCTGGGGCTATCCGCGCCGTCCTCTCCAGTCCGTTGTTCCTCATTGGGGCGTTCTGCATGGCGCTCAACTTCTTCGCCATGCTCTTCACGCTCTCGATTGTCGATCTTTCGCTGGCCGCACCCGCCACCGCGTCCCTGACCTACATCGGCAACGCCATCGTCGCCAAGATATTTCTCAAGGAGAATGTGGACAGCCGGCGCTGGCTCGCCGCGCTCTTCGTCTGTGCAGGTGTCTTTCTGCTGGCGAAGTAGAGCGGCTCAGGGCTGCGGACTCGGTGTTGCGGGGAGCTTCTGCTGTAGCGTCGTGACGGGGTGCCGGGCGGAGGGCGCGGATTTGATCCAGGCGTCGAGATCGCCGGTCTGACGCAGAAGCTGGATCTGGGCCTCGCGCAGCTTGAAGCGGGCGTCGAGCAGGTCGAGAAACTTCTGGCGCTCCGCGATGCGCGCGGTCTGCTCGTCCTTCGGAGAGAGTTGCGGGGCGCTGCTGTCTCCCGTGCCAGCCTGCAACTGGACGAGGATGGCGTCCAACTGCTGCTGGGCGAGCTGCTGGTCGAGGTCGGCGAGTTCTGTCCGGGCGGCCAGTTCTGCATTGGCGTGCTGCAACTTGGCACGGCCTTCCAGAAACTGGTCGCGCGCGTCGATCGCCGCCTGCTGGGCGTGGGCGGCGTCGGCGGAGGCCTCCAGCACCTTGTCCTGATGGTTGCGGTCGTAGAAGGGAATCGAGATCTCGATGCCGATCCCGATGGCGTTCAAGGTGTTGCTGGAGAAGGCGGGATAGTAGAGCTGGTAGTTGTTGAAGGTGCTGAAACGGCTGTACTGTGCGAAGAAGCCGATCTGTGGGCGGTAGAGGTAGCGCGACTCGCCAAAGGCCTGCTGTTGCTTGGAGCGCGCGCTGGCGAAGGCGGCGGCGACGCCGGGCGAGTCCTGGATGGAGGCCGCGCTGGAGGATGCGGCCAAGGGCTGGGTCGGGGCGGAGTTCTCCGTTTCGGTCAAGTCTGGCTCGGAGGTCGTCGCCGAAGGCAGCGGCGGTATGCTCTCCGAGAGGGTGAGCACAGGGCCGTCCGGCAGAGCGTCGAGTCGCATCAGATGGTTGCGATAGCCGTCGATCTCATCGTCGAGAAGAAGCATCTGGAGGCGGATCTGCGCGGCGGTCTGGCGGGCGCGGGTCAACTCCATCGCGGTGTCCTGTCCGGCGTCGAGGCGTTGCTGCACGATCGAGACCAGGCGCGTGGCGTAGCCGTACTGTTGCGCCAGTGTCGCGTGGCGCTGCTGGGCGCAGTCCAGCGAGAGATAGGTGATGGCGGCGTCTTCGGCAACCTCCTGGCGAGCTTCGGAGAGGGACAGGTTTGCCGCGGCGAGACCGGATTTCGCGGCGCGGATGTAGTCTCTCTGGGAGTAACTGAAGGCGAGCGAGTGAGCGTTGAAGCTGAAGAGAGTCGGTTCGCCGATGGGCGCGCCGTACGAGTAGCCGAGGTCCATGATTCCCCCGACGGCGGGAAGATAGACGTCGTGGGTCTCGGCCAGAGCGGCCCGCGCTTTGACGACGTCGTCCTGCGCCATGCGCACGCGGGGACTGCCGTTGAGTGCAAGATCGACGGCGGAGGTGAACGATAACTGGGCGCGTGCGGCCAGCGGGAGACAGAGCAGCGCGGCCAGTACGAAGGAGACGCGGACAACGCCGGAGCGAGGCGACGAATGCGCGCGGCGCGGGGTCGAGCGGCGCGATGCCATGCGGGTTGGCGGAAGGGAAGTCATGCGTTCTGGGTCGCTCTTGCCAAGACCGGAAACGGACATAGCATCGCCTTGGCGCATCACTGCACCTGGCCTGTTCTTGCGTTCCGTGTGTAGGCGGGAGCGAGTACGGCGGCGGCGGCGATCTCGCGGTTTGCGTCCGTGGAGTCTCCGCGCGCGGCGAGCAGTTGGCTGAGTTGCAGATGGACCTTGAACGCGGGGGCTGCGTCGGACTTGGCATGGGACGCGAGATAGTCGCGCAGACAGCGCTCGGCGAGGTCGGGGTCGCGGTGTGTCTGAGTGAGGATGCTGGCCGCATCGACCAGCGCGGGGCCGTGGGCGCGGTCGGCGGCGATGGCGGATTTAACCGCGGCGATGGCGTCGTCGTCGCGCCCGTGGGCGTGGTAGAACTGGGCGAGGTCGATCCATGCCTCTGCGGAGTGCTGCACGGCGACGGCCTGTCTGAACTCGGATTCGGCGGTGGCCGGGTCGTTGTCCGCGTCTGCAAGGCGCGCCAGCAGGCGGTGAGCGGCACACGAATAGCGGGGCATCATGCGGGCGGCGAGGGCGCGCGCCTTGTCGTTGCCGCCGCCAACAATGAACGGAGCGGCGACGTAGTACTCTCCCAGGTCGTTGTACGCGGCGACGTTGGAGGGATTGCTTTCGACAGCGCGAGTGAAGCTGGCCAGCACCTTGCGCGCCAGCATGAACCCGGCGATAGGCCCGGCGTGGCGCGCCTTCATGCCATAGGCGCGGCCCAGCCAGAGCTGATCGTCGCTGACCCGATCGCTGTTGGCGGGTTCGGTCGCGACGGCCAGCTCGCACTGATGGATCGCTTCGTCCGCCTCATCCTGGGCATAGAAGACGCGGCAGAGAAGTTGATGGGCGAGAGCATCGGAGGGGTTGGCGGTGAGCGTCGCGCGGAGCAGAGTCGTCGCCTCGTCGCTGCGTCCCTCCAGCAAGGAGTGGTAGGCGACTGCATCGGCACCGAGCGCGCGGTCGGCAAGGGCCTCCGGCGACCGCATCTCCGCATGGAGCGGACCGGCGATAAGCAGGCCCAGAGCCAGCACTGGGGCAGACCGTCGTCCCAGATTGGTGAGACCCGGCCATCGAGGCTTGCGCGAAGGCTCAGGGGCGAAGTTTGGTGTCATGCTCATCGGTTGGGCGGGTCCGACTTCGATTGGACGGTCGTAACTTCAAGGCCGTCGCTTAAATCGCGCGGCGTGGTCGCATTCAGGGCAACGGTGTCTCCCTCGGAGAGGCCGGAGAGGATCTCTTCGCGGACCAGGTTGTAACTGCCGATCTGGACAGGCGTCCGCACGAGCTTGCCGTCAACGATGCGGAAGACGAAATTGCCCGTGCCGTCGGTCCGCACGGCCTCGCGTGGGACGCTCAGCACATGCAGGTGTTGCGAGGTGGTGACGGTGACGATGACGTTGGCATTGGGCTGTAGCGTGCCTTTGGCATCGTCGATGCTGATCGTGCATTCGCCGACGTAGCGGGTGACATTGTAGGTGATGATGGTGGTGGGGACCTGGGTGATGTGTCCGGTCCAGACCATGCCGGGCTTTGCGTCCCAGGTGATTGTTACCGGCTCTCCCTCCGCCAGATCGCCGATCTCCGGCTCGTCGAAGTAGGCGCTGATCCGCATGTGGTTGAGGTTGGCGACGGAGACAAGACTGTCGCCCGTGTTGACGTAGTCGTACTGGGAGACCGGGAGGTAGTAGACGGTGCCGGAGATTTTACTGCGGATGTTGTCGGAATCGTAGGTGCTTTGTCCGGCGGCGACCGCGGCGCGTGCGTCATCCAGCTCTGCCTGGGCGCGGGCGCGGTCTGCCTTGTCGTAGCGCTGGGTGCTGTGCTGCTCGATGCTGTGCAATGTGTCGTCGTCCGCCTGGAGCCGCGCGCGCGCGGAGGCGATCTCGGCGGGCGACGCCGCTCCCTTCTGCTGGAGCTGCTGGAGCGCGGCGAGAGAGGCTGCATCCTGCTGCCGCTGGAGGTTCGCTCGGACCTGGTCGGAGGCGTTGGTGTTGCGCTCATCCTGCGTGCCGCCGTGCTCAATGTCGCTGGTGGCAAGCTCCGCCGCCCGGAGCGCGGAGTTGGCGGAGGCAAGGCGCGCCAGCGCATCGGCATCGTCCATCTTCAACAGCAGTTGGCCGGCCTCGACCGTGTCGCCGACCTTGACATCGATCTGCTGCACCTGGCCCGCAGCCTGCGCATGGGCCTGGAAATCGACCGTCGGTTCGACCTTTCCCGTGGTCGAGGAGGTCTTGATAATGTCCCGATAGGTGGCGTGGGCGACGACGACGTCAACGCGCACGCGAGTCAACGAACGGACCGTATAGACCGCAAGAACGACTGCAATGAGGGCCGCCCCCCAGATTGCAAACTGCTTCGCGCGATTTGATTTGGGGTCGAGGGGCATGAGTTCAACTGTCAGTATATAAGACGTTGCGGGACGGCCAGCGAAGCATTTTTTTGCTGGACAGATTTGCGGCAACGGCTTAGATCGCGGCCCGCGGTCGGACCGCAACCGAAAACGGTAATGCCGGGAACTATTTTACTCAACACGTCGCAGACTACAAAGTCGCGGTTCCGGGCCGCAGGTCGATCAGTTCGAGTTCGAGGCCGCCAAAGTCAGGTCTGGCGTAGGGGCCGACGTTCTGCCGCAGGCGGTACAGAACATCGACGACGGAGCCTCTGTCCAGCCCGAGCTGGGTGCAGCGCGCAGGCCAGTCAGTCCCGTGGCGGCTCCAGCCTAGCGCTGGAATTGCGGGAGAATCCTTCTGTCTGCCGCTTTGCATCAGTTGCAGGCAGATGTGTCTGTTCTGGATGAGGCGGACGGGTGCGGCGAGGGTGACGTTACTGGTGAGGAAGACCGGCTCGGGATTGCCGATGCCGAAGGGGGCGCAGCGCGCGGTCCACGCCATCAGATCAGGAGTGATCTCGGCCAGCGAGAGCGCTGCGTCGTAGCCGAGCTGCGGAACCAGAAGCTCCGGCGTCAGGCGCGGTGACGTGTAGGCCCTCATGCGCGCGCGCAGCAGGCCCAGACGCTCCGATGGCAGCGAGAAGCCGACCGCGTGAGCATGGCCTCCGAAGCGGTGAAAGAGCGACACGCCGGGGTCTTCAGCGTCAACGGCGGCGAGGGCGTCGAGCAGGTGGAAGCCCGGGACGGAGCGACCGGAGCCGTACGCGTCGCCGTCGGCGTGGGTGACGATGAGCGCGGGGCGACCGGTGCGTTCGACCACGCGCGAGGCGAGAATGCCCAACACGCCACGATGCCAGTCGGGGTGGTCGAGGATGAGACACTCGCGCGGGTACGCGCCGTCGCCGTTGAGCAGCGGGAGCAGTTCGCGGTCGATGGCGTCAAGCGCGCGCGCCTCGGAGTCGCGGCGGTCCTGATTGAGGCGGTCGAGCTTCTCGGCCAGCTCCCGTGCGCGGGCCGGGTCGCGGGTGAGGAAGAGGTCGATCACGTCGTCGGCGACGTCCATCCGTCCGGCGGCGTTGATGCGCGGCGCAAGGCGGAAGCCGACCTCGGTCGCGGTGGGAGCGCGGTCCAGTGGGATCTTCGCGAGCTGCATCAGACAGCGCAGTCCGGGCTGCACGGGGTTGGCCAGCGCGGCCAGGCCGAGTGCGGCCAGCGCGCGGTTCTCTCCGCTGAGCGGCACGGAGTCGGCAACCGTGGCAATGGCGACCAGCTTGAGGAAGGACGGGACCAGTACGCCGCGGGTGCGTGCGCGGAAGGCGTCGGCGTCGGGGGTCAGTGGCGCTGCGGCGGCCAGCAGGGCCTGTGCCAGCTTGAAGGCGACGGCCGCGCCGCAGAGGTGCTTGTTGGGATACGGGCAACCCGGCTGCGCGGGATTGATGACCGCCAGCGCGTCGGGAATCGCTGCGTCGTCGGGCAGGTGGTGATCGGTGACGATCAGGTCGAGGCCGCGCGCGCGTGCCTCCACCGCTTCGGCGATGGCGCGGATTCCAGTGTCCACGCTGATGACAAGGCGCACGCCACTGGCCGCGGCATCGGCGAGCACTGCGTTCTGCATCCCGTAGCCCTCGCGGATGCGGTGGGGGACGTGGTAGGTGACGGACGCGGGCCTAGCCGGGTCGATGGCGGTTGCGATGCGCTCGATGGTGGTCTTCAGCAGGACGGTCGCAGTGGTTCCGTCCACATCGTAGTCGCCGTAGATCAGGACCGGCTCACCGCCACCGACCGCGGCGAGGATGCGCTCGACGGCGACGTTCATGCCAAGCATCTGTGCCGGGTCGTTGGCCGGATCGTCCAGCAACGCGTCGAGCGTGGGATTCAGGAAGGCGTCGGCTGCGGCGCGCGTGTCGATGTCGCGTCCGAGCAGAGTCTGTGCAATGGCTGGCGGGCAGGAGAGCAGAGCGGCCAGAGCTTCGATGGCGTCGGGATCAGCGGAAGATTTCAGAAGCCATGTGGGATGCATCCAGGTCTCTGACCGCCTATTGTTCTACCAAAGAGGGTGTCTCGGTGTACAGATTTACACGGTCGGAGACCTAGTCTTCGTCGTGATCGTGGTCGTCCAGAACCATGCCACCGAGGTCGGTAACGGTCTCGATCAGCTCCTGAAACTGCTCGTACCACTCGGTCGAGGTCTCGAAGAGGAACATCACTCCCTGGTGGGCGAACCCGAGCTGGAGGTAGCCGATCTTGCCGACGTGTTTGACCAGATGCTCGGCTTCGTCGATCTCCATTGCGCCTGCGTCGGAGAAGGTCTGGTCGTGGAGTTGCTCCAGCAGGATGGCGACGTCGGACTTCTCCAGCACGACCTCGCTCATGGTGATGAAGCTGGCGCCGCAGGCTTTGGCGTGCTCGACAAAGTCCTTCCACGCGTCCTGCTCCTCATCCTCGAAGAAGACCGCGGGCACCTCTTCGGTGACGTATCCATTGAAGCGGCGCAGGCCGTGACCGGCGATGAACGCCACCATGTCGTCTTTGAGCGAGAGGAGATTGTCGGGTTGCATACAGGGAGTATTGTCTCAGAAAGCAGGGTTGAGCGCACACCCGCTGCAACCGAATCCGCGTTGACTGGTGGGGCGGTAGCGTTTTGCGCATCTCTGCGCGCGCGGTAGCATGGAGGCAGTATGCGAGCCATCCAGATGGAACTGACCGGCGGGCCGGAAGTGCTTGCGCTCCGCGAACTGCCCACCCCCACGCCCGGCCCCGGCGAGGCGCTCCTCCAGATCGAGGCCTGCGGCGTCAACTTCATCGACGTGTACCTCCGCGAGGGACGCTACCCCGCGACGCTCCCCTTCATTCCCGGACAGGAGGCAGCGGGCGTCGTCGTCGCTCTCGGGGCAGGCGTCACAGAGGTCAAGGTGGGCGACCGGGTTGCGTGGTGCGGCGTGCCAGGGACCTACGCCCAGTTTGCGGTTGCGCCGGTCTCGCGGCTGATTGCGATACCAGACTGCGTCACCACGCGGCAGGCCGCCGCCGCGATGTTGCAGGGAATGACGGCGCACTACCTTGCGCACTCTGCCTACGCCATCCAGAAGGGCGACACGGTTCTGGTCCACGCGGGCGCGGGCGGAGTCGGCCTGCTTCTGATCCAGATGGCGAAGCGGCTGGGTGCGCGTGTCTTCACCACCGTCTCCACCGAGGAGAAAGCTGTTCTGGCGCGTGCAACCGGGGCCGACGAGACGATCCTCTACACCCGCGAGGACTTCGCCGCCCGCGTGCGCGAGCTGACCCACGGCGCGGGCGTTCCAGTGGTCTACGACTCCGTCGGCAAGACCACCTTCGACGGCAGTCTGGCCTGCCTTCGTCCGCGCGGGGTGATGGTTCTCTTCGGCGGATCGAGCGGCGCGGTGCCGCCGTTCGACCTGATCCAGCTCTCCACACGCGGCTCCCTCTACATCACGCGGCCCACCCTGAAGGACTACACCGCGACGCGCGAGGAACTGGAACGGCGCGCGGGCGATGTGCTCGGCTGGGTCGCCGACGGCAGCCTGAAACTGCGCATCGAGCATATCTATCCGCTGGCCGACGCCGCCCAGGCCCACCGCGACCTCGAGGCCCGCAAGACGACAGGGAAGATTCTGCTCAGTCCATAACTAGTTCATCATTTAG
>VFSW01003605.1_pt1 | contig 23188 bp, 24 predicted proteins | sample 5358111 | NCBI WGS metagenome assembly VFSW01 (sample SAMN11554181, study PRJNA540505) | mine drainage metagenome | isolation source: sediment from site ElyBrook_90M | place: USA: Ely Copper Mine, Vershire, VT | collected 2017
ATTGACGGAACTCAGGCAGAGTACGTGCGCATCCCGCACGCGGATGGCAGTCTATACCACCTTCCCGAAGGCGGCGACGAAGAAGCCGCGGTCATGCTGAGCGACATTTTGCCGACCGGCTTCGAGTGCGGCGTCATGAACGGCCAAGTGAAGCCTGGGGACACAATTGCGATCGTGGGCGCGGGACCCGTCGGGCTCGCCGTTCTGCTAACCGCGCAATTTTATTCACCCGCCTCGATTTTCATGATCGACCTGGACGACAAGCGCCTGGCGGTTGCCCAACAGTTTGGCGCAACCAATCTGATCAACAGCACCGATGGACACGCTGTCCATCACCTGATGGAACTGACCGAGGGTGCCGGGGTTGACGTGGCCATCGAGGCAGTCGGCCTCCCAGCCACCTTTGACATCTGCCAGGCCATTGTCGCGGCTGGCGGAAGGATTGCAAATGTGGGCGTCCACGGCAAACCGGTGGAACTACGCATGGAGAAGCTCTGGGACCGCAATATTTCGATTACCACACGGCTGGTGGATACGGTTACAACACCGATGCTGCTGAAGGTCGTCCGTTCGGGCAAGCTGCAGCCAGCTAAGCTCGTGACCCATCGTTTCGCGATGAACGACATCATGACGGCATATGACACGTTTCGAAACGCAGCAAGCAAAGGTGCACTCAAAGTGGTTCTCACCAATGGCGCGGCTCGTTAACGGAGTTGATCGGTGTCGCGTCATGACGGCACGTGGCCGAGGAGTCTAGCAAATGTCCACACAGGATTCAGCAGTGGCGATCTACCGCCAGCATACCGACGCGGATCCTGCGATCAAGGAACTTCACCGCTGTCGGCCTCAACAGGGCGCCCTCCGCAAGTGCTTAACCTCTGGAATCAGGGACAAGGCCAGACCATCCGATCACGAGGACTTTCGAACCGACTTGCTCATTGGTCGCTTTAGGCTCCAACTCAGATGGTAAGTGGGCAAGCTCCATGGTCGCACTGGCACGCGATCTCGACTTCCTTGGATCCCGCTTCCCTGCAGGCTTGACCACAGTATTTATCGCCCGGTCGTGCCGCGCACCGGCACGGCAAATGAGCACATTTGTTTTTTTCATTTGTCGTCATTGTTTTTGTTCTCCTCTTTCAATTTTGCTCTAACACTATCGTGGTGGGACACTACTCCCATCGTTCCAGACTCTCCACTTGCTTTCTGATGGACGCAACCCGCTGATCGATTAACTCTGGATCCGATTCCAGGTTGAGAGAAAGGTCGGGAGAAATTGCCTTCAACTTGACAGAGTAGTGCTCCAGTTTGTTTGCATCGTGATTCAGTGCTTCGATAACAGATTTCAATTGTTCTTTCATACTTTCCCTACCTTCACGAAGATCAAAAATCAAATCCGCGGCGTGCGCTCTTCGTTGTTGCCACGATTCGTTCTCCCTTGCGATATATCGGTTCCAGCTTTGACCTGCCGCCGCGAAGGCTCATGCCGCGCAGTTTGAAGATCGACGGCGGTTTCAATTCGCCTCATTCATCTTCGTTTCATCATCCAACCGATGAATGTCCCCGCGGTGACGCCAACCGCAAATGTCGTCGCAACCGTCAACACGAGGTTCCGCTGGAGACGCTGGGTTGTGTCATTCAAGAATTCTTCGGCGGCATCGCCGCCCAGCTTTGCGGCCCGCCTTGCGACTCCAACTCCATCCCCGATCGCATCGGCAATTGCACGGCTTGCGCGTGAAGCCTGGCGAGCTGATTCGCCAATGTGTTCCGCCGTTCTTTCCGCTACAGTTTGTGACATGGTTCCCTCCTGTGGGTCGTGCCCGTTATTGTGCATACGTTTTACTCCCCGACGATGTGTTCCAGCGCCGCCGGGCTGCGATTGACTTTTGCCGATTTTCTTTTCTCGGTTTTGTCGGAGACTTTCAAGTTTGGATCGCTCGGCAGTTCCTGTTTAGGCGGAATGCCGTACACCGCCAAGTCGAGCGGCGTTAGCACTCCTTTTTTTCTATTCACTCCAGCCATTACGCCACTTCTTTTCTGTCAAGGCTCGCTGGCCCCTGCGCCAGTTCTTCAAATAGGGAGCGATAGTGAATCATCGCCGCCCGTAGTTCTTCCGTAGTTGCTTCGTCTTTCCCAACGCGGACCGCAATCTCATGCGCCGATCGGTAGTTCTCCATCACTCTGGGATGGTCGACAGAAATGTCGGCGGCGCGCTGATCGAAATCGGATACGGGATAGCCGCGAGCTTTCATTAACGAGGACACCAAGTCATCGGCTTCCGTGAGCGCCCCTTTAGGCGAGTCGATAAAGCGAGACTGCACCGCCTCCCACCGTTTCGTAAAACGTTCGCGTTCCACCAGATCCAGATCGCGAAGGTTAAGATTTTCAACCCGCTTTTCCCGATCCTCGAGCTTCGCCTCTGCTTTTCGTTCGGACCCATGCACTTTCACCGCTCGCTCGTACTCGGGCCCAAATTTCTTACGCAAAACTGCGCTCGCACTCCTGCGTTGTCGCAGATACAGCCAACCAATAACTGCCAGCACTGCGATGATCAGAATGACCAAGCCGGCGAGCACAATCAGGTTTGTATCCATCAGATGTAGATTCATCGAATCCTCCCTGTCGCAGGTTCACAAAACCGACGACGTTCACAACGTTCCCTCTGTGGCGCAACCTCGGAGTGGCCAGTATCGAGCTTTACTCTCCGGAAGACTGGTCACAATTGATCGCTTTCTAAATCAGTGCGCTCCGGCGTCTTCGCTGATGAGAGAGGAAACGCACTTTCTCTCAAATTAAGGTTCTGCACAGCGCTTGCGAAAACAAGTGAGCGAATCTAATGGATTGTCTCCACGGGCATGCAGCAAAGGCTAACGCGCATGCGGACATCGGAACCACGATGAACGTTTACGGGACTGCGGCAACGGTGGTAGTAACTGCTGGCCACCTAAGGCAACGTGCGGGAACTTACGACTTGGAACATCATGGCGGATGAAGAAATTCGCGAACGTAGCCAGAGCACCTCGATTGAGTCGCTCGGTCAGACATTAGAGGAACGCCTTCCGGGAGAGGAACGCCTTCCGGGCCCTCTGACCTGCTTGAGTGGAACTTGCTATCCCGGAGGAATTGGATCGCTTCGTTTAGTGCGCGTCTTGCGCTTTGGGCCTCTCCAATGCGATTTCCCGTTTGGCTTGGCATTCGGTCGCCGGATCGAAACTCGCGGTACCCTCCAATTGATCCTTCGAAGCGTGAAACTCAAGAGGAGGTCGCTGCACACGGGCGGGTAGTCCGGCGAACTTCACCTTCCCATCCGAATTCGTTCCCGCTTCAAGATCGAGCCTGCGCATTCCGCCAAACCCATATTTGACATGCACCTTGACCGTGGCAGCATAAACGGGTTTGCGATCTACGCCCAATACGCTGAGTTCGAGCCAACAGCGCCCCACGCCGCCGTCGATGATCGAGACTTTTTCATTGGATGCTGGCGCTTGAGCCCGGGAAAGCAGAGGGACGGCGACAAGAATAGAGCACAGAACACAAAACAATCTGTTCATATGTTCAGGATTATATGACCGCACCATATGCAACGGAGGACTCATCGAATGTGGCTACGCAGGAGATGCACTGGAATTGCATAATCATTTGGAATATCCTGCGTGAATGCTGACAGCGGATAGGCTGCCTCGTACTGTGCAATATTGCACGGACTGTGCCTCGTCCTCTGCGCTACGCTTCACCGTTCTTGAAACGATATGGGATAGGATCTCTCCCAAATCACAAAACCGAAATACAGCAGCAGGAGGATTTATGTTTCGTTTGCGGATGTGGCAAGTTTGGATGGCGACGGTGGTGCTGAGCACGGTATTGTCGGTCATGCCTGGCGTGGCTGCGGGCAATAACCAGACATTTACAGGAAAGGTCAGTGATGCCATGTGCGGGGCTAAGCACACTGAAGCGGGTATCGCCCCGGCAGACTGCGTTCGTGCATGCGTACAGAAGGGCGCTAGATACGCTTTGGTTGTCGGCGACAAGGTTTATACCCTTGAAACCTCGAACAAAGCCGCGCTTGATGAACTCAACAAGCTGGCTTGGGCGCAAGCCACAGTCACGGGAACAGCCACTGCAGATACCATTTCGGTGAAGTCGGTGACAGCCGCTAAGTAAGAGTAGCGATGGCTCCGGTGTCGTATGCCGAAGGGTAAAGAGGAGAGGCCTATGGTGGGGCGGAATGCGGAACCTAAGGCAATCGCGACTCGGAAGCTGAACGATGAACAAAGTAAATCCTCACCATCAACTCAACAAGCGCCGGAAAAACCCACCACGCGGCGTGGTCGGGGGGTTCCGTCACGATTGGAGAAGGCAATATCAGAGCTTCAGGGTCTGAACGAGTTGCTGCTAACCAGTGACGTAGACCCCCGCATTTTGGCGGACTTCCGGGACGCTTTGAACCGAGTCAGAACGTCCGCATGGGCGACCCAGCAATATGTCGCCCGCAAGGACATCGAACAGGACTCTACTAGCGTGTTTTCGCTCCTAGCCGGAGAAAGAATTCGCGCCGCCTATAACCTTTGCCAGGCCATCAGCGACGACTTGAAACGACCCGACATTGCAGTCCCAGCAGGCAGCTTGATTCAACTCTATGAGGTCATGAGTGCGGTGACAGGGCAACTAAAAGGGATTGTCAATAAGCTGGGGTGAGAAACGACTCCTTGTTCGCCCCGAGAATGAAGGGCGGAAAACAGATTTCCCAACGCTGGCACCGGAGCGTCGAACTTCTCGGAGAGGACTTACGACGCAAGTCGGGGATACAATCGCGCACCAATAAAGACCAGGATGGTCGTGGTCACAAAGATGACAGCATAGTCGTGACTCAGGCCGAAACTGCTCGCGCCGCTAAGCGCCATCGATTCAATGCGGCTTCAGCCACTGCGGGACTCTCACACCCCGCGCCACAAATGAGTCTTTCAGCAGCCTGCTCTAGTGATGTCCTACCAATTCTGCTGCTTCCGCTTCCGCTTTGGTCTTGTGTATTGTCCCGTCCGGATGATTCGGGGGAGAGTAAATCGTATAGAGATTCAGCATCGCCGTCTTCGACGTATTCACTACGTTGTGGTACGTCCCTGCCGGAACCACGACCGCATCTCCGTCGCGAACTTGCCGTTCCTCCTTCTCGTTAAATACGAATTTGGCCTCCCCCCTCTCGATGCGGAAAAACTGGTCGACCTTCGCATGCACTTCATCGCCAATGTCTTCCCCTGGCCGCAGGCACATCACGACGAGCTGGGAGTGTTGAGCCGTGAATAACACCTGCCGAAAATACGTATTCTGCAAAGTTTGCTTTTCAATCGCTCCAACATATTCAGTCATAGTCTTGGCCTCCCGTTTGTCTTTAGTTGTTTATGGTGCTAATGAAGGCGCCAGGAGGCTGCGCCAGCCCCCCTGGTTTTAGCAATCGTTCTGCGTTTCTTCAAACCGTGCTTCGTCGTCCGCTCAGCAGGTTAATGACCAGAACGATCAACCCAACAACCAGCAGCAGGTGGATCAGCGCTCCGCCGATGTGCAGACTGAAACCCAGAAGCCACAAAATCAGAAGAACAACAAAAATGGTCCAAAGCATATTGACCTCCAGTGGGCACTTGCGAGCACCCGAATATAAGTCTCATTACATCCGCGTGAGAGCTGTTTCGCGGGAGCGGCCAAGAATGCAAATGATGCTTCTCCGGCTTTGTGCTTGTATGTCCACCCGCACACAAACCCGGCCATGCGCACCGGCACGCCACGTCAACTCCGACCTTAGCAACTCAGGTTTTAAAAGGTCTGAGCAATAATGCACACACGTATTGCCAACAGTTTGGCGGGAAGAAATCTATCCCGCGCTGTTCTGCCGGAGTTTCGGCGTGACCTTGGACGTCGGATGGGATCTCACTTTGACCTGACTCACCTCGCTTGGCGCGACGTTCCGCTTCCGTAACGCCCTTCACCTGCAAAGTCCAATGTAGAAAGTGAGCAATTTTGAACAGTCAACCGATAGCGGTGAGAATACTGTTCGAGGTTGCTCAAAAACGGTGTCCGCTGAAAAAGCGGACAGCCTCTACCCTTCGGGGGCGTGGGTGGGTATCGCCCGGTTTGGCGATGGTCGACTCCTCACGTCTGCCTCAGTTTCTTACTTTAGTGCCAGCGCGTACCAATCGCGTAGCTGCCAAAGCCTCGGGCAGTGTTCGCCGCGGTGCGTTGATCAGTCTTACGATCGGAAAATCGGACATGTTGATGTTTAAGTGCCGCGACTGTTGCAGCAACAGTGCTCATCCTTCGCGAAGGCGTAGTTCGTTTGAGCGTGTGCTTTTGCCGTTCTTCTTGCTCCGGCCGGTGCGTTGCGAACACTGCTGCAAGCGTCAGTACGTTACCGTGCTGTGCCAGGTGCGAGAGCGTCAACCGGAGCGACCCCAGTCGCGGCGGATTGTCGCCTAGGTTCCCCCGTGCGGCTCGTCGGCGCCCAATTGGCCATTTTCTGCGGGTGTCGCATCGGCGGATGACTCCTATCCCCGCAAGAATGGCGACCCAGACAGGGCGTAGATATCAGCCGAGACAAAAGAAAGAGTTGTTGAAAAATTGACTTCCTCAGATATCGGCGGGTTCCGGACAAGAACGTAAACGTAGGTGAAATGGTTTATCGAGGCTGCGATGTTCTATTTGATTTGGTTACTTGCCGCAGCGCTGGCCGGTTCGGCCGGCGGCAAGATCGCGAGGGGTAACGGTTTCGGGCTAGGGGCCGATCCTCTCCTCGGAATCACGGGCGCGTTTGTGGTGCGTTGGTTCCTTGAGAACATCGGTATCTCCCTGCAAGACGCGTACCTGTTTTTGTTCTCGGTCTGGGGAGCGGCTGCGTTCCCAGCTGCTTTGAGGTTTGGACTCAAACGTCACAATCGGTCAAAAGTGCGATCCCGATTCCACAGCGACTAGCCCACGATCCTCGCGGCCATGGGTTGAACCTTCGCTCTTTCTCTGTGCCTTCGATTTACCATTTCGCTCGCACGTTTGTCTCGGGATCCAGCTGACAGCCCCTGGTTCGCTTCGCGAGCAATTGCCTGGTCACTCGCTAGTTGACTGTGCGGGCTTTCGGCGCACAAACGATCGGTTCTGCACCTAGCTCCCTGCGAGCAAGACCATCGGATCGCTACGATTGGGAACCGAACTTCCTGAACATTCCGAAAAAGGGACGGCCGTAAAGATCTTCCCCGAATATCCCGTGACCGTCCCTAAACGGATAAAGCCCTCCCTCGAGGGTTTGCCGCGTTAAAAACGTTTTAAATACGTTCTCCAATGGAGTGACTGTTCAAAATCGCGGACTGCATTCTTCTCTCACCGGTTTATACTGCCGCAACCTGCCGCAACCTTGACATTGCAGGTGCCATTAGTGAATCCTTGAGCCGCTTTCACGGGACACAAATGAATACTGAACAGCGTTCAGTTCGTCGAATGAGCCTTCTCTGTTGGCTCCCACTCACTCTGCTGGCGATCTCGATGCTTGGGATTGCTTTGCCGCTCAGGGCCCAGTCGCCAGACCCGAAGCAAGACATTCTGCTCATCGTGCCGCATACCCATTGGGAAGGCGCGGTGTTTAAGACTCGCGAGGAGTACTTGCAGGTCGGGCTGCCGCACATTATTAAAGCGCTCAGCCTCCTGCAGAGATATCCGCAGTATCACTACGTCCTTGATCAGATGGCCTATGTCAGACCTTTTCTGGAACGCTACCCCAATGAAGTAGCCACGTTCAAGAAGATGCTCGACGAGCATCGGTTGGAGATCGCGGGTGGCACAGTGGTAATGGAAGATGAGAATGTTCCTTCCGGCGAATCCATCGCGCATCAGTTTCTGCTATCCAAATGGTTTTTTCGCGACCGGCTCGGCTATGAAGTACGGACGGGATGGGGACTCGACACCTTCGGGCACAACGCGCAAATGCCACAGATCCTGAAACTGGCGGGCATGAATTCCTATTGGTTTTCGCGCGGCGTCTCCAGTTCGCAAACGCCGGCGGAAGTCTCCTGGCAAGGGATTGATGGTACAACCATACCGGGACACTGGCTGCCCGCAGGATACAATCCCTTCGACGAGCACCTCCCTAACTTTCAGAGCTTCGAAACAGCGATTCGTTCCAGCTTCGATGCGTTGACTCCTTTCTCGCGCGGAGCAGGGCGAGTGCTTTTCGCAGGATCCGATGTCAGCGATCCGGACGAGACGCTTCCGCTGTACGTGGACCAGTGGAACCGTACCAAATCAGAACCGTTTTCTATCCAGTTGGGGACGCCATCCGATTTCGAGTCTTTGCGAGGGAATCCTTCCGGGCGGCCGGTCATTGTAGGAGACTTGAATCCCGTATTTCAAGGCGCTTACAGCACGCGCATTGAACTCAAACGCTGGATGCGCGACATGGAGCGCACGCTCAGTTCGGCAGAGAAAGCTAGCGTGCTTGCGGGACGCACCTCGATGTCGGATCGTGAGGCGATCGAACGCGCCTGGGAGCCGGTGCTTTTTAATCAGACGCACGACCTTAGCTCCGGAGTGATGTTGGACCACGTCTATGAGGACACGCTGGCGGGTTATCGGTTCTCAAAACGCCTTGGTGATGAAATCCTGGAAAGCGACCTCGACGCTCTGCTCTCGAAAGTGGATACGCAAGGCCCCGGAACTCCTCTGGCAGTTTTCAATTTCTTGGGGTGGGATAGAACCGACTACGTGGAGGCCGAAGTCGGATTCAGCCAGCCCCAAGTTTCAGGAATTGAGCTGGAGGATGCGTCGGGCAAGGCTGTACCCGTTCAAGTTTTGACAAGCCACTCCAACGGAGTCGATGGCGGCCTGAGTACCGCGACGATCGCATTTATCGCCCACGTTCCCGCGATGGGCTATACCATCTACCACGTGGTTCCAGTTCTTCCGGGTGCCGCAACCCAAGCGGCTCCGCGCAGCAATGCAGAAGAGTCGGCCTCTCGCGGTCAATACTCCGGCACCAACAAGGACGATTTCGGCGCCATGGAGAACGAGTTCTACAAGGCAACCGTGAATCTTTGGACCGGCGAGATCACCAGTCTCGTACTGAAGAGAAATCACTGGGAGGTTTTGAGCAAGCCGGGAAATGTCGTCGCTCGGGAGGAGGACCGCGGCGATTTTTGGGAGCTCTATGGAACTTTGGCTGCTGGCCGCCTTACTAATGAGAAGAGGCCGATCGGCCTGCCGCGTCCGGACGCGACTCAGTGGAGCAATAACTACATTGGAGGTGGCGGGGAAGTGACGCCGGGACCCGTGGTAACACAATTTTCCAGTTCGCACCCCTTCGGCAAGAATCAATTCGACACGACAATCCGGATGTATCCCGGCATTCAACGGATTGACATTCATACAGAAATCGTAAATATGGAGCCGTCGGTGCGATACCGGGTACTATTCCCTACCACGATTCATGACGGTACGAACACGCAGGAGATCGCCTTCGGCGCCATCGAGCGACCGCTCCATCAGGAATTCCCTGCCCAGAATTGGGCCGACTACAGCTTTGGGGGACGCGGGCTGGCAGTCCTCAACCGAGGCCTGCCCGGCAATAATGTGACCGATGACACCATGATGGTTTCTCTGCTCCGCTCCACGCGGCTTGAGGTGTATGGGGCAGACGATTCTGGATTTGATCCGGCCAAGGCTTCGGAATCCGATACAGCTCTGGAGTTGGGCAAGCGAATCGCTCATGACTACGCTCTGGTTCCCCACGCCGGAAGCTGGCAGGACGCCCAGATTTTTCGCGCTGGACTGGAGTTTAACAACCCGCTGGTCGCGCGGAACGTTGATGCCCATGCTGGTGCCATGCCGAAACAATGGGCATTACTGCAGATCTCCGCTCCTGACGTAGTTGTATCTGCGCTAAAGCCGAGCCGCGATAGCGAGATCGCCTTGCGAGTTTATGAAGCAGCCGGCCACGCCGTCCAGCACGCCGAAGTACATTTCGCTCTGCCCTTGGCTTCGGCGCGGGAAGCAAATCTCATTGAAGATCCAGGGAGAGAACTACAGAGCAAGGGGAATACGATTTCCTTCGATCTGCATCCTTACGAGATCAAGACATTCCGGTTGCGCTTTGCGCCGCATTAGGGCGATGTGGCCTGGGCGTCGCCGTTTATGTGAAACCGCCAAAACCGGCGTTGGCGAATTCATTTGCGCGGCTCGCTTGCTCGTCTCGGCCTGGCGCGCGCGTATGCTCTGCAGGGAGACACGAACTAAGCCCGCCAGGCCTATCAGGAATTCCTCAGTTTATGGAAAGATCCAGCTGCTCCCATTTTGCGGGAGGCCAAAGCGGAGAGTTGCACATCAGCAGCTGTAATCGAAGGCTACAATAGCAGAAAAGTTTCGATGCGCGGGCGGATGAATTGATGAAGCAGGCCATCGCGTCGATCTCCTCCTCTGCTTCGCCGATGACGCTCTCTATCAGGCTAAGCGCGGGGCGGGATTGCGTGGCCACCGCCCGTCCCGCAGCCGTTTTGGCCCGAATCCGATTTCATCGCAAGGAGTCGTGATATTCACCTGAAGTGGTGAACTCCAGCCACCGAAGCGCTGGTAAACCAGAAAAGGATTGCAAGCGAGTCTCAGATTCTAGCGACACTTAGATAATTCGCCTGCGGCGCTTTCCCAAAGACTAGACGGACAAAACTGCACGCTCGGTGAGATTCAAGGGAAAATGGAGAGCGCTTGGTACGTCGACCGTTAATGTGACGATCTCGGATTCTGGATAAAGAATCTCTTGCCGCAACGTCACCTCCCGGTCGCGGTAATGCCAGACGACTTCCGAAGGTACGAAGAAGTTGACGTAAAGTTAATGGACTTTGGGCAAAGGAGGGGAAGGATTTTGTGCCCACCTGCAGGGAGCTTGTGGGAATTGCAGAGCACTGGGCGGGCGTCGCAATACCGGTTAAGCGCCTTCGCAGATGGCGCCCAGGCAAGTTGTCCGGACAGTTCTTCACAAACTCCTTCGTAGCTTCGTTGCCTGAGAACAGAGCAGACTAAGAGCCAACGCAAAGTGCGGTCACGGTGCGCATGTCCTCGACATCTTCTAAATTGCGGACGAGTTCTATAATCTTGTCGGCGCGGGCGGTCGGCCATTGCGCGAAATCTGCGCAACCACGGAACTTCTCCGCGACCTCGTCGTAACTCATTGGATTGGCCGGACTGCCTTTGCCAAAATCGGCACGCCCCGCGATCACGCGTCCGTCTCTCAAATGAATCTTTAGGATCGTGGTCATCTTGTCATACCCCGCCTTCTCGGCTTCAGGATCAGTGTAGAACCGCACGCGTTCGATCATCTGTTGTACGTCGGCCCGGTTGACGACGGCGTCGGTGAATTCGCCTAGCCCTGCCTTACCCTCCACCAACAGGATGGCGATGCAGAACTCCATGCTGAATTTGGCTTGCAGGTTGTTCGTCGGGCGATGGTGAATAAGGGTGTTCAGCATGTTGTGGTTCGTACCCACTTCCACCAGTTCCACGTTCGCAGCTTTAATTTTTTCCGTGCGGATTAGCCGCTGCATCTCGGTCATGCCGGGATGCGTGAGCGAACCACAGGGATAGGGCTTGATTGAGACACCTGGGTTGGCGAACGTCCACGGCTGCCCGAGTTTGTGAAAGATGGCGGCGGGATCGTAGCTGCCACCAAAAGCGCGAAAGAAACCACGGTCGGCTTCTAAAATCTGCTCCGCACCGCTCCACCCCAGAGCCGTCAGATCAGTGGAAAAGATTCCGACCTCTGCCGCATGCCCAGCATGGAATGACTTCATCATGGTTCCAAAGTTCTCACGCAGACCGCTGCCCTGACTCGCAGCAATTCCGAACGCCCGAGCAATCTGAGAATCATCGAAGCCGCGCAGTTTGGCGCAGGCCGCGGTGCTGCCAAACACGCCACAGGTTCCGGTGGAATGAAAGCCCTCTTCATAGTGGCGAGGCGAAATCGCCTCCGCAATCTTACATTCAACTTCCACTCCCAGGTGATAGGCGACCAGAAATTCCTTGGCGCTGCTGCCCGCGTTTTCGGCGTAAGCTACCGCAGCGGGAAGCACCGGAGCGGTGGGGTGGACAAGCAGGCCGTACGTACGGTCCTTGCCGACGGCCAACTGAGTATCGTCGAAGTCCTCGACGTGGATTGCCAAACCGTTGGCAAAGGCCGCAAACCGAGGGGGCAGTTTGGTCTTGGTCCCCATCACCGTGGTGCCTCGGTCGGTAAGACCGAGACTGGCCATATACTCACGGAACAGCTTTCCGTTCTGGGCGCGGGAACCGGCCAGGGCCAAACCCAGACCATCCAGAATCGATTTCTTACCGAGAGCAATTACATCGGGTGGCAGGTCGGTGAAGTTTGTGTTGCGCACAAACTCGACGACATATTTCGTTAGCCCCGGCGTCTGCGGGAACCGAACGGGCGAACAGGGCGAGTTCTCGCCTGCACTCAGGATAGCGGTAGGCAATCCGGCGGCTGTCATGGCCAAACCTAAGCTTGCGGAAGACTGTAAAAACTTACGTCTCTTCATGGCTCCCAGCCTTTACTTGGTAACTGATTCTTTCCCACGGCGGTTACGACAAACACTCAAGGCATTGGCTCGGCAACCTTAGCTTCCGGAACATCCAAAAGCGGCAACTCGACCGTGAAACGACTCCCGTGGCCTTCCTGACTGGAAACCTTGATTTCAGCGCCATGGGCGGTGCAGATGGCCTTCGTAATGGCCAGGCCCAATCCCGCGCCACCCGAGTTACGGGAGCGCGCCTTATCTGCACGGTAGAAGCGTTCAAAGACATGAGGAAGAGCGTGGGCCGGTATGCCCTCTCCGTTGTCAGAGACCTCCAGAACAGCGGTACTGTCCTCTCGGCCAACACTTACTGAGACTTCTCCAGCTTCCGGAGTGTATTTGATAGCATTGGCAACCAGATTCACAACGACTTGCTGCAGGCGTGACCGGTCTCCCTCAACAAAGACATTGGCCGCCACGTTGCTGCGGAACAGGATCCCTTTTTCCTCTGCTAACAGTCTCATTTGCTCTGCCGTAGACGCGGCTAACTGGCCGAGGTCCAGCCGCGTCTTGTCCATCTTGACTTCGCCTGCATCCAAGCGAGAGATTGCCAGCAGGCTCTCGACGATGTGCGACATGCGGTGTGTCTCTTCGAGAGCGCTGCCGATTTTATCCGTCTGCACATAGTTGATGGGTTGTCTTTCCGCAATACTCTCAAGTTCTAACTGGAGAATAGTTAGCGGCGTCCGCAGTAAGTGCGAAGCGTCGGCGGAGAAACGGTTAATGTGCTGGAATGCCTGATCCAGGCGTTCGATCATACGGTTCAGAGAGATGGAAAGTCTTTCGAGTTCATCCCCGGTTCGGATGACCGGCAGACGTTCACTGAGATTGGGGGACGTAATTCCTTCGGCCCGTTTTGTAATCTCGTCCACGGGCTGTAGGGACCGCCGCATCAGCCAATAGCCGCTGATCACGGCAAGGGAAATGATGAAGGGCATGTAAACGCCAAACGTTAAGAGCAATCCGTGGAGTACGACTTCGACTTGGTGATATGGCACTCCACTCTCGACTACAAACTTACTGCCGTCAGGCGCCGTGAATTGCAGAGTGTAGAGCACTAACTGACGGCCTTCACGTAAAAGCACTTTGCGCTGCCCCGTCTTTTCTTCTGCACGAGGCAATGGAATCTGGGAAGTATCGAACGAACCGTCCTTAGGGGCACCGGAAATGTAGAGAACCCCAACTCCCTCCTGGAAAACGCGGATGAAATGGCTGTTTACCTCGGGAGCATAGGCCTCGTCAATCTCCGTCGCCAACCAGGTTTCACGCTTGAACGGATGTTGTGTAAGCAACTGGGTTCCGATCGTCCGGCACTCCGAGCCCAGCGTCCTTTCAAGATCCCAGTTAAGGTAGCGTTCCAATCCGAGGTAAACCGATACACCGAAAATGAGCAGAGCGCCCGCAAGCAGACCTGCGTACCAGGCAGTGATGCGGAAACGGAGTGATCGAGTATTCACAGCGGGGCTCCATTGCCGATAGTATAGCCAACGCCCCGTACCGTACGAATCAGCTTTCGTTCATAGGGGTCGTCCACTTTGCTACGAAGATGGCGCACGTAAACGTCCACAATATTGGTGATGCCGTCAAAGCTCTGATCCCACACGTGTTCGATAATCATGGTTCGTGACAAGACTCGGCAGGCGTTCGACATCAAATATTCGAGCAGAGAATATTCTTTCGACGTCAGATCAATTTTATTGCCGGCACGCTTCACTTGCTGGGACAGTCGATCCAGTTCTAAATCTGCCACGCGGACCACGCTGCTGCGACTAACAGGTCCGCGCCGAAGCAGCGCCTTGACTCGAACCAGGAGTTCGGCAAAGGCGAAGGGTTTCGTAAGGTAGTCATCCGCTCCCGCCTCGAAGTTCCCCACCTTGTCGGTGACCGCGTCACGGGCAGTGAGAATCATGACGGGAACATTAACATTCCTACTTCGAAGACGGCGCAGTACCTGCGTACCATCCATTTTCGGCAACATCAAATCGAGGATCACCAGGTCATAACTGTATGTCGTTGCGAGTTCCAGCCCGGCCTGCCCGTCCGCGGTCACGTCCACTGCGAATCGTTCGGCCATTAACCCGCGAGCGACAAAGGTCGAAACCTTCGGTTCGTCTTCGACCAACAAAATCCGCATTGATCCTCTCGTCTCTAAAATATTGGAGCTCCAAGATTAATCCTAAACAAAACGAGGATGAAAAGTTGTTCAGAAAGGAGGGACGTTGTCTGAACGAAGTTTCATTTGGCCTTCATTCGAGCTTAATGTGGAAGGGCGAGCATCGATACCGCCATGTTGAAGAAATATTTTTCCGCTCCGTTGCTCTTGCTTATTACGAGCGCCCTTGTCGGCGCCCAAACGCCCTCCCCAGATCATTGGGTCGCAATTCGAGCTGGACGGCTCTTTGATACGAAGACCGAAAAACTGGTGAGCAACCAGGTGGTCCTGGTCCACGGAGACCGAATCACAGAGGTCGGTCCGGCGGAGCGGGTAAAGGTGCCCGCGGGCGCTGAGGTGCTGGACCTGAGCCATGACACCGTACTGCCCGGCCTGGTCGACGCGCACACCCACGTTTTTGGGAACGGCCCAGATCTCGAAGCCCAGTTTTTGCACGATTCGTACCAATACCGAACCTTGACCGCGCTGGCGAACGCCCAAAAAGATTTGATGGTTGGCTTCACTACCCTTCGTGATCTCAAAACGCTGGGCGCGATGTACAGTGACGTGGATCTGCGCAATGCCATCAATCGCGGCATCGTACAGGGCCCGCGCATGCAAGTTTCCACCCGGGGCCTTCAGGCCACGGGCGGCTTCCTCATGAATGGCTACTCGGCAGAATTAGACCTCCCCATGACGCTGCAGGTCGTGGACTCTCCTTGGGCCGCGCGCGAAGCCGTGCGCGAGCAGATTGCGCATGGCGCGGACTGGATCAAGTTGTATGCGGCATATCAGTTTCGGTTCACCGACGACGGGAAAATGGATGTCCCACCGACTTTTACAGCTGAAGAAGTAAATGCCATCGTAGACGAGGCTCATCGCAGAGGGCACAAGGTTTCCTGCCACGCCTTTGGCGGTGAAGGTCTACACAACTGCATCAACGCGGGCGTGGAATCAATCGAGCATGGCGTGGACTTGGACGACGGCGAGATCAAGCAGATGATTCAGAGAGGCATTTACCTCGTGCCAACGTTGTATCATTACCAGCTTGATCGCGAGGAGAACGAGAAGAAACACCACGGCCACAGCGTAGCGGAGGTCTCGGAACGAAGTTTTCCCAAAGCCGTGGCCCAGGGGGTAAAGATTGCGTTTGGTTCCGGAGCAGGTCCCTTCCCCCATGGAAGTCAGACCAAGGAATTTGAGTACATGGTGAAATTCGGCATGACCCCAACCCAGGCAATCCTTGCTGCCACGACGGGGGCAGCCCACCTTATGGGTTGGGAGGATCGCATCGGGTCACTGGAGGCGGGAAAGTTTGCGGATGTCGTCGCGGTTACAGGCGATCCGACCACCGACATTACCGAACTTGAGCGGGTGAGGTTCGTGATGAAGGGCGGACAGGTCTACAAGAACGAACTGAAATAAGACGATTTGAGGGAACTTGAAGAATTACAAAATAGCGGTCATCGAAGGCGACGGCATCGGCCGTGAAGTGGTCCCCGAAGGTATTCGAGTGCTCGAAGCCGCGGGCCGGCGATTTGACATCTCTTTGTCGTGGCACCACTTCAATTGGAGCTGCGAAACCTATCTCAAGACCGGACGTATGATGCCGGAGGACGGCCTGGAGCAGTTGCGCCCGTTTGACGCAATCTTTCTCGGTGCGGTGGGATACCCGGGCGTGCCAGATCATGCGTCCCTATGGGGCCTGCTGATTCCAATCCGCCGGGCGTTTCAGCAGTATGTGAATCTGCGGCCCATACGCCTGCTGGAGGGCGTTACAAGCCCGCTCAGCGGACGTAAAGCGGGAGAAATCGATTTCCTGATTGTCCGCGAGAATAGCGAGGGCGAGTACTCGGAAGTGGGCGGCCGCTTACACAAGAACACCGATCTCGAAATGGCGATTCAAGAGACCGTATTCACGCGTAAGGGTTGCGACCGGATCATCAACTACGCATTCGAACTGGCAAAGTCCCGCAAGAACCATGTTACTTCGGCCACAAAGTCCAACGGCATTGTTTTCACCATGCCGTTCTGGGACGAACGTTTTGCGGCGGTCGCACAGAAATACCCGCAGGTCAAAACCGAGCAGTACCACATCGATATTTTGAGCGCGCACTTCGTCAGCCGTCCGGACCGGTTCGATGTTGTGGTGGGAGCGAATCTTTTCGGAGATATTCTGTCCGATCTCGGCGCCGCCGTCGTCGGGTCGATGGGGCTCGCTCCCTCGGCCAATCTGACCCCTGAGCGCGAGAATCCGTCCATGTTCGAACCGGACCACGGATCGGCTCCCGACATTGCGGGGAAGAAAATTGCCAATCCGATTGCTCAAATCTGGTCGGGGGCCATGATGCTGGACCATCTCGGCGAGAAGAAAGCCGCCCGTGCGGTCGAGGTCGCTGTCTTCAAGGTCCTCGCCCGTCGTGATCCTCTCACTCCGGATATCGGCGGCAAGGCCAGCACCGAGGATATGGGAAAGGCAATTGCGGCCGAGATTTCAGCCGCGCTTTAACAATCGCCGCCCACGGTCAGTCTTGAGGCTCGTACACCAGTATCGCCGCGTCTTCTTTGTCATTCGCTGGGGCGGCAACATAGTAACGGTTCAGTTCGGGTGACCAGAACGACGTGCCAGCTCCGGCGCGGGTCGGAACTGTACCAATGCTCTCGTAGTCGTCGGCCGTTTTCTGGTGATAGATGTGTATTGAACCGGACGGCATATCCCTTCCACCGGAAACATAGATGCGCTTTCGGATGGCGTCAAAAAAGACTCCATCCATGCCTTCCACCGTCGGAAGGTGACCGACCTGTTTGCCCGACTTGGCATCCATCACGATCATTTCAGGAGGTGTGCGGGTTCCGATGAACAGGCGTGAGGTAGCTTCATCGAAGGCTGCATCTCCGGGACGCTGGCTGCTGACCGGCCAGGTGGAAAGCGGCCGCCGCGTGCGCGTATCAACTACCTGAAGCTGGTTGGCGATGGAAATGAAGACGAAGAGACTCGTCCCCGCCTGGTTAAGGAGCAATTCTGATGGATGCGCGGTGACTTTGACATCGCCAACGCATTTGTCGCTCTTGGCATCGATGATTCCGACTTCCCCATAGTCCTTGCCTGCATCCTTGCCGCCATAGCCTACATAGACTAATGCGGCTTTTGGGTCATAGACGATGCGGTTGGGGCCACGCTCAAGGGCGATCGAATCGAGAAGGTGGAGCGTGTCACCCCGAAACACCCTCACCATTCCGTCGTCGCCACTGGCCAAGAACACCTTGTTGAGTTCTGGAACGTACAACGCGCCTTGAGGCTTCCTGAAACCGGGTAAGCTCCGGATCCACTTGCCCGCTCGCAGATCTACCACCTCAAATGTGCCATTCTCCAAACCCGCCACAAATAGGCGCTTCCCTGTGACGTCCACTTCCATGTGGTCTAGGCGGCCCTTTACCTTTGGCAAAGAGATTGTCTGAACCAACCGCAGAGGCTGCTTTTCTCGCTCCTGTGGACTGGCCAGAGTCACGCATCCAAGCAAATAAACTGCGATTGCCCCGAATCTGAGATCACGGTTGTTCATCGCTTCGACTCAATCTTCTGGCGCGGAAACCCACAGCGCCGCACCCTGCTGGGGGTTGGCGGGTACTGCAAGATACAGACGGTCTCGCTTCTCATACCACAAGCCGGTTCGCGCTCCGACCGCGGTGGAAACTTTTGCCAGTGGCTGGTAGTGGTCGGCATCCACCTGCTGGATGACGCTCACGAACCCCTCTCCACCGGGTGCGTAGATCCGCTTCCGGCCAGCGTCGTAATACACATCGTCCGAGTCCGCAACACAAGGCACGCTCGCGATCGTCGCGCCACTCTCGGTATCCAGCACGACGAGTTGTGCCGGCTTACGCGTCACGACGAAAAGGCGATGATCGGCTTCGTCGAGCGCCATTGGATAGTTCGCCTTCCCTGTCTTTAACGGCCAATCGGTTACTTTGTGCGTTTTCCGGTCGATCAGGACAACTTTAGCTTTGGTAGCGATATTGGCGTAGATTGCCGGTTTTGAACTGGCGATCTGAAAAGATTCGGGGTGAGCATCCAGCTTGGCGGCGTCTTCCAGACGTTTGCCGCTTGCAGCGTCAATGACCGCAATGCCTCCTGTTTCATCTCCGCCGTAGGCCACATAAATCCGCTTTTCCACCGGATCGTAGCGCACGTTATCCGCGTCTTCCCCAATATCTACCGTAATCAGAAGATTGAAGGAGTCCCCGTCGTAGATTCTGAGCTTTCCATCTGTGCCGTTCGCAACGAAGAGCTTATTGAATTCGCTGACGTAGGCGACACCTTGAGGGTCGGCTGCACCTTTGATGCTGTGTATGTCACGGCCGCCGAAGGTATCGACGACTTCGACTGTGTTGTTGCCGAGAGCGGCGCCAATCACGCGCTTGCGCTTCGCATCGAAAGTGAAATGATCGATCCGCCCCTCGACCTGGGGCAATGGGATCTCCTGAACCAGCAGCAGGGGTGGGCGTTCAATTCTGGCGGCATTCTCCTGCGATAATGCCAGCGTTCCCATGGCGATTGCCGCTAACGAAAGAATTGCAAGTTTCCTCATCGCCGCTCCAGTCTCATGATCGAAGTATCGAGTGTCTGCAAGCTCTTCTTCGAGTCGCAAAAGTCTCGAAAAGAAAACCGCTGCCAACCCTTGAGAAGAAGGATCGGCAGGCGTGATTTTCGCATTAAAAGTGACCTTTAAGGAAGCACGTTGTAAACGCGCAGTTCGGCTGACTGCTTCTCGTGGTGCGGAACTCCCAGGTAGAACCGATTCAATTCCGGAACGAAAACGCCCGTCTTGGCTCGAAATGCGGTTGGGATGTGACCGATCTGCTCATAGTGATCGGCGTCAGTTTGCTGAAACACGTCGAGAAACATCGTGCCTGCGAAATAGACGCGCTTGCGCTGGGCATCGAAAGCCATGTCGTCGACCATGGCCGCAGCCGGCATGCTGGCCACAACTTTGCCGGACTCAGAATCGAGAACAATCAGCTTTCCCGGATCGCGCGGGCCAACAAACAGCCGGCGCCGGTCTTCATCAAGGGCGATCGCAGTGGGCTTCTTGCCCTCTTGCGCAATCGACCAGGTCGCAAGCAAGTTGCGCTTCGTGCGGTCGAACACCTCGATCGAGTTGTTACCCCGGACGACGACGAAGATGCGAGGTCCGGATTTTTCAATCGCCATGCCCTCCACATCGTCGGAGTCAATCTTCATCTCAGCAACAGGCTTGGCGGCATCAGTGTCCACGACACTGATATATGCGTTAGGCAGTTTGGCGTCCTTGCCACCGTTCACCACGTAGAGGTACTTGGTCGAAGGATCATAGGCGCTGGCATCGGCACCTTCCTTCAGCTTGATACTCCCAGCTGGCTTGTATGAATCCGTTTCGTACATCTTGATTTCGCCCAGGTCTCCATCGACCACGAAAAGCTTCTTCAGGTCGGCCCGATAGAGCAACGAATGGGGCGCTTTGAGATCGCTGATGGTGTGGATCAGCTTGTTCGTCTTGAGATCAAACACCAAAACTTTTGAGTTTTCTTCCGCTGTGACGAAGAGCCGGTTGCCTGCCACGTCCGGAGTTAAGTGGTCGAAATCGCCATCCTTGAGTTCTGGTAATGGCGTGGTTTGCAGAAGTTCGAGCGTCGGTTTTTGTTGAGCCCAGACTCCGGCCACGAGCGCCAAGAATACAGCAGAGAACAGCATCAATTTTGATTGATTCACCTTTGCCTCCAGTATTGAAAAACAAGACGGTCGCTACGGCTTTACTTCACAAAACGCGCTCTTACATTAATGGCGAAGAACATGAAGTAAGCATTAAACGAACATTAAAAACAATTCGCCTCACTCCCAAACACTTGCGCGACCGTTAGACAGCAGCGTTAACCGACCTACGGCCCGCGCCCACCACGAGCATGAGTATCCCCGAAGTAATGAGACTGCCTACGAGGTACCACAGTCCGGGTGCGAAGCTGTGCAGGCGGCTGGCAGGGTATCCGATCACCATGGGTCCCACGAAACCGCCGAGGTTGCCCCCGGAATTGATCAGACCGATCGAAGCGGCGGCGGCAGATTCTCCCAGGAAGAGCGTTGGCACTGCCCAAAAAACCGGCTGGAAGCCATAGAAGACGCCACCCGCACTGATGAGGAGGACGATCGAGAGAACCGGGTTAGACCCGAACAATACTGCGAGAGCAAGCCCACAGCCGCAGACCAGCAGGGGCAACGCCGCATGCCAGCGACGCTCGCGCGTGCGATCCGAGTGCCATCCATTGGCTTGCTGCACGACAATTGCAACGACATACGGAAGAGCGCCGATCAGGGTTACTTTGAGATCGCTTAGGCCCGACAGGCGCTTCACGATCGTCGGAAACCAGAACCCAATCCCATAGCTCCCGGTCATTGCACAGAAATAACAGAGAGTCAGGAGAACCACGTCGGGATGGCGCAATGCTTCCCAGATACTGTAGGCGCGCACTCGTTTCTTGGCTTCTTTTTCCCGCTGCAGTTGTTCCGTAATCCAGACCTTCTCATCCGTCGGAAGCCATTTCGCCAGGTGCGGCCAATCGGTCAAGTAAAACAGTGTAATGATCCCGAACAACACGGCCGGAATGCCCTCCAGGATGAAGAGCCACCGCCAGCCCCTCAATCCCAGCCATGAAAGCCCGAGCAGCACACCGGCGAGCGGCGAACCAAGGACGTACGAGAGCGGGTTGGCGGCATAGAAGAAGGCCACCGCTTTGGCCCGATCCTCGTAGCGAAACCAGTGGGTCATGTAGACGATTGCACCGGGGAAAAATCCGGATTCCGTCGCGCCTACCAGGAAGCGCACAACGTAGAACTGAGACGCAGTATGGATGAAAGCCATGAACACCGTGACCAGGCCCCACCCGATCATGATGCAACCCATCAACTTGCTAGCGCTCCACCGCTCAGCGATCAACGCGCCAGGAAACCCCAGCAGAAAGTAACCGAAAAAGAAAATCCCGGCGCCGAATCCGATCACCGCCGGATTGAACCCTAGATCGTGCGGCATCTGGAGGGCCGCAGCGCCGATGTTCATTCGATCGAGGAACGCGATTACATACAGTACCAACAGAAAAGGCAGCAACCGTCTCGCGATACGATGCCGTGCGCGCTGTCCAACCTCAGCGCTCGCAGACGAAGAACCGATACTCCCTGCTCCCTGAGAAGCGGCAACCTGCTCGGCCATATTTTGCATTCGCGTTCGTATTCGGACTGCCACCCATCGACCGTGCTTAGTGCAGAACCAGCGTGCTCATCCGCTTTGGGACTTCCCCCACGGGGATTTGCTTTACTTCCTTCAGAGTCTGGGCGTCGATTACCGATACCATTCGCAGCGCGGAGTCCGCGACATAGACAAATTTGCTGTCAGGCGTGAACGTAACCCAGTCTGGAATCGCCCCAGTGGGCGCGTGATTTGCCGGGTGAACCTCGGGAAGTTCGGCCCGTCCGATCAACTTGAGATCGGGAAGCGAATATTCGTACACGGAATTCGCCAGCGTGCTGTCAATCCACAGCGACTTCCCGTCCGGCGCCACGCCGAGCCCGTGGGATGGAATTCCCGCTCGCCCCTCTGCGGCCCCGAAACCGGAAGGTTGATCGGGCAGTTTGATCCTGGCCACTTCCGCTCGCTTGGCGAAGTCGACCACGGCGAATCCGTGAACCGTCGAGAGTTGAACAAAAATCCGGCGCGTCGAGCCGTCGGGATTCGTATCAAACGCCATCGGCCGCACCGGCTTGTCGAACTTAACTTCCCACGCCATTTGCTGAGTCTGGAGATCGACCACGCTGACCGTTTTACTCTCGATCGAACCGCTGACCACAAACTTGCTGTCGGGCGTGACGTATACGTTGTGGACCGGGCCATCCACGGGAATACTTTTTATATTCTTGAGCGATGCCGTGTCGATCACATCGAGCGCGCCCGACCTTACTCGAATTCCCACCAGCACCAGCGAGCCATCTTTGGTCATGGCGAGATTGTTGGGCCGCCCGCTGAGTGGCACCTTGCTCAGGATTGTCCCGCTGTTCCGATCGACGACATCGAGCACACTCTCCGCTTCATTGCTGACGTAGATCCTCGTGCCATCAGGAGAGAGCGCGATGCCATGGGGCAACTCGATTCCATGAATCACTTGCACAACCTTGTTTGTCGCCGGATCAATGGCGTCGATCGTCTCGCCCGCGCTGCTGGTCACATAGATCAGCGTCGACGGTGGCGGCGGAGGTTCCTTCCGAATGACTCCCACCCATTCCGCCATCACTCTCCAGTCGGGGTCATCCTGCGAAGCGAATTGGCGGCCGCCGGAATGAAACGGATCGCCTCCGGCTTCAGGTGCAAGGGGATGGCGCAAAAGCTTACTGGCTGCGGGATCGTCTCAATTCACATCCTCCAGCGCG
>VFSW01003606.1_pt1 | contig 23186 bp, 16 predicted proteins | sample 5358111 | NCBI WGS metagenome assembly VFSW01 (sample SAMN11554181, study PRJNA540505) | mine drainage metagenome | isolation source: sediment from site ElyBrook_90M | place: USA: Ely Copper Mine, Vershire, VT | collected 2017
ATCTGGCGGCCCATCCCTGGCCGCTTCAAGGATTACATCGCGATGCCCAAGCCCAATCAGTATGAATCGCTGCACACCAGCGTGATCGGGCCCAAGGGGACGCCGTTCGAGATCCAGATCCGGCCCCACGAGATGCATCGGGTGGCTGAACTCGGTATCGCGGCTGGCACCCGGGGCGCCGGGCCAACGGGCCCGGGTGGCCGGGCCGCCCCCCGCCCGCGCGGGCCCGTGGCGGCGCTGTTGGGGCCGGGGGGGCGGGCCGCGGGCGCGCCGGCGGGGGTCTGGACGGTGGAGCTGAAGGCTGACCCGGACGCCCCGCCGATCGGCCAGGCGCAGTTCCGGGTGGATGCCTTCGTGCCGGATCGCATGGCGGTCGATCTCGGCCCCGTCCCCGGCCCGATCGTGCCCGGCATCTCCACCGCATTGCCGGTCACGGCGCGGTTCCTCTACGGCGCCCCGGCCGCCGGGCTGTCGGGCAAGGCCTCGCTGCGGCTGGTGGTCGATCCAGAGCCCTTCCCGGCGCTGGCCGGCTACCGCATCGGACTGGCCGGGGAGATCTATGCTCCGTCCAGCCAGGATCTCGATTTTCCCGATACCGACGCGCAGGGCCACGCGGTGCTGCCGATCGTGCTGAAGACCGCCCCCGACACCACCCAGGCGCTGCAGGCCGAGATCGAGGTCGCGGTCAATGATCCGGCCGGACATGCCTCGCTGGCCACCACCACGATCAAGCTGCGCCCGGCCTCCAGCCTGATCGGCATCCGCCCGCTCTTTGCCGGTGACGCGGTGGATGCCGGCACCGAGGCCGGCTTCGAGATCGCCGCGGTCGATCCCGCGGGCATGCGCATCGCCCTGCCGGCGCGGCTGCGCCTGGTGCGGGAACGCCCGGACTGGCGGATCGTGATGCGGGGCGGCCTCGCCCGCTACGAGACGGTCTGGCGCGACGAGCCGTTGGAGACGGCCGAGATCACCATCGGGGCGCAGGCGCCGCTGCGCTTCGCGAAGACGCTGGAGTTCGGCCGCTACCGGCTGGAGGTGGCCGAGAAGAACGGGCTCGCCGCCAGCTCGGTGCGGTTCCGTGCGGGCTGGGTCGCTTCGCAGAATCCCGACGTGCCGGACCAGGTGGATGTCTCGGCCGACCGCGCGGTGCATGCGCCGGGCGAGACCGCGCGCATCCATATCGCGCCGCCCTTCGCCGGCCAGGCCACCCTGCTGGTGCTGACCGACCGGGTGCAGCTGCTGCGCAGCCTGCCGGTCGCCGCCGGCGGCACCGATGTCGAGGTACCGGTCTCGGCCGCCTGGGGACCTGGCGCCTATATCGCCGTGCACCTGTTCCGCGCGGCATCCGACCCCGCCAGTTCGCGGCCGGCGCGGGCGATCGGCCTGACCTGGGTGGGCATCGACCCGGCCACCCGCAAGCTCGATGTCACGATCGAGATGCCGGACCGCGCCCCCCCCAGGGTGCGGGCGAAGGTTCCGGTCCGTGCCACCCCCGGCGCCTGGATCACCCTGGCGGCGGTGGATGAGGGCATTCTGCGCCTGACCCGCTTCGTCTCGCCCGATCCGGTGGCGCATTTCCTGGGCAGGCGGACGCTGGGGCTGGATATCCGCGACGACTGGGGCCGGCTGATCGCGCCCGGCGAGGGCGGCGCCACGGCGCTGCGCCAGGGCGGCGACGAAGGCAGCTTCGCACTGCCCGACATCCCGCTGCGCACCGTCACCCTGTTCAGCCCGCCGGTGCAGGCCGGCGCCGACGGGCGCGCGACGATCCCGCTCGATCTGCCGGATTTCGCCGGCCAGATCCGGCTGATGGCGGTGGCCTGGAGCGGGGCCAGGATCGGCGCCGCGCAGGCCGACATCCTGGTGCGCGATCCGCTGGTGGCCGAGCCGCTGCTGCCGCGCTTCCTGGCCCCGGGCGATACCGCGCGTTTCGCGGTGCTGATGCAGAATCTCGATCTGCCGGCGGGCGAGGCGGCGGCCGAGGTTTCGGTGGAAGGCCCGCTGGAGATCGCAGGTCCGACGCGGCTGGCCGCCACGCTCGCCACCGGCGCGCAGGCGGTGCCGGCGACGGTGCTGCGCGCCACCGGCGCCGGACGTGGCGTCGTGCATCTGGCGGTGACCGGGCCGGGCGGGTTCCATGTGGACCGGCAGGCAGCGCTCACAATCCGCCCGGCACGCGGGGCGCAGACCCTGGTCGCCGCCGGCGAACTGGCGGCCGGCGCCGAGGCCGCGCTGGCGCCGCCGATCGACCGTTTCCTGCCCGGCACCTGGCAGGCCAGTGCGAGCTTCGGTGGGGCGGTGCGCTATGACGCGGCCGGGCTGGTGCGCGCGCTCGACCAGTATCCGCTGCTGTGCCTGGAACAGGCGACCAGCCGGGGCCTGCCTCTGGCGGCGCTCCCGGACGGGGCGGTGGCCGGGCCAGATCGGGCGGGGCGGCTGCAGCAGATGGTCGCCGCGGTGCTGGACCGGCAGCGTTTCGACGGCGGTTTCGGGCTGTGGACCGCAGGCGGGGCGGCGGAGCCCTGGCTGTCGGCCTATGCCACCGAGTTCCTGCTGCGCGCCCGCGCCGCCGGGGCCGCGGTGGGGGCGCAGCCGCTGAAGGACGCGCTGGGCTTCCTGGGCGCCGCCGCCGAGGAGGATGCCGCCGATCCCGCCGCGCTGGCTGCCCAGGTCTACGATCTGTACGTGCTGGCTTTCGCCGGACAGGGCCGCCCCGGGGCGGCGCGGGTGCTGGCCGAGCGGCTGGACCAGCTGCCCACCCCGCTGGCCCGCGCCCAGCTCGGCGCGGCGCTGGTGCTGGCCCATGAGCGCGGCCGGGCCGAGGCCGCCTTCGCCGCCGCCCTGGCCAGCCCGGCGCGGCGGGCCTGGGGAAAGGATTACGGCACCGCGCTGCGCGACCAGTTGGCGATCGCGGTGCTGCTGCAGGAGAGCGGCCTGCTGGCCGACCGGCTGGGCAGGCTGCTGGAGAGCCTGCCCGGTGCGGAGCTGTCGGCCGCTGCGCTGAACACCCAGGAGCAGGCCTGGGCGGCGACCGCCGCGGGCGTGCTCGGGCACGGCCTGGCGCCGGCGCGGATCGCGCTGGACGGCAAGCCCCTGGCGCCGGCGCCGCAGGTGACCGCGGTGCTGGCGGGCGGTGTGCCGGCGCGCAACCTGGGGCAGCAGGCGGTGTGGCAGATCGTGTCGGTGACCGGCGTGCCGGCCGAGGCGCCGGCCGCCGCGCGCAGCCAGATGCGGGTGAGCCGGCAGTTCCTGAACCTCGATGGCAGCCCGCTCGATCTCGATCAGCTCAAGCAGAACACGGTGTTCGTGCTGCTGGTCGAGGGCCGCGCCGAGGACGGGCAGGAGCATCGGGCCCTGCTGCTGCACGGGCTGCCGGCGGGCTGGGAGATCGCCGGCAGGTTCTCGGCCGGCGCCGCCCCGGGGCTGCCGTGGCTGGGTGAGCTCAGCGAGACCGAGGCGCAGCCGGCGGCGGATGACCGGTTCGCCGCGGTGATCGCGCTGGGGGCCGACAAGCCGGCGTTTCGCGTGGCGGTGCGGCTGCGCGCGGTCACGCCCGGCACGTTCGAGCTGCCCGGGGCGGAGCTTGCGGATATGTACCGCCCGGGCGTGTTCGCTCGCCAGGGCGCGGGGCGGATTACGGTGCTGCCGGTGGAATGAGTGAGGCGGATCACCAGTGGGGGCAATGCCTGGGCGCGACGTCTGTGGCCCGCCATGGTCCAAGCCCAAGACCGTGAATGGACACGCTTCTTACGAATTACGAATGCCGGTCCAGGGACTGCTGGTCCCTGGTGGGTCCAGGGCGAAGCCCTGGCCTTTTTCTCTGAACGGTCATGAAGTCGACCGCGGCCGGGAGAAGGCGAGGGGGCACGCCCCCATCTCCCATTGGGGACCCCGCTGCGGCCTTGGCCCCAGACCCCATTCGCCGGGGGCTACCCTCCGGCGGATAAGGGTTCGAGCAGGGTTTCCGCCGGCTGGCGCGCGACGGGCGGCGCGGTCGGGCGATGTTCCCTGCGGAGGGCCGCCGGGCGGCAGCGGCCGGCCGATCACCGCGAGCGGTGCCGCCCGATAGGACGACAGCCCGCGCCCCGGGGGGGCGATCCCGCCCGGTCCCGGGGCCAGCGGGATGATGTGCGGCGCCTCGTTGCGGTTGCTGGGGATCACCACGGTGATCCGGCCCGGGGGAAACGCGCCCGGAGGCAGGATGCCCCCCCCGGATTGCAGCGAGGCGAACTGTGCCTGGCCTTCCTCGGGCCAGACCGCCATCACCCGGCGCTGATACTCATCGCCAAGTTCCGGCGTGGCGGAGTGGTACATACCGGTGGCTTTCGGCCAGTTATGGGTCTGGGCGAACAGCTCGTTGAGGAAGCTCGCCGCGTAGGTGGCGTTGCTGGCGGGGTCGAAGGCCTGCTCCAGGCTGGCGAAGGCGTCGGGGTGGTGCATCAGGTTGATCTGCATGCAGCCGACATCGATCGAGCGTACGCCGCGCGCCAGCAGTGCCCGGACCGCAGCGATGGCCTCGGGCTTGGAGTCGTAGAAATGGCCTTCGCCCTCGGCGTTGATGGTCCAGGGCCAGGGGGTCCAGCCGCCGGAGAGCGGGTCGCGGCGGCCGCTTTCCACCCGGCCGATCGCGGCCATCAGGTTGGAGCGGAGCGCGGCGCTGCGCTCGGCCGCACCGATCGCGAGCCGGCACAGCATGCCGGGCGGCAACATCGGCAGCGGCGCATCGGCCGCGGCCGATGCGGCGATGGCGGTTGTGAGCAGGCCGAGCAGGGCCAGGCAGCGCAAGCGGAACTTCATCGTCTTCTCCTGCCGCCATGGGACCGGGTCTGCAACCCCCCGTCCTGGCTCATCGGTCGGTCTTTGGTGCCTGCGGGAGGGCAACCACCCCGGGACGCTACGCCAGGGGAGGGTGCCCGCCCGTCCTGACAGGCAGTGCAAGCCGAGGGCCAGCCCATGGGGCAACTTGGGCGGGCAACTTGGGCGGGCAGCTTGGGCGGGCAGCTTGGGGGCCGGCTTGGGATCAGCGTATGGGCGAGGGCGTTGCGGCATCGGAGTGGCGCGATGCTGCAATGCAAAATATCGCTTGCACGCGAATGGTCGGATCGCTATCTTGTGCATCGCAGCAATGGGGCGTTGCCCCGCTGTCTGCTTTTCTTGGACGTTTCCTCCCTAAACTTGGCGGCGCTGCAAGGCGCCGCCATTTTTTTGTTCATCCTCTGGCTGGCCGGTGCCAGAGCGCCGACCAGGCCAATCCGGCCCGCAGCGGTGCGTGCCGAAGGGGCGCTGCTTCGATCTTTCCAGGGATCAGGGACGCGACCGGCGCAACGCCAGACCGAGCCGATCTTCCCTGGGCCCGATCTTCCCGGGGCCATCCCTCTGGAGCCGGGCGCGCAGCCGAGGCTCTCGGGCACCGCAATCGGTCGAGCAGGGGTCCGCGGGGCGCCAGCGTCCAGGCGTCAGCCGCGATGGACCAGCGGGCACAGCCCCTGGGCTCGCCAGGCCCGCAGCGTCACTCTGCCGGGGTCAGGCCGAGAACACCGCGTCTCCCGCTTCGGCCAGGGTCGCGATCAGCGCCGCGATATCGGCCTGCAGGGCGGAGAAGCGCGGCAGTCGCTCGATGCGTGTCTCGTCCATGTAGAGGCTCCGGGCGATTTCTATCTGCAGCGCGTGCACGCCCTCACGCGGGCGGCCGTAATGGCGGGTGACGAAGCCGCCGGCATAAGGGTCGTTGCGCCGCACCGCATAGCCGCGCTGCGCCAGGTCGCGTTCCACCAGCCGGGTCGCCAGCGGGGCACAGGCGGTGCCGTGGGCGTCGCCCAGCACGATATCGATCGAGGCGCCGAGCCGCGTGGCGCTGCCCCCGGCCGGCATTGAATGGCAGTCGATCAGCAGGCAGGCGCCGAAAGCCTGGCACGTCTCGGCGATCAGCGCGCGCAGCGCGTCGTGGTAGGGCTGCCAGAACTCCCGCACCCGCCGCTCGGCCTCGGCAAAATCGAGCTTGCCGCGATAGATCGGCTCGCCCGAGGCAACGATCCGCGGGATTGTCCCGAGCCCGGCGCCGACCCTGGGACTGGTGGTGTTGACCCAGTCCGGCAAGGGTCCGGCGAACATCGCCGGGTCGAGCTCCCACGCTTCCCGGTTGGCATCGCAGAAGGCCCGCGGGAAAGTGGCCGACAGCAGCGGCGCGCCATGGGCCGGGGCGGATGCGAACAACTCGTCGACGAAGCTGTCTTCGCTGCGCCGCAGCGCGGTCGGATCAAGGCGGGCGGCGGCGATGAACTCGGGTGGATAGAGCCTACCCGAATGAGCCGAAGCGAAGATCAGTGGCACGGTCTGCCGCTCCGGGCGGAGCAGTTGCAGCGGCGCAGTGGCCAGGGAGACAGGCAGATCCATGTCGCTCATTGAACCCGCCGGGCGGCGTCCTGTCACGGGGGCGCGCGCGGTCGGGCGGCTCATGACAGACGATTTATGCGCGAACGCGCCCCCATGCCGTGCGCGTTATGCCTGCCGGCGTGGTTCAAACCATTTTTCGTTGGTCGGGTGGTATTTGCCGCAGCACCCATTGGCCGAACAGATGCACCTGATCGTCGCGCCAGGACAGCGGCCCGGGCTGATGCAGCACCGAGCCAAGGGCACGCTGCTGGCGCTCCAGGATCTGCAGATCCTCGATCGCGACGCGTCGCCAGCGGTCGTAATACGCCTCGGCATGACGGGGAAAATCCGGCAGCGCGACGGTGCTGCGCGGGAAGCAGCCGCCGAGTTCCAGCACCGAGCGATCGGCTGCCAGCGGACGCACTGCCAGCCACCACAGGCAGTCCTGCGCCACCGCGAACTGCGTCGTGGGATGGATGCAGGTGAAATAGGTGCCCTGCCGTGCCGCCTTCGTCAGGCCCTCGATCGGCGGCAAGGGCGGCGGCGCGTCGCCCAGCACCGCGATCGAGGTCTCGCTCAGCACCTGGATCGCCTGCCACGCGCCGCGCGTGTCCAGGCTGACGGAGCTCTGCGCGCCCACGGTCGCGGCATGAACCCAGCCGGTATGATAGGTCTCCATGGCATTCTCCAGAATCAGCTTCCAGTTGCACCCGGCATGGAAGCTGGTCCGGAAGGTGCAGACCATCTGATCGAGGCGGTGCGACGCGAACAGTTCGGGCAGGTCGCCGAGATGCAGGCGCAGGCTGGGGGCGTTCGCGTCGAAGGTCATGAACACGAAGCCGGCCCAGCTTTCCAGCCGGATTGGAGCCAGGCCGAGCCGTGCTCTGGCGGCATCGTCGAGCTGCTCCATCCAAGGCGCGCCGCGCAGGCTGCCATCCAGACGATAGCTCCAGGCGTGATAGGGACAGGTGATCACCTGGCTGTTGCCGGAACCCTCCAGCAGCAGTCCCCCGCGATGGCGGCAGACATTGGCGAAGCCGCGCAATGTGCCCGAGAGGTCGCGCAGGACGATCGCGGGACCGCCGACCGTCTCGATGGCGCGATAATCCCCTTGGGCTGGAAATTCCTCTTCCCGCCCGACGAAGAACCAGTGGCGGAGGTGGATATGGCGTAGTTCGGCGGCGAACATCTCGGTCGAGACGTAGCAGGAAGCGGGCAGGCTGCTGGCCGGTCCGGGAGGGGACGATGCTTTCGGGCCGACCGGATCGGTGCGGTTCATCCCCTTCCGTCCCGTGACCGCCAAGCCAGCGGCGACCAGGGCCTTACCGGACGATGGGCCGTGTTCACGACCCGGACCGGCCCCCGGCAGGTGGTGGCTGCCCCGTGATAGGTCGCGCCATCGTAGGGGTGCAGCGACGTGCCTGGCAGAGCTCGGCTTCCACCGTCCAGATTCGTGGCGGAGAGCATGGCGTACCGGACGCTCAGTCCGGCAGGCGCAGCAGCCGGGTGCGGCTGAGTGCGGTGGCCAGCATCAGCTTGAATATCTCCGCGGGCAGGAAGGGGATCACACCCACTGCCAGAGCCCGGGTGGGGCCGATCAGGCTCGCGAGCCAGGCGAAGCCGCAGGCGAACAACGCGGCATCGGCGGCCAGCAGCAGGACGAACGCTGCGGCGGCACTGCGCGGTGGCCAGCGCTCGAACGTGAAGCCGGCGAGGGTCGCCGCGACCAGGAACCCCGCCAGATAACCGCCGGTGGGACCGAGCAGACCGGCGCTGCCGGCGAAGACCGGTAGGCCGATCGCGCCCATGGCGAGATAGGCGAGCGTGCTCGCCGCGGCCAGGCGGGGGCCATAGGCCACGCCCAGCAGCAGCACCACGAAGCTCTGCATGGTCATCGGCACAGGCCAGAACGGCAGTCTGACATGGGCCGACGCCGCCAGCAGCGCCGCGCCCACCAGCCCTGACCCCACTGCCAGCGCCCGATTATGCTGCTGGCTGGTGGGCTGCTGGCTGGCCGGGCGGGAGGTTCGTCCGATCATCCGGAAAATCTGTTCCATGCCGTTTCCTTTGCCGCTGGCAGCCGACCCCGATCCGGCGCGCATCAGGGATCCAGATGGTCTCTGCCGAAGAGTGTTGCACTACCCGGCGCAGGCTGCCAGTCGGCACCGGCGGCGGGCGGCACGCGGAGGCGGGGGCGCGGTCGCAATCGGGCTCAACGGCATTCGCGGCGCGGCATCTGCTGCGGTGGAGGATCGGCTGCTCATCGCCCTTCGGAGCTGATCGGCCAAGGGCTGGGCGGCGGCGGCGGCCGTATTCTCGATCTCGGCTGGTTGCGTCTTCGGCCGCAGGCGGAAATCTGCGGGCACGATCAGAGCAGGTGCGGCGCTTGTCCTGCTCGCCGCGGTCGTTGACTCGGGCGATCTGCTCGGCTAGCTTTTTTCATCGTTTGATCGAAATATCTGCGGTCTTTAGTGCGGCAAGGACGCCGCGACCAAGGCTGCCGATGTGGCCGCATCAGGACAAAGTTGTCCCCGTATCGCCCGTCACCTGACGGTCGTGCGGGGTTTTTTTGTGGTGCGGCGCGACTGATCCGGGATGGCGTGGCGGCGTAGGCCGTTCGGCCCCGGAACGCCGGCCGATAAGTCCGAGGCGCCCGGCGGACGGGCGGTTCATGCAGGACCCCGAAGCGCCCTGCGAGCGGGCGCTTCACACAGCATAGGGAGTACCGGGATGCTACATGGCGACATTTCCAGCAGTAAGGACACGGTCGGCGTGGCCGTGGTGAACTACAAGATGCCACGGCTGCACACCAAGGCGGAGGTGCTGGCCAACGCGCAGAAAATCGCCGACATGGTCACCGGGATGAAGATGGGGCTCCCGGGGATGGACTTGGTGGTTTTTCCGGAATATTCCACTCACGGCATCATGTACGACAGCAAGGAGATGTACGAGACGGCTTCGACCGTTCCTGGCGAGGAGACCGAGATCTTCGCCGAGGCCTGCCGCAAGGCCAAGGTCTGGGGTGTGTTCTCGCTGACCGGTGAACGCCACGAGGAGCATCCGAAGAAGGCGCCGTACAACACGTTGATCCTGATGAACGACAAGGGGGAAGTCGTTCAGAAATATCGCAAGATCATGCCTTGGGTGCCGATCGAGGGCTGGTATCCTGGCAATTGCACCTACGTCTCCGAAGGACCCAAGGGTCTGAAGATCAGCCTGATCATCTGTGATGACGGCAACTACCCCGAGATCTGGCGGGATTGCGCCATGAAGGGCGCCGAGTTGATCGTGCGCTGCCAGGGCTACATGTATCCGGCCAAGGACCAGCAGGTGATGATGGCCAAGGCGATGGCCTGGGCCAACAATGTCTATGTCGCGGTCGCCAATGCTTCGGGCTTCGACGGGGTGTATTCGTATTTCGGCCATTCCGCGATCGTGGGGTTCGATGGGCGCACGCTCGGCGAATGCGGCGAGGAGGATTACGGCATCCAGTATGCGCAACTCTCGGTCAGCCTGATCCGCGATGCGCGGCGGACGATGCAGTCCGAGAACCATCTGTTCAAGCTGCTGCATCGCGGCTACACCGGAACGATCAACTCCGGCGACGAAGTGGGCGGCCTGGCTGCGTGCCCCTATGATTTCTACAAGAAGTGGATCACCGATCCCGAGGGCACCCGCGAGATGGTCGAGGCGCTGACGCGGCCGACCGTGGGTACCGAGGAATGCCCGATAGAGGGGATCCCGAACAAGAAGACGGCACACCGGTAGAAGGCACGGTCAGGCGCCTCGCCCCGGCTCCTGTCCAAGGCGCTGCCTTCGGATACCATCCCCTGGAGAACACCCTCCAGGGGATGGGGCTTCCGTGGGCGTGCCCAGGCGGATCCGGTTCGGAGCCCTGGTCTTGATGTGATGGCCTATGAACCTGTCTCCTTTTCGTATCGCCGCGGAGCCGTACTACCGTCCCGTCGGTAATGAGGTGTCGATCTTCGAGGCCGCCTATCGTGACCGGCTGCCGGTCATGCTGAAAGGCCCCACCGGCTGCGGCAAGACGCGCTTCGTCGAGCACATGGCCTGGAAGCTCGGCCGCCCGCTGATCACGGTGGCTGCGCATGAGGACATGACCGCAGCGGATCTGGCCGGCCGATATCTGCTTTCGCAGGACGGCACGGTCTGGCATGACGGCCCGCTCACACTCGCAGTACGCGGGGGGGCGATCTGCTATCTCGACGAGATCGTCGAAGCGCGGCAGGACACCACGGTGGTGATCCATCCGCTGACCGACGGGCGGCGCATGCTGCCGCTGGAAAAGCGCAACGAATTGCTTGCGGCCCATCCGGACTTCCAGTTGGTGATCTCCTACAATCCCGGCTATCAAAGTGCGGTCAAGGATCTGAAGGAATCCACCAAGCAGCGCTTCATCGCGATCGATTTCACCTATCCGGAACCGGAGATCGAGGCCGAAATCGTGATGCGGGAGGCCGGCACCGAGGCAGGGCTGGCAGAGACGCTTGTCGATATTGCGGGCCGGTCCCGCAATCTGCGCGGAGCGGGTCTGAACGAGGGCGCCTCCACGCGCATGCTGATCCACGCGGCACGGCTGGTCGGTGCCGGTGTCGGGCTGGAGCAGGCGGCGCGTGCCAGCATCGTGCTGCCGATCACCGACGATGCCGAAATGCGCGAGGCCCTGACGGCCGCCATCGCTGCCTGTGTCTGAATAGACTGTGTCGGAACGGCGGATGTCGGAATGGCGGATGCCGGAGCGCAGGATGCCGGAGTGGCCGATGCGTGACCGGCGGATCGTCCGATGAGTCCGGCCCGACGGCCCCGGCTGGAAGTGCTGGTGACCGACCGGGAGCAGGCGGTGGCCAGGCTGCATCAACTGGCAGGCGCCCGGCCGGCGTTGCGCAGCGCCTTCCAGCCGGCATGGCAGCACATCGCCTCGGGGGCCGATCCCGCCGATCTGGAAGCCTGGGCCAGCGGTATTCTGGACCTTGCCAATGTCAATGCCGGGCCTGGCTGCCTGGTCGCTGCCTGGCAGATCAGCGTGACGCTGCAGCCGCGTCTGGGGTTGGTAGCGCTGGGGGATGTGGTCCGTGCGGCGGCGGAACTGTGCCGCCGCGCAGGGTCGCGCGCCGCTCAGGCCGGGCTGAATGCCTGCCCGACCGTCGCCGCGCGTCTGCACGGGGCCGGCGAAATGCTGCAGTGGTGGCGCAGTCTGCATCACCTGGCGCAGACGGCGCCGGAAAGCGTCGCCCTGGTGGCCAGCAACGTCGCGGCGATCTTGGAACCTGCCGGGCTGGGCGGGTGGCAATCCTTTCTCTCCGCCGGGCTGAAGCTCGGCGGAACCGACCGCGCCCGTCGTTTGGCATTCTTTGGGCTGGAGGACGAGGCGGCGCGGCGGATGCTCGCCCGATTGGGCGAGACGGTCGATTTCCAGCATGTCGAGCGCGGTCTGAAACTGTTCCTGACCGCGCTGTGGGCCAACCCGCCAGCGCTGCGGATTGCGCCGCATGGGATGCCGGGAAGTGGTGGCGTCGGCCCGGGTGGCTGGCCGCGAAGGACCAGCCTTGCCGGACGGATCGTTCTGATGCCCGAGGTCTATCGAGGCGTCTCGCCGGAGACCGCACGGCTGCTGTTTCGCGCGGCAGCGGCCCATGCCAGCGCGCATGTGGCGCTGGGTGCCGGGCGCTTCCCGGTCGGCCAGCTGAAGCCGCTGCAGCTGGCTCTGGTGGGCCTGATCGAGGATGCCCGTATCGAGGCGCTGGCGATGGCGCGCTTTCCTGGACTGCGCCGGCTGTGGGCGCCGTTCCACACCGCCGCCGCCACCGGTGCCGCGACCGCGCCCGGGCTGCTCGCGCGTCTGGCCCGCGCGCTGTTCGATCCGACTTATGTCGATACCGATGCGTTCGTGGTGAAGGGCCGGGCCTTGTTCGCCGAGCATGCGGGCCGGCTGGACGACCCTGCGATGAGCCGGCGTGTCGGCAATCTTCTGGGTAACGATCTCGGCCAGCAGCGGCTGCAGTTCAATGCCCGCACCTATGTCGTGGAACCAGCCTATCGCGATGACGGTCTGGGCCTGTGGGATTTCACCGACCCCCCAGCTGAGCGTGCCGATCAGATCGAGGTGGTGGTGGACGCGATGCGCCCGCAGCCCCAGGCTGGCGAGGCACCGCCGCGTGGCGAGCCGGAACGCGATCCGCTTGCCGGTGGACGGGCGCGGGAGGCTGCATCCGACGGGCGGGGTGTGGTGGTCGCCACCTATCCGGAATGGGACCGCGCCGGCAATGTGGAGCGTCCGGCCTGGACCACGCTGCGCGACGTGCCGCCCCCTCTGGGCGATGCCGCGCGGATCGATGCATTGCTCGCTGCGCGTCCCGATCTGCGCCAGCGGATCGCCCGGCTGGTGCGCGGTGCCAGGCTCGGCCTGCCGGCCAGGCTGCGCCGGCAGATCGATGGTCCCGATCTCGATCTGGATGCACTGCTGGAGGCCGCGATCGCCATGCGGCGCGGCGAACCACCGGACGAACGCATCCATCGTGACACGGTGCGGCTGGCGCGCGATCTGTCGGTGTCGATCCTGCTCGACTGTTCCCAATCGACCGGCGAGCGGGTCGCCGGATACGGCGCGGGACCGCCGGTCACAGTGTTGGATGTGCAGCGCCAGGCGGTGGCGCTGCTGGCCGAGGCGACCGCGCCGACCGGAGACCCGCTGGCGCTGCGCGCCTTCGCGTCCTGCGGGCGTGACGATGTGCGGCTGTTCCGGCTGAAGGAGTTCTCCGAGCCCTGGGGCGCGCCGGCGAAGGCGCGGCTGGCGGGTTTGCAGCCCGGGCTTTCGACCAGGCTGGGGGCGGCGCTGCGTCATGCCGGAGCGGAGCTTGCCGCGGCGCGCACCCATCGCCGGCTGATCCTGGTGCTGACCGATGGCGAGGCGTCCGACATCGATGTGGCCGATCCGCTCGATCTGGTGGAGGACACGCGCCGCGTGAGCCGGCAATTGAAGGCGCGTGGCATCGATGTGTTCGGGGTGACGCTCGATCCCTGCGGCACCGGTGCGGGGGCGGCGATGTTCGGGGCCGGCAACTGCATGAAGGTGACGCGCCTCGATGATCTGCCGGCGCGGCTGGCGGAGCTCTATTTCAGGCTCGCCCGGCGCTGAGCTGTGGCAGGCCCGGTGCCCCGGGCGCGGACGTTGTGCTCGCCCCTGCTCAACGGTCGGGCAAACCAGGCCGCCGCGCCTGGGTCCGGCTCGATGGGTCCGAAATGATTGTCGCAGAGGGCGCTGCCGCTGCCGGCACGGCGCCGGCGATTGCCACCTCGATCGCATCATAGCCGCGCAGCCGGTAGATCAGCACCGAACCCAACCAGCTCGCGGCGAACACGCCGATGATGATGACGCCCAGGCTGTTGAAATGATCATTCAGGCCGGCGATCGCGTCCCAGAATGTCCCGCTCAGCCCGAGCCGATCGCTCAGCAGCCCCAGCGCCTCGATCCCGCCGATCAGCACCGCGACCAGGACGGAGACCAGCGTGATCGTCAGGTTGTAGTAAAGCTTGCGGATCGGCTTGACGAAGGCCCAGTCATAGGCACTGAGCATCAGCACGCCGTCGGTGGTATCGACCAGCGACATGCCGGCAGCGAACAGGGCGGGGAACACCATGATCGCCCAGACGGAAAGGCCTTTCGCGGCCTCGGTCGCCGAGATGCCCAGCAGTGCCACCTCGGTCGCGGTATCGAATCCCAGGCCGAACACGAAGCCCACTGGAAACATGTGCCAGCTGCGGGTGACCACGCGGAACAGCGGGCGAAACAGGCGTGCGAGGAAACCCCTTCTGTTCAGCAGCAGGTCGAAATCCTCGGCCACATAGGCGCCGCCGCTCCGCACATTGCGGAAGCTGCGCCAGACGCCCTGCAGGATCACCAGATTCATCGCCACGATCAGAAACAGGAAGGCCGCAGAGACGCTGGTGGAGATCAGCCCGCCCAGCTCCCTGTAGGCCTCGAACCGGCCCGCCATCGCCGTGGTGGTGGCCGCGATCGCTGCGGCCACCAGTACGATCACGCTGGAATGGCCGATCGCGAACCAGAACCCGACCGTGACCGGCCGCTGGCCCTGCTGCATCAGCTTGCGGGTGACGTTGTCGATCGCCGCGATATGGTCGGGATCGACGGCATGGCGCAGCCCGAACCCGTAGGCGAGCAGAGCGGTGCCGAGAAACAGCTTCTGGTCGTGGAACAGGAACAGCGCCCAGGCCCAGGCCGCCAGGTTGGCCATCGCCAGCAGGGCATAGATACGCACCACCGGTCCGTCCAGCCGGACCGAGCGGTGGGTGAACACCCGTGCGAGCAGGGTTGCCATGAACGAGCGTTCTCCACCTGGATCGGTCGTCCGCATCGGTGTTTCCGCCGATCAAGCCCAGCGGCTTTGAAGGCGCCTACGCCGCGGTGAACGACAAGGATGCAGAACTGCCCGGTGTGATGTTACGACCACGCTGATCGTTGAAACGATAAGGCGGCTCTGCCCGCATGGTCAATCGCGCTTCGCAGCACCGTGGTGGCGCGTCTTTCCGGTGAGCGCGGTCACACCGCCATATGGCGATGCACCAGCGCATCGGTCAGCTCGGCGATGGCACTGGCGGCCACCACGCGGCCCTTCTCCATCATCGCGAAATGCTGCGCCGCCTGGCGGGCAAAGAAGACATTCTGCTCGACCAGCAGGATGGTGAGGCCCGCCTCGCGGTTCAGCCGCACGATGATGGTCTCGATCTCCTCGACGATACTGGGCTGGATGCCCTCGGTCGGCTCGTCCAGCAGCAGCAGCTTCGGATCGGCGGCCAGAGCGCGGGCGATCGCCAGTTGTTGCTGCTGGCCGCCCGACAGCACCCCGCCCGGGCGTTCCAGGTTCTGCACGAGATAGGGGAACAGTTCACCCACCAGGTCGGGGATCACCCGCCTGCCGTCGGACCGAGCGAAGGAGCCCATCAGGATGTTCTCGCGGACCGAGAAGTCCGGAATGATCTCGCGGCCCTGGGGCACATAGGCAATGCCAGCCCGGGCGCGACGATACGCGGGCTCGGCGGCGATGTCGCGGCCATCGAGCAGGATGGCGCCCTCCAGCCGCAGCATCAGCCCCATCAGGGCGCGCAGCAGCGAGGTCTTGCCCACGCCATTGCGGCCCAGTATGGCGGTAATGGCCCCGGCCGGCACATCCAGCGTGACACCGTGCAGGATATGGCTGCGGCCGTAGAATCCATCGACTGCGCGCAGTGCCAGCATCAGCCGATCCCCCGGCTGCCGAGATAGGCGGCCCGCACCCGCGCATCCGATTCGATGCTTGCGATGTCGCCCTCGGCCAGGACCTGTCCGAGATGCATCACGGTGATCCGTTCGGCGATTTCGCGCACGAAGGCCATGTCATGCTCCACCACCAGAATCGTGTGGCTGCCGCGCAGATCCTTGATGATTTCGGCGGTGCGGTGGGTTTCCGCGGCGGTCATGCCCGCGGTCGGCTCATCCAGCAGCAGCACGCGCGGGTTCTGCACGATCAGCAGGCCGAGTTCGAGCCATTGCGTCTCGCCGTGGCTGAGCGTGCCGGCGATCGTCTCGGCCTGCGCGGTGAGCCCGGTCAGTGCCAGCACCTCATCGAGCCGCCTGCGTGCCGCGCGCGGCAGGCCGAAGCCCAGATTGGCGAACACCCGGGGATTGTGGCAGCTCGCCACTTCGAGGTTGCGCCGGACGGTCAGCTCCTTGAAGACGCTGGGGATCTGGAATTTCCGTCCGAGGCCCGCGCGCGCGATCGCCGGCTCTTCCCAGTTGGTGATCTCGGTATCGTAGAGGAACACCTGGCCCTGGGTGCTCTTGGTCTTGCCGGAAATCAGGTCCATCAGCGTGGTCTTGCCGGCACCGTTGGCGCCGAGCAGCACCCGCAGCTCGCCCTCCTCGATCACCATCGAGACGCCATCGACCGCCTTCACGCCGGAGAAATCGACGCCGATACCGTCGATGGTCAGGGCTGCTGGCATCGATCGTCCTCCTTCACTCGCTGCTCGCCACGCGGGGCGCGGTGGCGCGGCGGCGCCCGCCGCCCAGCCGTCCGGTCAGCCACTCTCCGGCATCGTTCGCGAGGCCGGCGAGGCCGCGCGGCAGGAACAGCACCACCAGCACGAAGATAAGGCCGATGATGGCCCGCCAGGCCTGCAGGAAGCCCTCGGTCTCGCTGACGCGGGCTTCGATCGTGTTGATCAGGATGGCGCCGATGCAGGCCCCGAGCAGCGACCCGCGTCCGCCGACCGCGGCCCAGATCACCATGGTGATCGAGAAGGTCAGGTCGAGGAAGGTCGGCGAGGCGAAATCCGCCACCACCACATACAGGATGCCGGCGATCCCGCCGATCGCCGCGGAGACCGCGAAGAAGAAAATCTGATAGACCGGCACGTCGAAGCCCAGATAGCGCACCCGGTTCTGGTCGTCGCGGATCGCCTGCAGGATCAGTCCGGCGCGGGTTTCCACCAACATCCGCGCCAGGATCAGCGACAGGGAAAGTGCGGAGGCGACCAGATAGTAGGTCGCCGCGGAATACGGGTCGAATTCGAATCCGCCGATCGTGAGGTAGCCGAGATCGGTCAGCCCGTTGAAGCCGTTGGTCAACGGCTGGGCGTCGATCAGCACCAGCCGCACCAGCAGCACCAGCGCCAGGGTGATGATCGAGACGAACACTCCGGCGATGCGCTTGCGGAACATCACCCAGCCCAGGCCCGCCGCCACCACCACCGGCACGAGCAGGCCCATCATCACGCCGAACCACTGGTGCTGGAACGGCAGCCACAGGAAGGAGCCCCGGTTGATGCAGCACAGATCGGTGGGGGCCCCCGGCTCGGCATTCCACAGCATGAAATCCGGCACCGGTTTGTCGGAGCCCTGCTGCAGGCTGGTGGGGCTGGCGAGCTTCAGCGACATCGCCATCATGTAGGCACCGAGGCCGAAGAACAGCCCCTGACCCAGATTGAGGATGCCGGCATAGCCCCAGCACAGCGAGGCCGCCACACCCAGCATGCCATAGACCAGGAACTTGGCGATGCGGTTCAGCCAGAATTCCTCCAGCACCAGCGGCGCGCACATGATCAGGGCGATGAATACGGCATAGGTGGCGTAGTCCAGGCGGCGTTTCGCATCCATCGCTCAGCGCCCCCGGTAGGAGAACAGGCCGCGCGGTTTCAGCACGATGATCAGGATCACCACCGCGAAGACCATCGCGCGCGCCAGGATGTCGTTGGTGACCGAGGCCACGATGCCATTGATCTGGCCCAGCAATCCGGCCGACAGGATGGTTCCGAGCAGGCTGCCAACCCCGCCGGCGGCGACCACCAGGAACCCGTCCACCACCATCGGCGTGCCCATATCGGGAAACACCGTCTTGAAGCCGGACATCATCACGCCGGCCACCCCGGCGAGTCCCGAGCCATAGGCGAAGGTGAGCGCATTGACCCGCTGAACGTTGATGCCGCAGGCAGCGGCCATGTTCGGATTGCGCATGATCGCGCGGACCTGCACGCCGAAGGAGCTTCGATACATCAGCAGCCAGGTAGCGAACGTCAGCACCACGGTCACGCCGATGATGAAGGCGCGAAAGGCATTGACCTGCACGCCGCCGATCGTGATTGCGCCGGTCAGCGCCTCCGGCACGGTGACGTTCTGCAAGCCTACGCCCAGACCCGCGATATGCCGGCCGAAGAACGAGAGACCGAATTCCAGCCGCACTGCCTGCTGGATCAGGATGGCGACACCCCAGGTGGCGAGCAGTGTATCCAGCAGCCGGCCATAGAGGCGTCGGACCACCAGGCGCTCGATCAGATAGCCGATCAGGGCCGTGACCAGGAAGGCGAGCGGGATCGCGGCGATGATGTTCAGGTGCAGCCAGATGCCCGACAGCACCGTGACGTAGGCACCGGCCATCACCAGTTCGCCATGCGCCATGTTGATCACACCCATGGCGCCATAGGTGATGGCGAGGCCCAGGGCCACGAGCAGCAGGATGGAGCTGAGGCTGAGCCCGATAAAGATGATTTCGGCCATGCGCACCCGCGAGACAGGGGGGAAGGGGCCGCCGCATCGCCCATGCGGCGGCCGGTCGGCGGTTCAGCCCTTCAGCTTGGCGGTATCCAGACCCTTGCCCGTGCAGAACAGGTTCTTCTCGGTCTCGCCATAGGCGACATAGGGCAGCGGCATGATCGGTGCCGGATAGGTGTCGATGATCTTGCCCTGGCCATCGGCCTGCCACTCGGCGATGCGCGGAGTGAGCCAGGTGTGCAGGTTGGCCGGTTCGATCTTCACATGCCCGTTCGGGGCGTTGAATTCCTGGCCCATCACCGCGTTGCGGATCGGGATCGGCATCGCCTCGCCGGCCTTGGCGACCGCCTGCTTCCAGAGGAACACCTGGAAATACGAGCTCTCCAGGGCATGATGGGTCACCGCCTTGGGGTTCTTCACGAAGGCCCGGTAGCGCTCGACGAACTGCTTGTTGGCATCGGTGTCGATCGCCATGAAATAGGGAAAGGACGTGAAGCTGCCCACTGCGTATTCCGGCCCCATCGCGGCGATCTCGATCTCGGAGGTGACGGTTGCGCAGATCGGCAGCTTGGCGTGGCTCAGGCCCTGGTTCTTGAACTCGCGGTAGAACGCGACGACGCTGTCACCGACCACGTTCGACAGCACTACGTCGCAGCCCGAGGACTTGATCTTGTTGACCATCGAGCCCCATTCGGAGTCGCCCAGTTCCAGGTACTCGTCGGCCACCCATTGCCCGCCATTCTGCTCGATCAGAACCTTGCAGACCTTGGCCATCTCGCGCGGATAGATGTAGTTGGAGCCGACGATGAAGAACTTCTTCTTGCCCAGGGTCTTAATGATCCAGGGAATGAAGTTGGAAAGCTGCTGGTTCGGTACCGCGCCCGTGTAGACCACGTTCTTCGAGCACTCGAAGCCTTCGTAATACGTCGGGTAGAACAGCAGGTTGGCACGGCGTTCGAACACCGGCAGCACCGCCTTGCGACTGGCCGAGGTGTAGCAGGCGAAGACCGTCGGCACCTTATCCTGGATGACCAGCTTCGAGGCCTTCTCGTTGAAGGTCTTGGGATCGGATGCGCCGTCCTCCACGATCGGCTGGATCTGCTTGCCCAGCACCCCGCCGGTGGCGTTGATCTCGCTGATCGCCATCAGCGTCGCGTCGGCCAGCGATTTCTCGATGATCGACAATCCGCCTGTCTGCGAGAACAGCACGCCGACCTTGATGACATCGGCGGCCTGCGCAGTGCGGTGGAAGAAATACGGCGAGGCGAGCGTGCCAGCGGCGGAGAGCGCGCTGGCTTTCAGGATACTGCGGCGGGTGGTGTTCATGGCCGATGATGTCTCCGAAATGGTTGCTCTGAACCGGCTGCGCAGCCTGCGTCGCTGCCGCGGACGGTCCGAGGCGGGGCGTTGATGTTGCGGTATCGGACTGACGTGCTTCAGACAAAAAGCCCGGCAGGCTCAACAGCGGCCTGACGGGCTACATCGCCTGTTCGGGGCAGCGTCGCTGATGCCCCGGTGAAACCCTGGGCCCGAAGTAACTTACTTCGGGCCTTGGAGAGGTTAGCCGCTTCGGCGGGCCGAGTTCAAGAGGTCGTTGGCGCTGACGATCGCCGAGGCGAGCTCCTCCATCCCCATCCGCTTGGTCATCGCCTGGCGGCGTATCGCCTGATAGGCCTGATCCTCGGTCATGCCGTGGGTGTCCATCAGTATCGCCTTGGCCCGCTGGATCTTGTGCAGCCCCGACAGCTTGCGTTCCAGCTTCAGCACGCGCCGGCGGGTCTCCTGCTGCTCCAGCCACAGCGCGCGGGCCAGGGTCATCTGGGTCAGCAGGCCGAAGGGGCGGATCGGGCGCTCGACCACGGCATGGGCGCCGGCTTCCAGCACCAGCTGCAGGATCGAGGGGTTCTCATAGCCGACGATTGCGATCAGTGTCGGCGGTATCCGGTCGGCGGCGCGCAGCAGGCGGCGCAGCCGGTCGCGGCTGTCATGGTCGATCGCCAGCAGCACCAGATCGGCGGTCACGGCGAGCCCGTCTGGGATCGGCCAGGCCGCCTCTACGGTGCAGCCGATCCGCTGCACATGCTCGACCAGGCCCAGCCCCTCGGCGTCCGGCGCGTGGATCACCTGAACGTGGAGGTCACGCAGGTCGCGCAGGATCTCGAAGCCCATCGCCGGTTCAGGCCTCCACGCGGCCGGGCCAGTGTCCGGCCTCCGGATCGAGTTCCTGCATCACCCGGTAGGGATCGGGTCGCACCCGGGCGGGCGCGGTCCACACCACGCGAAACCGACCCGTCGGGTCCAGCCTGGCGACGCGGGGCCAGAGATGGGTGTGGTTGTTGGCCGGCTCGATTCGCACCTGGCCCTGGGGGGCGTTGAACTCCAGCCCAGTCAGGCCCTCGCGCAGTTGTTCGGGCGCTTCCCCGCCGCCCCTGGCGAGTGCGCCGGCCGCCAGATGCACCTGGAAATAGGCCGCTTCCGCCGCCGCCGGCACCGCCGCCGCGGGGCCGTGCCGGTGCTGATACGCGGCGACGAAACGGCTGGCGGCGGGCTGGTCCAGCGTCTGAAAGAACGGTGCGGCGGTGATGTGGCCCGCCGCCGCCTCCGGGCGCATCTCGGCCACCTCGGCCTCGCTGGTGGTCAGGCTGGCGATCGGCAGTGCGCTGGAATCGAAACCAGCGCGGTGATAGGCATCATAGAGCATCGCCGTGCCGCTTCCGACCACGGTCGAGAAGATCACATCCGGTCGTGCCCGGCTCACCGCCTTCAGGGCCCGCTCCAGATCCGCTGGCCGCGGGTCGAGTGGCACATACATCTCATCCAGCACCTGTCCCTTCGCCTGGCGCACCAGATCCCCCATGATCCGGTTGGATTCGTAGGGATAGACATAGTTGGAGCCGATGAAGACCACGCGGTTGCCATGATGGCGGAACAGATAGCGTGCCAGCTGTTGGGAATTCTGGTTGGGAGCCGCACCCGTATAGATGCAGTTGGGTGAGTATTCGAACCCCTCATACAGCGTGGGATACATCAGAAGCCCGCGCGCCGCTTCCACCACCGGCAATACCGCCTTGCGCGTGCTGGACATGTAGCAGCCGAAGATCACCCGCACCCGGTCCTCGATCAGCAGCCGTTCGGCAAGGGTGCGGAATCTCCGCGGCGTGGAGGCCGGGTCGTAGACGATCGGCTCGATCGGGCGCCCCGCCGCGCCGCCGGCTTCATTGATCTCGTCGATCGCGAGCAGCGTCGCGTTCAACTGGGTGGTCTCGACCGCGGCGGTGACGCCGGTTTGCGAGAACAGAACGCCGACACGCCAGGGTTCGATCATGATCTGTCTGATATCGAGGACGGGCGGAAAAGCAAGTCCGGCTTAAGACATCGTCAGCCGCTCCCTCCGCCCCTGAAGCGATCATCGAGTACGCCAAGGCGGGCGGCGAAGACCGAACACGGGAGTGGCCTTTGAACCGCCCCGCCGCCGGCGAGGGATGCAAACACACCCCTCGTTCCCGGTCCGGGCCGGCCGGATCGTCAGCCCGAACCCGGCGAAGCGGATGGCCGGCCGCACGGCATGTCCGCGCACTGCGGCACCGCCTCGCCATGCTGCATCTTGTCCGGATGGCAGAGCGCGGAGCCGGTGGTGGCTGGCAGAGCGGATCAGCCTGGTGAGCGCGGTGGCAAGCCCCTCCCACTGGCAGCCACTGCCCCGTCCCGGTCATCCGTGAACATCGGACAGGGTACGATCAGCACCCGTGCTGCCGCCCGGTTCGCCCTATACGGAAAAATACTTCGCCCGAGGATTGAGAACCACGATCGCGCTGGTCGATTGTTCCGGGTGCAACTGCGATTCGTCGGAAAGCGAAACGCCGATCCGCTCCGCGTCCAGCAGCCGCAGCAGCGGTGCCTGGTCCTCGAGCTTCGGGCAGGCCGGATAGCCGAAGGAATAGCGTGATCCGCGATAGCCCTGGCTCAGCATCTTCTCCATCTCGCGATCATCCTCGCCGGCGAAGCCGAGTTCGGCGCGGATGCGCTTATGGGTATACTCGGCCATCGCCTCGGCCATCTCGACCGACAGCCCGTGCAGATACAGATAGTCCTGGTAGCGGTTCTCCTCGAACCACAGCCGCGCGGTGTCGGAGGCTTTCTGGCCGACCGTGACCACCTGCAGGCCGATCACGTCGCGCCCGGCATCGTCGATGTCGCGGAAGAAATCGGCGATGCACTCGCCATCCTCGCGGGGTTGGCGTGGCAGGGTGAAGCGGGCGAGTTCGGTCTCGCCGTCCTGGTCGAACACCACCAGGTCATTGCCCTGGCCGGCCGCCTTCCAGTAGCCATAGACCGCGCGCGGCCGCAAAATGTCTTCGGCCTCGCACAGCGCCAGCATGCGCTTCATCACCGGGCGCAATTCCTGCTTCGCCCAGCCCAGAAAGTCTTCCAGCGTGCGGCCCTGCTTACGGAAGCCCCACTGGAACTGGTACAGGCTGCGTTCGTTCAGGAACGGAACGATCGCCTTGGGCGCCGCCTCGATCACCCGCGGGCCCCAGAAGGGCGGCGGCGGCACCGCCACATCCGCGGTCAGCCGTCGCCGGCGCGCCTGCACCGCCGCGACATCCACCGGGCGGAACGCGCGGGCATCGGCCTGGCCCAGCGTGCGGGCGGTGTTGCGCGCCTTGCCGGCCCGCTTGGACTGCACCGCGGCGAGGTAGTCGTCGAAGGCGTTGCCGGTGACCTTGTCCATCAGGTGCAGCCCGTCGAA
>VFSW01003607.1_pt1 | contig 23180 bp, 24 predicted proteins | sample 5358111 | NCBI WGS metagenome assembly VFSW01 (sample SAMN11554181, study PRJNA540505) | mine drainage metagenome | isolation source: sediment from site ElyBrook_90M | place: USA: Ely Copper Mine, Vershire, VT | collected 2017
ATCTCAAATCTCAAATCTCAAATCTCAAATCTCAAATCTCAAATCTCAAATCTCAAATCTCACATCTCAAATCAATTCCTCCTCAACAGCCGCTCATACAACTTCAGTGTCGCGTCAACCATGTGATCCGCCGAAAAGCGCTCGATCGCCGTCTGTCGCGCGGCGTCCCCGAGGCGGCGAGCTTCGTCGGGGCGCATTAGCATGCGTGAGATCGCATCAGCAAGGGCGCGAGAACTGAATTCGCCAACGAGAAGCCCATTCTGGCCGTCCACCAGAGCCTCGGGATTTCCGCCGCGGGCAAATGCCACGACCGGAAGCCCATACGCCATGGCGGACAGCATCGCGCAGGCGAGAGGTTCCTGATGAGACGGAAAAATGAAAAGATCTGTTGCGGCGTACACACTTTCGACGTCCGCGACAAATCCGGGAAATCGTAGCGCCTCCTCGATCCCAAGATCCCGCGCCAGCTTTTGCAGATTTTCTTTTTCCCGCCCGGAACCCGCGAGCAGCAAGACACAGTTCGGAAATCGCGGGCCGAGCTCCGCTAAAGCGCGAAGCAGCAGAACGTGGCCCTTCTCCGGAACAAAAGCAGCTACGTTCCCAAGGCAGACTTCATCCTCGCCGATCGAGAAACGCTTGCGCGCAGCCTCGCGCTCTGCCGCTGACACCTTGTTTGGAATTTCCACGCCAACATGAATCACTTCCACCTGGTCCGCAGGCAAACCACTACCGGCCATGGACTCTCTGACAAACTCGGAAACGGGAACAACGCATTTGGCGGAACGGTATCGTGCCAGCGAAAACCAGTTCGACGACAGCGGCAGTTCGACGCGGCGGGAAACAACGACCGGAACTTTGCGGTGCGCCCCGGCGAGCCACGCGGAAGTGAGCGCGTGGGGTTCGCCAGCATGAACCACATCCGCGCGGCCCGCTCGCACGAGGCGCCGGATCGCGCGTGCAGCGCCCAGCCTCCGCCAATCGGAATCAACGCCGTGCGTGGAGATACCTGCATCCGCTGCGCGGCTGGCGAGCAAACTGTCACGAACCGTAATCAGCTCAGGGTCGTGGCCACGAGACTTCAAACCCTTCACCAGCAGGAGCGCCTGCTCCTGGCCACCGCGGAATTCACGGCCGAGGTCAACGATCAGGGGCCGCACGCCTAAACCTCGCTCCGGTTGGGCCACGGGCGGCGCTGCAAGGTTTCTCCCGATAAGAGACGTCCCAGTTTGCGGTATTTGAGATAGATGTTCGCCGCGGAAAACCAGGCAATCAGCAAACCTCTCCAGCCGTCGAGAAGGCCGAGTTGAAAGAGCAGCCTTTGCACAATCGTCCAGGGTGGCGCAAAAATCATGGTCCCGCGCCAGCTTTTCCGTCCTCTTGCGAACAGGTCCTGCGCCGCGAGCGTTGTCAGCGAATCAATTTTTGCGCGCTGTTCCGCCACGGAACCGATAGTGTAGTGAAGCAGGTGCCCCTGAAGACGTCCCACCGGGCCTTCCACTCTTATGCGTTCGTGGAAGGCGCTGTGAAATTTTCCGCGCCGCCGGTCATACAACCGCAATTTGTAGTCCGGATACCAGCCGGAATGGCGGATCCATTCTCCCAGATAGAAAGTTTTCAGCGCGAAATCGTAGCCTGACTTGTCCGGCGTGGACGCTTTCCAGGCGATGAGGGACGCGCGGAGCTCCTCATCCAGTGCTTCATCGCAATCCACGGAAAGCAGCCAATCGTTCGATGCGAACGAGGCAGCATAATTTTTCTGCTCGGCGAGGCTATCCACTTGCCTCGTGTACACCCGCGCGCCGGAGGAGCGCGCGATCTCGCACGTGCGGTCGGTGGAACCGGAATCCACCACGACGATTTCGTCCGCGACACCCTGTAGCGATGCGAGGGCGCGCGGCAAATCCGCCTCTTCGTTATAGGCGATCAAAATCGCAGTAAGCAAAGGCATCGGGCTAAATACTCGATGGATAATGAAACACTCAGGAGCAGAGCACGATTATTGCACATCGCCGGAACACGAGGCGGGAGTATTTCCATGGGGCGGGCGAAACGGAGGAATGCAGGAAGATGAACCGTCGCGGTCAAAAACGAGCACTTGCCCATGGCACAGAGATTCCACGGGCGATAGTCCTGACGCCGCAAGATGGCGCACGCATTGGAGTACGCCGAGAATGCCTGTAATTTGGGGATGCACCTCGACAATCATCCGCTGGACGGAGCCGAGCCGGGCGCCCGCGAAAATCTCTTTTTCAGTCCCTTCGATATCGCAGGAGATGACGTTTGGATGGAGTTCGTCCACGACGTCCTGAAACGCAGCCGTTTCGATCGTGACGGGCTGCGATCCTTTTCTCGGCACGAGGGAGGATGCCGTAAAACTGCGGCGCACATGAAATACGGAGACACCCTTTTCCCGGGCAATGGCTTTGTTCCGAACCTCCGCCTTCGCGCCGTTTCGTAGAACATTTTTTTGCGCGAGCGGCGCAATCACGGGGTCCGCCTCGTATCCCACAACGCGTCCGCCAAGCGATGCTTTAGCAGCCGCAATCGAAGTCAGTCCAAGGCCCGAGCCCAGATCGAGCACGGTATCTCCCGGGTGGACCAGATGCCGCACCAGATACAGTTCGGCCGTCTCATAGTCTCGCTTGCGCAGGGATTTGCGAACGCTGCGCGAGACTTGCGGCCGCGGGGCCTCGAGGACAATGCCATCCACGGCGAACAAATTCTTTTGTTCCCGCCAGGACTTGAGGAACGGCAAAGGGAAAGCCCATTTACGCCGATCGGCCATGAAAAACCTTTTCCGAGAGTCCGGCTGCCCCCATTGAAACCATTTTCAATTCCTTCGATTCATCGTGTCGGTCACGGTGAACTTTGCAAGAATGCGCTGCAGATTCAGTAGGTCCATCAGAATGAAGAATTCCAAGACGTACACTAACACGAAAATCCACGGCTGATTGGGAGCCGCCGGGGGAAGAGTTGTGGCGCGGAAAAACTATCGCCCGCCGGCCAGTTTGGGTGTGACGCTGAGAAGAATCACCGTCGTGCCGATGCGGAATTCGGAAAGATGTTTCAATTCCGCGACACGGACGCGCTCATCGCCCAGAAAAGTGCCGTTCGTCGAGTCCAGATCGCGCAGCCGGATCACGTCGTCGGTGATTTCGAGCGCGCAATGCCAGCGCGAAATCTCCTTGTCGTTGATGGTCACGTCCGCGTCCGCTCGGCCGAGTACCACGCGCGGCTTTTCCACAGAGAACACGAAGCCGCGGGCCGGGCCCGCGATAATGGATAGTGCGAGGGCCTTTCCGGAAGGAAGGCGCAACGAACTGGATAGATCCGCTGCGCTCCCGGCCAGCCTGGGCGCGCCGGCGCTTCGAGCGAACTCGGGCAGCGGCGTCAGAATTTGCGTTGCGTCCGGGTTCTGCGTCATCTCCACGACCGTGCTTGTTCCGCATTTCGCACAGCGAAACTGCACGCGGCGGAGGCCCGCTAACTTTTCATCGGGCAGAGAATGTTGCGCACCGCAACTCGAGCAGGCTGCTTTCATAACGACCCTGAATACATAGATTACTCTAACATGCTGGATGCGTCCGGCGGGCGTGGCGCCGGAGCAGTGTGACTTCGGAAAAACTGGCCCATCGTACAGTCTGACCGGCGGGATCGCGAAATGCGAAAGCCGCTCTCGTCACGCGCTTCGCGGAAGTCATATACTTGTTGGCAGACTGAAACTGATCGAGAGCGGAGTGGTGCACAGCGTGAAGGAGTCCAGGTGAAACTCAAGGAACTGCCGTACCTGATCGGTCTGAAACCCACTCCGAAATCGTACGGTTTTGAGGTCAAGAAAGTTCATCTTGCCGCCGACGGCGACGTGGATATCGCCCAATGGCTTCATCCGCGAGATATGGGAACAGCGTTGAAGCAAAGTTCCGTGAATGCGATTCGCCAATTTCTCTCGCCGGGCGATGTGGCTATCGATATCGGCGCCCACTCCGGCGATTCGACCATTCCGATGGCGCTGGCGGTGGGGAAACAGGGATGCGTCCTGGCGTTTGAGCCGAACCGGTACGTTTTCCCGGTTCTGAAAAAGAATTCCGAGCTGAATTCGGACAAGACAAATATTTTTCCGCTGATGTTTGCCGCGACGCCGAAAGACACGGATCTCGAATTCTCCTACTCCGATTCCGGATTCTGCAATGGGGGGCGGTTCGAGGGCGTCAGCAAATGGAGGCACGGCCACGCGTTCCGGCTGAAGGTGGAGGGGAAAAATCTGGAATCGCTCCTCACCCGGCAGTATCCGGATCTTATTCCGCGGATCCGGTACATCAAGATGGACACGGAGGGGTACGAGGCTTCGGTACTCGACTCGCTCGGCAATCTGATTCCGCGCACCAAACCGTTTCTCAAGCTGGAGGTGTACGGAAAATCAGACGAAGCGCAGCGGCGGGATTTGCATCGCCGGATCTCCGCGCTCGGCTATGAGATCCGGAAAATCGTGGATGACGGCAACTATTTTGGAGAAGTTCTGACCGAGCAGAAGATGAATGACTGGCGCCACTACGACATTTTCTGCATCCCGAAATAGACGTTCCGCGGGCTCACACGAGAAAAGATGCGCCTCTTCCTGTTTGCCTTGAGATCTATTGCACAAAACCCACGTTCGGCGCCGGAGTCGGCTCGGGCGCCTCGCGAATTGGGCCGTACTGCGCTTCGTAGCGGCTGATATTTTCGCCGAGGGCGCGCAAGATGCGCTTGGCATGACCCGGAGTTACGATGACGCTGGAGACCAGCTTGCCCTGCGGCACATTCGGAAATACATAGATGAACTGCAGCGTGAACTCCTCCCCGCTGTGATGGAGCATCACCAGATTGCAGAACTGTCCCACGAGTTCCTTTTCGTCCGCCTTGATCTGAACCTGCACCTGCTCGCCGCCGGGTAGGGCCATGTCTTCCTCCAGTCGAATTTGACATTAACACAATCTGCCGAGGAGCCGCGCGCGCAACTCGGCAAAAGTTTCCCGGGATTCGGGTTCCCCGCCCCTGGATTGATCTTTGCGCATCACGGTACGCATCGGCGGTTGACCGGGAATACTGTTAATGCTAGTTTATATGGGTACTTTATCAACGTTAACCATGGATGCGCCCGCCCAAATACCGCCTGCCCCTGTTCTGGATTCCTCCGTGCCCCACGGCTCGGACAGGACCCCGTCGCTGCCAGAGTCCTATCGCAGCGTGCCGGTCCAGCATGGCGCTTCCTTCCTGCGGAAAATGCTGGCGTTTGCGGGGCCCGGCTACCTCGTGGCCGTCGGTTACATGGATCCCGGAAATTGGGCGACGGACCTGGGCGGGGGTTCGCAGTTCGGCTACAAGCTGCTGAGCGCCGTGCTGATTTCCAGCCTGATGGCGATTTTTCTGCAGGCACTTTCGGCGCGGCTGGGGATAGCGACAGGACGCGATCTTGCCCAGGCTTGCCGCGAACATTATTCGCGCAGGACCACCGCGGTTCTCTGGGTGATCTGTGAAATTGCGATTGCCGCGTGCGATCTGGCGGAAGTGCTTGGTTCGGCGGTTGCCCTCAAGCTCCTGTTCGGGCTGCCGCTGCTGGCCGGCGTGCTGCTCACCGGCTTTGACGTGCTGCTTGTGCTGGCGCTGCAGGGGCGCGGCTTCCGCGTGCTCGAAACGCTGGTGATTGCGCTGATCGGCACGATTGCGGTGTGCTTCGCGTATGAAATATTTTTCGCCCGCCCGCTGTGGCTGGAAGCCGCGCGCGGATTCATCCCCACGAAGGAAATTCTGAAGAATCGCGAGATGCTGTATCTCGCGATCGGCATTCTCGGCGCCACGGTGATGCCGCACAATCTCTATCTTCATTCGAGCATCGTGCAGACGCGCGCGTTCGACCTGACTCCGGTGGGAAAGCGGGAGGCGATCCGCTTTGCCACGCTGGATTCGACGCTGGCGCTCGGTTTCTCTCTGTTCATTAACGCGGCCATTCTCGTTCTGGGCGCGGCGGCGTTTCACCAGCGCGGTATGACAGGCGTCGCGGACATCAGCCAGGCCTACCAATTGCTGACGCCGGTTCTGGGCGCAAGTCTGGCGAGCGTTCTCTTTGCGGGCGCACTCTTGTGTTCGGGGCAAAATTCGACGCTGACGGGAACGCTCGCCGGGCAGATCGTGATGGAGGGGTTTCTCCACTGGCACGTGAAGCCCTGGCTGCGCCGGTTAATCACCCGTTCGCTGGCGATCATTCCGGCGGCCATCGTCATCGGCGTGATGGGTGAGGGCCGCGCCACTTCGCTTCTGATCCTGAGCCAGGTGATTCTGAGCTTTCAATTGCCCTTTGCCGTGGTGCCGCTCATTCAGTTCACGAGCGACCGCTCCAAGATGGGCGAGTTCGTGAATGGCCGGTGGACGACGGCCTTCGGCTGGTTCATGGCGGTGGCCATCGTCGTTCTGAACGCGGCGCTTCTCTGGTTGATTTTTGGCGCGCGAATCTAGCCGCCGGGTCTCCTCGAAAGGTTCCCTTATCCGTGAAATGACTTGTCAGCCAAAGATTCAGGCTTTTACTAACCCGAGAAATCCGGGCTGTGTTCCTTCGCTTCGGAATGCCAGGACTGTTTTTGCTGCTGAAAATTCGGATTCCTTATGGCAAAATGGGAAGCATTCCAAATTCAACTGCGCAGGAGAGCAATCATGACGAATGACCGGATGCAGGGAATCGTTTTCAGAATCATACGCGTGTGCGGAATCCTGGGTGTGGTAGCCGCACTCTCTTTTGCCGGAAGACGCGCCGCCGCCGATGACGCCCCAAAGCCGTGGGTCGTGCCGGACGATGCCAAAGAGGTCAAGAACCCCTTGCAGCCCACTCCGGAAAATCTCTCCGCCGCCGAGCAGCTTTATACGGACAACTGCACGCTGTGCCATGGGGAGAAGGGCGCGGGCGACGGCCCGGGCGCCAAGGCCTTCAAGGTAAAGCCCGCGGATTTTACGGACGCAAAAATGATGAAGATGGAAACCGATGGAGCGCTCTTCTGGAAGATGAGCGAAGGGCGCGGCCCCATGGTGTCCTGGAAAGACGTCCTGACCGAGAAAGAGCGCTGGCAACTGGTTCTTTACCTCCGCAAACTGGGCAAGGACGCCGCCAAGTAAATCGCCATATAAGCAGACTACGGAAATAGTGGTTTATGCCGTCATTCCGAGCCAAGCGGGGAATCCTTTTTTCTTTTTCGCGCAATGCCACAGAACGCAGAGGGATTCCTCGCTTCGCTCGGAGTGTGTGACTAAATTGCGATTTGGCGACTTTTGCGCTTATATGAGCATTGTTTTCAGCGTCGCTCTGCGCGAAAAATCAAAAAAGTCACAGACTCTCGGAATGACGAAAGTGGTGGCGGGTACTTTTACCGCTGCCCGTGAGAGACAGTCTTACTTCACGCCCGCCAGCGCCGTTTCCACTTCTTTCATATCCGGCACGCTGGTGAAGTCGTAATTCTTGAACCAGGCAATTTTTCCCGCTTTGTTGATGATCGCAATGGCGCGTCCGCTGATCCCGAGGTTGGGAAAAAACACGCCGAAAGAATCGGCGACGGCGCCGCGCGGCTGGAAATCGGCCAGCAGGGGATAGCGGATGCCCATTTTTTCGGCGAACGCCTTATGCGCCCAGACGCTGTCCACGCTCACTCCAAGAACCTGCGCGTCCAGTTGTTCAAAGCGTTTCATGTCGTTCACGAAGCAGGCGTGTTCATCGGTGCAGACCGGGCTGAAATCGAGCGGGTAGAAAATCAGGACGACGTTCCGCTTGCCTTTGAAATCGGAAAGTTTGACTTCTTCTTGGGACTGATCCTTGAGCGTGAATTCGGGAGCGGAATCTCCAACCGCTATCGGCATGAGGCCTCCTAGAAAGGGACTATGATTAAGTATTGCGCGATCCTATTGCGTGATCTGGGTGGCGCGAGCTTCTCGCTGCCCGAGCCATCCGGTTCAAATTCTTATGATAGCGGTTTTGATCGAGAGGCGCGCGGCAATCTGATACCATCGCCTGCCTATGCCACGGCTCCCACTGGATGAAGCCTATCCCGGCATTTCGTTCCGTCCGCGTTCCCGAAACTTGCTGGCCCGGCTGATGGGGTGGCCCGCGGAATGCGTTCACTTGGAGACGTCCCACTCGTGGATGGCCACATATATTCCGGACACGATCTATCTGCGAGGGAAGGCGTCGCGCCGCCGGGAGATGGCGCGTCCCGAAGTCTCACTTTGCCTTGCGTGCCTCACCAAGCTTCTTGCTCCCGAACTGGAAGGGCATGCCGGCCGAGTGATCGCCTTCGAGCCCGATAGCGAAATCTTCACCCAATATTTCTTTGTTGAATCGAAAGACTTCGTGGCCGCGGGGCTGAGACCGGAAGTAGGCGCAGCCATTGAAAAGCGGGCCGTTGCGATCAGTGGCACGTGCGCCGATTGTTCCTCGCCCGCACGATGGCTGTGGATTTCACGGCGAGAAGTTTCGAGCCTTGACCAGATCGAGCAGATCGAGACGACGCCAGGGGCAATGCTCTGCGCTAGGCACGGCGCTGCGAAACTCTGCCAGGCCCTGGCCGAAATTGAACAGGCCAACCTGTTTTACGTGAATGCGCCGTACGGCGAGTCCGGCGCTTACGTGTGGATTTAAGCGGGAACGCATGGCGCCGGAAAGTTACCGGCGCCATGCGTTCCGTTCTTCCTGAGAAGCGAGACTTGCTTCGACGGCAGACTGCCTACTGCTTTGGCACGATGGGTGCCGCGGCCTGAACCGTCGTCTGGTAGCTGAGCGCCATCCGCCACATCCCGTCTTTCAATATCCAAATGCGGCTGATGTGCGCGGGCTTGCCGGAATACGGATTGGCCTGCGCCCACATCACGACCGTATCGCCAAACGGAATAAAGCGCACCACGGGACTCTCTGCAAGCTGCGGCGGCGCGGGACCAATGCCCGGCTTGCTCAACTGCGCAATGCGGCCGGCCTTGTCCACGGGATCGGTGCCGCCGGAAGAGATCAGCACGAACTCGTCGAGGAAATGCTGCGACCAGATCTTGGGATCATGATTGGTGACGGCGGTTTCAAGCTGTCCCCATGAAGTCAGGATGCCCTTTTCCACGTCATTCTTCGGCGTGTAGGGCACGCCCTTGCACGGATTTTGACAGTCATTCGTCGTCGGCCCCGGAGGCGGCGCTGCCCCGGTGCGCTGCGTGACTTCGTGATAGTCGAGCAGGCGCCAGCCCGCGGACCGCTTCACCCAGATCCGCAGGATGTGCACTTTTCCTCCGGAAGCCTGCACGGCGCCGACCTGGCCGTAGGTTCGCTCGCTTACTTGCGCGCCGCTCTCGTCGCCGAGGGGCGGCTTGGGCAGGGATTTCAGCACGTCCGCCCGGGAGATGACGTCACCGGCGGAATTTGTCCAGGTGAACTCATTGTCAAGAACCTTGCCCACGGCGGCTTGATCGGCCTTGCCAAGGGAAGCGACGAGTGCCTTGTCGGCTGCCAGGACGTCCTTGTTATTGTCGGGAGGATCTAAAGGTGGCGCGGCGGCAATGGCAGTTCCTACACACAACATTCCTGCAATCCATAAGGCTGAAAACAATCGTTTCATAGGGACCTCCTATACGTGCGGATGTCTGCCTCAATCTCGAGGGCAGATTGGGTCATACGTTTCCGTGCCATTGCAATCGAGTAGATAAAAAGCGAAAGCCTTCAGGGACGTGGGACGCGAGTGGTTCTCAGGAAAGCCGGCGCCAGAGCCAGTAGCCCACTCCGCCGATCAACAGGAGCGGCAACGCGCTCATCACGAGCGTCATGCCGAAGTAGGTGCTGGCCGTCTTGGGATCGCCCACCATGCAAGCCGGGCAGGCCCATCCAGCGGCGGGAACCAGGATTCCCAGAACGCCAGGAATAATTCGCAGCAGTTTCATAGGTACACCCGCAAATAGATTACCGGCCACAGAAGGACTACAAAATACCAAAAAACTTGAGTGGCCGCAAAGGCGGTGCCAGGGGACGCCCCGCGACGCATGAGCAGATAGACCCACGTCAACGCGACAATCGCGACCACCGCGTGGAGCGCATGCAATCCGACAATTAAATAGAAAAATGCGCCGTGGCTGCTGGAGGTCATCGTCAGACCTTCGCGCATCAGCGCCGTCCACTCGACGCCCTGCAGGCCAATAAACGCCAGGCCCGCGACAATGGCGGCTGCGACGTAGCCCAGCCCGCGTTCCCGCGAAATTTTCATCTGGCGGCTGCCAAACCACAACAGGGCCCCGCTTGCGAGCAGGATCGCGGTGTTGATCGCCGTGTGTTCCAGAGGCAATCGAGGCTGGCCTACGGGAGGCCACACGCCGCCCGGAACGGTGGCGCGCGCAATGGTATTGGCGCTCATCAGCGCCGCAAAAAACATGATCTCGGTAAGAATGAAAATAATGATGCCCAGAACAGAGTTGGGCAGGCGCTTATCAGCGGCGGCTGTCCGCGTCTGGGACTGGGCATCCAGAGTTGTAGGCGTGCTACTCATTTTTCGGTGCGGCCCTCATACCGATTTCGACTGCATGTTTGGCCGCATCATTCGACCAGCGCAGACCGCTGTGCTTCATCACGTCGGGAGCCACGCCGGCCATCAGGATGACGATGAAGGCGATCATGATCAGCAGGAGATAAGGCACCCAGCGTTTCTCGACCGTAACGTGCATGAAATTCTTGGCGACAAGATAGGCCTTGACGACAGCAACGCCAAAGGCCGCAACGAGGACCACGCCGCGGATACTCGACAGCGATCCCACCACGCTCACGATGAGCAGACCGACCAGAATCGCCCACACCTGAACGTAGTTGGGATGATGAACGTGCGATTCACTGGTCATGGTTTCCACGGACAATCTCCTCCAGCGTTACTTCCGAACAGTCCCGCTTAACGGGCGATATAGAGCAGCGGGAACAGGAAAATCCAAACGATATCCACAAAATGCCAGTACAGGCCGATGCACTCAACGCGTTGCAGTTCTTCATTTTTCGCGGCGTCTGCGGCGACAATCAGCATGATTACGGCGCCGGCCAGAACGTGCAGGCCGTGCAATCCGGCGAGCGTGTAGTAGTAAGACCAGAATCCTCCGGAAGCAATCGTAAAGCCTTCGCGGATGTCGGTAGTCCACTCAAATGCTTTGACGCCGAGGAATATGAGGCCGCCGAGCGCCGTCAGCCGCAACAGGTTCGCGGCCTTCTTTCCATCGTGTGCGTCCGCGGCTTTGTGAGCCAGCACGGCGCACAGGCTGGAGGTCAACAGGACAAAAGTGTTGAACGCGCCGGCCCACGTATTGGTGTGCGATGCCGCGTAGGCCCATTCCGGGTGGCCGAGGCGGTGCATGATGTAGATGGCGAGTAGTCCGCCGAAGATAACGATTTCCGAGGCGATCACCCACCAAGTAATCAGCCGCGCCGTGGGAATTCCCGTCACAGCGCGTGTATTGGAAATGGGTTTGGCAGTTGCGCTCATGGTCGCTGTGTTCTCCGCGCTCAGTTCGGGGCGCTTTGGGGCCAGTAATCGTCGGCGCGGCCCGGCACGCCGTATTCATACGGCCCGCGGTATACCGTGGGCATTTCCGCAAAATTCCCGTGCGGCGGCGGCGAAGGCACGGTCCATTCCAACGTCGCGGACCTCCACGGATTGGCTTCGGCGCGTTTGCCGCTGATCAGGCTCGAGATGAAATTGAAAAGGAAAACCATCTGAAAGGCCAGCATGACCAGCAGGGAAATCGTGGAAAGCGTTCTCAGATGCTGGAGCGCGGGACGCGCCTGCTCGGCGAATTGCGCGTAGCTAAAGATGCGGCGCTGGTCCCCGGAAAGCCCTGTAATGAATAGCGGAATGAAGATGAAGTTGAAGGGAATGATGGTGCCCCAGAAATGAATCTTGCCCAGGGTCTCATTCATCATCCGGCCGAACATTTTTGGAAACCAGAAGGTGATTCCCGAGAAAACGGAGATGATCGCAATCGGCACAAACGTGTAGTGGAAGTGCGCGATGACGAAATAGGTGTCGTGCAGGTAGATGTCCGAGCCGGAAGAGCCGAGGAAAATTCCGGTCACGCCGCCGATCAGGAATTCCGCCACGAATCCGAGCGCCCAGAGCATGGGCGTATCGAACCGGATCGAGCCGCCGTACAGCGTGGCGATGTACAGGAATATCATTTCGGTGATGGGGATCGAGATCAGGAGCGTCGTGATCGAAAAAATATTGGCCATGCGCGGATCAATCCCGGCGACAAACTGGTGGTGCGCCCAAACGACAAAGCTCACCACGCCGACTCCCCAGGAGGTATATAGGATCGTCTTGTAACCGAAAATCTTCTTGCGGGCGAAAACGGCGATCACGTCCGCCACGATCCCCATGGCCGGAAGCAAAACGATATAGACTTCCGGATGTCCGAAGAACCAGAACAGGTGCTGCCAGAGCAGCGGATCTCCCCCGCGCGTGGGGTCGTAAAATCCCGTGTTCAAAACCATGTCAAACAGCAGCATGACCGCGCCGGCAATCAGCGGCCCCACCGAGCCCATGAAAATCACATTGGCCAGGATGATCATCCAGACCACCAGCGGGATATCGAACATCTTCATGCCCGGGGCGCGGCTATTCATCACCGTGACGGTGAAGTTGAGGCCGCCCATGAGGAAGGCGACGAATTCCAGCGCCACGCCCAATAGCCACAAAACAGCGCCCGCCGGAGTCAGGTTGTATTGGCCGTTAGAGGAAAGCGGCGGATAAGCCGTCCAGGCGCCGCCGAATGCGCCGCCTTTGACAAAGAAGGACAGCAGGATGACCACGGAGCTCAGAAAGAAAATCTGGTACGACAGGCGGTTGATCCGGGGAAAGGCCATGTCGTCGCATCCGATCATCAGCGGGATCAGGAAATTCCCGAAGGCCGCGATCAGAATCGGCATGGCCACCCAGAAAATCATGATCGTGCCGTGCATGGTGACGACCGAATTATATTTTTGCGGCGTAACCAGCCCGAATCCGGGGACACTCTGGTTCGGAAACCCCTGCTGCATGCGGAACACATAAGCGAGAAACCCGCCGAGCAGGCCCATGGCCATGCCTGTGAACAGATACTGCATGGCGATTATCTTGTGGTCGGTGGACCACAGGTATTTCTTGAAAAATCCCGGCTCGACGTGTTCGGTCTGTGTGCTCATCGCCGCGCCTCCGCGACGGTCGTGGTTTCCGTGGCAGGGGACGCCAATGCAGGCGCCGAGGATGGATTTTCCTGACGCAAGAGCCATGCGGCATGGTCTTGCGGAGTTTCAACGATAATCCGGCCGGCCATAAAAGCATGGCCCATCCCGCATATCTGCGTGCACTGGATGTCATAGGTGCCGACACGATTCGCTCGAAACCACCCGGTAATCGTCCGCCCGGGCACCGCGTCCTGCTTCAGGCGGAAGGAGGGCACCGCAAAGCTGTGCACCACGTCGCGGGCCATCAATTCGTAATGGTAGGTTGAGTTCACCGCCACATGCAGCTCGTCCACCGTTCGAATGTCGTCGGCGGTGTCGAAGGCGCCGTCCGGGCCGGGATCCTGAAATGACCACGCCCATTGCTGGGCGTAAATGCGAATCGTGTGGTCGGCGGGCGGCATGACTTGCTTGATCTGATACCAGACGGAAATTGCGGCTGCCAGGATGACCAGATCGCAGAGAATCACCAGCATGTGCGGAATCGTAATCCATTTCTTGAGTTCCTTTTCCTCGCCCGTGATGTACCGCGTGGGCCGGCCATTCGATGCGCGGTACTTGAACAGCAAGCCGAAGAAAACGAGTTCGGCGAGGATCAGCCAAAATCCCACAATCACACCGATCAGAATAATGAGGTAGTCAATGCTGTGCGCGTAGGTAGAAGCTGCCGAAAAGTACCGATACAACATAAGGGCGCTCCAATCCGGCTAACGAATTAAAATCAAGACACCAGCGACAAAGGCCGCCGCGCTGAACATCACAATCCAAAAAACCGCTTTGGCTATCTGATCCGGCGTTGCACTTGAATGGTCCATGGAAAATCTTTCTCCGACTGCCCAGGCTAGGGATTGAGCGTTTTCACGTAAGCGATGACATTCCGGACGGCATCCTCGTCAGGCAGAGTTCGCGCCATGGGGCGCATGATCCGGCCTTCGGTATCCCTGGGATCTGTGCCGCGAACGCCGCTTCTGAACTTTCTCAACTCCGTCGCCAGGTACCAGTCGTCCAATCCGGCCAGGGGCGCCGATTTTATGGTCTGATTTCCTTCGCCCTTATCGCCATGGCATGCGGCACAGGTGGCGAACAGCGCGGCGCCAGCCTGAGGGTCTCCCGGAAGCGTCCGGGCATGGCGCACCGGGGACATCGTTTCCACATACTGCGCCACAAGATTGATATCCTCGTCGCTCGTGATGCTGAGCGCGATTGGCCGCATGCGCATGCCTTCGAAATCGTTGAAATTCGTGCCGCGAGCGCCCGAGCGAAGCTTTTCGAGTTCCATCTTCACGAACCAAGCTTTCATTCCGGCAATATTGGGAGCGCCGACCGCGGAGTTGCCCGAGCCGTCTTCCTGGTGGCAGGGGACGCAGGTTTGATAAAGTTCCTTACCCCGAGTCGCGGCGCTCATCGCTCCGAAGCCGCATCCCGTGGCCCAGCCGGCTAGCGCGAGCAGGGTTGCACACAAAATAATCCGCTGTGTGGCGATTCTTCGTTTGGTTCGCATCTTGGTCGGAACGAACGTCACCGGCGCGGATATTACCAACGAAAAAAAACGAGCACAAGAGAAAGTTTAGAACAGCGAAGAATTTTACGCTTCGGCCGCGGGAATTTAACATTACTAACTCGCGAGCAGATTTTCTTCAGTCCTGTATCGTGTCAAACGATTCGCCCCGCGGCACACCACCGCGGGGCGTCCTGCCGCGCAAGAAGACGCCTACTTGGTGCCGGCCGGCACTCTTTGCAGCCGCTCGCCCAGCCGCCGGTGCTCGTCGCGGATTCCGGCCGGCAAGCGATCGCCAAACCCATTAAAGAAGTTCGTCACGTCCGCATGTTCTTTCATCCATGCGGCGGGATCCACGCTGAGCAGGTCCTCGATCGTCTTGCGCGTCACCCGTAGGCCGTCCAGTGTCAGCGACTCGGGGGTCGGCAAAAGGCCAATCGGAGTTTCGTTGGCGGCAGCCTTGCCTTCGATGCGTTCCAGCATCCACTTCAGGACACGTACGTTTTCGCCGTACCCGGGCCACAGGAACTTTCCGTCGTCTCCCGTGCGGAACCAGTTGACGTGGAATACCTTCGGCGGATGCGGAATCTTCCGCCCCATTTCGAGCCAGTGCCCGAAGTAATCGGCCATGTTGTAACCGCAGAAGGGAAGCATGGCCATGGGATCGCGCCGCGTCACGCCGACTGCGCCCGTCGCAGCAGCCGTGGTTTCCGAAGCCATGGTCGCGCCGACATACACGCCGTGCTGCCAGTCCATCGCTTCATAGACCAGCGGGGCAAGCCGCGCGCGGCGGCCTCCGAAAATGAACGCGGAGATGGGCACCCCGGCCGGGTCTTCCCAGCGGGAGGAAATCGAACGCGACTGCGTCGCCGGCACCGTGTAGCGCGAGTTGGGTTGCGCTGCCGGGCCCATCGAACTGGCCCAGGCGCGGCCCTGCCAATCCAGCATGTCCGCGGGAGGATTGTCGTCCATCCCTTCCCACCAGGGCTCCGCCTTCGCGGTCATGGCCGTGTTCGTGAAGATGGTATTCTTGCGCAGGGCCTGCATGACATTGGGATTTGTTTTTTCGTTCGTGCCCGGCGCCACGCCGAAGAATCCAGCCTCAGGATTGATCGCGTGCAGGTAGCCGTCGGCGCCCACCTGCATCCAGGCAATGTCATCGCCGATGGTCCACACGCGATACCCCTGATTTTCGAGCGCCGAAACCATCATGGCCAGGTTGGTCTTTCCACAGGCGCTGGGAAAGGCGGCGGCCATATACGTCACTTTTCCGGAGGGGGATTCGAGGCCCAGGATGAGCATGTGTTCGGCCATCCAGCCTTGTTCCCGCGCCATCCAACTCGCAATCCTCAACGCAAAACATTTTTTCCCAAGCAGGGCGTTGCCGCCGTATCCCGATCCGATGCTCCAGATCAATTTTTCTTCCTGGAAATGCGCGATGAAACGGCGGTCCGGACTCAGATCGCCGAGAGAATGAAGGCCCGGTACAAAATCCGAGGAGCTGCCCAGGCGGTCCAGCGCCACCTTGCCCATGCGGGACATAATCCTCATGCTGGCCGCCACATAGGGACTGTCGGTCAACTCGACTCCGATGCGGCTCTGCGGGGAGGCCGTGGGGCCCATGATATAAGGAACCACATACATGGTGCGGTCCTTCATGGAGCCTTCAAACAGGCGGCCCATCATCTGTTTGGTTTCGGCGGGGGCCATCCAGTTATTCGTCGGGCCGGCATTCTCGCGGTCGCGCGTGCAGATAAACGTTACTTTTTCGGTTCGCGCCACGTCGGTGGGATCGCTGCGGTGCAGGTAACAGTTCGGGTAGGTCTTGTTGTTCAGGGGAACCGTGCGGCCCTCCTGGACCAGTTTCTCGATCATGCCGGCGGCTTCCGCTTCAGAACCGTCGCACCATTGAATTGCCGCGGGGCGCGTCATGTGCGCCACCGATTCCACCCATTGTTCCAGGGGCGTTGCCACAAATCCTCCTCAAGTTTTCTGTAATCTTCGTACGACGGCGGGGACTCAAAGGCGGTCCACCCTGCGAAGCACGACAGACACTCGGTTCAGTAAGATTCAGAAAGTCTAAGTCACCGTTAAAGCAAACGCAAGAAATTCAGGCCTGCAAGAAATCCCTTTCGATTTCCAGTTCAGTTAAAACACTTCCCCCGCGAGACGCAGCAAGGACGCGCCAATGGCCGATCTACGTCCATTTAGGGTACTTTCCTTTTGGAACAAACGTTGTGACACAGATCACAAAATAGCGTGCGTGAGGTCACAGTTCGGATATCCTACCTATGGCAACTTTACGGGGCACGCTGTTTTGGTTGGAATCCTAATCACATGCCCGAATGGAGAATTTGAAGATGATGAAGATCAGGAAATATGTAGTTGGGGCCACTTCCTTGCTGTCTTTGTTTTTGCTCGCCTCACCCCGCCCTGCGGCGGCTCAGGCAGGCAAGGCCGAAGAAGGAGCCAAGTTGTTCGAAGCCAATTGTTCGAAGTGTCACGGAGCCGATGGCACCGGGAACACGGCCGTGGGAAAGGCCGTTGGCGCCAAGGATCTGCACGCCGCCGAAGCACTCAAGTTGACGGACGCGCAAATCGCCACGCAGATCGGAGAAGGGAAGAACAACATGCCGCCATTCGGCGATTCCCTGGATAAAGCGAAGATCAACGATCTGGTAGCTTACGTCCGGCAATTACAAAAGAAGACGTCTGGCGCAAAGAAGGCTTCGTAACACGCCCGGCACATTTACTTTCCAACCCTCGATCAACCGAGGCGTAGTGGGGCTAGGTTCAGGAGGTAAACGGTACGCGACAAGGCGTCCCGTAGATCACGTAAAGTGTGGGCACGCTAGGGGTGTGTCCCTAATTCTCGAGTTTTGGTGCTGATAGAAAGGAGAAAATGATGGAAAATCAAAGAAGGACAAGTACCTCAATACGCAAATTCATGGCAATTGGACTTTTTCTTGCATTTTTTCTAACTCTCTTTGTGCAGGTTCCCACGGCCTCTGCCATTCCCAGCTATGCCCGGCAGACAGGCTTTCCATGCAAGTCTTGCCACATGACGCCTCCCGAACTGACCGCCTTGGGACGGGCGTTCAAACTGAACGGCTATACCATGGCCGGGCAGCCGACGGTGACTTCCAAGCCGACCGGAAGTCAGGGCGGGCTGAACCTTCTGCAGAACCTCCCCCTCTCCGTGCTGTTTGATACGGCTTTCACGTCGCTTCGGTCTCCACAAGTTGTGCCTGACCCGAACAACCCGGGCTCGACTTTGCCCTCACAAAATGGGAGTTTTCAGTTTCCCGAAGACGCGTCTCTCTTTCTGGCCGGTGCATGGTCTACCCATGTTGGCAGCTTTGTGCAGGTAACGTATGACGCCCAATCCGACCATTTCTCTTGGGACAATTCCGACATTCGATATGCGAATTCGACCAAGATTTTCGGAAAAGATATGACCTACGGGATTACGCTGAATAACAACCCCGGCGTGCAGGACCTTTGGAACAGCACACCGGCTTGGGGATTTCCTTGGGTGGGCAGCAATTGGGCGCCAACGCCCGGGGCCGGCACCATCGTGGACGGGGGCTTGGCTCAAGATGTCGCAGGAATCGGCGGGTACGTCATGTTAGCAAATCATTTGTACGTGGAAGGAACCGCATACCGCTCCATGCACATTGGAGCCGCGCAACCTTATAATGGGACCGAGGGCTTCACGCTTCGCGGCGTGGCGCCCTATTGGCGCGTGGCCTGGCAGCAGACCACGAAAAACAACTATCTGGAAGTCGGAACCTACGGGATCTTCGCAAAAACCACGCCCAATAGCGTAGTCGGCCCGCTCATAGACTCGTACACGGATTGGGCCGTGGATTTTCAGGACGACCTCACCATCCCGCGGCTTCACAATGACGTTATCTCCTTCCGCGGAACGTACATCCGGGAAAACTCCACTATGGATGCGACGAGCAACTTTAACGATGGATCTCTCGTCCCCCACCATCTGAACACGGTCAAGTTAAACGCCGAATATCACTTCGGGGATCGTGTCTCGACTACCTTTGGCTGGTTCAACACCGACGGCACAATAGACCCCGTGGTTTATGCTTCCTTCAATCCTGTAACCGGCGACGTCAACGGCGATCCGCGCAACGCCGGCTACATCGCGAACGTCTCCTGGTGGCCGGTACAGAACATCAGCCTGACGTTCCAATATACCGGCTATACGCGGTTCAATGGCGCTGCCACGAACTATGACGGCAATTTCCGCAACGCCAACCAGAACAATACCGTCTATCTGCTCGCGCGATTTGTGTTCTAGTTTCGCGGACAGGTACCACATCTGGTTTTGAAGGAGCTGCAAACGCGGCGGGCTTAGGGCGAGCAAAACCCGAATGCCGCCGATTTTTTATGTGGCGGTCCCGCGGTTGCGCCATTAGGTTGTGGGTGTGAGAAAACCCGCTTGGGGAGCCGGGGCCGACTTCTATTTTCTGGACTTAATTGTCTGCTCCGGAGCAAGAAAAATTTTCTCCGGTACGCTTTTCGCCTGAATGGCCGTTCTGATTTGAGGTAATGCAATACGCGCGGCAGCCTCGCCCGCGGCGATGAGTTCCGGAGTCCTGTCGAAATCATCCCACAGAAAATCCTTTACGATGGGCTCGATGATCACGTCCGCGGCGCGGCGCCACTCCAGATCCGCGTGCCGCTGCAGGATCGCGAAGGAAAGCCCGATCACATCCACAATACTCGAGGGCTTGCGGTTGGAGGCTGCTTCGAGGAAAACGGCAATCACAATATCGGCGCCCAGCCCCCGGACGGCATCCACCGGAACGGGCGCGGCGAGGAAACCGTCCACGAGCACCTTTCCATCGAGTTCCACCGGCACGAACATGCCTGGATACGCGCAAGTGGCGCGCAGGGCGGGTCCGAGGGGCCCGCGCGAAAAATACTCGGCCCCGCCGGTTCCCAGATTGCTTGCAGCGATGACCAGCGGGATCTTCAAGTCTTCAAATGTGTTTACGCCGAGAAATTTACGGGGGTAGTGCTCGAGTTTCTGGTTTGATGCCAGTCCCATCCAGGAAAGTTTCCAGTTACCGAAATCGCGAAAATGCGTGGCCCGCGCCTGCGCTTCGATCTCCTTGAGGGTATGTCCGCTGGCATAAGCGATGGCGAGGAGCGAACCGGCTGAAGTGCCGCCGAGGAAATCAATGGGGATCTTTGCCTGTTCCAGCACACGCAAGACACCCAGGTGTGCGATCCCGCGGGCGAAGCCGCCTCCCAGAGCGACGCCGATGCGTGGGCGCCCCTTCGGCTCGACCGGCGGCTGCGCGTAAGCAAACTCCCGCACCTTGCCGATCGCTCTCCGTAGCCGCTCCAGAGCCTTCTTTTTGTCCTTTGGAATCTTCATGGGCGCAATCCAGCGGGCCTTGCCTGGGCCCTCCTGTCATGAGAGGGCCATATAAATCATTCAATCGGAGCGGCAGCGAACTGTCAATGACGCCCCGCGAAAATGGTGCCTACCCGGTTATGGCACTATGAGTTTGAAAAGGCCGCCGTAGTCCACGGATTCGAGGACCTTCCGGGTGGCGGCCTCCTCGCCGGCGATTGTATCCCGGCGCGATGGGACCCGCGCCAACGGCATGATGCCGTGCAGCGGGAGCGCCGTATTTGGCCGTGAGACCGCCCAGCACCGTATCGGCGCGGCGCTGCGAAAGACCGGTATTTGCCGCGAGTCCTCCTCGTTTGTCGTTGACCCAGGAAAGTCTCTTCTGTAACCTGCATTGGCAGCGGGTGTCAATCTCCAAGAAATTTTAGGTAGCGTATGCGCGGCCAGTAAGGGCGGAATCATGAAACGATCCATCGAAAAAGTCGTGGTTTTGGGCGCGGGCACGATGGGGGCGCGCATCGCCGCGCACGTAGCCAATGCCGGAGTGCGCTGCGCGTTGCTCGACATCGTTCCGCCGGAGCTGAACGCGGACGAAAAAAAGCGCGGGTTGACGCTGGCCGCGCCGGAGGTCCGCGATCGCATCGTGCGCGCGGGGCTCGCCGCCGCTGCGAAATCCCGCCCGGCCGCATTTTTCACGCGGGGGCTCGAGAACCGCATCGTGACCGGAAATTTTGATGATGACCTGAAGCTGTGCGCCGATGCCGACTGGATCATCGAAGTGGTCGCCGAAAATCTGGAGATCAAGCGCGCCCTTCTGGCTCGAGTCGCCGAATTCCGCAAGCCCGGCACGATCGTGACGACGAATACTTCCGGCCTGCCAGTCAACCGCATCGCCGAGGGTCTTCCGCAAGAATGGCAGGAACACTGGGCCGGAACGCATTTCTTCAATCCACCGCGCTACTTGAAGCTTGTCGAAATTATTCCCGGGCGCGCGACGCGTCCCGAAGTGATCGAAACGCTCTCCGAATTCTGCGACCGGCGGCTTGGCAAGGGCGTCGTCATCGCCAAGGACACGCCGAACTTCATCGGCAACCGCATCGGTACGTACACAATGCTCACCGCCGTCCGGCTGATGAGCGAACTGGGCATGTCGTTTGAAGAGGTGGACGCGTGCACGGGGCGCGCGCTCGGCTGGCCGAAGTCGGCGACCTTCCGACTTGCCGACATTGTCGGAATTGATGTGCTGCTGCATGTGGTGCGCAACATCTACGACAATATTCCCGGCGATGAATCGCGCGAATTGTATCGCGTGCCCGCTCTCGTTGAAGAGCTCGCGCGGCGCGGCTGGCTGGGAGACAAAACCGGCAAAGGCTTTTATCAGCGCGTGAAAAAAGCGGGCGGCGAATCGGAAATTCTTACGCTCGATCCCGTAAAAATGGAATACCGGCCGCGGCAGAAAGCGCGCTTCGCTTCGATTGAGTCCGGCAAGCAGATCGAAGAGACACGCGAGCGGCTGCGCGCGCTGGTCGCTCCGGCGCTCGAAGGAAAAGACGGCGATCCGGCGCAGAAATTTGTCTGGAGCCTACTTTCAGGAATGTGCCTCTACGCCGCGCGGCGCGTGCCGGAAATTTCCGATTCCATCGTGGACGTGGACCGCGCCATGCGCTGGGGATTTGGCTGGGAGCTTGGCCCGTTTGAAACCTGGGATGCCATCGGTGTCGAGCCGATGGCGCGGCAACTAGAAAAGCAGGGGCAGTCACTGCCGCCTGTCGTTTCAGGCCTTCTCTCATCGGGGAAGAAATCGTTTTACGAATCGGCCGCGGGTGTCACATCGTATTTCGACCTCGTCTCCCGCACGCACAAATCTGCGTCGCAGCCCGAGGGCGTGCTGATTCTGAAATCCCTCAAGGATCGCTCCCGCGAGATTGAGAAGAATTCCGGCGCAAGTCTCATAGACCTTGGCGACGGCGTGGTCTGCTGCGAGTTCCACTCGAAAATGAACGCCATTGGCGGCGACTTGATCGGCATGATCAGCAAGGGCCTCGCGCGCCTGCGCGCCGAGTTTGACGCCATGGTGATCGCCAATCAGGCTGCAAATTTTTCTGCGGGTGCGAATCTGATGCTGATTCTGATGACGGCGCAGGAAGAGGAGTGGGACGATCTGCACACGATGGTGCGGCAGTTCCAGAATGCCACGCTCGCGATCAAGCATTCGCCCAAGCCCGTCGTCGTCGCGCCGCAGGGGCTGGCGCTCGGCGGCGGCTGCGAGGTGGTGCTGCACGCTTCGCGCGTTCACGCCGCGGCCGAGACTTACATGGGCCTCGTTGAAACGGGAGTGGGCCTGATCCCCGCGGGCGGCGGCACAAAAGAAATGCTAGTCCGCGCCAACGAACGCGCCGAAGGCGAGGAGGATCTCGATCTCTTCCACGCTCTCAAGCCCGTGTTTGAAAATATCGCCATGGCCAAGGTCTCCACGAGCGGGGAAGAGGCCCGCGAGCTCGGCTATCTGCGCCGGGCGGACCTCGTGGCCATGAATGTGGACCGGCAGGTTGCCGATGCGAAGGAAACCGCGCTGGGACTCGTGCGCGGCGAGTGGCGGCAGACTTCGCCGGCGCCCACCGAGCCTTCCATCCGCGTGCTCGGCGAAGAGTTCAGCTCAGCGGCAAAGCTAGCTGTTCACCAAATGTTACGCGGAGAATTTATTTCGGAATATGACGCATTGGTGGCGCGCAAGCTGGGGCACATCCTGGCCGGAGGCGCGCTGACTTCGGCGCAACTCGTCAGCGAGCAGTACATTCTCGATCTCGAACGCGAAGCCTTTGTCTCCCTCTGCGGCGAACGCAAAACGCAGGAGCGCATCGCGCACACGTTAAAAACCGGAAAACCTCTGAGAAACTAAAAAAGCAGGACAATATCTGCGGGATGAAAAAAGCAGTGTCCGTCATTCCGAGCCAAGCGAGGAATCCCTCTTTCTTTTCGCGCAACGCGACAGAACACGGAGGGGTTCCTCGCTTCGCTCGGAGTGTGTGACTAAATTGCGATTTGGCGACTTTTGCGCT
>VFSW01003608.1_pt1 | contig 23177 bp, 19 predicted proteins | sample 5358111 | NCBI WGS metagenome assembly VFSW01 (sample SAMN11554181, study PRJNA540505) | mine drainage metagenome | isolation source: sediment from site ElyBrook_90M | place: USA: Ely Copper Mine, Vershire, VT | collected 2017
CGGGTAGGTCGCTCGAGGTGCGCGGCGACGCGCATCCCAGAGGAATGACTGTCCAAGACAGAACCCGGCTTATCGGCCGACTCTCACTTCGCACGATCTATGCATGTTCGCCGAAGTTCGGGGAAATTCGGCGAACGCAATAGATGCGGCCGATTTCAGGAAAAGCTCCTAACAAATTGAAATGAAACAGACTAGTGCTGACGCATTGCAGCGGCGCCTGCTAATGTGACCTAAGTCACTGTCGGTACGGGTTTTTTTTAACTTAAGCCGTTGACAGTCTGCGGTGCCGATCCCTATAGTGGGCCCAAGTGGGAAAAAGTGGGGGATGATGGGCTTTAGCTGCCCATTTACCGATGTTTCGCGGCGCCAACAAACTGACCATCGATGCCAAGGGCCGGATCGTGATCCCGACCCGGTATCGCGAGCGCTTGCATGAGCTTTGCGGCGGCAAGCTCGTGATGACCGTCGACAAGGATCAATGCCTCCTGATTTACCCCTTGCCCGATTGGGAGGAAATCGAGCGCAAGTTGATGCGTTTGCCGACCTTGAATGCGCAGGCGAGAAGGCTTCAGCGGCTGATGGTGGGGCACGCGACCGACATCGAACTCGACGGCCATGGCCGCTTGCTGTTGCCGCCCAACCTGCGCGAATTCGCGCTGTTGACGCGTGATGCGATGCTGGTCGGCCAGGGTGTGAGATTCGAATTGTGGGATGAGGAGCGCTGGAATGCGCGGCGGGATGAATGGCTCGCGGCCGATGAGGCCGCCGTCGATTTGCCCGCCGAACTAGAAACTCTGTCCCTATAGCCTGAGCCGGACCACTTGGGAGATTGGAGTCCATTGACGGCGCAAGCAAAAGCGGAAGGCGTTCACATGCCGGTGCTTCTGATCGAAGCGGTCGAGGCGCTGAACATCGACGCGGACGGCGTTTACATGGACGCGACCTTCGGCCGCGGCGGGCACGCGGGCGCGATCTTGGAAAAGCTCAGCGCCGGCGGCCGACTGATCTGCCTGGACCGCGACCCGCAGGCATACGCGCACGCGCTGGAGCGCTTCGGCGCCGATGCGCGTGTGGCCGTGTTTCTTGCGCCGTTCTCGGGGCTTGCCGAGTGCGCCGAGCGCGTGCAGCCGGGATTGCGCCTGGATGGGATTCTGTTCGATTTGGGCGTCTCCTCGCCGCAGCTCGACGATGCCGAGCGCGGATTCAGCTTCATGCAGGACGGGCCGCTCGATATGCGCATGGGCGGCAGGCACGGCCCGAGCGCGGCCGACGTCGTCAACGCGGCGCCCGCGGACCAATTGGTACGCATATTTCGTGAATTCGGCGAAGAGCGCTTCGCGCTGCGCATCGCGCGCGCGATCGTCACCGACCGCAAGTCCGCTCCGTTCCTGCGCACGCTGCAGCTCGCCGGGCTGATCGCGCGCGTCTGCCCGACGCGCGAGCACCACAAGCACCCGGCAACGCGCGTCTTTCAGGCGCTGCGCATCTACGTCAACGACGAACTCGGCGAACTCGAGACCGCGCTCGGCGCGGCGCTTGCACGGCTCGAGCCGCGCGGGCGCCTCGCCGTGATCAGCTTCCATTCGCTCGAGGACCGCATCGTCAAGCAGTTCATGCGCCGCCATTCGCTGGCCGACCCCGTATACGCCGGCTTGCCGCACGTGCCGGAACACGCGCGGCCGCTGTTGAAGCTGGTCGGCAAGCCGATCGTGCCCGCGCAGTTGGAGATGGACCGCAACCCGCGCGCACGCAGCGCGCGCCTGCGCATCGCCGAGCGTCTCGATCGGGATCGCGCCGCATGAACCAGCGCAAGATCCTGAAAATCATCCTGCCTTTGCTCTGGCTCGCCGTCCTCGGCAGCGCGACGGCGGCCGTGTACGCGCGCTACCAGGCGCGCGTCCTGTTCGCGCGCCTCGAGAAGCGCAATGCGCAGCGCGACGCGCTCGACACGGAGCTCGGCCGCCTGGAGCTCGAGCAGAGCACGTGGTCGTCGAATGCCTTCGTGGAAAAAATGGCGAACGAGAAATTGCACATGATGATCCCGCAGCCGAACGACGTGCGGATCGTGCGGCCGTGAAGGCGCGCTCCGGGGAACAGGACGGCCGCCTGAAGGCGTATCGGTGGAGGTCGGCGCTCGTCCTTTGTCTCGTGCTGCTCGGCGCGGCTCTGCTCGCGGCGCGCGCCGTCGAGCTGCAGTTGGTGGATCATGGATTTCTCCTCAAGCAAGGCGATGAGCGCGCGCTCAGAGTCGTGACGATCGCGGCGCACCGCGGCGAGATCACCGACCGCAACGGCGAGCCGCTCGCGATCAGCACGCCGGTCGACAGCGTTTGGGTCAATCCACAGGTGATTCACGACAACATCGATGAGCTGCCCGCGCTGGCGCGGGCGCTGAACGAAGACGAGCAGTCGATTGCGCGGCGCATAACGAGCAATCTGCAGCGCGAGTTCCTCTACCTCGAGCGGCACATGCCGCCCGCCGAAGCCGCCGCGGTCAAGAGCCTCAATATCCCGGGCGTCTATCTGATGCGCGAGTACCAGCGCTTCTACCCGGCCGGCGAGGTCGCCGGGCACGTCGTCGGCTTCACGACGATCGACGACCGCGGCCAGGAGGGTCTGGAGCTCAGCTACGACCAATTGCTGAACGGCCGGGACGGCGCCAAGCGCGTGCTGCAGGACATGTACGGCCACTACGTCCAGGACGTCGACAGCATCCGCGCGCCGCGGCCCGGCGGCGATCTCGTCGCGAGCATCGATTTGCGCATCCAATACCTCGCATATCGGGCGCTCAAAGCGGCGATCGTCCAGGATAAGGCCCGCGCAGGCTCCGTCACGGTGATCGATTGCGACACCGGCGAAGTCCTGGCGATGGTCGATCAGCCGTCGTACAACCCGAATGACCGGGACCAGCTGAAGGCGCGGCTCTATCGGAATCGCGCGGCGACCGACATCTTCGAGCCGGGCTCGAGCATCAAGCCGTTCATCATCGCCGCCGCGCTCAAATCGGGCCAATACCGGGCCGACAGCGTCATCGATACGTCGCCGGGATTCCTGAAGGTCGGCGACAAGGTTTTCGAGGACGAGCACGACCTCGGTCCGATCGATCTCGCGACGCTGCTCGCCAAATCCAGCAACGTCGGCGCGGCGAAAGTCGCTTTGTCGCTGCCGCCGGAACTCATTTGGCAAACGCTGACGAGCCTGGGCTTCGGACAGGTGACCGGAAGCGATTTCCCCGGCGAATCCGCCGGCATCTTGACCAATTACACGCATTGGCGCCCGATCGGAATCGCGACGCTGTCGCACGGCTACGGCCTGTCGGTCACGCCGCTGCAGCTCGCGCACGCCTACGCGACGATCGGCGCCGGCGGCGTCGAACATCCGATCAGCTTCGTGCGCGTCGACGGGCCGGTGGCCGGCCAGCGCGTCCTTTCGCGGCACGTGGCGCACTCGCTGGTACGTTTGATGGAGCAAGTCATCGCCACCGGCGGCACCGGCACGCGCGCGGCCGTGGTCGGCTACAAAGTCGCCGGCAAGACCGGCACGGCGTGGAAATCCTATGCCGGCGGCTATTCGACCAACAAATACATGGCTGTGTTCGCCGGCCTCGTGCCCGCCACCCATCCGAAGCTCGCGACCGTCGTCGTCATCGACGAGCCGAGCGCCGGCGAGTACTACGGCGGCGAAGTGGCGGCGCCCGTCTTCTCGAACGTCATGTCGGGCGCGCTGCGCCTGATGGACGTGCCGCCCGACGACTTGGAGAACGTGCCGGCGACGACGTTGGTGCGGGTGAATGACACACCATGACCGGACTCGGCACGGTCAATCGCGCTGTCAGTCTGCCGTGGCTGCTCGACGGCATCGCCGCAGTTGCGGCGACCCCGGCGCGCATCGTCGATCTGACGCAGGACAGCCGCGAAGCGCGTCCCGGGAGTCTATTCCTCGCGCTGCGCGGCCGCGCATGCCACGGACTCGCCTTCGCTGCGCAGGCCGCCGCGCGCGGGGCGAGCGCGATCTTGTGGGAGCCGGACGGGGCGACCGAGCCGCCGCCCCTGCCGGCGTCCGTGTTCGCGGCGCCGGTGCCCGATCTGTCGAAGCTCGCGGGCCGCATCGCCGACCGCTTCTTCCAGTGGCCGTCGGCGCAGCTCTCCGTATTCGGATTCACCGGCACGAACGGCAAGACGACCTGCGCATATCTGCTCGCGCAATGCCTGGACCGCTTAGGGGGGCGCGCGGCCTACGCCGGAACGCTCGGCTGGGGGTGCGTCGGCGCGCTGAAATCCCAGACGCACACCACACCCGACGCGATCAGCGTGCACCGCCTGCTCGCAAGCTTGCGCGCGGACGGCGTACGTGAGGTGGCGATGGAGGTATCGTCGCATGCGCTCGATCAGCACCGCGTCGCCGCGGTGCGGTTTCAATCGGCGGCGTTCACGAACTTGAGCCGCGATCACCTCGACTATCACGAGTCCATGGAAGCTTACGGTGCGGCCAAGGCGCGACTGTTCGAATTCAGCGAATTACGGCAAATCGTCATTCACGTCGGCGACGCGTTCGGCCGCGAACTCGCGCGGCGCTATGCGGACCGCGCGCCGGTCACCGCCGTCTGGATCGGCGCCGACGGTCCCGGTTGGCTCGCGCCGCAATCCTTGCACGCGACCGAAGTGCATGCGCAGCCGCGCGCAACGCTGGTGGAACTCGACGGCACGTTCGGTCGCGCGACGCTGCGCTCGAAGCTCATCGGCCGGTTCAACGCGCAGAACTCCCTGGTCGTGCTCGGCTGCCTCGCGGCGCGCGGCGTCAAGCTCACGGATGCCGTCGCCGCGCTCGAGGCTTGCGCTGCGCCGCCTGGCCGCATGGAGGTCATCGAGGCGACGCGCGCCGCCCAGCCGATGGCCGTCGTCGACTATGCGCATACGCCGGATGCGCTTGCGCAGACGCTCACGGCGCTGCGCGAGCATTGCCGCGGGGAACTATGGTGCGTATTCGGCTGCGGCGGCGATCGCGACCCGGGCAAGCGCGCGCTGATGGGGGCCGCGGCCGACGAATTGGCGGACCGAATCATCGTCACCGACGACAATCCCCGTTCCGAGGATCCCGAGGCGATCGCGCGCGACATCCTCGCGGGCGTCGAGGCGCACACCCCCGCGGTCATCCATGATCGCGCGCGGGCGATAGCGGCCGCGCTCGGCCAAGCCCGATCCGGCGACGTCGTGCTGATCGCCGGCAAGGGCCACGAGGACTATCAGGTATACGGCGCAGAGCGCCGCGCGTTCAGCGACCGCCGCGAGGCGATGCGCCTGCTCGGGGAGGCCGCATGAACCGCACCCTGCAGGATGCCGCGGATGTGACCGGCGGCCGGCTGATCGGCCGGAATCTGCCGTTCGCGGCAGTCTCTACCGACAGCCGTACGCTCGAAGCGGGCGCGTTGTTCGTTGGTTTGCGCGGACCGAACTTCGACGGCGCGGATTTCGTCGCGGCCGCGGCCGCCGCGGGCGCCGCCGGCGCGATCGCGGAGCGCCACGCGGCCGTCGACCTGCCGCAAATCGTCGTGCCCGATGCTCTGCGCGCGCTGCAGGCGCTCGCAGCCGCGTGGCGCCGCAACTTCGACCTGGCCGTCGTCGCGGTCGCCGGCAGCAACGGCAAGACCACCACGAAGGAAATGACCGCCGCGATCTTGTCGAGAACCGGACCTTGCATGGCGACGCGCGGCAACCTCAACAATCACATCGGCGTGCCGCTGACGCTCCTGCGGCTGGACTTTGCCCATCGCAGCGCCGTCGTCGAAGTGGGCGCGAATCGGCGCGGCGACGTGGCCGCGCTGATGCCGCTCGTGCGCCCGACGGTCGGCTTGATCACGAACGCGGGCGCCGAGCATCTGGAAGGTTTCGGCGATTTGGACGGCGTCGCGGCGGGCGAGGGCGAGACCGTCGCCGGCCTTGCGCCGGAGGCCGCCGCGGTGATCAACGCCGATGATGCCTATGCGGACTATTGGGCCGCGCTCGCCGGTGCGCGCCGCGTCGTCCGCTTCGGCATCCGATCGCGCGCCGACTTCAGCGCGCAGAATTCGACCGGGAGCATCGAGCGCGGCGAATTCGTCACTCGCTTCACGCTCGCCTGCCCGATGGGCGAAGCGCCGATCCTGGTGCGCGCCGGCGGAACACACAACGTCATGAACGCGCTCGCCGCGGCCGCCGCCGCCGCCGCCGCGGGAGCGTCGATCGCGGACATCGCCGCGGGGCTCGCCGACTTCCGCCCCGTCGCGGGGCGCCTGCAGCTGAAGGCGGGGGCGCGCGGCAGCCGGATCATCGACGACTCGTATAACGCCAATCCTAGCTCGGTGCACGCGGGACTTGACGTGCTCGGCGCTCAGGAAGGCCATAAATGGCTGGTTTTCGCCGATATGGGCGAACTCGGCGCGAGCAGCGACGCGCGCCATGCACAGATCGGCGCCTATGCGCGCGCCCGCGGCGTGAACCGCCTGTTCGGCCTCGGGCCGCTCGCGACCCGCGCCGTGGAAGCCTTCGGCGCGGGCGGCGAATGGTTCGCCGACGTCGACGCGCTCAATCGGCGGCTGCTCGCGGAATTGACGCCGGGCATTACGGTGCTCGTCAAGGGCTCGCGCGTGAACCGCTTGGAGCGTGTCGTCGCGGCATTGACGGCCGATTCCACGCACCGCACCGCCAAAGCGAGTTGAAGCCGCATGCTGCTGTACCTCACCGAATATCTCGCCAGGCACCACTCGACCTTCCGCGTATTTCAATACCTCACATTGCGCGGCATCCTGGCGGCGATCACGGCGCTCGCGATCGCGCTGTTCGTCGGTCCGCACATGATCGATGCGCTCGGCCGCTATCAAATCGGCCAGCGCGTGCGCACCGACGGTCCGAAATCGCATTTGCCGAAGGCCGGAACCCCGACGATGGGCGGCGGGCTCGTCTTGGTCGCGATCGCGCTCGGCACCTTGCTGTGGGCGGACCTGGCGAATCGCTTCATCTGGATATTGCTCGCGACGACGATGGCTTTCGGTTTGATCGGCTTCTACGACGATTATCTGAAGCTCGTCGTGGGCAATTCGAAGGGACTTGCGGCGCGCTACAAGTATCTCGCGCAATCGGTCGCGGGAGCGGGCGCCGCCCTCGCATTGCATCACTATCATCAGTCGCCCGCCGAAACCGCGCTGTACGTGCCGTTCTTCAAGACCGTCGCCTTGCCGATGAACGCGGTGACGTTCGTCGGGCTCGCGTATTTCGTCATCGTCGGCACGAGCAATGCCGTGAACTTGACGGACGGCCTGGACGGCCTCGCGATCATGCCTGCGGTCATGGTCGCGGCCGCGCTCGGCGTCTTCGCGTACGCGACCGGCAATTTCAAATTCGCGAGCTATCTCGAGATTCCGTACATCCCCGGCGTCGGCGAGGTGCTGATCTTCAGCGCGACCCTGGTCGGCGCCGGTCTCGGGTTCCTGTGGTTCAACGCCTACCCGGCGCAGGTGTTCATGGGCGATGTCGGCGCGCTCGCGATCGGCGCGGCCCTGGGCACGGCCGCGGTCATCGTGCGCCAGGAAATCGTGCTGTTCGTGATGGGTGGCGTGTTCGTGCTCGAAACGGTGTCGGTGATGCTGCAAGTCGCGTCCTTCAAGCTCACCGGCAGGCGCATATTCAAAATGGCGCCGATTCATCACCATTTCGAATTGAAGGGATGGGCCGAACCGAAGGTGATCGTCCGCTTTTGGATCATCAGCTTCGTGCTCGTGTTGGCGGGCCTTGCAACCTTGAAGATCCGATGATGACGAGCGTCGTGGTCGGCATCGGCAAGACGGGCGCATCCTGTCTGCGCTACCTTGCGCGGCGCGGAGTGCGCGTGAGCGCCACCGACACGCGCGCGCAGCCGCCGGGCCTCGGCGACATCGGCGATCTTGCCGGGCGGCTCGACATCCGCGTCGGCGGCTTCGACCTCGCGCTGCTCGACGGCGCCACGCAAGTGTTGATGTCTCCCGGCGTCTCGCTCGACGAACCGATCGCGGCGCTCGCGCGCCGGCGCGGGATCGAGGTGATCGGCGACATCGAATTGTTTGCGCGCGCAGCACGGGCGCCCGTCGTCGGCGTCACCGGTACGAACGGCAAGAGCACGGTGACGAGCCTCGTCGCGCACATGGCGCGCGCGCACGGCGCCGCCGTGCTCGCGGGCGGCAATTTGGGCGAGCCGGCGCTCGATCTGCTCGATCATCCCGTGCCGGACCTCTATGTCCTGGAGCTGTCGAGCTTCCAGCTGGAGACGACGTCTTCGCTCGAGCTTGCCGCGGCCGCCGTGCTCAACGTGAGCGCCGATCATCTGGATCGCTACGCATCGGTCGAGGAATACGCGCAGGCGAAGCGGCGCATATTCGATCATGCCGCGGCCGCAGTGCTGAACGCGGATGATCCGCGGGTCTTGGGGATGCGCCGCGATCGGCTGCACACGTCCACGTTCTCGATCGACACGCCGCAGGCGGATTTCACGCTGCTCGGCACAGGCGCGGACGCGTGGCTTGCGCGCCGCGGCGAGCCTCTGCTGCCGTCCTCGCAGCTCAAGATCGGCGGATTGCACAACGTGGCGAACGCACTCGCGGCGCTCGCCCTCGGCGAGGCCGCCGGTCTGCCGATGGCGCAGATGCTGGGCGCTCTGCCGACCTTCAAGGGTCTGCCGCACCGTTCGGAGTGGGTCCTTGATTCGGCGGGGGTGCGCTACATCGATGACTCGAAGGGGACGAACGTCGGTGCGACGATCGCCGCCGTCGCCGGCAGCGACCGTCCGCTCGTCGTCATCTTGGGCGGTGAAGGCAAGGGTCAGGACTTCGCGCCGCTTGCGCCGGCATTTCGCGGCAAGGTTCGGCACGCGGTGCTGATCGGCAAGGACGCCGCCGCGATCGCAGCGGCGTTGGACACCGTCTGCGGCATCGAGCGCGCGGCGTCGATGGACGAGGCGGTTGCCGTGGCCGCGCGCCGCGCGCGCGCCTGCGATGCCGTGCTCCTGTCGCCGGCGTGCGCGAGCTTCGACATGTTTCGCGACTACGCGCACCGCGGCGAGGCGTTCGCCGCGGCGGTGCGTGCGCTCGAGCGGGGGTCGCCGTGAGCCAGACCGCGATGGCCTACGGATTGCGCGCACGCGAGCGCGCGCCGTTCGAATGGGACGGCGTGACGCTCGCGCTGGTTTCCGCGCTGTTTCTGGTCGGCTTGATCATGGTCACGTCGGCGTCCATGTCGATCGCGGCCCGCCAGTACGGCGACCCGTTCTTCTTCCTCGAGCGCCAGTTCGTCTACGGCGTGCTCGGCATCATGTTCGCCTGGGTCGTCACGCGCGTGCCCACCGCGCTCTGGGACCGGTACGGCCTGTTCCTGCTTCTTTGCGGCCTGACGCTCCTGCTGCTCGTCTTGATTCCGGGAATCGGCGCGATGGTCAACGGCGCGAGGCGGTGGCTGCGCATCGGACCCGCGAACTTCCAGGTATCCGAACTCGCGCGGGTGTTCGTCGTGAATTGGGTCTGCAGCTACAGCGTGCGCAAGCGCGAGGAGCTCGAGCAGACCTTCGGCGGCATCATCAAGCCGGTGAGTCTGATCGGGGTCGCCTCGATCCTGCTGCTGCTGGAACCGGACTACGGCGCGACGACGGTGCTGTTCGCGACCGGAATCGCGGTTCTGTTCGTCGCCGGCGCGCGCCTGCGCTACGTGCTCTTGCTGCTGCTCGGCGCGGTGCTGGTGTTCGGGCTGTTGGCGTTCAACTCGGCTTACCGCATGAAGCGCCTCACGGTGTTCCTGCACCCCTGGAACGATCCGTTCAACAGCGGCTTTCAATTGACCCAGTCCCTGATCGCGTTCGGCCGCGGGGGCTGGTTCGGCGTCGGTCTCGGCAGCAGCGTGCAGAAGCTGTTCTACCTGCCGGAGGCCCATACCGACTTCGTGTTCGCGGTACTCGCCGAGGAGCTCGGGCTTGTCGGCGTCATCGGCGTCATCGGTCTGTTCGTCGCGCTGGTGATCCGGGCGTTGCAGATTTCACGGATGGCGGCGAAGGCGGGGCTGCGCTTTCAATCGTATATCGCCCTCGCGTTCGGCGTCTGGATCGGTCTCCAGGCGATCGTCAACATGGGCGTGAACATGGGCGCGTTGCCGACGAAGGGTCTTACGCTGCCGCTGATCAGCTACGGCCGCAGCAGCCTTCTCGTGACCTTGGCGTGGATCGGCGTGCTGCTGCGGATTTATCACGAGGTCAAGGTGAGCTCGCGTTCCGCGGTGATGCGGCCTGCGCTGGGCGCACGCCGATGATCGACGGTCCCGTACTCATCATGGCGGGCGGCACCGGCGGGCACGTGTTCCCCGCGCTCGCGGTCGCGCGGGTTCTGAAGGAGCGCGGCGTCGCCGTCGTCTGGCTCGGTGCGCCGGGCGGCATGGAAGCGCGTCTGGTTCCGGAGAGCGGGTTTCCGATCGAATGGGTGCGGATCGCCGGAATCCGCGGCAAGGGGTTGTTCGCCTGGCTGCTCGCGCCGCTGCGGCTTTTGAGAGCCGTAGTCGAAGCCGCGCGCGTGATACGCAGGGTGCGGCCGCGCGCCGCGCTCGGCGCCGGCGGATTCGCGAGCGGCCCGGGCGGCCTCGCCGCATGGCTGATGCGCGTGCCGCTCCTGATCCATGAACAAAACGCCGTCGCCGGTATGACCAACCGCTGGCTCGCCCGTATTGCCGTGCGGGTGCTCGAGGCCTTTCCCGGGAGCTTCGGTCCGCGCGTTCATGCAAGCTGCATCGGCAATCCGGTGCGCGCGGACATCGCGGCCATCGAAGCGCCCGCCGCGCGTCTGGCTGGGCGCTCGGGAAGAGTGCGTCTCCTCGTGCTCGGCGGCAGCCAGGGAGCGCGGCGCATCAATGAATTGATGCCGGAAGCCATCGCGCATATTCGACCGGAGCGACGACCGCAGGTGCGGCATCAAACCGGCGAGCGCGGCCTCGCGACCGCCCGTGCGGCCTACGCCCGCTTGGGATTCGATGCGCAAGCGGCCGCGTTCATCGGCGACATGGCCGAGGCGTACCGCTGGGCCGATTTCGCGATTTGCCGCGCCGGCGCACTGACGATCGCCGAGCTCGAGGCCGCCGGCCTAGGCGCGCTGCTGATCCCGTTTCCCGCGGCGGTCGACGATCATCAGACCAGGAACGCCGAAGCTCTGGCCAGGACCGGCGCGGCGCAGGTGGAGCAGGAGCGCGACCTGACCGCGCAACGACTCGGCCGCCTGATCGAAGGGCTGACGGCGGACCGCGGCCGGCTGCTCGCGATGGCCGAGTCGGCGCGCGCGGCGGCGGTCACCGACGCCGCCGAACGGCTCGCCGATCTTTGCATCGCCGCGGGGGCGCCGCGATGAACGACCGCATGCGCCGCATTCACCGCATCCACTTCGTCGGTATCGGCGGCAGCGGCATGAGCGGCATCGCGGAGGTTCTGCTGAACCTCGGCTACGAAGTCCGGGGCTCGGACATCAAGCAGAACGCGGTCACGCAACGCCTCGCGCGCCTGGGCGCCGTGATCTTCACCGGACACTCGGCCGATCACTTGGGCGAAGCGGACGTCGTCGTCGTCTCCAGCGCCGTGGATCGGAAGAATCCCGAAGTTGCCGCGGCGCTCGCGCGGCGCATACCGGTCGTGCCGCGCGCGGAGATGCTCGGCGAGCTGATGCGCTTCCGCTATTCGGTCGCGGTCGCCGGAACGCACGGCAAGACGACGACGACGAGCCTCGTCGCGAGCGTGCTCGCCGAGGGCGGGCTGGACCCGACTTTCGTGATCGGCGGCCGCCTGAAGAGTGCGGACAGCAATGCGCGCCTCGGGGCCGGACGCTACCTGGTCGCCGAAGCCGACGAGAGCGACGCCTCGTTCATGCACCTTCAGCCGATGATCGCGATCGTCACGAACATAGACAACGATCACTTGGCGGCCTACGCGGGCGACTTCGCGGGGCTGAAACAGAGTTTCGTGGACTTCCTGCACAACCTGCCGTTCTACGGCCTCGCGGTGCTTTGCACGGATGATCCCGAAGTGTGCTCGATCCGGGACGCCGTGGCGCGCCCGTGCGTCACCTACGGGTTCGCCGAGGGCGCGGACGTGCGCGCCGTCAACGTTCGGCGCGCGGGCCTGCGGTCGCATTACGAGGCGCTGCGCGAAGGGTTCGCGCCGCTGCCGATCACGGTCAACTTGCCGGGGCGGCACAATGTGCTGAACTCGCTCGCGGCCGTCGCGGTCGCGACCGAGCTGAAAATAGAGGATGCCGCGATTCAGCGCGCGCTCGCGAATTTCCAAGGCATCGACCGACGCATACAGCAGCTCGGCGAAATCCGCTTAAGCGGGGGCAGTGCGCTGCTGGTCGATGACTACGGTCATCATCCGACGGAGGTGGCGGCGACGCTCGACGCCGTGCGCCAGGGGTGGCCCGGGCGGCGCATCGTGCTCGCGTTTCAGCCGCACCGCTATTCGCGCACGCGCGATCTGCTCGACGATTTCGCGCGCGTGCTCGGCGAGGCCGACGCGCTGCTCGTCACCGAAGTCTACGCCGCCGGCGAGGCCCCGATCGCGGGCGCCGACGGACGGGCGATCTGCCGCGCGGTGCGCAGCCGCGGCCGCGTCGAGCCGGTATTCGTCGAGCGGGTCGAAGAGCTCGCCGACAGCTTGCGCGGCGTGCTCAAGGACGGCGATCTCGTGCTCACGATGGGCGCGGGCAACATCGGCGCCGTCGCGCACGAGCTGAAGGCGCGCCTCGACGCCGGGGGCGCCGCATGAGCGACCGTACGCGCAACATGCAGCTCGCGCCCGAGTTCCGCACGCGCGCGCTGCATGGCGAATCGATGGCGAAGCATACGTCCTGGCACGCGGGCGGGGCCGCGGACATCTATTTCGTGCCGCAGGATCTGCGCGATTTGTCCGCCTTCCTGCGCCAGCTGCCGGAGGACGTGCCGCTGCTGTGGGTCGGTCTCGGCAGCAATCTCCTGGTCCGGGACGGCGGCTTTCGCGGTGCGGTCATCATGACCCATGGGGCGCTCGGCGGCCTCGCGCGCGTGAGCGCCGAGGTGATTCACGCCGAGGCCGGCGTTACGTGCGCGCGCATCGCGAAATCTTGCGCACAGTGGGGCATGGGGCCGGCGGAGTTCTTCGCCGGCATTCCGGGCACGCTCGGCGGCGCGCTCGCGATGAACGCCGGCGCCTGGGGCGAGGAGACGTGGAAGCATGTCGCCGAAGTCGACGTGATCGACCGCCGCGGCGCGACGCGCACGCGCGCTCCGGGCGACTATCGGATCGGCTACCGCAGCGTGGAGGGGCCCACCGCCGAGTGGTTCGTCGCCGCGCGCCTGAAATTCGAGGCCGCGTACGGCGTACGCCCGGACGCGATCCGGGATCTCCTCGAGCGGCGCAGGCAGACGCAGCCGATCGGCGAATGGAGTTGCGGCTCGGTGTTCACGAATCCGTCCGGCGATCACGCGGCGCGGCTCATCGAGACGGCCGGCTTGAAGGGATTTCGAATCGGCGACGCATCCGTGTCGGAGAAGCACGCGAACTTCATCATCAATCATGGTGCTGCGCGGGCAGCCGATATCGAGGCCGTGATCCGCCACGTCCAGAGCCGCGTAGCGCAGGTTCACAACGTCATGCTGCAGCCCGAAGTGCGCATCGTCGGAGAGGCCGCATGAGCCTCCTCGCGCTGCATTCCGGCATCCGCCGCGCGCGCGACGCGCGCGAATTCGGCAAGGTCGCCGTGCTGCTCGGCGGGGACTCCTCGGAGCGCGAAATATCGCTGCTCTCGGGCAACGCGGTGCTCGCCGCGCTCCGTCGCCGCGGCGTCGATGCCGAACCCTTCGATCCGCGCGAACGCCCCGTCCAGGATCTCGGCGCAGGACGCTACGACCGCGCCTGGATCGCACTGCACGGCCCCGGCGGCGAGGACGGATTGATTCAAGGCGCGCTCGAGTGGCTCGGGCTTCCGTACAGCGGCAGCGGCGTGCTCGCCGCGGCGCTGACGATGGACAAGCTCAAGACCAAGCTCGTCGCCGCCGCCGCTGGATGCCGGGTGCCGCGCTACACGACGCTCACCGGCGAATCCGATCTTCAGCGCGCGCTCGCCGAAGTCGGCCTGCCGATGATGGTCAAGCCCGCCTCACAAGGCTCGAGCGTCGGCATCAGCAAGGTCAAGAGCGCCGACGCGCTGCCCGCCGCCTACGCGGCGGCGCGGGCGGTCGAGCAGACGGTGTTCGCGGAGCAGTTCATCGGCGGCGGTGAATATACGGTCGGTGTGCTGCATGAGAGCGCTTTGCCGTCGATTCGCATCGAGCCCGCGACCGAATTCTACGACTACGAGGCCAAGTATTTCCGCGACGACACCGCCTATCGTTGCCCGAGCGGACTTACCGCCGCGGAGGAGGCGCTGCTGCAGGCGTCCGCGCTCGCCGCGTTCCGCGCAACCGGATGTTTCGGCTGGGGACGCGTCGACTTCATGCGCGATGGCGCCGGCGGCGAGTTCCATTTCATCGAGATCAACACGGTTCCCGGCATGACGGACCACAGCCTCGTGCCGATGGCGGCGCGCCGGGCGGGCATCGATTTCGAGGATCTGGTTTGGCGTGTCTTGGAAACGAGCTTTTCGAGGGAACGCAAATGATCGCGCACGCACTCGGCCGGCGTAATCGGTTCAAGAAGCGCGAGCGCGCGGCGCGCCCCCTGTGGCAGCGCATGGCGTCGCTGATCGACTGGCGCAGCGTCGCGCAAAAAGGCGCGCTCCTCGCGCTCGTGGCCGCCGGCCTCGCGGGGCTCGCCTGGGCGCTCAATCGGCCCATGCGCACGGTGTCGCTCGACGGCAGCTTTCAGCGCGTCTCGCCGGTCGAGATCGAGAAGGCGGTCGCGCCGTATCTGTCGGCCGGATTCATGTCGGCGAACCTCGGCGCGATTCAGCGCGCGGTCGAGGGCTTGCCGTGGGTCGACCAGGTCCGCGTGCAGCGCCGCTGGCCGACGGGCCTTTCCGTGACCGTCGTCGAGCAGACCGCGGCCGCGCGCTGGGACCAATCGGGTCTTCTGAACACGCGCGGGCAACTGTTCATCAGGGACGCCGATCACGTGCCGCCCGAACTGCCGCGCCTCTCGGGGCCTGCGGGGACGGAGACCGAGGTCGCGCGGCTCTACCTGTCGGCGGAGCCGCGCATGACCGAGGCCGGAATGCACATCGCGGCGCTGCGCCTCGACGCCCGAGGCGCGTGGGAGATGGACTTGTCGAACGGCATCACGGTGCGCCTCGGCCGCAATCAGGTCGACGCCCGGATCGACCGCTTCATCCGCGTATCGGCGCAGGTCGTCGCGCACCAGCTCAACGACATTTCCTACGTCGACATGCGCTATTCGAACGGCTTTGCGATCGGCTGGCGAACCACCGCGGCGCCCGCGCCGGCAGCTCCCAAACATCACGACGACACCGACGCCTAAGGAATCGATACATCAATGGCTAAGCGCTCCGACAGAAATCTACTGGTAGGCCTCGACATCGGCACGAGCAAAGTCGTCGCGATCGTCGGCGAAATCAAGTCCGACGGCTCGCTCGAAATCATCGGCATCGGCAGCCATCCGTCGCGCGGCCTGAAAAAGGGAGTCGTCGTCAACATCGAGTCGACCGTGCAGTCGATCCAGCGGGCCGTCGAGGAGGCCGAACTCATGGCCGGCTGCGAAATTCACTCGGTCTACGCAGGTATCGCCGGCAGCCACGTGCGCAGCCTCAACTCCCACGGCATCGTCGCGATCAAGGACAAGGAGGTCGTGCAAGGCGATGTGGAGCGCGTGATCGATGCGGCCAAGGCGGTCGCGATTCCCGCGGACCAGAAGATCCTGCACGTGCTCCCGCAGGAATACATCATCGATTCGCAGGAGGGAATACGCGACCCGATCGGCATGTCCGGAGTCCGCCTGGAGGCGAAGGTTCACATCGTCACGGGCGCCGACAGCGCCGCGCAGAACATCGTCAAGTGCGTGCAGCGCTGCGGTCTCGCGGTCGACGACATCGTCTTGGAGCAGCTCGCCTCGAGCTTCGCGGTGCTGACCGAGGACGAGAAGGATCTCGGCGTTTGCATCGTCGACATCGGCGGCGGGACGACCGACATCGCGGTATTCAGCGGCGGCGCGATTCGGCACACGGCGGTCATCCCGATCGCCGGCGATCAGGTGACGAACGACATCGCGGTGTCGATGCGCACGCCGACGCAATACGCCGAGGACATCAAGATCAAGTACGCCTGCGCGCTGTCGCAGCTCGCGAATCCCGACGAGACGATCGAGGTGCCGAGCGTCGGCGACAGGCCGCCGCGGCGGCTCGCGCGCCAGACGCTCGCGGAGATCGTCGAGCCCCGCTACGAGGAGCTGTTCGCGCTGATCCGCGACGAGCTGCGCCGCAGCGGCCTGGAGGAGTCGGTCGCCACCGGCATCGTGCTCACCGGCGGCACGGCGAAAATGGAAGGCGCGATCGAATTGGCCGAAGAGGTGTTTCACATGCCGGTGCGGCTCGGCGTGCCGCAGTACGTCACCGGACTCGGCGAGGTCGTCAGCAATCCGATACACGCGACCGGCGTCGGACTCCTGCTCTACGCGAAAAGCACGATGGATCTGCGCCGCTCGGAAGGACCGATGCTCGCGGGCGGCTTGAAGAATATTTTCGAGCGCATGAAGAACTGGTTTCAGGGGAATTTTTAATAACAAGCTGCAAGGAGAATTGGAATGTTCGAACTCATGGATTCATTCAGCCAAAGCGCCGTCATCAAGGTGCTCGGCGTCGGCGGCGGCGGCGGCAACGCGGTCTCGCACATGGTTCAAGCCGGCCTCGAAGGCGTGGACTTCATCTGCATCAACACCGATGCGCAGGCGCTGAAGCACTCGAAGGTGCGCACCGCGCTGCAGATCGGCTGCAACATCACGAAAGGGCTCGGGGCGGGTGCGGATCCGGAGGTCGGCCGCCAGGCCGCGATGGAGGATCGCGACCGCATCATCGAATTGATCGAAGGCTGCGACATGCTCTTCATCACCGCGGGCATGGGCGGCGGCACCGGCACGGGCGCCGCGCCGGTCGTCGCGCAGGTCGCCAAGGAACTCGGCATATTGACGGTCGCCGTGGTCACGAAGCCGTTCGAGATGGAGGGCAACAAGCGTTCCCGCATAGCCGAGAACGGCATGCTGGAACTGTCCAAGTACGTCGATTCCTTGATCACGATTCCGAATCAGAAGCTGTTGTCCGTGCTCGGCAGCGAAACGACGCTGCTGGACGCATTCAAGTCGGCCAACGCCGTGCTGCAGGGCGCCGTCCAAGGCATCGCCGAGCTGATCACGCGGCCGGGGTTGATCAATGTCGACTTCGCGGACGTGCGTACGGTCATGTCGGAGACCGGCATGGCGATGATGGGTTCGGGCAGCGCGTCGGGCGATGATCGTGCGCGCGAGGCGGCCGAGGCGGCGATCTCCAGCCCCTTGCTCGAAGACATCAATTTGTCGGGCGCGCAGGGCATTCTCGTCAACGTCACCGCCGGCATGGACTTGTCGATCGGCGAGTTCCAAGAGGTCGGCAACGTCATCAAGCAATTCGCCTCGGACGACGCGACCGTCGTTGTCGGCACGGTCATCGATCCGGATATGACCAATCAGATTCGGGTCACGGTCGTCGCAACGGGTCTCGGCCGCCCAGCGGCCAAGCCGACGCGTGAGGCCGCGCCGGTCGTGGCTCCGCCCGCGCCGACGGTGCGGGTGGTGCGCCGCGCCACGCCGCAAGCCTTGACCGACTACGCAGCCCTGGACAAGCCGACCGTGGTGCGCAAGCGCGCGGTCGGCGACGGCTTCGGCAACGACGTGCCAGCCGACGAATTGCTGGATATTCCGGCATTCCTGCGCAGACAGGCGGATTGAACGGGTTTGGCGGGGACATTCCAAGCTTCAGGCCCCGACGCATGCTGTGATACCTTTGCCGGAACGATGGCGCTTCAGGCCCCATGGGCTCGTATAGGCATGCTCAATCAACGAACACTCAAGAATTCCATCAGGGCCTCGGGGATCGGGCTGCACACGGGGAAGAAAGTCCTCATGACGCTGCGGCCGGCTTTGCCGGACACGGGTATCGTGTTCCGGCGCGTCGACCTGCCGCGGCCGGTCGACATCAAGGCGCGCGCCGAATTCGTCGGCGACACGATGCTTGGGACGACGCTGCACTTGGGCGATGCGAAGATCTCGACCGTCGAGCATCTGCTGTCGGCGCTTGCGGGACTGGGAATCGACAATGCCTTGGTGGAGGTCAGCGCAGCCGAAGTGCCGATCATGGACGGCAGCGCCGGCCCGTTCGTATTTCTACTGCAATCGGCGGGCATCGAGGAGCAAAAGGCACCCAAGCGGTTCATTCGCATATTGGAGAGCGTGCGTGTCGAGGACGGCGATAAATGGGCGCAATTCGATCCGTACGACGGCTTCAAGGTGAATTTCGAGATCGAGTTCAATCACCCGACGTTCAAAAAGCATTCCCAGGTCGCCTCGATGGATTTCTCGACGACCTCGTTTCTGCGCGAGATCAGCCGTGCGCGCACGTTCGGCTTCATGCGCGATTTGGAGAGTCTGCGCGCGCGCAACCTCGCGCTCGGCGGCAACATGGACAATGCGATCGTCCTCGATGATTACCGCGTATTGAACGAAGACGGGCTGCGCTACGAGGACGAATTCGTCAAACACAAGATTCTCGACGCGATCGGCGATTTGTACCTCCTGGGGCACAGCTTGATCGGCGAGTTCAGCGGGTACAAATCCGGCCATGCGCTCAACAATAAGCTGCTGCGCAAGCTCATTGCCACCCGGACCGCCTGGCAGGAAGTCACGTTCGAAAGCATGGCGGACGCGCCGATCTCCTACGTCCCGGCGGCGGCGCAGGCTTAAGCGGGAGGCTTAGGGCCGCACCACGCGGATCCGGACGCTGTCGATTCCGATCCCCAGCGCATCTGCCAAATCGCGGCGCAATTGCGGCGCCATGTAGCGCAGCCGCGACGCCCAGGCCGCACTCGTGACGCCGATCGACAGGCGCCCGCGATCGAGACCGGCGGTCGCGATTCTCGCGGCCAGATCCGGCGGCAATAAGGTCTTCAGCTGATCCAGGATCGCACGGCGCTCGCGCACGCGCTCCGCAAGGTCCGCAAGCCCCTTGTTACGTAAGCCCAATAACTCACTGATAGACTTCGGATATTGCATTGCGATAGCGGGCGCTGCCGAAAACCCGGCCGGTGAATTCTGCGGAAATCCTTGTTTTAAGTCACCTTTTTCTGCATAGTCCGTCCCGACTGCTCAAGGGCATACTCGCCGAAAGGTGAGGACGCAAAGCTACCGGTCTACGGCTCTGCCGCATTCAACGGGCTATGACAGCGGGGTTGCCAGTGAAAAGCGCGATGCTAGCGTTCGGATTCATTTCCTCATGAATGTCATTTTTGTCGGCCGCCAGTCCGGCCGCATGAAACAATTCGACTTGCGACATCCGCTCGTCATCGCAGCGGCCGTGCTCGTCGTCATCGGCGTCGTCGGTACGGCGTTTTCGATCGGCATGAGCTTGGGTTCGCGCGAGGGTTCAATCAATCCGATCGCGCAATTCGGCAATTGGTCCGCGGCGATCCTGCAGCAACAGGCAGAGGTCGAGCAAGTGCGCCGCACGGTGCAGGAAAAGGTCAATGCGATCGCACTGCGCGTAGGCGAAATGGATGCCAGCGTGATCCGCCTCGACGCGCTCGGCAAGCGCTTGACGCACATGGCGAATATCGACGACGGCGAGTTCGATTTCGGCAAGCCGCCGCCGCAGGGTGGCGAAGGCGGATCCGATGGCATGCCGGCGGAGATCCCGAGCCTGACCTCGATGGTCGATCGTCTGCAGACCGAGCTTTCGAGCCGGGAACAGCAATTGGGCGTGCTCGAGAACCTGATCCTCACGCGCAATCTCAACAAAGAAGTCTACCCGGCGGGCAGCCCGGTCAAGACCGGCTGGATTTCGTCCTACTTCGGCGATCGCTCGGATCCATTCACCGGGTTCACCGAGTTTCACAAGGGCGTCGATATCGCCGGACCCGCGGGTACGCATGTCGATGCGGTCGCCGCCGGGCTCGTGACCTGGGCCGGCCCGCGTTCCGGCTACGGCAATATGGTGCAAATCAATCACGGCAATGGGCTGTCGACGCGCTATTGCCACAATGAGAAGCTGTTGGTGAAGGTGGGCGATATGGTCCACAAGGGCGAGGAGATCGCCCTGATGGGCTCGACGGGGCGATCCACCGGCCCGCATCTGCATTTCGAAGTACTGAAGAACGGCGCGGCCGTCAATCCGCTGCGCTACATCGGCGAGGTTCGCTGATCCCAAGCGGGCCTGAAACCCTCGGCGCCGAAACGATTTCCCGCCTCCCCGGTCTACCCGTACAATATTGGCCTTTTTAAGGATTCCCTCGCGTGTGGAAGCTATTGACGCAGGTATTCGGCAGCCGTAATCAACGCCTGATCAAGGAGTTGGGCCGCACCGTCGCGGCCGTCAACGCCCATGAGGCCGCAATCCGGGAGTTGCAGGACGAGCAGTTCCCGGAGAGGACGCGCGAATTGAAGGCCCGCTTTGCCGCCGGCGCCGCACTCGATGAATTGACGAACGAAGCCTTCGCGCTGGTGCGCGAAGCTTCGCGCCGCAAGTTGGGGATGCGCCACTTCGACGTCCAGTTGATCGGCGGTTTGGTGCTGCACGCGGGCAAAATCGCCGAAATGCGCACCGGTGAAGGCAAGACGCTGATGGCTACGCTGCCGGCCTACTTGAACGCGCTCAGCAACGAGGGCGTGCACGTCGTCACCGTCAACGAATATCTCGCGCAGCGCGACTCCGATTGGATGGCTCCGGTATTCCGCTTCCTCGGGCTCGAGGTCGGCGTCATCAAGAACGCGCAGACGCCGGAGGAAAAGCGCGCCGCTTACGCCTGCGACATCACCTACGGCACCAACAACGAATTCGGCTTCGACTATTTGCGCGACAATCTCGCGTTCCGGCTCGAGGACCGCGTGCAGCGCAAGTTGTCGTTCGCGATCGTCGATGAAGTCGACTCGATTTTGATCGATGAGGCGCGCACGCCGCTGATCATTTCCGGCCCCGCGGAAGAGAGCACGGAACTCTACATCAAGGTCAATGCGCTGATTCCGCGGCTGACGCGGCAAAAAGAGGAAGAGGGGCCTGGCGATTACGCGGTCGACGAGAAGACCAAACAGGCGACGCTGACCGAGGACGGACACGCCAAGGTCGAGGAGATGATGGCCGAGATCGGCCTGCTGCGCGACGGCGAGAGCCTGTACGACGCGGCCAATATCCGTCTGATGCATCACCTGAACGCGGCGCTGCGCGCGCACTCGCTGTACAAGCGCGACGTCGAATACATCGTGCGCGGCGGCGAGGTCGTCATCGTCGATGAATTCACCGGGCGAACGATGCCGGGCCGCCGCTGGTCCGACGGCCTGCACCAGGCCGTCGAGGCCAAAGAGGGCGTCACGGTCCGTGAAGAGAACCAGACCGTTGCATCGATCACGTTCCAGAATTACTTCAGGCTGTACCAGAAGCTCTCCGGCATGACCGGCACCGCGGACACGGAAGCATTCGAGTTCCAGCAGATCTACGGGCTCGAGGTCGCCGTCGTTCCGACGCACAAGCCGATGATCCGCAAGGACCGCTCGGACCTCGTATTCCTGACGGAGCACGACAAGTTCCAGGCGATACTCGAAGACATCCAGGATTGCGTGAAGCGCGGCCAGCCGGCTCTCGTCGGCACTACCTCGATCGAGACGTCGGAGCGCCTCGCGAAGCTCCTCAACGCTTCGACGATCCCGCATCAAGTCCTGAACGCGAAACAGCACGAGCGCGAGGCGCACATCGTCGCGGAAGCGGGCCGTCCGGGCGCGGTGACGATCGCGACCAACATGGCGGGCCGCGGCACGGACATCGTGCTCGGCGGCAGCACGCAGATCGAGATCGACACGCTCAAGAATCCGACGCAAGCCCAGCTGACGCAGATCAAGGACGACTGGCAGGCGCGCCACGAGCAGGTCCTCGCGGCCGGCGGATTGCACATCATCGGCACCGAACGGCACGAATCACGGCGCATCGATAACCAGCTGCGCGGCCGCTCCGGGCGTCAGGGCGACCCGGGCTCCAGCCGGTTCTATCTCTCGCTCGAAGACAATTTGATGCGCATTTTCGGCGACCCGACGCGCATGAAGGCGCTGATGACGCGCGTCGGCATGAAGCCGGGAGAAGCGATCGAGAGCGGCATGCTCACGCGCCAGATCGAACGCGCGCAGCGGCGCGTCGAGCAGCATAATTTCGACGCGCGCAAACAGCTGTTGGAGTACGACGACGTCGCCAACGATCAGCGCCGCGTGATTTATCAGCAGCGCACGGATTTGATGAGCGCCGAGGACGTCGGCGAGGCGATCGGCGGCATCCGCGAGGAAGTCGTGGACAAATTGGTCGATCAGTTCGTGCCCGGCGGCACGGCCGAGGAACACTGGGATGCGCACGGCCTCACCGAGGCGATCGAGCGCGACTTCGGACCTAAATTGCCGATCGAGGAGTGGCTGCAGGCCGAAGAGGCCGGCGACGGGTCCGGCCTCAAGAAGAAGATACGTGAAGCGCTGGAGAAGGCGTACCGCGAAAAGGCGGACAGTGTCGGCGCCGAAGTCATGCGCTACATCGAAAAAGAGGTGATGCTGCGCACGCTCGATCAACATTGGCGCGAGCACTTGGCGGCGATGGACTACATGCGCCAGGGCATCTATCTGCGCGGCTACGCGCAGAAGGATCCGAAGCAGGAATACAAGCGCGAGGCGTTCGCGCTGTTCTCGGCGATGCTCGACCACATCAAGCTCGATACGGTGACCCAGGTATCGAAGATTCAGGTGCGCAGCCAGGAGGAGATCGAACGCGAGGAGTTGGAACGCCAGCGCCGGCTCGCGCGCGCCTTGCAGCTGCAGCACGCCGAGGCGGTCTCGCCGATACAGACGGCAGGTTCGGAGCGGCCGTTCGACGGCGGCGAGGATACAGCGGGCGGGGCGGCGCGGGCCCCCCGGCCGGGGGCGGGGGCCCGGTGGGGGCCCCGGGGGGGGCGAGGGGGCCCCCC
>VFSW01003609.1_pt1 | contig 23177 bp, 30 predicted proteins | sample 5358111 | NCBI WGS metagenome assembly VFSW01 (sample SAMN11554181, study PRJNA540505) | mine drainage metagenome | isolation source: sediment from site ElyBrook_90M | place: USA: Ely Copper Mine, Vershire, VT | collected 2017
CATGTGGTTCTTGTCTTTTTCATCGCTTTCATGGTTGTTGCTTCCTCATACATCGTTCTTGAAATTTACGCGGAGACTTCCCCCCATCAATCGAATAACCATCATCTGGCGGGCACATCCAGCAGATATGTATTTGACCCTGGTCCAAACTCCAGCGAATGGGTTATCCTTGAGGCTCAGTCAATTCCCTTGGAGGTCATCGCAAACGACACAGGGACGATTCCACAATATTCCACACTGTCAGCCCTCAACTACACGAAAATAGGAATCTACTGCATCGCGATAAATTCCACCTATCCAAGCACGGGAGCTTGTACGCAATTCCAGCAATACACTCAAACAGGATGGTACTGGGACTCCGTCAACTCCCTCCTATACATCCATTATGAAGGCCAGGCCTCGAACACACAGCTCACTGTGGACTGGTCAAGCACCAGCACCAGCAGTGGAAGTGGGGGCGCCCAGGTCGGACCGCCGTTCCTTGTGGCGACCCTCATTCAGGTTTCCGGTTCAACAATTGCTTATGTTTCGAAATTGCAAATCATCAACAACCAATCCGACCTGGAGGCCAGTCTTTCCTCATTGAATTTCTCAGCGCCAAGCGGCTTTTCAGTTTCCTTCAACAACAACGCATCGCTTCCCATCGGGGTTTTGCCGTTTCAAACTGTGAACCTCAACCTGAACGTGACTGTTCCTCCAAGCCTTTCGGCGGGAAAATACTTCATCAATGGCACCGCAGTAGTCGTAGAGACAGGAAGCAATGGCGTCGCCTCAAATTTCAACATTGATTTCTCAATCCCCGTAATTTCAGGGCAGGAAGGAGGTTGCTCCTACCTCTGCTTCATATCCTCATACGAGAATTGGATAATTACCGCTGCTGTAGTCGTGGTTCTTCTAGCAGCTGTCATCATTCACAAGCGGCGCGAAGATTAGGCTCGCCAAATAGCAACTCCCAGTCCGACGAAGAAAAGTATCGAGGAAGCAACTCCCGACGCCGTACTAACAAGCGAATCTTGCCAGATTGAGGCGACCTCTGGAGAAATCAGGTTCAGGACAAGCTTGAATGATTCTGGCTGGATGTAACCAAGGCTCAACAGTACGACGACCACCACAACTAGAATGACCCCAAATTTCAGAAAGTGTTTGATCAGCATTCCAATGACTGCGCCTATCACGAACGAGATGAGGATCGAACCCATCCAGGGAGGAATTACGATCATGTTTCAAAGCCATCCAACGAGGCCGAAGTTGTTCGATAGGACAAAAAACCCGATAACATTCAGGACAAGCAATCCTATCAGCATCAAGTCATCGTCGAGAAAAGAGCGCGGAGTCTTCACCGCGACTGCCCAAGTGGTGAAGGCAATCAGACCCACCATCAAGACTTTGACGAGGACGAGCGCGGGGCTGAAGCCTATAATAGTTGAAAGCTCATTCACAAACCAGTTCGTTTCAACGAGGTGCATCCAGAAGACGCCGTAGACCGTGGAGGCAAAGTCTAGGACATTTACCACGAAGAAGATGAAGAAAAGACCCAGTAGCGTGGCACGGTGCCATTCCATAGAGGAAAAACTTTGTTTTCCCTTTTTCTTGTATGAAGAAGCTAGGGGCAATCCTGATAGCTGCAGCATTGATTCTTGCAGCCTCTGCGGCGTTTATTGCGCTTGGGTTTGGAACCACCACGCCGACGACTGGAGTCATCGTCCCTCTTTACAGTTACCCAGGGTCAGTGTGGACCAGCTTGATTTCCGACCACAATTCATATTCTTCAGTGCCCATCACCGCAGTAATCAATCCTGGTTCCTCCGCCTGCGGCGCTCCTAATCCATGCCCAGACCCGAATTATGAATCTGGAATCTCAAGTTTGACATCAGCAGGAATAACGGTCATCGGATACGTCTACACCGCATACGGTCACATGAGCCTTTCAAATGTTGAGGGAAACATAACTGAATACGCCAACTGGTACAAACCTGATGGTCTCAGTGGGATACTCTTCGATAGTCTCGGCGTCGGCGGCACTGGTGGCAATGAGACTTACTATACCACCCTGAAGAACTTTGCCGCATCTGATGGGTTGACACTCACGGTCGGAGGAGCTGGGAATGCCGTTCCCTCGGGTTTCATCGGAATATTGAATTTCTATGTGATTTACGAAAGCAGCACACTGCCAAGCACCTCAACCCTGGCCGCAAACACAGGAGGATACGCCAGCTCGAACTTTGCAATGATAGCGTATGGCATCTCGTCTTCGTCCGTCACGCAGTCCTACGTTACAAGCGCGTCGAGTTACGTCGCGTGGATGTATATCACTGACGCAACACTTCCAAATCCATATACTGTCCTGCCTACATATTTCTCGACTCTTCTCTCGTACCTCGGGCCAGCTAGCGGTGGCGGAGGAGGAACTACCAGCTCAACAACGAGTATAAGCACTTCTAGCGCTGGCACCGCAACTGGCGGGACATCCACTAGCAACACGATTTCAACCACTAGCAGTGGCACGGCATTAGGCGGCGGAGGATTGGGCGGTCAGATTTTTACCGCCTTGAGTCAGAATCTTGAATCCATTCTAGTGGTGGCCACACTCGTAGTCATGGTAGCAGCAGTTATAATCGCGAGAAGAAAGTAACATTGAGAGCAATCTCGCGCTCCATAGCTCTAATCGTCGTCGTCGGCGCGATTGTCGGAGTACTGGCTGTTGGTTATTTCGCAGTAGTTCCCCCACCGGGAGGAAGCGGAAGCTGCTACCTGGTGATTTCTGATAATCCTTCTAGTGGCGGCAATGTGAACGGCTTCCAGAATGGACAAGACATCGGCGTGACTTGCGGAGGCACCTTTACCTTCAACGCAAGTGCATACAGCGGATATTCCTTTTCATATTGGTCGAGCTCAAGTGTCACCTTTTCTTGCACCACCTGCCTCTCCACAGATGTGACGATTCCCACAACAACGACGACAGGAATAACATATTCAATGACCGCTAATTTCCAGTCAACAACAAACACTCTTTCATCATCCATTCAAGCATCTCCAAACTCGGGACTTTCTCCCCTTGCGGTTTCGTTCAGCTCTGCTGTAACAGGCGGCTCGGCGCCTTACACTTACTCATGGACATTTGGAGACGGAGGGACTTCGACAAGTTCTACCACGTCCCATACATATCAAAATGCTGGGGTCTATCTTGCCCAGCTCGCAGTGCAGGATTCCTCGGGAGCTTCGTCTTCTACTTCAGTAAGTGTTAGAGTCTCCCAGCAGGTGACAAATTACACAACAACCACTATGGCGATGGCTACGACTGCGACAACTTCGACAACTGCGAGCGCGAGTCCAACGGGTTCAGGGGGCACGCAGCCGCCAGGACTTCCAATCGCGTGGACCACGTCAAATATGAGCGTCCAGGCGAAGACGATTACTTCTCAGATATTAATTCCTAATGGTCCGACCATCTCGAATGTCCAGTCAACGTCCCAGATATCTTACATGGCTTACGGACAGTCCAATGGCGCGGTTGTGCAGCTGGGTTTTTCCACTTCTGGACCAGTGAACCTGAGCATCCAGACGAGTGAGGCCCCCTCTTCAGTGTGGGCTAACTCCACTCAAATCACTTCCTGGACCTACGCAAACGGCGTGCTTTCGATAAGCGCCGACCCATACACCCTCACAATGTTCTTCCCAACACCCTCTTCGAACATTCCTGAGAGCGAAATCATCCTCATCTTGATAGTGATAGTGGCATTCGGAGCGGCTCTGGGCGCGTCACTGCGACGCCGGTAAATCTCCTTTTTACTATTGACCCTAATGGTCAACGAAACAAACACACGCCCTTTTCAAAGCAAAATCAGAAGCAAACTACTCTGTGACAGGAGAGCTGTGAGCGCAGCAGCCGCTGCCGGGATTACTATCGTCCTAATCCTGGTAGTCATGCTCGGACTCTTCGCAACGGGAGTCTTCCAGCTCAATACTGTCCCTCACACAACAAGCACAGGCACATCACCACCTCCAAGCGGAGCATACTCGCTTAACGCCGCAACAACAGGATACGACCACTTCAACCCCGGAACAACCTACGCATCATCGACTAACTTCAATGTCTTGTGGGATGCTCTAGTCGCTGGCTCATACCAGCAGCTGGGAAGCAACACACAGACAATCGCAATCCAGCCCTCATACGGTGGAACGCTCTACGCAGTGGTGACTATCCCATCGGGACAGAGCCTCTACGTGGATCCGGCACACACCCAGACGAGCAACGCGCCTCTGGTCACAAGCTGGTCATACAGCAGCGTAGCAAACAACGGAGTAAACAACTTCATCTTCAAACTCTCAGGAATACCTCCTTCGACCAACCCAATCTCTCCACTCGATTTCTACCCATATTTCATCTCAAGTGCAACTCTATCTCTCAGCACGCCTTCTGCGATAACTTCAGTCGGAACGACTACGACGACCCAGTTCCTCCAATGGCAAGGAAGCTTCCCATCAGGAACCCCGAACGTCGGGACCATGATTACGGAAGTCCAAGTCACAGTGAACTCGACTAACGCAGCCGTGTTCCAGCTGAACTCCGTGAACGACCCAGCAACATGGGGTCCAAACGGTGCAGTATCATCAGGCCTGATACAGGGATCTAGCTTCACACCACAGCAAGGCTCGACGACCTACGTCTACACGAACAACATCGCAAAGACTCCGACAGACTTTAGCACAGGACAGTTTCTCCTCTACGGCACGAACTCCTTGGACACGTTCCCATTCACCGTGAGCGGAACGTATGACTTTGGAGCAGCGACCGTGACAACGAACTGCCTCAACGTGCAGATACAGGTCTATGTCCTCCTGCCTTCGGGTGCAATCTCGACTCTGTCAAACGCGGTCAATGTAGCCTCTGGTGCAACTTGCTAAACACGAAAGTGAGTGAATGAAACGAAAGCGAGAATACAAACACTCACAATAAGGGCGCAATGAATAAGAAATCTCGCTCATGTAATTGCCAGCGCTCTTTGAAAAGAGAGTCTGGCTATCCTCCTTTTTTCTTTCATGATGAGCTTCAGTGGAGTTTCTTACCTGAAGCTCTGGGCGTTGCGCATCCTCGTCCTTCCAGTTTCGCTTCTCTTCGGCTTGATTGACTATCCTTCATGGATACTCGTTTCAGGTTTTGATACAGAAAGCCCCGTCCCCCTGGTTGCATTTCTCCTGATCTCCGTCCCAATCGACACGTTCTTCATACTCATCGGCTTCAACACTTCAAATGAAGCGACGACTGCGGCCTACCTATTCATGATCTATGGGAGTTTCATCGCTCTCATCGCCTTCCGATTCTACGGCGGAGCAGATGAGGAACCGCTCCCATTCGACCACAATCCAGGAATAAAGGGATTGGGACTAGGCCTTGTCTTGGGTTTGGTCGTTCTCCTGATGAATATCGTGGCAGTCGCCGCAATCAGCGGCCTCTCACTCCTGCCTTCGGGGTTTGGAGGTCTGAGAGGAATCAATTACAATTCGCTCCTGTTTGTCCCGCAGTTTTTCTCCACATCACAGGTAGGACATTCGAGTGTTTTTGACAACTCCGTATTCGAAGTAATTCTGACTGCGCCCGGCGAAGAAGGACTCAAAGCTGCAATGATTTATGGAATGTACATGCTCTCTGGGAGCGAACTTCTCTCTGTTGGTTTCTCCGTAGGTATCTGGGCCTCGTTTCACCTCATCTTGGTTCAATTCTCCTATCCAGAGGTAGGCCTCGCGGTGGTGAGCGGTCTGATATGGTATGCGGGATGGAAAAAAACTGGGAGCTTGTTGACCAGTGTAGCTAGTCATGGTTTGTATGATGGCTTGATCGTCATCCTCGCTGGAATAGGTTCAATCGGAGTCATCTCTGTTGCTAGCATGGTTAGTCTGTTCATAGTAGTCGCAGTGGTAGTCGCTCTCGCGGTTACAATGATTGTAATCATGCGTCGAAGATCCTAGTCTGACTCTTTTTCTCTCATGGCAAGTAAGAAGGATTTCGTAGCAGTTGCTGTGATTGTCACACTCTTTGTAGTTCTAGTTGTTGCTTCTGGAGTAGGTGCTTTCATCGTCACGACCCCCCTCACCTCAGTCTTGTACATGGGAACAGGAAGTATCCAGATCAGCGGCGTTGTAATCCTATTGCTTGGAATAGTGGTCGTTGCGGCTGCTGGGTTCTATTATTTCAAACGCCGTCGTTGAAACCTCTTTTTCTCTTGTAATGCCCAGCGGGAGAGTCATCATCGCAGCTCTAACCATCGCTATCCTCATAGGAGTCAGCGCAGGAATCGCAACCGGAGTGATCCCCTTCGCCCTTCCAAGGCAGGCCTCACTTATCTCGCTCTCGCAAGTGAATATCGCTCCCGGTGGCTCAATCCAGAATGGATATCTTGTCAACACATATTGGGACATTGCCTTCACTGCGAACAGCTATCAAAGTTTCGTTCTAGAGCTTGGACCGTCGAATCAATCAACTTACACAGGACAGACTGTAACGCCCACAGATCAGATGTTCATCAGTTTCACACCACAACAACCCTATCTTTCTGTACAATTAAACTCACAAAATCTCCAATGGGTCGCCAGCGCGAGTGGCTATGGCGGCGCATCTTCGAGTAGCGTTTCGGCGCAATGCACCGCAACAAGCAGAGGAGGATGCACCCAGATAACGGCTTCTGGGACTTCTGCAAGCTCGCTAGCCCAGGTTATGACAGCTTTTACTCCTGCGAGTAGCTCTTGGCAAATTCACTATCCAATGGAGGTCAAGGTTCAGGAATCGAGTGGAGGCAGCATATCGACGGTCTATGACCAGGTCACTGACCTCTATTCCCTGGGTAGCAATGGCATGATAACAATAAACGGAGGAGCTAGCAGTGGCGGGATCACAATTGCAAATGTTGGGGCCTTTTCTGGACAATACACGACTCCATCCCTGAACGATCCTGCCTTCTTTCAATCGTCTTACACTTGCGCCAACTTCCCTACTGGATGGTGTGGATATGATAATGGGCAAAGCGCAATATCTGGATTCCAAAACTATTGGTTTGGTGGCTCGACTTCATTCTCCGGGCCTTCTTCCTTCATACCAAGCGCTGGGGCGCAGGAGAATCCGACGTATGATTGTAACACTAACAGTCATCCAGGATGGGGTCAGGACATGATCTACCAACAATTCCCTGGAAGCCAAGCCACGGGAAGCCTTGGATATTTCTACTACCCTAACACGCCAGAGCTCGTAAACAACCAGCCCGCTTCTTCTCAGACCTTCGGATCCCTTGATGGAATCTATTATGACTACTCGCAGGCAAGCTCATGTCAGGGAAATAGCCTTGTCAATTACCTGAGCTCTCAAGCAGCAACTTACAATGGGAATGATTACGGGATCAAGAGCTGGAATATCCAATGCGCTTCATCCACTCAATGCAGTTTGAATGAGTATATCGATCCTGCGACCATGGTAATCCCAGCCTTAACAGCCCAGGTAAGCACAGGCCTCGTTGGAACGGTCATTGCGCAGCAGAACAACGCCCAGTTCACCTTGGGGACTATAACATCCAAGGCGAATACGAATGGGCAAGCTAACACTCTCTACGCTGAGACATCTACAGTTGTGACAGTGCCAACGACCGACACTTCGAGCTTCCCCGGGACCGCCCAAGTCTGTTATTCACAGAGCAACCAAGGGGCAGTCACTGGAACTGACTGTGAGACCCAGACGATACAACCATCTCAAACCTTCGACTTTACATTCAGCGTGACTGCAGCATTGCAAACCCAAAAGTCGACGGATACATTGACTTTCACGGTTGTGAACCAGGCAGGTCAGACAACGGCCACGTCCTCGATTACACTTGTGATTCTGCCAGTCCCACAGGGATCCGCCTTCTACGCAATCACCAGTCTCAACGCGCCATCTTCAATGACAGTAGGCAGTCAAGCCATGGTCAGCGCATCCATAAAGGACATTGGAGGAGCACAAGGGACTGCCTCAATTCTAGCTACCTCGAGTGATACAACTGTCGCAACCATAGTTCCCTCGAGTCTGAATCAAACAATCAGCGCGGGAGGAACCATCTCAATCCAGTTCACGCTTTCTGCCTTCACGGCATCCTCACAACCAGTAACTTTCACGATCTCAGTGGCAAATTCAACTGGCATCACGGACTCTAGGACATTCTCGGTGTCGATAAGCTCGGGACCATGCACGACGAATTGCCCACCTCCGCCACCTCCACCTGGTGGATTACTTCTATGGGTTGGAATAGGAATTGTTGTCGTCGCCGTCGCGGGTTTTGGCGCGTACTACTACAAGACGCGTCATTAGCCTCTTTTTTATCTCATGTCTGCAACAATCTTAGAACAGCAACGCAAAATCTTCATCGGCAAAAAGTCCATAATGAGCTACGTCCTCCCGGTCATGGACGAGCTAGCGCATAACGGCCAAGTCGCTCTCATGGCAAGGGGCGCAACAATCTCCAGGGCGGTGGACGCTGCGGAGGTGGTCAAGAGACTTGGCGCGAATTTCGAAGTCAAGAGCATCAGTATAGACACTGAGAAGTTGGGCGAAGGAAACGAGATTCGCAATGTCTCGACAATCTCGATAGTTATGGGGCTCGCGAGCCACTGAACACTATGCCCTCAAAGATTCAGGCCTTGACGACATTTGGGTTCGTCGCATTAATTCTAGCTCTTCTTGTTACTAACATTCCCGCACAAGGGAAAGCTCCAGGGCTATCACTGTTGACGGTCTCCGTCCCGACAGGCACTCCAATGTGGCAGCTCAGCATCAGCGATGGGATTCTATTCATGGCAATGGCGAGTTTCTTTTTTGACTTGCTGATTTATTTCAAAGAGAAGAAATGAAATGTCAAGGCATGTCAGAAGACACATTCGCGTTGCAGTCAAAGACGTGGTGATTCTCAAGGAGCCTGTGGGAGCGACCATAGAGGGCAGGAGAGCCATAGTCGTAGAAGCCCCTGGTAGTCCTGAGCCCAGAACCACCAAGGGCAGATACTATCTTCTCTACTGGATTGCGAGAGGAATCAAAATAATGGTTGACCGAGGGGACTTTTTGGCGAGGCCTAGCCATTCAAAGAAGAATCCATCTCTTGGTGAGAATGTATATTGAAATTGTCAGACGCAATAAAGGAGTACCATTGCGTCGAGGAGCAATGTCCTTTCGAGACGGATGATATTCGTGAAGCATTGCGGCATCCCCACAGTATGAGATCAACAATATGTTTGAGGTTAGGTTAGAGACGCTGTGAATATCGAAGTCGAACGCTCGACCCTCGCAGGGCTCATCACTCTGACTCTCGGCGGAATCGGTCTCGGGGTCAGCCTGATGATTGAAGACGAGATCTTCGCGGAATGGAATACCCAGGGAGGAATCTACTACTGGCCGTGGAGCTGGTGGTTTGCGGGAACCAACGCGCTCCCCGATTGGACAAGCTGGGAGATCGCCTTTTCGATGATCATCTTATCCGTTATTCTTCTCCTGATTGGTGGTGTGGTGATCGCTATCAATCGATGAAGACAAAAACCTTGTTTACCCTGACGGCTATCCCGAAGTGTGGATAATTGCGGGAAGACGCGCTACTACCTGAAAGCTAGATAGGCGTCGAAAATAACCCTAGTCCGTGAAGATGAAGGCCACAGCGTAGAGAATGATAACCGAGACTATCGCACCGATGTACCACGATGGAATCCAAAGCCCGAGAAGGTAGAACCCGCTAAATATCCATGTAGTCCAGCTTTGTGGGTTCGACCACGATCCAGCCTGGATGAAGAAGAAGATGTCTTCAAGCATCGCATAAAGAACCGTGTCCCCGGTGACGATTGCTGCTACTTTGACATATTCACCCTGGACCCAAGAACCGATAAGAGGCGTTGAGAAGACGGTGACTGCCATCGCCACCATTAGAATGTTGAAATAGGAAAAATGCCCGAAGCAAAGATAACTGGTGTAACTACCACAAGTGCCGTGAATTGAAGCATTTAGGTCAAGCCATGCAAAGAGCCAGGAGACAATGACTACCTCAACGATGCTCGCGACCATTTCAATCCTAACAAATTCGTTTATTCTCACGAAGCCTCTAGGAGAAAAAATGGAACAATGTTAGTCAAGGTAGTTAAAGCAATGAGAGCATTGTCATTTCGCATATGCTCTTTAGTCGTTTCGTTGTGATAGGCATAGTCCTGGCACTGACGACGCTCCTTGGAGCTGGGTTCGTTGTTGCCAATCAAGGCACCACCACTACTCAGACTACAAGTGGAACAATAGGAGTATACTCCCAGGTCGCAAATTATACCATTGTTCCAGCGCCAGTTTACCTGGGGAGCCATTACGATTTGTTCATCCCAATGCATGTCATGGATTGGTACACGGTGTCCTGCGGAACGCAGTACCACATTTCCGGGACGCTTTATTGGTACAACTATTCGGCGTCTGGATCATCTTACCATGGTGTCGGCAATTTGGAGGTCTACGCGAACGCTACTTACAAAGCGATGATTTCTGGAACACAGGTTCTTTCCTTCAACAGTGGTGGCAGCAGTAATGTGACTTTCTCTAGTCCCTTTACCGCCTGTTGAGAGACTCTTTTTCTCTTGGCTTGGAAAGGAAAGGGTTACTCGTTCTGCTGCTAGGAGTAGGTTTCTTCCTAGCCTCAGCTTTAACCTATGACAATTTTCTGATTTACGGGCAGCCAGTTTATGGATGTCCTATAGGTGTTGATTGCATCCATTCTCCATTGCCCATTATAGAAGGCCTCTCAATGATGCTTTTGCTCGTTATCTCGCTTTTTCTAGTTGTGAGAAGACGGTGAATGCCAAGGACCTCGCAATCGTGATTGTCGCGCTCGGCACTGCGGGCATTCCGATAGTCCTGATAATGTTCACAGTGGGAGGCCTGCTCGCTGGGTTTGCGATATACGACCTATTCAGTTTCTTGAGCCAGTGGTTCGTTCCAATTGTTTTCGTTGGCGCTGGTCTAGTTGCCTTTATCGAGCTGGTCTCTCGCGGTCCCAAGATGGCAGTCGTTGGGATTGGTGTTCTTGTCTTGTTTACGTTTGGCGGATATTTTCTCTGGTCAGGCGCCTTTGCGGGGCCTAGCAATACTTACAGTTTGTTTCTCTCAGCGGTTCCTTCTTCTTCTGGACAAGTCGCTGCTACCTCATCAGGCTCCTGGACAGCCTCATTTGTATTTTTCATAGCCGCAATAATCATTGGCGTGGCTACACTCTTGTGGGTCAGCCCCAAAATCATTGAAGGGGTGTAGAGGCATGTGTATGGATCCGAAAGAGGAACACCTGAAAGAGGAACATTTTCATGAGGCTCCAAAACCAAAGCAGTTAGTCAAGACAATTGGTCGAACCATCTACTGCCTCGCCTGCGATGAATCAGACGGCAAAATCCTGAAGGAAATCGCGGCATTCTATTGTCCCTGCGGTTCATTCCTCTGCGCAATGCATTTTGTCGACCACAAGTGTTTGATTTTGCATAACTTGGAATACCGTGAGGATCTACTGCAGGCTCTACAATAAGTGAAAGTGAAAGAAACTTGAATAGATTCGATGTTGAAATGGATCAACTGACGGACGGTTCGATCCACGCGGTTGTCTACGGAAAGAGAAAATTCGGAGCCAAGAAACTGGGCACTTTCTCTGGGAGAAGTGTTGATGAGGCCATGGTGAAAATCGGACGCTGCATCAAAGCCGAATTGACTGAGACCGTCGAGGCCGCACAACAAGAGATTGAGCAATAGTTGGTCGTCTGCTCAAGTATCAATTTCGGAATGTCGATGTCATGCTTCGACCCTATATCCGCGCTGGCGGTCACGGCTGGACTCCTCATAATTGCAGTCATGGTACTTTTTATGTACAGGCGTAAGACATCTCGACGAAGAATGGAAGAGGTCAATAAATGGAAAGCGTAGTCTTTTCCGACATGAGCGTCAAGACCACTCCACGATTCAAATGCCCGACTATTGTATGTGACGGCAAGCTTGTACTTTGGCAACATCATGGAAAGCCTATGATGCACTGCGAGAAGTGCTCCTACGAAGAGCCTTACTCCTTTGAGTTTTGAGCTTTTTCTTACGTGTCCTCCAAAATCATAGTCTTCATCTTGATTATGCTTGTTGCTGTAGCAGGCGTGGTCCTCGCGGTGGGCAGCATCCCGACCAGCGCATTCAATGGAGGTCAGACGGTCACGATTTGCAATTTGAACATGACAGTGGCGGGGGTCTATAACGATCTGGGCATCTCCCACTCGATTTCTAACTTTGAATTCACCGCAGGGGCAAGTTCATGCCACACCCAGACATTGCTTGAGCTCCTTCCAGGGCCTGGCTCTGGTTACAACTTTTTTCCATTCGGGCTGACATTTTCAATAGTCCTTACTGCATCTGATGACTCGGTGCATGGACCCTATCAAATTCAGGTCACTGTTCCAGCGCTTCAGATTTCTTACCCATTCAATGTTGGAACCACTGTGTCGAATTTTCCGTCTGGTTCTTATGATGTCAGCGTGACATGCCCAGTTGCTTGCACGAGTTCTGGCGGACAGATTTACACTACAACGATTAACTTCTAGCGGTCTCTCAGCCTAGATAACTGCAGCTAACAAGTCATCGTGAGTTATGTTAGGCAGACTCTTCGACCCAAACAAACGGCGCCATTTGCTCCCATCGGGATAGAGCTTGATGTCACCATTTCGAAGCAAAATCCCCAGGGAGTCATCAACAACATCATACCTTATCCCGAGAGCGTCTGAGATTTCCCTGAGATGGGCATAGGCACTCGGGTCTGTAGGAGACTTTGAGTGCTGCGCCTTCTTCTCCAAGAAGATCCGGATATTGCGCATGACCCGGCCTTCCCTAAAGATGATGGGATGTTTGGTGTTCAAGTCTGTCTAAAAAAAAGTCAGATTTTGAATGTTAGAGTAACCGTCTTCTTCCCCATGATGTGGACGCATTTGAGGATTCCTTTCTGTTTGTCGTAATCATGTGTAACCTTCACTCTCTGCCCTTCGAGATGTAGTTCCCTTGAGGCCTTCATCATGTTCTGATACTTCTCGGCGATAATCTCCAATTCAGCTTCCTTCTCCTCGCTTTTCTCAATGTCTTTCTCAAGCTTGGCCGTGATGGCTCTGACCTGAGCCTGGGTCTCCACATTCCTCAACTTGCCCAGGAGCGCGTTCGAACTAGGCTTCACATTCTTGGAAACTTCTTCCTCATGGCTCGTGAGGGCGTTGAGTGTCCGTTTGATTCTGGTGTTTATCTCTTCTTCAGACTGCTCGCCCTGGAGGAAGATTCGAATCATTGTCCTTGCCTGTGGTTCACCTCCTCCCTTGGAAAGCTCCACGAGTAATTTCAAGGTCGAGTCTGGGACCGACTCGATGAATTTCGCTTGCTGTTTCTCGCTCAAGCCAGTCATGAGCATGTCAACGGCTGCGTTCAGGGCCACGAAACGCTGTATTGCCTGGACGCTGTAAGGAAACAGTTCTGCAAGCTGGGGAATCTTGTAGTTGATGTTCATCCATTTTCTGAAATATCGCCCTAACTCATAGGGCTTTACCTGGTCGCGTGCGAAATTGTCAGTGCCTACGACGTACATCACCGTTGCCTCCGAGAGACCCCTGTAGATAGCGCACCTGATTTTGTCCCACTTCAACAACTTGGCTGCGCGGAGGCGTCTGTGACCCGAGATTAACTCGAACCTTTCTCCGACAGGCCTCACCATGAGATTCTCAAGGAGGCCTACCCTATTCATGCTTGAAGACAGACTGACGATGTTTGCCACGCTTTCCTTGCTGTCCTCGTAGACTCTGCTCCTTGGTTGGTATGGAGACACATCTATGAGGTCGAGATCTATTTTCTTGACTTCGGAGGGCTCGGGAAGCTCTTTGATGTCCTCGAGAAGGATTTCCAGCTGCTGTTTGCTCATGATTTTCGCGCCCCTTGGATGTCTTTCAACCAGGCTCTCAGGAAATGCCGTCCACCTGCCTTGAAGAGGACTGGATCCTCAGGGTCGAATGTATCATGAGTCTCGGAGTCAACGAGCATGTGTCGCTCGGCTTCCTGCACCTTATGAATCGTTCCGATTATCGGCTCTCCCATGAAGTGGAGGTCCTCATCTTTGAATTCGTTCTGCTTGCCTATCGAAGCAAGTTTCTGCTGGACAGCTCTAATCTTCCCGTCAGGCTCTATGATGGTCTGGAGGTCCCATGGTTTTATGACGGAATTCACGGGTTGCGCGTACTTGCCGTTGTCGCCATGCAATGCGTAACTGTCAGAGGTCCCGTCTGGATTCTTCGTCGCGTAATTGGTTCCAAGTCCGCCTCCCCAGATGAGTGAAGATGTGGGTGCTCTCCAGAACTTTTCAGTGCCAACAACGCTCGACTGGGGTGTGGGAGTCACCGCGCCGCAGCGCTGGCAAACAAGCTCATCACAAGAGGACGCTATGTCAGGGCAAGAAATAAGGTCGGGGGCTCCACAGAGAATGCATACTTTCGAAGAATTATTGGGTGAATTCTTTAGTAGCAATGTTTGAAAGGCCGATTACGTATCTTATAGCGGTTTTCGTGAGGCCGATTTCAAATCAGTGTTCCTTGGCATTTAGATGTGTAATAATGTCTCGCGTATAAAGTCTGCCCGGTCTATCTCTGGCAGCTTCCAAGAGCCGTACAGTTTTCCACATTTTGTTCCGTCCGGATAGATCCTTACTTTTCCATTTCTAACCAAGATTGCAAGTGAGTCGCAGGCTGTATCATGCCTTAACCCAAGGTCATTTGCAATCTGGTCAAGGCGAGCGTAAGCGTCTGGATCCGTAGCATATTTCGAGTTTTCTGCGCGTTTTTCCAAGTAGGCATCTATCAGTTTCATGACTCTACCATGTCTGACTCGCGACGGTCCGCTTATGTTCAGTTCCAAATAGGCACCTCATGCTGACCATTGATATCATTGAATACAATTACTACTGAACCATCTGAGTTGACTTTCCTTAACGCTTCGCCAGTGTCCAGCATTCTATGATGATTTGAACAAAGTATGAGGATGTTCTTTGGGTGGTCTGCCCCTCCTCTGGAGACAGGTTGGATGTGACATTCTTCTGAGTAGAAGTTTCCGTTCTTCTTCTGAAATGTGAAGCCACATGCTTGACATCTATGCGACTCCCTCATTTTAATAAGTTCAGAAATCCTTCGGCAACGTTTCTGTTTTGCCCTATGTTGAGGAGGAGTTTGTAGTTGGTCTTCTGCCCAATACCTTGAAGCGTCTTCCTTGGATATATGTGGAAGCTGTAGAGATCCAAATAGTCTTCGCCATCGTGCATCTATGGGATATGTTTGGATGCTCTGGTTTCTCAAAAGGATTCCAATTGAGTCATCAGCTACATCATATCTTATCCCCAAGGAGTCCGATATTTCACTCAATGTGGCGTACGCATTTGGGCGCTCTCGGTATTCAGCAGACTTTGCCTTAGCATCGAGAAATCTTAGGATTTTTGTCATGACCACTCCTTTCCTGATGAATCGTGGATTGTGAGTGTTCAATTTTGTCGGCTAGTTGGAACATTGAGCCTTTTATATCGGTTTTCGGCCTTTGGTTATCTTATACTAGGAAAATCGTCCACTGGGACCTCTGCGTCTTCCACTTTCTCTGTGGCGACTTTCCGCCTCTTCGGCGTTTTGGTTTTTTCTCTTGGTTGTTCAGCTTCTTCTTCCTTGACCTGGACTTCTGGCAGCTCCTTAGGCAGTTGCTGGGGCTCTCTTGGGACCCTCGATTCAGCTACCTTAGATTCTGTTGATTGCTCATCGTCCTTCTTCCCCTTTCCCTTGGATTTGGTTGCGTGATGAAAACCCGTGCTAGGCTCAGGTTCCTCGATTGTTGGAGGTTCAAGCACAGTGGGACTGCCGAACTTTTGCAATGCTTCTTCCCTCATGGAAATCTCGGCTAGAACAACTGGCGGCTCTTCTTTTTTCGCTATCACAATTGCATCTTTGACTTTGTTTTTGAGATTGTCCAGCTTCTGTAATGCGTCCTGGCTTTTCTTGCCGAGTGACTCTTCATCCCTCTTGAGCTTTTCAATCTCAGACGAGAGAGAAGCGACTTCTTGCTCTATTGTAGCTCTCTGAAACGTTTCCGGACTATCTCGAATTTCTTTCTCTACACCACCTCCTTTCATCTTGTTCAGCATGTGCCCCAGGAGACTGATCGCCTGTTGTTGATCTAGCCCTGTCTCATTAATTACAGACCTGACAACGTTCGCCAAAGCGAGTCCCACTGCAACATTCGGATTCGGAGATTCTGTTGCCTTCCTTGGTGGAGTTTCGATTATTTCTCTGGGAGGTTCTCGCGCAGTTGGAAGTTCCTGTATTTCCTTTATCTGCTCGGGTTTCTTTCGCTTTGCGTGTAGCAACATCCTGTAATGGGATATTGCGACACTGATCAAGGCCGAGGCGATGACGACGATTGCACCATCCACGATGAATGGTTCAACCCATTGGAATCCGTTTTGGAGTGCGTACCAGTCTACCATGTTCTAACCTACCACATCGGAATTGGGCGTGCCGGACGAACCCGACACCATGCGTATCGCGTTGTTCTCTTTCATGCTCATCCTGAGAGTCCATTCCCTTTCTGAAATGTTGAATATTTTCCTGAAGTTGTTATGCAAGAATGCCCTTGTGTTAAGCTGCGTGTGGGCTACTGTGTCTTCCTCGACCTTTCCCTTTCCTTCAGTAGTTACTACTCTGGACATGAGCAATGTTATGACGAATCTATCAGAGGCTTCCTTGAAGAGGTCGGCCACAATAGTAGGCGTGGCTGGATTCAGGACATCCTTTCCAGCTAAATGCGTGATCCTCTCCAGGATTGGGGGTAAGAAATAGAGGAACAAAGCCCCCAGACCAAATAGTATTGCGATGTCAGGGCTTATGATTGAGGTATAAGCAAGAAACGCTACGGATAGAAAAGCAATGGAAAGGACTATTACTGCAGGATATCCTGGTTGGATTCTTGGTGGTTTGAGTTGAGGGTTGAATTGAGGGTTGAATTGTTGTTGAGACATTGCTATCCCAGAGTTGAAGGGTAGAACCTGTGGCTCCATGGGAGAGAATTGAACATGTGACGGCTCGATTGCATACTTGCTGAATGGGCGCATCGTTTTGAAGAACTCATCCCCGTTCCCTTTGTACAGGTTCGGGGAGTCCACAAGTTCATCCATTTCAACGAAGTGCTTCCTCAATGCTTCGCGGGCTTTGGATGGATCCTTGAAGCTATCTGCAACCTCTCTATCTACGCCATAACTCATAGCTTATTTCCCTGCCACAGTGGTCATGATAGCAATTGTCGTCCCGAGTATCACGCCAAAAATCGGATTTGTTTGAAATCCATATTGGAAGACCACGGCTCCAATGATTGGTGAGAGGTAGAGCGCGATTGGAACCATGGGCCTCGCGTATCTCTTCGTTCCCTTAGAGTCCTTTGTCAGAAAGTCAACAACCTCTTTCTGAGCGTTGATTCTTCCACCCAGTTTGTTTATCTCGGCGAGATATTCTTTTGAGATTCGAGTTTGGCGTTTCAAGTCCTCCTGTGTGCTTTTCAACAACGCGCTGAAACGCTCGACGCTTGGAATGGCGGCGTAAAGGCTTGTCGAGACTTCGAGTAATTTCTTCAAGCTAGGACGCAGACTCTCGACGTTGACATCATCATAAGGAAGTAAGAATGATACATTCATCCTTTTTCCCAACCCCTCAAAATTGACAGTTGTGGACTTTGGAAACCTGAAGTAGTGAGCAAGCACTAGCCTTCTTGTCAAAAGTCCAGACATAGTGAAGACCGCTTTCGGAGACGCGAGAGAATGGCTACTTGGGAATGGTTTTGGCGCCCCGTTTTCACCTACCGCTCGGTAGATTACAAAAGTGAGCATTTTGGGTGCCATCAGAGAGCTGAGTACGAATGCTCCAATGTCATACTCACCTGAATGTGACAAGCTATTGGGATCGACTTTGTGGAGAAATAGTAGAAGCTCTTTCCTATTTTGCTCACCCTCCCAAAATGGACCAGCGACTTCCTCGGTAAGCATTTCAATTGTGCGTTCCTTGTCTTTGAAGACTATTGGAGTTACGTCGTTGACGCTACGCCTCTTCCTATAGTAGTGTGGGCTTTCATCTAGGATGAACTCATAAGGCCCCAATCTGATTCCTTTGTTGAAACCGAACCTGTCTTGGAAGATCCAGAGCAGACCTATTATTGCAATGATAAAGGCCAGCGCAAAGGTGCCAACGATTGTGAACTCAATTACCATTTCCTTATTGCTCCTCCCCTGAGTGGCGCTTCACCACAAATAACACCACTAGTACTGCCGCTGCAAAGATGATGAAAGCTCCGAAGAGGATGTCGACTTGCTGTTGTAGACTTGCAACCTCTGCTTGTGAGGTCTGTTGGTTTATTGAATTCATTTTGTTCAGTTGTGTCAGCAGCAACGCCGCAGTGGCGTTCGCGATCTTGTCAGAGGACGGGAAGACGGGTTGAGGCAAGAGTTCGATTGTGAAGGAAAGCGTGATTTGGGTCGAATTGACAAACGAGTCCTCACCGTTCTGTGGAATGAAGCCAGGAGAGAAAAATACCCAGGACATATTACCTTGCTCGGGAACTGGATAGGTTGCCGAGAACCTGACTGTGTAAACATCAGAGTCGTTCAGTTGATAGCGGATTGTGGAGTCAGGCTGTCCCGTTATGACGCTATAAGTGAAGAGGCCGCCGCTGTACGATGAGACATTCGAGCTTATCTCGGTGGTGTGGGGAAAGGAAATCTGGAGAGTTGCAGGAAAGTACCCTGCGTATCCAATGGAGTTGAACTGGGACTGCGGGTTTGTTGTTTGGGCGCTTACGTGTGGCAGACCAAGCAGAAGGAGAAGGACTATGGTCAACGAAACAAACTTCCGCAACTTAGTGAATCCCTCTCCCGTCCTGCTTGACTGGAATCGTGGCGAGTTCCTTTTCCACATCATTGAGGAACGACTCGAATTCCTCTCCCTTTAGCTCCTTTAGACCCTCGAGCAAAGTGATTACGGCAAGCGCGACATCTGTTCTGACCTTCTTCGACCATGCCTCTCTTGCCAACGCTGCTGACCTTTGCAAAGTGGTATTGTCAGTCCAAGCTTTTCTCGTGAAGATGAAGTTCCTCGCTGTCTTCGCTACCATGAACAGTCTGGGTATCTTCCTCTCCCTGTCCTGCTTTTGTAAGGAGGAAAGGATGCTGTAGGTTAGGCGCAAGGAGATTCTGATTACTTCAACTTCCTCAATGCTCTTTCCGGTAAGACCCTCGAACAACTTCTTGGTGTTGAAGATCAGAGACTCGGGGATGTTTGGAACGCTGATCTTGCGGTAGGCTTCGGTGGCTTCCAAGTCTATAGTAAAAAGTCGGAAAGTGCGATTTTTATCGTATGGCAGAAGGAGAGGAGGCACCTTCAGTTGGGGAGGTCATGGAACAGATCTCCTCGACGGCAGGCGCATCGGCGAAGCATGACGCTATCCTCTACCAGATGCGAGGCCTGTTCATTGGTTATGCAGGGCTTGAGTATCTGAACAGGGTCATCCAGCAGGCGGATCTTGACTTCAAGGACGCTATTCCAGTATTTCACGAACGGGCCGAGGCCTTCTACACCTCCCTGGGTCGCTACAATTCCGCGCTTCTGATTCTTGACCAGAAGAACATCAAGAGGATCAGGATGATGCCGCGTCCACGTCGCTACCTTGAGAGAATAGTTCTCGATATGATTCAGAGCGCCTCAGATGATGAGACCGGACGACCGTCGCCCGTCATGAACAAGGATTGGAGGCGACTTTTGAAGACCACGACGAAGCAGGAGGAGTCGTGGGAAATTGCAGCCGAAAAGGAATACGAGAGAATCCAGGATGTCCTGTACTACGAATACAAGATAGAGCCTGACCCAATAGTAGTGGCAGCATGGTTTGGCTTCAACCTGAACCTTGCTAGAGCTTACAAAGCAGCCTATGATTCCTTCAGAATTCTCATGCAGGATGTCAACAGGATGTTCGGCTACGAACATTTCCGCATTTCAAGGAGCGACTATGGAAAGCACCTCGAGGATCTGAAATATGAGAACATACGAGGGGACCAGAGCACCTCAATCGATGAGAAGGCAATCCTTCAACTCATAGTCTATGCGGCATGGAACAACCTAGAGATCAATGAACCCATTGCGATCACATTCGAAGGAAAGGAAACAACCGTCACTCTCCAGGAGGTTTTCGAGCTTGCGGGGATAGTAGACTGCTTCGGATGGTTGAAGGAATTCCACAAGGTCAAGATAGAAAGGCAGTGGGAGAAGCATCACAATGTCTTCAAGGCGATACTGACGGAAGTGCGAGGCCCGCTCAGGGAGAGATTCCAGAGACAAATCGAACTCGCACAGCAGGTCAAAGCACTCAAGGTGACTCTCACACCTCTTGAGAAGTACAGCTGTGCCTTCCAAATCGTAAAGGGCTACTCATGGATGTCTGGGATGCTTCCGAGTGAAATATCTCTGGAACCATATGATTTCGACCTCAAACCAAGCAATGAGTCCTCCAATGTGAGCTTTCTGTCGGGCTTGCATGGATCCGGCAAAACAACACTTCTGTCGGCGATGGCAGCACTTTCAGTGCTCAAGTACAAACAGGTCGTCCTCAATGTCTTGGCAGAGAACACCAATGCTATGACATTAGCTTTCCTCCCACAGTTTGAGATACCAGACAAGAAGAGGGCGAATCCCACTTTTCAAGTCATCAAAGAACTGGGAATAAAACCCGAGGGTTTTCCAGTTCTCATCCTCGACATCGTGAAAAGTCTCGATGAGCTCAATGGGCAGTCTCTTACGACATACGACAGGGTGATCAGGGTGGAAGATTATGAGAACTTCTCGCTTGATATTGACCTCGTTGTGGATGAACTTGGGATGATCTCTCGGAAATTTGGCTACTCCACTCCATGTGGCATCGTGACTGTGCGCAACCTGGGAAGAAAAGGAACGGGCTATGATTATGAGCTTCAAAATGCCGTCTCGGTTCTAAACTCGTTCCTGAAATGGAGGGTGAGCCACAAGTCCCTTCCATTCCGGCTGCAAATTGATGAAGCTGCGGAGGCTGGAACATCCCAAGCTTACACTGTGGAGAACATTAGTATGAAGCAACGTCTCGAGGAGGCTATCAGGACGACCAGACGAGGAAACTTTGCGATGGACATTGCAACGCAATTGACAGGGGAAATTTCTCCCACCGTGCGCAACGAGACCGCAAACAACTTCTGGAAGAACCTCAGAGAGACTGGAGAGAGACGCCGGAGTCCTCTCGATGTGTTGCTTGACTCGCTCTCACTGGAGGAGGGCCTCATCAATTCGATAAAGATGTTGAACAAAGACCCACAGTTCAGAGGGTCTCACCTGATGTTCTGGCATGAAATGGAAGAGATGGAGCTCAACCTGATCCAACCCATGCCACCACCTTTCATGGTTCAGGTGTCTGAGATGAACATCCTGGACGTGTACAAGGCCTACCTCAAGTCGCATCCTGAAGTTGAGAATTTCATCCTCAAAGACAAGCCTGGGATATGGCTCGACCTTTCGTCGAAAAATGTGACGAGAACGAAAAAGCGGCGTTGAAAATTGAGTCTCGAGGAGCAACCCGCAGCAGCCTTCTACTGCTGGACTTTCGAGTCAGTCAGGAACGAGTCGCCCCGTTCGCGCTACGAATTCATCTCCTATTCTACCTACCCAATGAACTCAAACTGGTTGAAGGACCTTGTGCTCGACGCTGCAAGGACGGCGCGGATCAGATATGACATAAAATCAAAGGAATTCTACATCTTGATGTTCAAGACACAGGTCAAGGCTAGATACAGACTCCAGTCGGTCGGCGCGTTCAAGGTGAGGGCCTCGGATGGTGATTTCGAGATAAGATCTGCGTCGATTACAGGAGAAAACAGCAAGTCGCTCAACTATGAGTGGAAGTATTCTGATGACCCGTACGACTTTCCTTCACCTCCAAATCTCGCTCCCACAGCTCCCGACCCGATAAAATCTCCAATGTTCCCAGGAGGACCCGTTCACCACCAATATCCCAGAATAACCCATTCATCGCACAAGCCACATGAGATTCGTCATATGCACCCGGTACAACCTCACAGGTGGTATCAGGGAGTGTCGACCAGAGTTAAGAGGCATGGGATGCCAATTCCTCCCGCCCCATCCGCTTCGGTGGCGAGTTCTGTCAAGCCAAAACGCTCGAAGGAGCGGAGGCCTGCATACTAGCTTCAAGCTTATCCTTCTCGATGCCCAATCTTTGTTTCAACGCGAATTTTGCAAGGTCTTCACGGGTTATCGCAACCTCCTTATTCCTGTAGGGGAGACAGCCGTCATTAGAGACCACTTCTTTCCAAATCAGGTCAATGAAGGGTTCTATCTCAGATTCCTCGGAAGGATCGTCTCTGTCGTCTGGAATTGTATCCCTAATCGCCTGGAATTTGACGTAGTTTTCCTCGTTCAACTTGCCAATCTGGGTCAAGATACTTTCAAGTTTCTCTTCGTCGGTCTTCGGAGTGGTTTGCAGGGCTTCTTTCGACAAGCGCTTGGCCAAGAATTCATCAATTGCTGCGAGAATGAGTTTCGACATTGTGTTGTAATTCCATGACTTGTAGTTGGAAGAGATTGCTTGGTATCTCGCCTCATCTAGAGTAACTTCCAGTCTCTTATCCATGAAGTAAAAAAAATCCCGTCATTTCGGCAAAAATGCAAGCTCCCGCCCACCCTCGCGCGGTTTCCTATTATAATCATAACATATTCAGAAAGTCCGACTTTCCGACTTTCGCGTCCGTGAAATTCCGCCACCCTGCCGCACGCTCAAATGGCAACGAATGAGCACAAAGTCCGCCAGAGAGGCTAGATTCGAGGCCCTCTGGTTGATGTCGGATACGGTATCTCGCATCAGACATTATTGCCTCATGCTCAAATTTTTTTGAAAGGCAAACGCGAGCGCACTCTATGAAGCGTTTTTACCCATGAGACATGGCCAGGATTCTTGACGCAACTTGTTCAATCAAGAGAGTCTGGCCATCTTTTGCCGACATCCGAATAGACGTGCTAAAAGAAGCGAAGCCAGACATTCAAGC
>VFSW01003610.1_pt1 | contig 23172 bp, 26 predicted proteins | sample 5358111 | NCBI WGS metagenome assembly VFSW01 (sample SAMN11554181, study PRJNA540505) | mine drainage metagenome | isolation source: sediment from site ElyBrook_90M | place: USA: Ely Copper Mine, Vershire, VT | collected 2017
GCAAAAAGATGCGGGTCGGCACGTTGTCGGCGATGGTTGCAAAGATCTGCGATCCGGACAGATCGTCCAGAGACTGGGTGGCAAGAATGACAAAACCCATTTTTTTGGGCAGAGTTTTCAGCCAGTCACGAATGCGTCCGGCAAAAAATGGGTCTGCCAGCATGAACCAGGCTTCCTCGATGTAGATCAGCGTGGGAATACCCGCGTGTTGGGCGAAGCGTTGATCGATGCGACGAAAGGCGTATTCCAGAAAAGAGCGGGCCAGCACAGGATGGCGCAACACTTCCCCCATCTCGAAACAGGTTAGGGAAGCCCACTGCAGGTCGTCGTCTTCATGATCGAAATACCCGCCCCATTGACCTCCCGCCAGCCAGGGCTCCAGTTCCTCCACCAGAAGACGGGGCAATAGTCCGCTGAGACTGCGCAGACGATGCAGTTCCGGGGCACGGAGGCTGAGATCCTCCAGTGCCTGGCGTAGCACCCGTTGTTCCGGGGAACTCAAGTGATGCCCGCGCGCACTCAGCAACCCCTCCAGCCAGCCCAACAACCAGAGCCGCTCCGCCGGGTCCCGAATCCCTTTCAAGGGGTTCAGTCTCATCCCCTGTTGGGCCACCTCGAAACAACGCCCGCCCTGCAACAGGGCAGGAATGCGGCAAGAGCGATCCTTGTCAAAGATGACCGTATGCACCGGTGCATACCTTTGAAACTGGCTGATCACGAAGTTGACCCAGACCGATTTACCCGCCCGGGAGGGTCCCACCACAAAGGTATGAGCCAGATCCTGCTGGTGCAGGTTGAACGCATAGGGACTGCCAAAACGCGTACGGAATACCGTCAAGGCAGGAGAAAAAATCCCCCGTTGCTGGGTCAGGTAGGCGTTCTCCTGTTGCCCGCCCGGTACGGTACGCAAAGCAAACAAATCCGCCCAGTTGCTGCTGCTGATGAAATGCCATCGCACCAATTCGCCCCATTGTCCGGGCAAGGTTCCAGACCAGGCCGAATTGAGATGGAGCCGTTCCCGCAAAACCAGAAACCCTTCCCCCCGAATGGCCTGGGCCACCTGGGTCACAGCCTCGTCCAAGGTATCGGGGGTGGGACTCCACACCAAAACGGTTACATTGACATAGCCGTAGAGACGGCGTTGAGCTGTCATGTCCGTCAATGCCTGACGCGCCTCTGCAGCGGAAACCGCCCGTCCGGTATCGCGCACCACGCTTTCCTCGCCGGAGAGGGCCTCACGCACATAACTGAAAAGCGACTTCTGGAGATTGAGATGGAACCGCTGGACATTCTTGATGTAACGCTGGGCCTGGTCCTTGTCCACCAAACGAAAAACCTGAGACAAGGTCACAGTGGCGGGCACTTCGAGAAGACTGTCCAGCATGCCCGGAAACGTATGATCGGGCCAGGCCTTGAGGGTCAGTGCGGCACCGTACCGCACACCGTGGATACTGGTACAACGCAGATATTCTGCGCCCACCACCACCTCATCTTCCCCCAGAGCCCCATCCAGATAAGCGCCCTGCGGGAGCGCCAGGGACAAGTCACCGGGCGCAGAAGGACTGCACATTTCCTGCAAAAATCGCAGCAGGGCAGTGCCCTCCAGACGCTGCGCGCCCAGCGCTGGAACCGCTTGCATGAACTGGACGAGGATTTCCTCGAACTGTTTCTGGCGCTGTTGCAACTGTTCCCATTCCCGGGCTCGTACCCGACCATGGCCCAGACTTCGGACCCAGAGATACGCCCTTTGCAAAAGCGATGCCCCCGTTTTCGGCGCAGCCCATAACACGGACAGATAGTGACGATTCGCCAGATGATGATGATGGCGAGCCAGTCCTTCCCCGTAAATCCTGTCGATACATTGACTGGCTTCCTGGGTAAAGAGACCGGGCTGAAACGGCGTCACCGGACGGCGCAAAACCGTACACCAGAGAGTACAGCGACCTTCCAGCCCGTGTAGCGCCTGCTCCAGATCCTCCGCCGCCTGATCAAGGGTGTGGGAATCATGGTTTTCTGCACACAAACCGCGCAGGGAAAAACAGGCCAGCAACCCGCCATCCTTGTTCAATACCACCCCAGGGGAAAGTTGGATCAGCCAGGGCAGGATTTCAGCCAGACCCCGCTCCCGGTTTTTTCTGGCGAGAGATCCCACGTTCAACATGCCAGACCCCTGCCCCACCCCACAGGGCGCCTTCCCCGCAAACCGGATACAGGAGGCCAGGGAACATACCGGTCAGCCTGCCAATTGTAACGGGCATAGATCTGACGCAAAAAGGGGTCACTGGCCGTCAGGTGTCGCATCACTCCGTGAAAAAGCGCCGCCACGAGCAACCAGCCATAAAAATGCAGATCTCCCACCAGCGCAATGGCCAGGGTGGCGTTGACGATGGCAAACGGTTTTTCCACCCCTCCGATCAGCAAGGGTTCCCACAAACACCGATGGCAAGGAGACCGACGGCAGGAAGTGCTCATTACAGACACCCAGGCATCACCACCCCGGGGAACAGGGCCGTAATGATGCTGACCACGGAGAGCGCGCAGGACATGCCCAGCAACCAGCTGGCAATGCGCGCCACCACGCCCCCCGTTTCCGCATACATGAACATGATCCCGATCATGATGGTGGCCACCACGGACAACACCACCGCCACCTGCCCTTTCAAACTGCTGGCCACCATACAGATGGGACCCTCCCAGGGCATGGGGGTATACACCGCCATGGCCAGAGGCGCCGCGCACAGGAGTCCGCAGAGCACCCCTTGAACATACCCCTTGACCCGCCGATTCCTCGCCCAATTATGGGTAACCCTGATATCGTCCATGCTCATACCCCTCCACTCGTTGAATGTGATCGATCCGCCGCCGTCCTTCTACCCGCCCCAACTGGATGATGCCCCCGATGGTTCGTCCTACCTGTCGCGCAATGGCCTCTTCCGTCCAGCCCATACCCGCCTGCAATACCAGTTGAACGAGACGGTGCAGGGCTTCCTCGGCGCTGTTGGCGTGGAGCGTGCCCAGACACCCCTCATGCCCCGTATTCATCGCCTGTAACAGATCAAAGGCCTCCGCGCCCCGCACTTCGCCGATGATGATTCGATCCGGACGAAAACGCAGGGCTTGACGCACCAGATCGCGCAGGGTGACGCCAGCGGCAGGATGGGCTTCGAAAATTACTCGGTTGGGATGCTCCACCCGGAGTTCCCGTGTATCTTCGATCACCACCAGGCGTTGGGTTTCTGGAATCTGGGCAATCAGAGCATTGAGCAAAGCAGTTTTTCCGGTTCCGGTACCGCCACTGACCAGCAGATTTTTTCTCTCCCGAATCCAATGCAGCAATTGGCCATGGACATCGGGTTGACGGGGTATTTCAAAAACCGGGGGAGTGGTTTCGCTTCCTGTGGAAACGCCTTCCGTAAACTGCTGGAGAGGGAAAATTCGACCTCCATGCTTGCGCAGACAGAGTGCAGGACCCTGTACCGCCACCGGAGGAAGCACCGCTGAAATACGCCAGTCGCGGAAGCCCATGTCGAGCAAGGGGCGCGTATGTTCAAAGCCTTCGGTACGAGCGGACAAGGCCGCCAACACATGAATCACGGTGCGCGTGGCCGCTGCGCTGAAGCGAAGGGGCGCCGGCTCCAGTTGCCCGGCCCGTTCCACCCAAACGTCATCTGGAGCATTGACCATCACCTCACGGATATCCGCCTCCTCCAGCAACCGGGAGAGGTCGCCCAGGGCGTCATCCAGCAGGGATTCGAGATAGGAAGGTTCGTTCCACATGCCCCCATCATAGGGCAACAGGATTCACTGACTTTGCGGAGAAACGACCTGGAGTCCCTCTGTTCCGAGGAAGTATTTAACCTTCTGTGCAACGCACTGCACGTTGCGCCCTGCACACCAGTTCATAGGCCAGCGTGCCACAACAGTGGGCCAGGGTACTGATCGAAACCTGATCCCCCCACAGCTCCACTTCCGTTCCCACCGTGACCCGAGGGGCATCGGTCAGGTCCACAGTGAGCATGTCCATGGACACCCGTCCTGCCAGAGGCACGAAGTCCTCCCCTGCGCCCACCCACGTCCCCTGGGGAGCCGTGCGGGGATAACCGTCGGCATAACCACAGGGAATGACCCCGATACGGGAAGGGCGACGCGCCTGAAACAGTCCGCCATAGCCCACACTGTCGCCCGTTTTTACCCAACGCTCGACCATGATCCGGGAACGCAAGGACATGACGGGACGAAGTCCGGCCCGCACCGGCTGTCCGGGAGCGGCAGGATCGAGGCCATAGAGCATCAGTCCAGGGCGTCCCCAATCGCCCCGGGCTTCCGGATAGCCCAGAATGGCACCGGAATTGGCCAGACTGGTTTGAACCGACAGGCCTTGAGTCGCCTGACGAAAAAGGGTCAGCGCCGGATCCAGCACCCCTGGATGTACCCCATCGGCATGGGCAAAATGAGTCATGACCGTGACCGCCACTCCAGGGAATTTGCGCCGCAACTGGTCCACCGCCCGACGCAAATCGGATTCATTCAGCCCCAGACGGTGCATCCCGCTGTCGAACTTGAGCCAGAATCCGCCCACTGGAGAGACCTCCTGCTCCAACTGGAGTTGCACCTGCCAGGGTTGATGCAGAACTGCCGTCAGGGCTTGATGCCGAACCTGCTCCAGGTCTGCGGCAGAAAAAATGCCTTCCAGCAAAACGACGGGTTGCGTGATGCCTGCAGCGCGCAGTTCCGCGCCCTCTTCCAGGGTTGCCACCGCAAAACCCTCGGCCTGGGGAGCCAGGGCCCGGGCACAGGTCACCGCGCCATGACCATAGGCGTTGGCCTTGACCACCGCCAGCAGGGACCCTCCATGAAGACGTCGCGCGCAGCGAAAGTTTTCGCACAGACGTTCCAGATTGACATGAATGGAGGTAGGACGTGACATTCGCGCACTTTACCCCAATTCCCTTCCTTTCGCCGGTTCTCACCACGTATACTCTGAAGGTTAACATTAAGCGCCCTCAGGTCGTCATGATGCATCTTTCTCCTGCCCAGTTCTTTCCTTCCCCCTTTTCCCCTTCCTTCTGGCTCCGCAACCCCCATGTCCAGACCGTTTGCGGAGCCCGTTGGGTATCGGTCCCCCGCCCTCTTTGGCGACAGGAAATCTGGGCCAGTCCGGATGGGGACACCCTCCAGATCGAACGTCTCACCGGCGCTCCGGACCAGCCCGTCCTGACCCTCTTTCATGGTCTGGAAGGCAGTGCAGAATCAACCTATATCCGTGCCCTGGCCAATGCCGCACAGGCCCTCGGATGGAGTGTGGTGGCTCCTAATTTCCGTGCCTGTGGCTCTCTTCTCAATATTCGCCCCCGTCTCTACCATGCCGGAGACAGCCCGGAAATCCACTGGATTCTCCAGCGCATTCATACCGAATACCCCCACACACCACGTTATGCAGCGGGGTTTTCCCTGGGGGGCAACATGCTTCTAAAATGGCTGGGAGAACAGGGCGACCGGGCCAGCCCCTGGGTCCACCGCTGCGTGGCCGTGGCCACTCCCTTTGATCTGACCAGCGTGGGCGACCATTTGACCCGGGGCCTGAACCGGTTCTACGGCCGTCATTTCCTGACCACCCTGAAAGCCAAGGCCCGGGCCAAACATGCGCAATTCCCTGGGTCCTTCGATCTCGAAGCAACCCTGGCGGCACGTACCCTGCGTCAGTTCGATGACCATTGCATGGCCCCCCTGCATGGCTTTCGCGATGCCAGCGACTATTGGAAACGCAGCAGTTGCCTGCCCCTGTTGCCGCATATCCGCTGCCCCACGCTGCTTCTGCAGGCGCGGGACGATCCCTTCATGCCCCCCCACGCACTGCCTTCCCGTCATGCCTTGCCGCCGGACGTCACGCTGGATTTCCAGGCCCGGGGGGGGCATGTGGGATTCATTTCCGGGATCCTGCCGCCCAGAGCGGACTGGATGCCCGCCCACCTGCTGAATTATTTGCGCCCTTTTCTACCCCCTTCACAGAACGGTCACAATCCTTCAGAATGAACCTTTTCCCTCAACAAGGACCCGCCATGCGCCCGCCCAAAGAAATATTCAAGGCCTACGACATCCGTGGCGTGGTCGACCAGACCCTGACCGTTGCAGGCGTTACTGCCATCGGTCAGGCTATTGGTTCTGAAGCCCGGGAACGGGGTTTGACCAGCATGGCCATCGGGCGCGACGGACGTCTCTCCGGACCAGCCTTGAGCGATGCACTGGCTCAAGGACTGCAAAGCGCGGGCTTGAGGGTCGTGGATGTGGGCATGGTTGCCACCCCCATGTTGTACTACGCGGCTCATACCCGCACCCATGGTTCCGGAGTCATGGTCACCGGCTCCCATAACCCCCCCGAATACAATGGTCTCAAGATGATGCTGGGCGGAGAAACCCTGTCCGGCCCCACCATCCTGTCCCTCCATGAGCGGCTGTGCCAGCAGCGCCTGGTGTCCGGATCAGGATCATTGGAATCCCTCGACATCAGCGAAGACTACCTGAGGCAGATCACGAGTACGGTGCGACTGGCCCGTCCCATGAAAATCGTGGTGGACAGTGGGAACGGAATCCCCGGACGTTTTGGTCCCGAACTTTACCGGCGTCTGGGCTGTACCGTGGTGGAACTGTTCTGCGACGTCGACGGCCATTTCCCCAATCACCACCCGGACCCCTCTCAACCCGAGAATCTGCAGGACCTCATCCTGGCCCTGAAGCAGGGACGAGGCGAGTTGGGGTTGGCCTTTGACGGCGACGGAGACCGTCTGGGCGTGGTCACGCGGGAAGGGCATATCATTTACCCTGACCGCCAGTTGATGCTCTTTGCCGAAGATGTCCTGTCCCGCAATCCGGGGGCCGAAATCATCTTCGACGTGAAATGTACGCGCAACCTGTTTTCCTGGATTCGTTCCCTCGGCGGAAAACCCCTTCTCTGGAAAACCGGCCATTCCCTGATCAAAGCCAAGATGAAGGAATCCGGCGCGTTGCTGGCAGGCGAGATGAGCGGCCATACCTTCTTCAAGGAACGCTGGTTCGGATTTGACGACGGAATGTATGCCGGCGCCCGCCTGCTCGAAATCCTGAGCCGATTCAGCGACCCGGGCGCAGTTCTCGATGCCCTGCCCGATGCCGTCACCACGCCGGAACTGCAGATTCGTTTGCAGGAAGGCGAAAATTTTCTCATCATCGCAACCCTTCAGGAAAACGGAGACTTTCCTGATGCCCAGGAACGCATCACCCTGGACGGACTTCGCATCGAGTATGCCGATGGCTTTGGCCTGGCACGTTCCAGCAATACCACTCCGGTGATCGTCCTGCGTTTCGAAGCGGAGGATGCGACGGCCCTGGCACGCATCCAGCAGGACTTCAAACGCGAGATCCTGAAGATCAAACCCGATGCCATTTTTCCCTACTGAATGAAAAGACCCGCCCACCCCCTTGAATTTTTCCGCATTCTGGAGGATCATAGACCTCTGGCGGGTCTCCCCGCATTACAGAGCGGTGAATCGGGTCAGGTCCGGAAGGAAGCAGCCACAGCCGCATCCTGCAAGTGCCGGGGGTCGGGCTCGCCACCTCACCCCATTTTTTTACCTTGACGACGAGTTTTTCGATGACGCGTTTCTTTTCGCGCTGCCTGTTTTCGTTGATCACGGCAGGCTTCCCGATGGTCGTATCTTTTTCCGCAATGGCCGCCCAAGACCCTTCCGCCCAAACCTCCCCCTCTTCCTGGGGAGACCCGGTTTCCACCGTGCCCATTCGAGATGCCGTCTCGCTGGAAGCCGGTTACGGTTACCATACGGAAATGGAACGGATTTCCTTTTCCCGCTCCTGGGGCAAGCGTTGGTTCAGCGACCGGCCCTGGGCGCTGAGCGGCTATTGGGATGCCGGCGTGGGACACTGGACGCCCCATGCCGCCTCGGGCGGCAATCATGAAATCAACGACTATGGCATCACCCCCGTGTTTCGCTACGCGCCCACCAACCCCTCGGGCAATTGCATTCCCTTCCTGGAGGGCGGGATCGGCGCACATTACCTCAGTCAACACGACATCTATGAGGGTCACAACATGAGCACCCACTTTCAGTTTGGCGATCACATCGGTGCCGGAGTCACCCTGGGCCCCCAGCATGACTGGGACGTCATGGTGCGCTTTCAACACCTGTCCAATGCCGGCCTACAGAACCCCAACCCCGGCATCGATTTCCTGCAACTGCGCGTGTCCCACTGGTTCTGAGGTGAACACCCCCGTCCCTTCCCAGGTTCTAGCGCGTAAGTGGCGTCCGCGCACCTTTGACGACATGGTGGGACAGGAGACGATCGTGCAAGCCCTGCGCCATGCCCTCAGGAGCGGACGCCTGCATCAGGCATATCTGCTCACGGGAACCCGTGGTGTCGGCAAGACCACCCTGGCCCGCCTCATGGCACGGGGCCTGAACTGCGAACAGGGTCCCACCGATGTTCCCTGCGGGCACTGCCCGGCATGCATCGGCATCGAGGAAGGGCGCTTTCCCGACCTGCTGGAGGTGGATGCAGCCACCAACACCCGCGTCGAGGAAATGCGCGAGTTGCTGGAAAACACCCAGTACCTGCCCGTGGCGGGCCGTTTCAAGGTGTACCTCATCGACGAAGTCCACATGTTGTCCCGCTCGGCCTTCAATGCCATGCTCAAAACCCTGGAAGAACCGCCTCCCCACGTCAAGTTCATTCTGGCCACCACCGACCCCCAGAAAGTACCCGTCACGGTGCTCTCCCGTTGCCTGCAGTTTTCTCTGCGCCCTTTGCCACCCGCCCAGATTGCAGACCGTCTGCGTCATGTGCTCGAACAGGAACAGTTGTCTTTCGAAGCCTCGGCCTTGCCCTTGTTGGCTGCTGCCGCCCAGGGCAGCCTGCGCGATGCCCTGAGCCTGCTTGACCAGGCCCTCGCCTTTGGCGGCGGAGAAGTGCGTCAGGAACCGGTTCGGGCCATGCTTGGCACCCTCGAGCGCAGCGCCCTGCTGGATCTGGTGCGCGCACTGGCCGAGAGCGATGGAGAAACGTTGATCGCCTGCGCCGACACCCTGGCCGAACATAGTCTGTCCTTCGACCATGCCTTGCAGGAACTGGCCGTCCTGTTTCATGATCTGGCGCTTCTGCAAGCCATTCCCAAAGCGCCGGCCCTGCAGGACAGTGCCCGGGAGCTGGGGGCCTGGCGGGAACGCTGGCCTGCCTCCACCCTGCAATTGCTGTATCAGATTACCGTGCAGGCACGCCGCGATTTGCCCTTTGCACCCGATGAACGGGCCGGGTTTCGCATGGCATTGCTGCGTCTCCTGGCCTTTCAACCCGGACCGCCCGTGCCGCTCCCTGCGCCATCGCCCGTCGTCCCCTTTGCTCACCCCACCGTACCCGATTTGGCGCCTGCGCCTGCCGCCGCCCCGCAGCGTGCGCGCCTCCCGCCGGCCATCGATGACTGGGCCGGTCTGGTGGAGCGTCTGCAATTGATGGGCATGACCCATGAACTGGCCCGCCATGTGGAATGGTTGGGCATGACCCAGCATCAGATCCGTCTGCGCCTGGCGCGTAAATTTGCCCATCTGCTGCCTTACCAGGAAAATTTGCGAACCGGTCTGGAAAGTGTTCTGGATTGTGACCTGCGCCTTTCCATCGAGTTGGGCGATGAGGAAGGCACCAGCGTCGCCCAACAGGAAGCTCAAACCCAGGCCCAGGCCCACCAGCGAGCCCTTCAGACTCTGGCTCAGGATCCCTTCACCCAGGCGGTTCGTGACGTACTGGGGGGGACGCTGGTAGAATCCAGCGTCAAACCCCTTCCCCAAGGAGAAAAATCATGATGAAAGGTGGCCTTGCCGGCCTGATGAAACAGGCTCAGAAGGTGCAGGATAATCTGCGCCGTGCCCAGGACACCTTGGCCCAAATCGAGGTGGAAGGCAGTGCCGGTGCGGGCGCTCTCAAAATTCGCAGCACCTGTACCCATGAAGTCCGCCAAGTCAGTATCCAGGAAAGCCTGATGGGTGACCGCGAAATGCTGGAAGACCTGCTGCTGGTGGCGCTCAAGGATCTGCAACGAAAAATCGATGAGGTCTCCCAGCAACATATGTCCGGACTGACCGGGGGCATGGGCCTGCCTCCAGGCATGAAACTACCCTTTTGATCCTCCATGTCCCGCGCCCATCCCCTGTCCCGGCTCATCGATGCCCTGCGCGTATTGCCCGGCGTCGGACCCAGGACGGCACAGCGCATGGCCTATCAATTGCTTCAGCGCCAGCGTAGCGGCGCCGAGCAATTGCTCGCCGCCCTGGTGCATACCCTGGACCTGGTCACCCAATGCAGCCACTGCAACAATTATTCCACCACGCCGATCTGCGAACTGTGTCAGGATGAGTCCCGCGATCCGCACCTGTTGTGCGTGGTGGAAACGCCCACCGATCTCCTGATGATGGAACAAACCCTGGCTTATCAGGGCCATTATTTCGTGCTCATGGGACACCTTTCCCCGCTGGACGGAATTGGATCACAGGATATTCACTTACCCCGTCTGGTGACACGCATTCAGGGTTCCGCCCTAGAAGAAGTGATCCTGGCCACCAATCTGACGGCAGAGGGGGAAGCCACCGCCCACGCCATTGCCACCCTGCTGCGCCCGCTTGGACTGCGTCTGTCCCGTCTGGCCCGGGGTGTGCCGGTGGGTGGAGAACTGGAATACATCGACAGCGGCACCCTGGCCCAGGCCTTGCGGGAACGACGCCAGGCCCTCAACTGAGTTACAGGAGACTTTCATGCTGGACATTCAATGGTTGCGTAACGATCTGAAGCGCGTCACCGCAGGGCTGGGGACGCGCGGTTACCCCTTCGACCCCGCCCAGTTTCAGGCACTGGAAAGCGAACGAAAAGAGGTACAGGTACGCACCCAGAGCCTCCAATCCGAACGCAACCAACTGGCCAAACTCATCGGTCAATGCAAGGCACGCGGCGAGGAAGCCACCGTTCATCTGGAGCAGGCAGCTGCCGTCAACCGCCAGTTGGGCGAACTGGAAGCCCGTCTGGCCGACCTGCAAAAACGCCTGGAAACCCTGCTCTTGATGTTGCCCAACCTCCCCCACGAATCCGTTCCCGTGGGCCGTGACGAACAGGACAACGTGGAACTCCGCCAGGTGGGCACCCCCCCCGTCTTTGATTTTCCGGTACGCGACCATGTGGAGATTGGCGAAACCCTGGGGTTACTGGATTTCAAGGCTTCCAGCAAATTGTCCGGCGCCCGTTTCTCGGTTCTCAAGGGCGGTTTGGCACGGCTGCACCGGGCCCTGGCCCAATTCATGCTTGATACCCATACCCAGACCCATGGCTACACGGAAGCCTATGTCCCCTATCTGGTGAATGCTGAAACGCTGCGCGGCACCGGCCAGTTGCCCCGTTTTGAAGCCGACCTGTTTGCGGTTCCGCGCGGTGAACAGGAAACCCACTATCTGATTCCCACGGCCGAAGTCCCCCTCACCAATCTGGTACGGGACGAAATCCTCAAGGAAACCGACCTGCCCCTGCGCCTCACCGCCCATACGCCCTGTTTTCGTTCCGAAGCCGGGGCCTATGGCAAGGATGTTCGCGGTTTGATTCGCCAGCACCAATTCGACAAGGTGGAACTGGTCCAGATCGTTCATCCCGACCGTTCCTATGAGGCCCTCGAAGAACTGACGGGCCACGCCGAGCGCATCCTTCAACTGCTCGAACTCCCCTATCGGGTCATCGTCCTGTGTACCGGCGACATGGGTGCCGGTTCCAGCAAGACCTATGACCTCGAAGTCTGGTTGCCGGCGCAACAAACCTACCGCGAAATCTCTTCCTGCAGCAACTGCGAGGCTTACCAGGCACGCCGCATGCAGGCCCGTTTTCGCAATGAGGCGGGACGCACGGAACTGGTTCACACCCTCAATGGTTCGGGGGTTGCCGTGGGACGTGCCCTGGTGGCTGTTTTGGAGAACTATCAGACCGCCAGCGGGGCCGTGCGCATCCCGACGGTACTGCAGCCCTACATGGGCGGAGAAAATCTGATCGGGCCGTGACTCATCCCAGGAAAAACGCGGGAATTCGGCTCGGTATGCACGAGAACGTCGTAGTAACTCCGTACATTCTCCACTAACCGCACGGGCTCTCCGCCCCGTGCAAACCCATACCGTACCTTCTCGTAATACCGTGGTTCCGCCAGCAGCGGCAGGGTCTGGCGCAGGGCATTCCAGGTCCGGTCATCCAGTCCCTTTTGCCGTGCCAGTCGGCGTGCATCTTCCACATGGGCCTGCCCCACATTGTAGGTCGCCAAAGCAATCCAGGTTCGGTCCGGTTCCTCGATGGACAGAGGAAGTTCGTTGCGGATCTGCGCCAGATAGCGCGCAGCAGCAGGCACCGCCTGATTCGGGTCGAGACGATCCGTCACGCCCAGATGATCCGCCGTATCTGCCGTGAGCATCATCAGTCCCCGCACCCCGGTGGGGGATACGGCCTGATTGTTCCAGCGCGATTCCTGAAAAGACAAGGCAGCCAGCAAACGCCAGTCCAGTCCCGACAAACGTTCAGCCGCCCGGAATATCGGACTTAGATTGGGCAGGCGAATCACCCGCTTCTGTAAAAATTCCAGGGCATCGTCATGGGATAACGCCCCCACCGATCCATAATAACGTTCCACCACCTGGGCCAGTCCTCCGCTATTCCGGAATCCTTCCATGAAATGCAGGGCCGCCTCGTACAACAGGGATGACCCGACGGGAAAAGCCCATGCCAGAGGGATTTCCTGCCCAATGCCGAAAGCCACCGCCAGATCAGGGTAATCATTTTGGGCCAGAGCAATTTCCTCCGAGGCCCCCACGGCATACTCCACCTGTCCCTCATAAACCTGGCGCAGCAAATCCTCTTCTCCCATACCTCGCGGAGCCCATTTCCAGCGCAGCCCAGGCACCTGGGTACGCAGATTTTGCAATTGGGTCTCCATTTGCGGGTTATGAACCAGAGTCAGCGGATCCTTCACGAGATCAGCCAGGGAGTGCGGGGCAGACTGGCGCGAGGCATTGAAGACGATCTGAAAACGGCTGTGATAGTAAGGAGGGGTGAACAGGAAGCCCTGGGCGGTGGATTCCTTCCCCCCTTCGGGCAGGGCGGCAAAATGGGCCTTTCCCGTGCGCAGTGCGCGCACGACTTGCTCCTGATCATCCAGGACCAGGAAATGCACCGGTTTTCCCAGAAACGCCCCCAACCCAAGGGCCAGATCATGCTCGATACCCAGCGTCCGCCCGTCTGGCTCGGTCCAGTAACTGCCGGGTGCCCGGCGGGTTGCCACCACCAACTCGGGCAGGGAGCCCAAGGCCGTCAGCGGGGGAAGCACGGGTGCCTCTTCCAGGGTTTGTTCGCCCGGATCGGGGGGATGCTCGCTGTGGCGCAACCACACACCCCCACCCAGCACCAGCAGAATCAATAGCAACAGCCGTTCCGGACGACGCCACAGGTGTGCGCCCAGCCACTGCCCCAGGGTCATCACCCGGGCTTGTGTTACCATTCCGTGTTGTCCTTTATTCAAGATCGATCATGTCTCCTTGCGTGGTTATCATTCCCGCCGGCGGTTCGGGAAGCCGGTTTGGTGGTCCGGTTCCAAAGCAATTCTCCCTGCTCGATGGGGTTCCCCTTCTGCATCATACACTCCGTATTTTTGATGCACACCCGCGCATTTTCAAGATTTATCCCGTACTCTCCGCCCTGCCCGAGGATCTCGGTCTGGCTTGGCCCTTCTCTTCCACGCGGGTCCAACCCCTGGCCTGCGCCGGCCCCACCCGGGCCCAAACCGTGCTCAATGCCCTCCAATCCCTTCAGTCCCTTCATCCGCCGGACACCTGGGTGCTGGTCCATGATGCCGCCCGCCCCTGCCTGTCCCGCGCCGCACTCGACCGATTGATCCAGACCCTGCAGGGCGACCCGGTGGGCGGACTGTTGGCCATTCCCCTGAGCGACACCCTCAAGCGCCAGAACGATCACGACTGCGTGGCAACCACCCTGGATCGTACCGGACTGTGGGCAGCCCAGACCCCCCAGATGTTTCGTCTGGGAAGTCTGCTGGAAGCCCTGCGCGCTCACCCCGCCGCCACAGACGAATCTTCCGCACTGGAGGGCATGGGCCTCGAGCCTCGTCTGGTCATGGGAGAAATCACCAATCTGAAGGTCACCTGGCCCGCCGACCTGATATTGGCCCAAGCCATCCTGGAGGTTTGCCATGCGCATCGGTCAGGGATTTGACGTACACGCTCTGGTGCCTGGACGTCCGCTCATCCTGGGCGGCGTAACCATCCCCTTCGAGCGGGGACTGGAGGGGCACTCCGATGCAGATGTCCTGCTCCATGCCATTTGCGATGCCTTGCTGGGTGCCGCGGCACTGGGCGATATCGGACATCATTTTCCGGACAGCGACCCAGGCTGGAAAAATGCCGACAGTCGTGTCCTGCTCCGCGACGTTTATCGACGCGTCAGGGAAGGTGGGTATCGTTTGGGCAATCTGGATGCCACGCTGATCTTGCAAGCGCCCAGGGTGGCACCCTATCTGGCGCAGATGCTGGACCACCTGGCCGCCGATCTCGAAACGCCGCGCCCGCAAATCAACTTGAAAGCCACCACCACTGAAAAACTGGGGTTTACCGGACGGGGTGAAGGCGTCGCAGCACAGGCCGTGTGCCTGCTCATGCCGCTCTGATTTTAAAGATCGAGCCAATGTCCCAGGCGCTGGCGCTTGGTTTCCAGGTAGGCACGATGTTCTTCGTCCACTGCCACTTGTAAGGCCACCCGTTCCACGATTTCCAGTGGCGGCTGTTCCAACTGGCGAATCTTGTCCGGATTATTGGTCAACAAACGCAGTTGGCGCACCCCCAGGGTAGTCAATATCTCCACTACGCCTTCATAACTGCGGGCATCCACGGGAAGGCCCAGATGCAGATTGGCATCCACCGTATCCAATCCCTGATCCTGCAAGGCATAGGCCGCCAACTTGGCCCGTAACCCGATCCCGCGCCCTTCCTGTCCGCGCAGATACACGAGCACCCCGGCCTGGGCCTGCCCCAGCAATTCCAGGGAACGCGCCAACTGGGGTCCACAGTCACAACGACGGGAGAACAGGGCATCCCCGGTGAGACATTCGGAGTGAATCCGCACCAGCACGCCGGGTGTGCCGGCCACATCCCCCCGTTTGAGCACCAGATGTTCTTCGCCCTGCACGGAAAACACCCGGGCGCTGAATTCGCCATGAACCGTTGGCATCCGCACCCAAGGCATCGCGGAAGAATCGAAGGACATCCATAAACTCCAGAAATTGATGAAAAACCCATCAAAAGAGGCATTCTAACAAATCCCTGCGCTCCCCATTCAGGAACGCAGGCGCAGCAGCCCCACCAGAAACGCACAAAAGAGGGAAAAAACCAGAGCAGCATGGGGCCAGGGTCCCCAGGGCAGCCGCTGCCAGAGACTATCGCTGGCCAACATCGCCCCCCCCACCTGGGCGAGCAGGGCAGCGCCCAGCACCACCACCCAGGGAAATCGTTCGAAGAGACGCAGCAACAGGGAACTGCCCATCACCACCAGGGGCAAACTGGTGAGCAAGCCCAGAATGAGCAGCAGATGATCGCCGCGCGCCACGCCCGCCAAGGAAAGTACATTATCCAGACTCATGAACACATCGGCCACCAGAATGGTACGAATGGCCCGCCAGCGCCCTTGCACCGGAGACTCTCCGATCTCCGAAGGTGCTTCAGGTGCCCCCAACCCGTAGGACACCCACAGAAGCACCGCGCCACCCAACAGTTGAATCCCCGGCCAGGCCAACAGGGAGGTGGCCAATAATGTCAACCCAATGCGCAATCCCACCGCGCCCAGACTGCCCCACCACAGGGCGATGCTGCGTTGGGCCGGCTCGAGCCGACAGGCTGCCAGGGCAATGACCGCTGCATTATCCCCGCTCAGGATCAGATTGATGAGGATGATCTGTCCCAGAGCCAGCCAGAACGTCATGTCCATGGGAGGATCAGGAAGGTCTCACGGTCAGAACGATCTTGCCGGTATGGGCACTGGATTCCATCAGTTCATGGGCCAGGGATGCGTGTTGCAGGGGGAAAGTCTGGTGAATCACCGGCTGGATGAGTTTCTGGTCCAGCAGCGGCCAGATGCGTGCCTGAAGTTGCCGGGCAATTTCACCCTTGAACCCGGTGGAACGGGAACGCAAGGTGGAACCCGTAACCGTCAGACGGCGGCGCATCAGATCGGCCAAATCCAGTTGTCCCTTGGAACCCCGCAGGAAGGCAATCAGTACCAGCCGTCCATCCTCTGCCAGCGCCTTGATTTCCCGGGGCAGATAATCCCCCCCCACCATATCGAGAATGACATCGACCCCCCTACCCTGCGTGACCTCCCGGATCACCTCAAGGAAATCTTCTTCCTTGTAATTGATGGCGCGCTCGGCCCCCAGGTCCACACAGGCCGCACATTTTTCGGCAGACCCCGCCGTGACGAAAACCCGATGTCCCAGGTGATGCGCCATCTGAATGGCGGTGGTCCCGATGCCACTGGACCCTCCCTGCACCAGCAGGGTTTCTCCGGGTTTGAGCGCGGCTCGTTCAAACACATTGCTCCAGACAGTAAAGAAAGTCTCGGGCAGGGCCGCCGCCATGATTGCGGTAAAGTCCCGGGGCCAGGGCAGGCAGGTCAAGGCCGGCGCCACACAATATTCGGCATACCCTCCACCGGCCAGCAGGGCACAGACCCGGTCTCCTTCCTCCCACAGGGTCACGCCTTCGCCCACTGCCATCACTTCCCCGGCTACTTCCAATCCCGGCAGGTCGGAAGCATCGGGCGGCGCGGGATAAAACCCGGCGCGTTGAAAACAATCCGGGCGATTGACCCCCGCGGCCTCCACGCGAATCAGGACCTCTCCCAACCCCGGGCGCGGCACCGGACGATGGGTCCAGACCAGAACCTCGGGCCCCCCTGCCCTGGAAATTTCCACACACCCCATGTTCACCGGTCCTTCCCACATAGCCTTTCCCTCCCTGACGAAATCCTCCAGGCGAGCCACTCGCCCATCCTGCAGGCGGAGCATAGCATGTCTGTGGGATAATCCGCCCATGATCCCCCCTAACTCCCCTGTCTGGCCCAGGGATACATGGACAGCTCGTCCTTTGCGCTCAAACCTGTCCCAGGCCCATCGAAACTGGCTGACCACGCCGGATTCCCTCACGTCCGCCCTCAAAACCGTCTGCCCCCGGTTTCAGGTCAAAATCCTGGAAACCGGCACCCGCTTTCCCTTTCCCGACGAGGCGCGTCTGCTCAAAATTTCCTGTCACCAACAGGTCTGGAGCCGTGAAGTCCTGTTGTGCAACGGGGCGTTGCCCTTGGTTTTTGCCCGTAGCATCCTGTCCCTGAGGGACTTGCCGCGCGCCTGGCCCACTCTGGATGCCCGTGATCCTCGCCCCCTCGGGGAGTTCCTCTTTACCGATGCCCGGATCCGGCGTACCCCCCTACATTTCCAAAAACTTTCCCTGAACCACCCCCTCCGTGTACGACTGGACCGGTTTCCCCTGGACTTGCCCCCCTGGGCGCGCCGTTCCCTGCATGTGCGTCAGGGATCCGCCTTGCTGGTCACCGAAATTTTTCTCACACTCCCCCCCCACCGTTCCGACCCTGCCCAGGCACTGTCTTTTTTTGCATAACCTTAAGGTTTTCTTATATACTTGGGATGTTCAATCTGCTACTCCCATACCCCATCAAACTTTCGGCCTCAAGGATTTATGTCTGAAAAAATAAAAGTTCTGGTGGTGGACGATCACGCCATCATTCGCAAAGGCATCACCCAACTCCTCCGTGACACCGAAGACATGGAAGTGGTGGCTGAAGCACAAAACGGGGCGGAAGCCCTGCAATTGATTCGGGACAATGCCTATGGCGTCGTCTTGCTGGACATCAGCATGCCCGGCGAACATGGCATCGACGTACTGATCAAGATCAAGGACCTCAAACCCAACCTGCCGGTCCTGATCCTCAGCATGTATCCCGAGGATCAGTACGCCATCCGTTCTCTCAAGGCGGGTGCCGCCGGGTACATCAACAAACAGGATGCCCTGAGCCAGATGGTGATTGCGATTCGCCAGGTTTCCACCGGACGCAAGTACATCAGCAGCGAACTGGCCGTTCAACTGGCGGAGAACCTGACTCATCAAAATCAGGATCTCCCCCATCAGACCCTGTCTCACCGCGAATACCAGACCCTGTGTCTGATCGCTTCCGGGAAAAAATTGAGTGAAATTGCCGGAATCATGATCCTGAGCGCTAAAACGGTGAGCGTCTACCGGGCCCGTCTTCTGGAAAAAATGAAAATGCGCACCAACGCCGAGTTGATCCATTATGCCATCACGCACCATCTGGTTCCCTGATCCTCCCTCAGTGGACGAAAATCGATTCCACTGCCTTTTCCAGCACCTGAACCAGCGTACGCGCCAGCACCCCCCCCACTGAAAACTGGGGATCATCCAGCGACCCGGCAATGGGCAGATTCACCATGATCCTGCCCTGGGGATCCTGCAGCAGGGAAACTGCCAACGCCACGGGAAAGTGGGTGATTCCGGGACTGGCCACCGGTTTTCCAAAAGTCAGTTCATTCAACACCAGGTGATTGGTGGCTTGCAGGTCATGATTCCGGACCGAATAATGCGCATCGAAGGACAATTTCCCCCGTTCGATGTCATACCCCACATATTTTCCTGAATAGGGACTGAACTGCATCAGATCCATTCCAGTCACCTGAGCCGTCATGTCCAGAAACAGATTCTGCGCCAGCGGATTGATCTGTCCTTCAATCAACAACGGGGCATCATGAACCCGTCCACGCAATTCCAGACGGGCCGTGGTATTTTCCGCCGAGGACAGTCCCTCGATTTTTCCGCCCAGACGGGTGAGATTGGCTTTATAGGGGGGATGCACATAGTCGTCCCGATAGTGGATCGTCCCCCCCTGCAAGGTGACTTTGCGGATCACCACCGCCGCCTGCGCAACCACCGATGAACTCTCGGGCGGGGAAGATCCTGCGGATTTTGGCACCGAGGGAGAGGGAGAAGAGACGGGCAAGGGATTCAGCAAATTCACCCAGTTCAGGGTAGCATCCGGCAAGAGGTGGAGCCGGACATAAAAATCGCTGAGCGCTACCTGATCCAAGCGCAGACGCAGGGGATTCAAGGTGGCCTCCCCCTGTGTAAACAGAGTCTTGCTGCGCCACAGCCACTGACCGCGGCGCCCTTCACGTACCGCCAACTCATCGGCCTGAGCCTGCCCTCGATAGCGCACTTGCCAGACCTGGGGCGAAGAGAAAGACCCATCCAACACCCCCTCCAGGGATAACTGCCCGCTTTCCAACCGAACCTGTGCATAGCGTGCCAACCAGGGCTGTACCGGTCGTAAATCCAGATGTTGGGCATGCACGGTCAAGTGCGCCCCCTGTGCCCTCAGGTCCACGGGACCGGCAACTTGAAGACGGCCCTGCGCCCCCACCTGCAATGTCAGCGACAGGGGCAGTGGAGTCCGCACGGAAACAGGCCAGGCCAGTTTTTCCACGGTTCCCTCGAGTTTGCTCAGCGGCAAAGGGGGAAACGCCGCTTCAGATACCCCCACCGGGCGAATCTGCCCATCATGCCCCATCAGGTGAATTACTCCAAAATTCACCGCCCCCCCGTCATAGCGCACACTCGGGGCGCTCAACTGGACATCTTGCAGGAGGATCTCCAGGCCGGCGACCCGCCCCTTGATCTGAGGAACGGATAAGCGAAGTCCGCTCAATTCTCTCTGCAATGCGCCCCAGTTAGGACCCCAAAAGGCAAAGTGCGTGGTCAGAGCACCGGGAGAAACCGAGCACGACGGAATCCAGGGCGCCAGATCAAGTCCCTGTACGGACAAGTCTCCTTCTCCTCTCAATTCCGAGGAAAAAGGACGAATCCGTGCCTTCAGGTCAAGGGAGGCACCATCCACCTCGGCATGAAGAGAAGGGGATAGCCAGGAGTCTTTATCCCGAAGCCGGGAAAACAGTTGAGGCAAGTGGAATTGAAGATTGCGAATATCGTGATGGGTATCGCTCCCCTGATCCCACACCGATCCTTCGCCGCGCAGGATCCGGACCTTTTCCACGACAAAAGGGAACCCACCGCCGGAAGAGGGTCCTGCCAGACTTGCCAGGTTCCATTCTCCCGCAGGATTACGTACCAAATGAACCACGGGATGGGTCAGGGTCAGTTCATCGATGACAGGGAGGAGACGCAGGCCCGAATGGAGCGCCAGGGACGCTTCCAGATCCTCAAGCCCCAGAACGAGAGTCTGCCCATCGGCTTCGTAGAGCCTAACCCCATGCACCTGGACCCGAAAAGGAAAAATCTCCACCTTGAGCGAGCCGATCTCCAACCGGTGATGGGTCTCCTCTGCCCAGTGTTGCGCTTGCCGGTGGATCACCCCAGGCAACCACTCAGGCATGGTCAGCAAGCCCACCAACAAGCCGCCCAAGAGGATCCCCAGCCCCCACCCTAACTGGCGCATGATTCAAACAGCCTTCAAGACGACTCCCGCAGTGTTCACTACGGTCATCCGCACCGGAATCCCCTGAGCCACACTACGCCCCACCGTACAAAATTCTTCAAACTGACCCAGGATACGGTCAAGATGGGCATACTTCGTCAGACCCTCTGGACTCACTGGGGTTTTCCACCCATATCCAAAGGTTTTCCCTGCGCCAGACTGGTCACATACACGGTCAGGGCCGTCAGTTCATCACTGCCATAAGCAGGCGCCTTGCCCTGGAGGGCCATGCCCACACAGCCCCGAATCTGGTCCTGCAACGTAAACACCCGCCCCGCCTTCGCCTTGTAACGGGGAAAGATGGCCGCTGCATTGGTCAGACTGGGAATGGCTTGGCCGTCGGGACGACGTCCTGGTCCCACCCCGCCATTGCGATGGCAGGATTCACAAAAGGCGCCATTCCCGTCAAAGGTTGCATGACTGAACAGATCTTTCCCCTGTTGCGCCACCTTGTCCAACTCGGGATCCAGTCCCGCCCCCTGGGCCACCACCATCCAGCTTCCCAACACCAACCCCAGCAACCCCTTGATGTTCGTTCTTCCTGTCATGATCTTCCCTCCGAAATTGAAACCAATGATTTTTTCACCCTTGAACCCATCGTATTTCCGTCTTGACAGAGGGGGGTCCGCCACTCCTGTTGCAAACAATTTTCGATGCAGTGATGATACCCGAATAGTACTGACGACACCTTCATCGCGCCCATAAACGGTGAGGTACCTCACTTGGCGATCCCCAAGAACACGGCCAGGCAACGCTCAACTTCCGTCATCACCACCCCATCGATGCGTCCAAAGGCCTGACCCAACTTGTCCCGCTTCACGGTCATGGCTTTGTCAATCATCACCTGCGAAGGCTTATTCAAGCCATTCTCGGCACTTGGCTGAATAGGGGTACGTAGCAAAGGAGCAGCAACCAGCGTGCTTGTCATCGGTAACACCGTAACAGTTGCGTGCTCGCCAAATTGATCGGCCTGAATTACCAAGGCGGGTCTTGGTTTACCAAAGTCGCCTTGCATGACAATGGTTACAAAATCACCCCGCATCATTCCGTCCAGCCTTCCATGTCCGCCAAGGCTTCATCCATGAAGTGTTGCAGATCTGTATCGACCATGTCCGTCTGAGCGACGAGGCGGGACTGACGGCGGCATTCCTCAGCGAAGTCCGGCCGTCGTGTATCCGGCACCCAAATTTGAATCGGTCGCAGGCCAGCCATGCGCAACGTATCACGGTGTCTCTGAACTCGTGTATTCACATGTGTTGCCATTTCATCCCCACGGAGTCGTTACATGCAACATTTTAGTTGCATTCGTCGTTACATGCAACACATGTTATTCGAACGCAGCGACAGGTTCATGTCGACAATCAGTCTCATGCCATGGCTAGCATGCCCCTGGCTTCTGCTTCGCTTTCGCCACCGGACATGCAACCGGCTTCATTCCCACGGGATGGACAGTTCCATACCATTGCTTAATGTACGTGGATTGCGTATAGTTAAAGCATGAAAGCCCTGTTTGTCGAGTTGCCCTCCTTTGCCAGATTCAGGGCCGATTACCTGAGTGATGATAGTTTCCGCGCCCTTCAAAACACTCTGATGAAGAACCCGGAGGCTGGCGACATTATTGAAGGCAGCGGTGGTTTGCGCAAACTGCGTCACGCTGATGTCAAACGAGGCAAAGGAAAGCGTGGTGGGTTGCGCGTGATCTACTTCTGGTGGAATGCTGGTCGGCAATTCTGGCTTTTCACCCTATACGACAAGAATGAAATGGATGACCTGACCATGAAGGGAAAGGGGCTACTCAGGGACATGCTAAAACTTGAATTGGAGGAAAGGCGATGAAAAATCGAAATCTGTTTGCTGAGATTGCCGAGGGTTTCAATGCGTTGGCAGAGGAGCGCGCTGGAAAGCGTACGCTACGTACTCACGAGGTCGACATGATTCCGACATCAGAGGTTACTGCGGATGAATTGTTGGCTTTGCGGGAAAAGTTGAACCTATCTCGACCGGTTTTCGCACGCTATCTGCGCACTAACCCGCGTACCCTTGAAAACTGGGAACAGGGTCGCGCCCGTCCCAATGCCCAGGCTGCCTTGTTGATCCGCCTCGTCGAGCGTTATCCAGATACCATGGAACGTCTCGCAACGGTGTGACCCCTACTACCCGGAAAGGTGGGAGAGAAATTTAACAAATTTATTGACATAAATCAAATTTTCAGGCAAACTGAACATACCGAGCAACGGTGTGCTCAAGAACCCTTAAATAGGGGGTTATCATGGGATACTTCGGACATGAGATGTTGGTCTGGGTAGAAATTCTTTCGGTCTTTGGTTTTGCAGTGTTGGTTACCATATTGGACACTGTGGAGTGGGACAGTTGTATTGAACAAGACAAAGCCGACCTTGTCCATCATTGATTTACCTGTGGATGACGCAAACTATCCCTTGCCTGTCAGCGTGGGATGCGGGGGTCAAAAAGACCTCCTGTTTGACATCCTCCCCGCCCTCAGCTTTTGGCTGCCGTGCAAGCACGGGAAGGGTA
>VFSW01003611.1_pt1 | contig 23170 bp, 27 predicted proteins | sample 5358111 | NCBI WGS metagenome assembly VFSW01 (sample SAMN11554181, study PRJNA540505) | mine drainage metagenome | isolation source: sediment from site ElyBrook_90M | place: USA: Ely Copper Mine, Vershire, VT | collected 2017
ATGCGGCGACGAGCGCTTCCTCACCTATCTTCTTCAGATTCGCGGTCTTGTTTCCCGTTAGACCGAGCTCTTTCTCCGCCTGAAGCTCGACGGGTAGACCTTGACAATCCCATCCCCCTCGGAAGTCTATTCTTGCACCTCGCAGCGTCTCGTATCTATACCAAAGATCCTTCATCACTCTGCCCCTGAGATGCCCCATGTGAGGTTCGCCGTTAAGAGTAGGAGGTCCCTCTACGTAGCCCAGCGTCTTCTTTCCTCTAAGCCTCTCCAGAACCTTCTCGCGAATGTTGTTCTGCTCCCAGTATGACCTAACTCTTTTCTCGACCTCTTTGGGAGTGTAGGAAGAAGGAAGGACCTCGACATCCCCATTCGAAATAAATTCAGACTCTTGCGACATTCTAGGCCACCCGTCCTGCTCGAATTTTTCTAGGACGAAAAACCAAGGTCCCTAAAAGTGAATGGTAGGCCACTGCGGGTAGTGGTCTGAGATCAGTTAAGCATTCCGGAAATAACCGCAAAGGAGTAGCGAATTTGGCACTCACCTATCAACCGACGGCACCGAACAATTTAATCTCTCGTAATCGAGATATTTAGGAGTTTTTGCTCAGCTTGTCGAACAGAACCCAATGCGAGCTAAAGATCCATCTGCTTAATTTCCAAAGCGAAACTCCTCGCTACAGTGTTTGGAATACGCGAGGCGAAATAATCCGCGATGCGTCGTACTTTTGATCCTTTCAAGTCCAGTAGAAATCGAGGGTAGAGTGCTCGGACTTATTCTATCCTGTTGTCAACACTAATTCACCTAGAGTGTTATCGTCGCACATAGGCAACATTCCGTTTGGTGCTAATACCTAATGTCACAGTTTTCGTCAAGATGGCAGAAATCTCCTCAAGATAGCTTGGGCACTCGGCTCAAGGACACAGTAAGGCAACCGGGCCCACTCAAGCCCAGACTAGAACAAGCGACTCGACAAATACAGGTTCAGATATCGAAGCTCGACGCGACGTCCGCAAAGTTGAAGGAAAGAGACGCCTCAATCTTCAACAAGGTTGTTGCCTCGATCCAGAAACACGACACGCAACACGCAAACATTCTTGCAAACGAACTATCTGAAGTTCGCAAGATGAACAAAATGGTTACACAGGCAAAGCTCGCACTGGAGCAGATCACACTCAGACTCAACACCGTCCAGGAGCTCGGAGACATTGTTGTTACACTATCACCGGCCATGGGCGTTATCCGAAACGTCAGATCAGGTTTGGTGAGTGTAATTCCAGAGGCCGAGCACGAAATCGGAGAGATCTCCGGCTTGCTGAGCAGCATCCTCGTCGATGCAGGACAACTGGGTTCTGGCGTCATCAACTTCGAGTCTGCGAACGAAGAAGCAGACAAGATTTTGGCTGAAGCTGGTGCAGTTGCCGAGCAGAGAATGCGCGACAAGTTCCCAGATCTACCAGAGTCTGTGCCCAGTGGTACAGAAGCTACAGGCTTCTCTTAAGGACACAAAGATTAGAGAACAGGTTCGAGAGTTTCTGTTTCTCCAACGCGGAGAGCAGATTCCTCCCTTTCTTTCTTTTTTCGAAGCTGTCTGAGCGGAGACTGCCAACTCACAGACATGCACGCAATTGAAATGGTCTATCTAAATGATCAACAACGGTCTGCGTAAAGCACAGAAGCTTGTTTCCTTGGCAACAAGAACAAGCTCTGAATTTTCTACTTTCTATCTTACGATTTGTTTTTTGAAAGCCTATTGCATTTTTCAAGAGAGCTGATATCCAAGAATTATGCCTCCGCCCTTGGGTATCTTTTCCGACGGCAAAGATGACGGCCTCAAGGAGAAGATCAATTATGCGATACGACAAGTGGACATTCAGAGAAAGGAGCTGGACCGCCTCCGCTTCCGACTGGAGGAAAGGAGGGCTTCGATATTCAACGCCACAGTCCGTGCGATAGAGCAAGGTGATGAGATGCGGGCAAAGGTGCTTTCTGGAGAACACGTCGAACTCCAGAGAATCGCGAGAGTCGTTAACGCATCAGAACTTGCGCTTTTACACATCATCGTGAGACTCGAGACGCTCCGAGACGTTGGCGAGGTAATGTACGTTCTCTCCAATGCGTTCAAAGCAGTCAAGAGAATCGGCAAGTCTGTGTCAGAGGTGGCGCCGAATCTAGAAGCGATGGCAAACGAAATCAACGGTTCGTTTTCAGGGATTCTCTCAGAGCTGGGTGTGTTGACCCCGAACGTGAACATTGCACTCACAGACACCCCGCAGGAGATATTTGACAAGGCGCAGGAGTTGATTCGCGAGCGTACCTCAGAACTTTCTGAGCTTCCGAAGTCTGTTCAGCAGGCGGAGGCCGAGAATCTGGAGTCTATTATCGAGCGAACCAAGAGGATAGCACTACTCGCGACAGAAGACGACTCCGAAGGAGGTTCGGATGATTCAGAGTTCAGGCCTGTCCTCTTGGGCGGAACGGGCCCCACGAGGAATGAGGCTGAGAGCGCAGTAAGAAACTACCTGGGAGAAAGGAACTCGGAAAAATTCGACCTCATGAGTTGCTCAGCTCAACTGAATCTCCCTGTCGATCTTGTTGAACAAGCATACATCAAATTGCTCTCTGAAGGAAGGTTCAACGCCACATTGTCAAATAAAGTACAAAGCCAGAGGGCTGGTCAGAATTGAGTGAAAACGCAGCCAAAGTCTTGGAGTCTGCCGCGCAAAAATATGCGTCGGAAGCGATCAGGTTTGACTCGCAAGGGGCAAGAGGGATGGCGATCAAAAATTATCAGAACGCTATCCAGACGCTGGTTCAGCTCGCACAGCTTTATCCCGACTACAAACTTAACTCAATGTATCTTCAGAGAGCTCAGCTCTATCAGGAGCGCGTGAAAGCGCTTCAAAGTGCTCACGGAGTCGACGTACCTGACGACGCAGACTCGGGTGGTTTCACATTTACTCCTCCGACTAGGTCCACACCAGCGCCACCAGGTCCGAAATCCGAAGCCGTCGAGGACTCAAAGTCGCCTCAAGTCGTGCAACAACTCAAGGCGAGCTACAACGATCTCATCATGAAGGAAAAACCAAATGTAAAGTGGGATGAGGTAGTGGGGCTTGAAGATGCGAAGAGAGCTCTGCGTGAGTGCATAATTTTTCCCGTTCACCGCCCGGACCTGTTCCCGCTCGGATGGCCCCGAGGTATTCTGATGTACGGCCCGCCAGGTTGTGGTAAGACCCTTCTAGCAGCTGCGACCGCTTCTGAGATTGACAGCTATTTCATCACGGTTGACGCTGCTTCGATAATGTCAAAGTGGCTCGGAGAGGGAGAGCGCAATGTCGCCAAGCTTTTCAACTCTGCGCGGAAGCTTTTGGAGAAAGACGCAAAGTCGGTCATAGTTTTCATAGACGAGCTCGACTCTATCCTCGGCTCGCGGACTAACGAGGTGGGAGGAGAGGTCAGAGTTCGAAACCAGTTCCTGAAGGAGATGGACGGAATCTCTGACAAGGGAAAGCACATTCATCTTTACATCATTGGAGCGACTAACAAGCCATGGTCCCTTGACTGGCCTTTCCTTCGAAGGTTCCAGAAAAGGATCTATGTTCCGCTTCCCGACATTCGGGCGAGGATGCAAATGCTGAAGCAGTACACGGCGCCGCTGAAGCTAGACTTTGACCTCAAGCTTGACGACCTCTCGAAGATGACAGAGGGGTATTCTGGTTCTGACATGCGGGACATTTGCCAGTCCGTTCAGTTGAGAGTGGTCTCGGAACTCTTTGACACAGCTGACTCTGAGAACAAGGATGTCCAGCCCAGGACCATTGGAGCTGAGGATTTCAAGGAAGTTCTAAGATGTAGGCGCCCTTCGGTGTCGCAGGAAATGCTTCGCGCTTACTCGAGCTGGGCGGAGAACTTCAAGGCGTTATAGAATGACACGACCGTTTCAACCCTGGCTAGGGCCTTAGCCTCTCGGGTGTTCTCGGGAAAAGGCTTGCCTCCCTGACATTCTCTATGCCAAGCATTTGCATGACTGTCCTTTCGATCCCGATTGCGAATCCACCGTGAGGGGGCACACCGTACTTGAAATTGTCAGTGAACCATGATATGGCATTCTCGTCCATACCTTTGAGTCTAACCTGTTCCATCAAGCGCTCGTAGCTGTTCTCTCTCTGGCCGCCGGAGGAGAGCTCCATTCCCCTGTACACGAGGTCCACGCTCCTTGCCCACTGCGGGTCGTCCTGCACTCTCATCACGTAAAATGGCTTGAAATTGAACGGGAACCTGTTGATGAAGAAAAATTCGCTTTTTGTCTTTTCCTTGACGTGCTTTGCGAGGATTTGCTCGTCTTCGCGGTCAATCTCCTGACCGAACTCGATCTGTTTTCCCTGCTCCCTGATGATTTCATACACATCCGGAAATTTCAGCTCCGGAAAGGGAAGGGAAGGAATCTCAACCTTCACTCCCAGGATCTCGAGTTCTCGTTCGCACTCCTTTGCTACTTTCAGGAGAGTGTGAGCAACGAGAGCTTCTTCAACTCTCTCAGTGTCCCTTTCGTCTGAAAGAAACCCAAACTCGACCGCGCATGCCCTATGCTCACAGAGGTGCCTTGGTGTGTGAGACGACTCGGCACGCCAATTCGGCCCGAGGTCGTAAATCTTATCGAAGCCCCCCGCAATTGCAAGTTGTCTGTGAAGCTGGGGATCTTGTCTCAGAAAAGCTGGACTTCCAAAGTAATCTAGTTTGAAAACTTCTGAACCGCCTTCGCTCAGTCCTCCTAAAATTGCAGGCGTCGAGACTTGGAGGTATCCGTTCAAGCGGAGGTACTCCTCCATTCCTTCCACGACCTTTGCCTCAATCCTGAATATAGCAAGGTTCCTTGGCTTTCGAAGGTCCAGCGACCTCCAGTCTAAACGCGTGTCAAGCAGAGTCTCGCTTTCACCTGTGATGTCGATCGGGAGAGGCGTTTCTGATCGGGAGAGAACTCTCAACTCCTTTGGTTGAACCTCCGGGCCGACCTTCGCCACCTGCTTTTCAAGTACGAGTCCCGTGACAGCGACCACATCTTGGAGGTTGAGTTTCTCGCTTGCCTCGATCACTTCCTTTGGGGAATTTCTCTTGTGGACGGTGACCTGAGAGACTCCCTCCCTATCCCTGATGACTATGAAGCGCAAGTTTGGGAGCTCCTTAATGTTGTCCACCCAACCCGCAACCGTTACCTCCTCTCCCTTATGTTGCAGCAGTTCACTCGTGTAATGCGTCCTAATCATAGCGCTGTAAAATCACCTTGCTTTCTTTCTTCCACGACCGATCAAGTACTACCTTTAAAAGAAAATGGAAGGGAGCGTCATTGTCTTTCGAATTCAACCATGAGGTCGATTCCCTGAGAATCCTTGAGTATCTTTGCGATCCTATCAGTGTCATGCGGGAATCTATCGGTTTTCCTTCCCGGAATGACCACTTTCGTCAGCCTACTTCCGTCTGGGAGCCACGCAGTATTCACGTTGGCGATCCTCACGGGGAAGAAAAGGTCCTCCAGCAGTTTTCTCGGGGTAGTGTCAGCTTCAATAAGCCACACTTTCGACCCAAGCACACCCTGCAAATCTTTCTGGAGCGCAAGGTCGTGCCTGAGAGCGGCAAGAGATCCTGGTTCCAGAGCGAGTAAATAGTCGCCGTCCACTTGGTTTGCCTTCATCAAGTTTATCTTGGAAATGCTCTGCTTTTTCTCCGAGGCCTTTGTGAGCTTGATCGAGACTTCGACATCGGTGTCGCTCAGTTGACCGGATCTAAGTTTCGAGTCGCACTGAGGACAAAGCACCCCGGTACGCGCGTCAAATGAGCAGATAGGAGTCTTCACTTTCTTAGCGTTTGTAATTTCGGCATTTATCCCATTAAAAATGTAGTGGCGCCCGCTGGGCTGTCTTCAGTTGAGAACACACGGCAGAAAACGCGATCCGATTTAGGACGAAGAACCACGAGCTAAAGCGTTTTTCAAGAGCAACGGAATATCGGAAGGAAGTACAGCGATTCCAACTCCCGCAGACTCGAGTGCCTCTATCTTGCTCTTCGCAGTGCCAACGCCCATGGAAATTATCGCGCCCGCGTGGCCCATCCTCTTGCCTGCGGGAGCCTGCCTTCCCGCAATGAATGACACGATTGGCTTTTTCAATCCTCTTTGCTTGATCCGTTCCGCAAGTCTCTCCTCGGCGTCTCCACCGATTTCACCGATGACCGCAAGAGCCTGCGTTGCAGTGTCTTTTTCAAACATGTCGACGATCTCGAGCACGTCCATTCCGATCACCGGATCTCCCCCGATACCCACCGCTGTGGACTGTCCAAGCCCTGCGCGTGTCAGGACCAGCGCAATCTCGTACGTCAGAGTGCCGCTTCGGGACACCATCCCGATTCCGCCTTTGGAGAAAATGTGACCCGGCATTATGCCCACTTTGGTTTCGCCGGGTGAAATCAGTCCCGGGCAGTTTGGACCAATCACAGTGACCCCTTTGTCACGCGCGTAGTTGATGAACTGGAGCGAGTCGTGAACCGGTACGTGCTCGGTAATCGTGACCACGAGCTTGACGCCCGAGTCGATCGCTTCGTAAACAGCGTCAGCCGTGAATGCCGCGGGCACGAATATGATGCTCGTGTTTATTTCCGGGTGCGCTCCAACCGCCTGCCTGACGCTGTCGTAGACGGGAACGCGGCCTACTTTTTCTCCCGATTTTCCGGGGGTAACTCCCGCGACAACATTGGTTCCGTAATTGAGCATTGAAAGCGTGTGGGTTGTTCCTTCGCGCCCCGTCGCACCTTGAACGAGCACGTTCGTCGATTTGTTGACAAGTATGGCCATCTTCACACTTCCTAATTCCTGCCCTCGCCAGCTGCCTTGACAACGGCTTCCGCGGCTGCTTCCATCGAGTCAAGGTAGGCGATTCCGTTCTCGGCGAGAATTTTTCGACCCTGCTCTTCGTTTGTTCCCACCATTCTTACTGTGAAAGGTACTTTGACATTGGACTCGTCGAGAGCTTTGATAAGCCCAGTTGCAACCTCGTCGCACTTTGTGATTCCTCCGAGGACGTTCAGAAACACTGCTCGGAGATTTCGTTGTTCAAGGCAAATCTTCACTGCTCTGTAAACGTCGTCAGACCTTGATCCTCCTCCCATGTCGAGGAAGTTGGCTGGTCTGCCTCCAAAATATGCGACCACATCTAGGGTTGCCATCACAAGCCCCGCGCCGTTCCCTATAATTCCAATGTCACCCTCCAGTTGCACAAACGCAAGGCCGGCCTGCTGCGCCTCTTTTTCAAGAGGCGCGAGTTCGTCGTCAATCTGCCTGTACTCCGGGTGCCTGAAAACAGCGTTATCGTCGAGAGTTATTCTGGCGTCAAGAGCGACGAGAGACCCCGTGACAGATCTGACGGCTAGGGGATTGGACTCTGCAAGGTCGGCGTCAACTTCTTTGAATATGTCATAGATTTTCTCGCAAATCAAGACAAACTCTCTCGCGTTTCTGCCTTCCAGTCCAATCGAAATAGCTGCATCTCTTGCTTCAAAGCTGTGTAATCCGATTATCGGGTCGACTTCTCGCCGGAAAATCTTGTCCGGACTCTTCCTTGCAAGCTCCTCAAGATCTATGCCTCCCTCAGAGCTTGAAATGAGTGCAATCTTTCTGCGCGCCCTGTCAACTGTGAAGCCGAGATAGATCTCCTTTTCCGACTCCACAGCTTCTACAACCAGAACGGAGTCTACTCTGATCCCCTTGATCACGGCGCCCAAGAGGTGCTGTGCAACTTCAAAAGCCTCGGCAGGGTCCCGTGCCATCTTGATTCCGCCCGCCTTCCCTCTGCCGGCGATAAGAATCTGAGCCTTGACCACCACGGGTTTCCCGATTGACTCCGTTGCCAGCCTTGCTTCTTCAGCAGTTTTGCAAAGCGAACCTCTTGGGACTGGGATTCCCTTTTTCTCAAAGAGCTCTCTCGCTTGGTACTCGTGAATTTTCATTTCAAAAAATCTCTTCTAAAACGTGAGGCCCGAATAATTTGGGCGAGAATAACCATTTAAAAGTTAAATCCTACGATTTAACCCGAGATTGTCCTTAGGTTATCTCTCGTTGATCTAACAGGAGTAATGTGAAAAATAGTGCCGATTGCAGATGCAGCAAAGAAACAACTAGCTCAGAAAAGAAGACTCTTCTTCAAGATCTGTCTGCGGTGCGGGAGCAAGAATCCAATAACAGCCACGCGTTGCAGAAAATGCAAGTCCGAAGCTCTAAGACTGAAAAATAGGGCGCTCGGAGTCAAGAAGTGAGCCAGTTCCCTCACACTTTATTATCCCGTGCCGAGAGCGGTAGTCTCACTGGGCGTGTGGTCCAGCTGGTCTAAGACACCGCTCTCACACAGGTAATACTAGTGTAACGGGAATCGGCGGTTCGAATCCGCCCACGCCCACCAATTCGACTAGTGATCGTATCGACTTCCATGGGTAGTTTCGTAGAGTTGGATCAGAACTCCGCTGGAACTTCTAGGCGAAATAAACGCCGTCTGCCATATCAAGTCTTGAAAGAATTCGTCAGTAATTCGTAACCCTTTAGACTTGAAATATTCAGCCGCCTCTCTTATGCCGGTCACTTGAAAAGTCAGATGATGGAGCCCCTCGCCCCGCGTCTCAAGGAATCTTGTCAGGAAACTCTGCTTTCCCTCCACCGGTTCTATCAGCTCAAATCGCTGTCCACAGAGCATGAATTGAGTGAATGTGTAGTCCTTTGTCGTTCCGATTTCCTTGTAGATGTCGACCTTTGCACCCAGGATGTCTCTGTAGATTGATAGAGCAGAATCTACGCTTCTGACCGCGATCCCGATGTGGTCGAAGCGCTTGAGGAAACTCATATCTTCAGTTGAGAACCAAGAGGCTGAAAAGCAAAGCGATCCTTACTGGCCGGTCTGCTTTGCAGCATCCTGGGTCTCCTTCTTTGCCTTGAAGGACAGCCCGCAACCACAAGATGCAGCAGCGTTGGGGTTTTCGACCTTGAAACCGGAAGTTTGCAACGTTTCCTCGTAGTCTATCGTCGAGCCGCGCAAGTAGATCAAGCTCAGCTTGTCCACGATCACTTTCACGCCGCCCGACTTTACTACCGCGTCGTCCGAGCCAATGGTGTCGTCAATTGACATTCCGTAGGACATTCCAGCGCAACCCCCTCCTGAAATATACAGACGTAGGCCCGCCTCCGCGTTGCCCTCTTTTTGCAGGAGAGCTTTTACTCGATCAAGAGCTCGAGGCGTGATGACAATCTGTTCTGAAGTGCCTGCAATCAAAGACATAGAATTCGCGTCACCTAGAAAAGTAGGAGCTCTGCGAATATATCCCTTTTGGATTCGAGCTACTCAAGCGCGCTGAGGAGTGCCAGATGGAACAAGTGGCACAGTTTCCTCGCGGAATTCGTCTTTCGTCACGTAAACTAGGTCAACCCCGTCACCGCTTTGAGCGTCGCGTTTGATTGCGGCCCTTATGGCTTTCACTCCAAGCTCTTTGGCCTGCGCCTCTGTCATGCCGTCGGCGAACCCGTTTTCAACCACGCCTATCGCGATTTCGGCACCTGACCCCACCGCAGCGTAGTCGTCGGGAATGACGGAGCCAAGAGGATCAAGGACGTAAATCGAAGGTTTCGTGTCGACGCCGCCCAGCATTACCTGGGTGATGAAAGGAACGTACCTTCTTTCAAACATGATAACTGAGAGGAGCTTTGCAACAGAGTTTGCAGGCATGGGGCGTCTTGTCTCGAGTTCTCGGATCTTCACATAGGACTGGAGCTCCTTGATCAGAATCTGCATGTCCCCGATCATTCCCGCGCAAGCGGCCCCGACTGTGTCTGTCACCTTGAAAGTCTTCTTGCCCGTCTTACTGACCACGAAAGCGCCAAGCGTCACGCGTCTCTCTGCTCCGAGCAGCACGCCGCCCTTGTAAGTGATACCTATCACGGTCGCTCCTGGAATGTAAGCTTCATTGAATGCCAAATCTGCACAACCGAAATCATGTTTTCATGCGCTGGCTAATTAGACTTTTCGGCAATCCCCGAGAGGCGCACTTCCCAGTTTCTCTGCTCCTTGTTCTCTCGGATCTCATATTCGCATCCGGTCATCTTCTTTGAAACCTCGAGGTTCGTCTTGAGGTGCTCCGTGAGCCTAGACGTGCAAAAGCTGCTCTTTTCACGGACGCAGCTTAGAATAGTCACGATCATATCTGCGAGATTCGCGTCAACGTTGGGTTTCGTTTCCAATTCGGCGATGTATCCCCGCGCTGCTTCCAGACCCACCTCTTCCGATCTCTTGCCTAGGGCGCCAATTACATCAGAGCCAATATAGCTTGACGCTGAGACGGAATGAATCAGAACCGAACTTCCCGGAGAAAGCGCGGAGCCATCTGAATCACATTCCTTTCTAATGTTGAGAACACCCGCCCAGCGAAGCGCCTGTTCGGCTGAAGAGAGCTGTCTTTGACTCACATGAGTGGGAAGATTCCTCGACACGCTGAGTATCGCGGCTTCGGTTCCAGATTTCTCCTCAGAGAATGACATCGTGCGTGGAGAAGACTTTGAACCGAGCACTTTGAACAAGACTATTCCTCCTCCCTTGGGATAATATCCCCGCTTCTTCAACTGAATCGACACGCGTCCTCCCATTTCGCTGTACGCGGGGAGCACAACCCTCTCGACGTAATCGATAGTCGGACTCGCCGGGACTTCCGTTCCCCCAACGATTTCAACTTCGAGGTCTATTCCTCGGAAAATTGCTATAGGAATGAGCGTTTGCGCAATCAAAGAAACGCTCCCTGCCGTACCGACGTCTATTTTCTTCAAAACTCGCTTGGGAGTCTCCGCCGGGGAAATTTCTATTTCAGTGGACCCTACGTGCGCCCCTTTGAGGGCGGCGTTCGAGATCTCCGCAGCCGACGTTACAGCATTGAGATGTTGAGGTCGAAGGCCAGGCTCCTTCCTGCCGGCTCGTATGTTGTAGATCCTCAATCTCTTGCCCAGTATGCAGGCAAGCGAGACCGAGGTGCGAAGAATCTGTCCGCCTCCTTCTCCCATCGAGCCGTCAATCTCAACACTCGTCATACCAGACCCAGAGTGTCAAACGAACTCCGTTCATCTTTTTAATATAGCGATGGAAAGTGCTGGAAAGTGTCCAAGAAAAAATTCGGAGAGTCTATTTCCATGAAGCCGGTGGGTCTCTTTATCGGGCGTTTTCAGCCCTTTCACTACGGCCACCTTGCCACTGTAAGATTCGCCCTGAAGAGAGTAGAACAGCTCTACATTCTGGTCGGAAGCTCGCAAAAAAGCCATGAGCCTAGGAACCCATTTACTGCGGGCGAGAGGATCTTGATGATCAGGAATGCTCTAATAGACGAGAAGATAAACCCGTCGCGTTTCCTCGTAATCCCCGTACCTGACGCAATTGGGCATTCGGTTTGGACTGCGTTCATAGATCAGGTCGTGCCGCATTACGACATTGTCTTTTCGAACGACACGCTTACCCTACAGCTTTTCAAAGAGAGGAAAATTCAAGCAGTCGAGCCTCCTCTCTACGAGCGGGAAAACTATTCGGCGACAGAAGTCAGGCGGAGAATTACGTACCATGAGGACTGGAAGCCTCTTGTCCCCCGCGCAGTCCAAATAGTGATCTCACCCATCATCGAAAAAGGGCGTTTCAACGGGCTCGAATGACAAGAGGTTATTTCACACCGATACACCGTCTCAGGATCTGATTGAAACTAACCGAATGCTATGCGCTTCGGGATCTTGTCTTCCAGATCGACCAGCGGATTCGCTCCTTTGGCTTCCTAGACAACAGGCAGGGATGGTCGTCAGCGAAGTCAGAAAGGAGTACGAGGGGCACCATGCCGAGAACCAGCTCGTCAGAGACCTCACTTTTTTTAAAGGAGCGATGGCAACTTGGTCAATCTCCTTTGGGCAAGTCGAATACTCAGTCGTAAGCCACACTTCCTTCAAAATCATAATGATTCCGATGGAGTCTGGGCTTTTGATAATCACCGCTGAACCCTCTCTTCCGCTCGAGTACGTCGAGCGAATTTCTAGCTCGATTCGCCTGAAACTTAAATTGGGTAAACTTTAGAAACACACGCGCGAAGCTAAACCATGACGCGCGTGGTTTTGTATCTTTGAAAAAACTCGTTATGGTTCCTGGTCCGACAAACGTTCCAGATCGCGTGATGAACGCGATGCTCGGCTCCATAATCAATCACAGGAGCCAAGAATTCACAGACCTTTACCGAAGCATACAGGCAGGAAGCCAGTACGCTTTCCAGACGAAGAATGAAATCGTCGTGCTGTCGGCCTCCGGGACAGGCGGAGTAGACGCGGCGGTAGGTTCGATTCTCGCGCCCGGTGACTCTGTCGTCGTTCCGGGGTTCGGCGAGTTTTCCACGCGACTCGGGGAGGGTGCACGATATGTGGGAGCTAACGCGTTAATCCCACAGGCTGACCTCGGAACCGCTCCGTCCCTCGAAGACGTGGAGAGTGCTATGAAGAGTGCTGGCAGGCCGAAAGCGCTCTGCGTGGTCTACAACGAGACATCTACCGGTGTCACTTGGAGGAAGCTCAAGGAACTCAAAGAAATTGCGTCAAAATACGGTGCTCTTTTCGTGGTGGACGCTGTCAGCGTCCTAGGGGGCGACGAGCTCCCCGTCGACAGACTCGGTGTTGACATTTGCATAGCTGGAAGTCAGAAGTGTCTCGCCGCTCCGCCTGGGGGAGTAATACTATCCTTCAGCGAAGACGCCAAAAAAGCGATGAGTGGAGTCAAGCCACGGACGCAGTCATTTGACATACCCCGGTATTTCAAGTTCGCAGAACACGGGGAGACTCCTTTCACTCCCTCTCTTCCAATCTTTTTTGCACTGGACGAGGCGTTCAAGATGATAAGGGAAGAAGGAATAGAGAAGAGAATCAGGAGGCATGCAGTTTGCGCGAAGGCGTTTTATTCTGCGTTCGAAACGCTTGGACTCAAAGCCTTCGCCGACGAAAAGTACAGGTCGAACACTGTGCTCGGAATCCTCTATCCTAAAGGGGTTGAAGATGCAAAGTTTAGGACTCTACTCTCAGAAAGATTCGGCATCCTTATCGCCGGCGGGTTCGGGAAGATGAAAGGTAGCATGTTCAGAGTTGGCTCTATGGGGGTGATTGACGAAATACTGGTGACAGTCACCGTGAGCGGAATCTCGCAGGCGCTTAACCAGTCGGGATACCGCTGCGACACATCAAACGCCCTCGCGGCAGCTTGGGGTGTGCTTCGAGAGCTTTCCGAAGCATAAAGATTAAAGCGGAAACTCTGGAGAGGACTCTTGCATGCCTTTGGAAATTGGAACTCTGATACTTGCCGATTACACTGGTCGAGTCAAGGACACCGGGCAGATTATTGAGACAACGAGAAAGATGGACGCGGAGAGCGCTGGCAACGCCGACCCTACGCGGACTTATGAACCCAAACTGATTGCAGTAGGGGAAGGCTGGGTTCTGAAGGGGCTGGATGAAGCGTTGGGTAAAATTGACCCGGGACAGATGCTTGACATTGAACTCGCACCAGAGAAGGCTTTTGGCGCGAGAGACCCAAACAGGGTATCCAGGATTCCAGTAAGAAAGTTCGGTGAAAAGGCAGGAGATCTTTCTGTCGGCTCGGAGGTGGAGGTGGACAACAGGGTAGGGATAGTTAGGTCACTCGAATCTGGTCGGGCGATCGTGGACTTTAATCCAAGATACGCGGGCAAGACTCTTCTTTACAACGTTGAGGTGAAGGAAAGGCTTGACGCAAAGGGTGCTAAGATAGAGGCACTAATCAGAAGGCGTCTCCCGATGGAGAAAACGAAGGTGAAGTTCGACGCGTCAGAGACCAAGGTCAAGGTCACGATTCCAAATGACTATTTCCTTCTTGAAGGGTTGCAGATAATCAAGAGAGCTATCAGCACGGACTTGTTCAAGTTCATCAAGGCGCTCGAGAGTGTGGAGTTCGTCGAAGACTATGAGAATCCCTCGGCCAAAAAAGAAGAACAAAAGCCGGCGGAGACTCCAACTCAGGAAGTCAGTCCTGTGGGAGAAAAGTCAAATGTCGAAGCCCCGAGGAAGGAGTTGGAGAAAGAAGAGACTCCAGCCAAGAAGACCGAGCACAAGGGGCATCCCAAGCCAAAACACGCCAAGAAGAAACCTAAGCATCGCTCCAGATAGAAAGCCTGGTCAGATCACTTTTGACTCACTTGCAAGTTTTGTTGCAGAGCTCTCAGTGAGCTTTGCTTCGTCCAGTATGGTGTATCTTTCCTTCCTTATTGTACGGGCAAGCACGAGGGCTTTTACCACCTCTTCTTGGCTTGCCCCTATCTGTGAAGCTCTTGTCGGTGCTCCTATTGTCTCCAAGGACTCGCGTATCTCGTCCTGATCGATTCCGTGCAGCTTCGCCATCAGGATGGTGCCGATGCCGCACTTTTCTCCGTGCATTCCCTTTCCAGGCGCGACGATGTCCATTGCGTGGGAGAAGAGATGCTCAGAGCCGCTACATGGCCTGCTGCTCCCTGCGATTCCGGCTGCCACGCCTGAGCTGATCAAAGCTTCCACGACAACCCGGACGCTGTCACTCTCCATGGCGGCGATCTGCTTCGCGTTGTCCATTATCAGGTTCGCAGAGAGCATCGCAAGATTCGCCGAGTACTTCCCGAAATATTCTCCTGTTTTCTCATGCGCGATTTCCCAATCGCGAACAGCTGTCTTTTTTGAAATCAGGTCTCCACAACCGCTGATAAGCAGGTGTGGCGGGGCTCCTGAGATGACCGAAATGTCTGCGACTATACTGATCGGAGGCTTTGCCACAAGCGAGTAAGGCCGACCCAACCCCTTTACTGAGCCAAAAGGGCTTGAAATCCCGTCATGCGACGCGCTGGTGGGGACGCTTACAAAGGGAATCTTTGAGTTAAAGGAAGCGAGCTTTGCAATGTCGATTGACTTACCTCCTCCCACACCCATGAGGAAGGACGCACCTGATTTCTGCCCGAGCTGAGAGACCCTCTCGACCTCTTGAAAAGTAGATGGACCTATTAGCTCCCAACGACTTGAAAATCCCGACTTTGAAAGCGCGTTCTCAAGTCGCGTACCGAGAAGTGACTTCACATTTGGACCGGAAATCACTGTTACCATAGCTCCAAGTTCAAGCTCCTTCAGAATCTCTCCCACCTCGGAGATGATTCCTGTCCCGACAACGACCCGCCGGGGGAGCTCCATTACATGCATTGACACTCTCTTCACGCTTCGTTGTAGAGTACTTGCCTTGCGGAAAGTTATTTAAAGGACTATGCGCCCACCCAACCCAGCCGGCATTCTGACTGCGAAGACGCTAAATCCTGCAGACGGAAAAGCAAACAGTTTCTTATGGGTGCCGGTGCGAGTTGATTATTTGTCTCGACGCATGAATAGTATGAACAATATCCCGACCGGAGAAGACCTGAGAGAGAAGGTAGACGCGCTAAAGTACCATGGAACTACGACAGTGGCGATGACCTGCACTGACGGTGTTGTGCTTTGCACAGATACACGTGTAACAGCTGGTTACCTGTACATCGCGCATAGGCGCGGTAAGAAGATGTACATGATCGATAAGCATGTTGGCGTGACCATCGCAGGGACCGTTGCTGACGCACAAAACGTCGTTGACACGCTGAAATATTACGCAAATATCTACAGGATGGAGAACAGATCTCTGATTCCTGTCAAATCGCTCGCCCGTATCGCTGCGAACATATTCTTCTCACAGAGAGTCTATCCAATGATAGCAGATTTTTTGATTTGTGGGGTGGATGAAGAGGGTCCTTCGATTTACAGCGTCGACTTTTTTGGGGCAAACACGCGGGAGACGGCAGTGTCCACGGGTTCGGGTTCGCCGGTTGCCTACGGAATCTTGGAAGACGAGTACAAGAACGACCTGAGCGTGAAGGAAGTTATTCCCATCGCGATCAAGGCGGTAAGTGCCGCAATAAAACGCAATGCTGGAACTGGAGACGGTTTTGATGTCGCGGTTGTAACAAAGGACGCAGGCTTCCGCGAGCTCTCTAGGGAAGAGAAGAACCAGCAATTGCTCTTGATTTCCGGTAGTAGAAATTAGGTTGACTGAACGGCAAAGCACACAAAGCGTAACAAGCATAATCCTCAACCATATTCCAGCCGAAGCTGAGATCACCAGAGTTGAGTATGAGGGGCCGAGGATAGCCCTCTACTCGAAAAATCCAAAGTTCCTCCAGCAAAACGGCTACATCGTGTCAGACGTCGTGAACATGGTGAAGAGGCGCGTCGTCCTTCGCACTGACAAGTCTATTCGAAAGGACGACCAAGAAGCCCAATCAATCATCATGCAGAGCGCCCCGGCGTCTGCAGGACTTGAAAGCATATTCTTCGACGCCGCCCTCGGCGAAGCTATACTCGAAGCGAGAAAGCCCCTCCAACTTTCTCCCGAGAACGGGTTCAATCCCATTGATATAACAGACAAGACTGGCTGGAAGATAAGGATCAGAAAGCACCCGCATATACCGTGCCAGAGCATTCAAAACGTGAACTTCGTGCTGGGGCAAGCGGCCGCGGAACGTTCGAGGTTTTTCAAGGAAGTCGGGGAGAACATCTTCCGTCCACGCTTGAGCAATGACTCTGAAATCAGTCTGTTAACTCTCGGCGCGTTCGAGGAAGTTGGACGCTCGGCAATCATAGTGAGCACGTCTGAAAGCAAGCTTCTGCTTGACTGCGGCATCTCGCCCGGAGCAAAGAACCCGTGGCATGCATACCCGAGACTTGACTGGGCTGACATTGCGCTCGACGAACTTGACGCTGTGATATTATCGCATGCGCACCTTGACCACAGCGGATTCCTTCCGGCACTCTACAAGTACGGTTACGACGGACCGGTGTACTGCACCGAGCCGACTCTTCCACTCATGACCTTGCTCCAGGGAGACATGGTCAAGATCGGGCGATCGGAAGGTTCGAGGATGGTGTTCGACCAGCGAGACATACGCGAGGTGATAAAGCACGCGATTACGATTCCCTACGGGCTGGTCACTGACGTCGCCCCCGACGTGAAACTCGTGTTCAACAACGCGGGGCATATTCTGGGCTCGGCAACGGTCCATCTCCACGTCGGCGAAGGGGCTCACAACATAGTGTATTCTGGTGACTACAAATACGGAAAGACTAGGCTGCTCGAACCCGCATTCTGGAACTACCCTCGCGTCGAGACGCTCATAACTGAGGCCACCTATGGTTTGAAGGAGGACGTCTCGCCACCCCGCGACGAGGTAGAGGCCAACTTTGTCAACCTTGCAAACGAAACGCTGAAGCAGGGAGGGAAAGTCTTGATTCCCATCCCGGCCGTGGGGCGCGCTCAGGAGATCATCCTCGTAATCAATGAAAACATGAAGCAGAAGAAGCTGATTGAGGCGCCGGTTTTCATTGAGGGAATGATCTCCGAAGCAACCGCGATTCACATAGCGTTCCCAGAGTACCTTTCGCGAGAGTTGAAATACAAGATTCTTGAAGAAGACGAAAATCCTTTCTCCTCCGAATATTTTACTGTGGTGGAACATCCCAGCAACAGGGAAGAAGCACTTCGTGAAGGCGGTGCAATAATCATGGCAACCTCCGGAATGCTTGAGGGAGGGCCTGTTATCGAGTATTTTTCCTCGCTCGCTGGCTCGGACAAGAACAGAATGCTATTCGTTTCCTACCAGGTTCAGGGCACATTAGGGCGCAGGGTGCTAGACGGTTCGAAGCAGGTCAGCCTGCTGGGTGAAGGAGGCAAGATCAAAATTGTTGACGTGAACTGCAAGGTGAACCGGATAGAGGGTTTTTCGGGCCACAGCGATTATAATCAGATCTTCAGGTACGTCCAGAAGCTTCGGCCAAAATTGCAGCAGATCTTCGTTGGTCACGGCGAAAAGAGAAAATGCGAGATGCTGTCTTACAATCTGTCCAGACAGTTCAAGCTCCCCGTCGGACACCCGATGGTCGAAGAAGCAATCAAAATTCGCTGACTCATTCTTCCCTGGGGGAGGAGGACGATTTCTCTCCTCTCCAGATCCTCACTCCAGGAGGAGTGATGACAATTCTTTCCTCGCCCAACCTAGCAATGTCACCACCAAAGGAAGTCGTGAACTCTGTCAGCTGCTCGATTGTCGTTTTCAGGTCCTCGACACTCTTTTGAGCTAGCGGCGTGATTTTCAAGATGACGATGGTGTTGTTCTTTACGTCTTCCTTAATCTGTGCCATCTCGTCTCTGCTCTTGAGCGGAAGAGCTTTCAGCAATATGGAAGCCGGAGGCTGGACCGTCTCCTCGGCCCGGTTTCCCATTCCTGACGAGGTCAACTCTAGAATGCCACTCAGTACTTCTTTTCGAAACCCCTCTTAAAACCGTTTTTCATCATTTCGTGGCCTAGACTGACTTTAAGGCCTCCCAGAGCTTATCTCCCACGTAGTGAAGGCTCTCTACAGCAGCCCCTTTTTTCATCTCCTCAAGGGCCTTCTTTTCTTCCGTGGACCTGCCAACAGCTATGGACTTCTGGTGGCCTACTTCTCTCACAACTATCAGATCCCCTTTCTTGAAGTCCCCTTCGAATGAAACTATTCCAGGCCGCATCACATTTGCTCCGTTGATTACGAACTTGACCGCTCCCATGTCGACTGTGGCTGACGGGAGCTTTGGAAGCAGGACCTCGTCTTTCAAAAGAGGAAAGTAAATCGTTCCCTTTTTTCTTCCAAGATAAAGTCCCTCGTCGGTTTCGAATATTATCGCGAGATCCTGATCATCTAGTTCTGCTATCTTTAGGTCTTTGAGTTTGAGCCCGAGCCCCGGCTTGATCGCGTCGATCTTTGCGCTGACCTCGTCCCGAACGCTTTTTGAGAGGTTGTAAATTTGCAAAGGCTCAGAACTCTCCAGTAGAATGAGATATCATTAACGCGTACTGAGAACGCTTAATAAGACTTGATAGCAAGCGTTCCTACCGTAAACAAATCAGAGCAGGTTAGGATCCTCTTGTCCCAAGACATGGCAGTAAGAGTGCTTGACGAAAGCGTAGGTAAGATAGTGTTGATCAAGCTGAAAGGGGGAAAAGTGATCAGAGGGAACCTGCAGGGCTTTGACCAGCACATGAATCTGCTGCTTGAGCAGTCTGAAGAGGTACAGGAAGAAGGAAAGACGAACTCGCTCGGGACAATCGTCGTTCGCGGAGACAACGTTGTGATAATCTCACCGCCCCGGGGAAACCCGTGACCTGTCTTTTTTATCTAACATAAAAAAATTGAGTTGAGAGTGCTATGGTGAGAGGAACTTCTTCAATGGGAAAGATGGGTCGAAAGAAGACCCACATGAGATGCAGACGATGCGGGCATCATTCCTATCACGTAAGGAGAAAGGAATGCTCTAGCTGCGGATTTGGCGCATCTCCAAAGATGCGAAGATACGCATGGAGTACTCGCTACCGCGGCTGAAATATGCCGAGGGACTGGACTTTTGTCACTTAACGAGGTTGCACTTGCGGCCGGTGGTCTGGCGGTAGGAGCTGCAGCAGGTGCGATTGGGTTCTATTTTTACGCGCGAAAATCCTTGGGAAAAAACAAAACGATCTCTTCGGACAGTTCGACACGGCGCTTGAATTTCGAGGACGTTGACGATAGGCCAATCCAAAGGCTTGTCTCTAAACCAGAGCTAGAAAAGACAAGACGTGAACTCCGGACTCTGACTCTCGAAAAGGATCTAGTGTCTGCGGCTTTGACGAGGCTCTACGAAGCTGAAGTTGCCCATGAGATAACTAGAGAAGAGCGCGAAACACTCGCGCTCAAGTACAGGGAGGAACTCAAGGCCCTGGACGAGAAGATTCTGAAGATTGACTCTTTCATTGAAGTTGGAGATCTTGAGACGCTTCGGGAACAGCTAGTCGACTTGGTGAGCCAGAAAATGGACGCCATTGAGAAGAGAATCGAGCGAGCAAGTCGCTCCGCCCCTCTGCTAGCTGAAATTGTGAAACCCATTCCTCAACCGAAGGGCGATCCGCTCACTGCTAAGAAAGAGACACCAAAAACACGTGTTCCGGACCTTTCGAATCTTCTTGTGACGCAAGCCGGAGAGGGCGCGCGTCCTGAAAAGCCTCCTTCAAACCCGATTGCGGAGAATGCCTCCGAAACTTTCGACTCAACGTCGGATGAAAAGGCCGCTGCGAGGAAAAAGACTCCCGACGCGCAAGTGGACCGGTTGCAGAAGGAGCTTCTTGAAGCTCTCGACAGACTCGAAAAGCTGGACATTGAAAATTGAGTTCCAGAGACCTTCCGAACCTTGAGCGAGCTATGCTCGCAGCTGCCCAAAGAGCTGCAAGGCAAGTCAGGGAAGGAGACGTTCTGGGGCTGGGAAGCGGGTCTGCTGTTGCAGTGTTTGCAAAAGCGCTGGCGGAGAGGGTCAAAAAAGAAAAGCTCGAGGTCTTTGTAGTGCCTTCTTCCATGCAGGCTTGGATTCTGGCGAGCGAAAACGGGCTTGCGTTCTTACCGGACTCTGCGCACTGTCCCAAATCGCTGGACATAGGTGTCGACGGGGCCGACCAGATCGCGACCAGAACTCGTTCGATGGTCAAAGGCGGGGGAGGCCAGCTCCTGAGGGAGAAGATCATTCTATCATCCTCGAGACGAACTTTCATCTTGGTGCAAAAAGCCAAGGTTGTAGAAAGGCTCAACCGGCCCGTCCCCGTCGAGGTCGTCCAATTTGCACTTGAAACGGTGAGGGAAAAGCTCAAGAGAAATTTCGGGGGGAGAGCGATTCTGCGAAAGCTTGAGAAGGGATACCCGTACTATACAGAGTCGGGAAACGTGATTTTGGACACCCAGTTCGAGGGCGAAGTGGAAGACCCGAAGAATCTCGAAGCATTGGTCAAAGCGATTCCGGGAGTCGTTGAAATGGGTGTCTTTAATTGCAAAGTTGACAGGTTCTTTATCGGAAATCAAGACGGCTCCGTCGAAGCTCTCTGAAAGAAGGTTATCTTATGCCTTAAATTGTAAGAATGCATCAACGAGTTAGTGATCTCCCCTGCTACGCGGAGCATTATCGGTTTGCTTTTCATGAGCGAGAGCACTGGCCCCTCTATCTTCAACGACTTGCACTTTTCCTCCAGATCGTTTTCCTTTATCATGTCAATTGCGTTGCGCCACGCGTAGGTCTCACGGGCAGAAGTCAACGACCCCCCTTCTCCTTTCCATGAAAAGAGCAGCGCTACGAAGGAAGCGTCATTTGCGAGTACTGGCATGAGTCTTTCGATTGCTTGCCAGGCTTCCGACTCCATCTCGCTTGAAAGCAAGAGCCCGTTCTCGCTGCTGCATCTTATCCCGCAGGGAATCAAGAGCCTCGCCCTTCATTCCACATTGTGCTCTCGCGAATATATTCAAGGCGAGGAACGTCGGTCGTCTGGATTCCTTTCCTCGTCACTTTCGCGCCTTCGCACCCGGAGAAGGCTGAGCAGAAAGGGTGAGAGCAGTACCAAGAACAATAGAATATCGATGCTGTTCGAAAAAGTAGTGGCGGCTGCGGCTATTACGAGAAAGAAAATCAGCGCTATCACGACGAGGAGCCTCTTGTTGGCACCCGCTTTTCTCAGATTCTGCTGTTCTCTTCTGAATGTGCCCTGTGGAGTGTACCTCGGCCGACTGGGACGTGGGGCATAGTTTGCGTAATCGTCTGTGCGAAAGGGAGAATCTCTGCTTTTGTGTGTCAGAACATAAAACCCTGCCACGATGACTGCCATTCCTCCGCCAAATGTCAGAAGTATTACGGCAGTAATCAGGTCGGCCATAACGAAAGCGCTTCTTCTGTCCAAATGATACATTCTTTTCTCTACCAATAAGTCTTGTTGTATTGGAGGAGGCAAGCCGTGAACGTTTGCAGGAGCTTGTGCGGTGCCCCGACGGGTCTTGAAACCGCGGAGAGAGGTCAAGAGCAGCTCATGGGGGTGAGGACTATACACTACGCGAAGCAAGAAATAACTCCGAGCTTGACGACCTCTCCAAGCTCCCGTAGTTAAGAGAGGCAAGCGCTACCACATCCTGTTTGCTTCGCGATTTCCGAGAGAATCATTGATGTGTCGAAAGCGCTGCGCGACTTGCTTTGAAACAGAGGATGCTGCCCCAAGGGCCTCGGCCTTTTCAAGAGGCTGAAGTCCTTCGAACGCTAGGAAACAGGGGCGGAGACAAAGCGACTCCTGCGAGGCATCCAGCGAGAAGCAAAATGCGTCATCATCCTGCGCAGATGATCCACCAATTCGTAACTCAGTACGTATTCTACGCAGAGTGCTTTCTCTCCGCCCTTAAATAAACCTAAGAAATTGTGGAAAGAACACGCTTCCGATACGATTCCGCCAACGTCCACGTTGAGGAGATGGAGGAACCCTATCACCGCAATGGATTTCATACAATCCCCAAACTATTATTCTCGCAAAACGCGTTGTTTTGAAGGAAAAAACCGCCGCTAGACCTGAATTTTGAAAGATAGGCTTTGGCTTTTGTCTGCTCGCAAATTACTATGGCTGAGATCAGAACTCGCATTTGGCGGATGTGCAGAACGACAGCCTGGGCGGCGTCAAAGGAACGGCCCCCCTCTGGCCGAAGGGCCCAAGGCCCGGAGCTCATCCTCCTTCTTTTGTGATATCCGACGTTGGAAAGGGAACGAACTCCGTTCGAGTGTACTATGCAGTTTACTTGGTTTTTGAAGTATTGTCATTCAGGATGTGTTCGAGGGCTATCACGCCTTTCATAAAAAGGACCACAAGGCAGTGTGGGTCTTGTATCGGGAGATTGGATCAGACAATAGCTTTCACAAATTGTTCAGATTGGGAAGAGAAAGAGTAAAGATATTCGCCGTGGACGAGACAGGAGTAATATTGCAGACATTCCTCTTCATAGCATGCGAGCCATTCGAGGATAGAATACTCGGTCTCCTCGTTGCATGGACTCGCAGCTCAATCTCCACAGATATGTTCCTGAAGGACCTCATGAGGAAATTTGGTCATCATCCAGTGCGGACAAACGGAGCTGCCTGGTACAAGCTTGCTTAACATCGTGCTAAGTAAACGGAGCAGGTGTGGGCCGGACCGGATTTGAACCGGCGA
>VFSW01003612.1_pt1 | contig 23162 bp, 19 predicted proteins | sample 5358111 | NCBI WGS metagenome assembly VFSW01 (sample SAMN11554181, study PRJNA540505) | mine drainage metagenome | isolation source: sediment from site ElyBrook_90M | place: USA: Ely Copper Mine, Vershire, VT | collected 2017
GTTCTGAAGGGAACATTAATTAGGTAGATATAATTCGCTTATTCTAGGAACTTACGTTGAAGTTCCAGTCATCGAATCGCACGCCGCTGGCAAGATATCCAAAACTAGAAACGTTGATGATTCGTGCACCTTTACCTCCGGCAAGAATGATGACTTTCACAAAATTTCTCCCATTTTTCCTTAACTATTTGCTTGAGCTGCACAGCGAATCGCTCGGCTCCAAACTTCTCTGCATGCAGGCGGATGGCCTGTGGATCAAACTCCATTTTCTCAAATCGGTCGATCGCTTCATTCAGCACCTTTGGTGTCTGCTCTGAAAAAAAGAGCCCCGTTTCCCCTTCGATGACGGTCTCTAGAGCCCCTCCTTTACCAAAAGCTATCACAGGAGTGCCCCCCGCTTGCGCCTCGACAGGCACAATACCAAAATCCTCTTCCGCAGCGAAGACAAACCCTTTCGCGCGCTGCATATAATCCCGCATCTTGACATCGGATACATGACCTAGGATTTCGATGTTGGGTGCAGCCATTTTCTTGATTTTGCCCATTTCTGGGCCATCACCAATCACTATCAATCGCCTGTGGGGCGTCTTCGAGAAAGCCTCAACAATGAGATCGATGCGTTTATAAGGCACCAAACGGGAAGCGGTCAGATAAAAATTTTCTTTTTTTGCATCGGCTCTAAAAAGATGCGTTGCAACAGGAGGATAGAGTACGGTTGCTTCTCTTCCATAATTACGCTTAATCCTTCGAGCCACGTGGTGTGAGTTGGCAATGAAATGGTCGACACGAGGAAGGCTTGAGACATCCCACTGCCTGATGCGATGGAGAATTTTTTTGGCTAAAAAGCCTGAAAAACTTCCCAGTTCACGCATATATTGGTGATGAAGATCCCATGCGTAACGCATAGGAGAATGGCAATAACAAATATGGAGTTGTTCTGCATGCGTCAGCACTCCTTTGGCCACAGCATGCGAGCTCGACAAAATAAGGTCGTATTCGCTTAAGTCAAATTGTTCGATGGCATACGGGAAAAAAGGCAAAAGGTGCCGATAGATTCTCTGTGAAAACGGGATATTTTGGATAAAAGAGGTGTTTACCGATGCACCTGCTCCCAAAAGCCCTTCCACCATCGCTTGATTTTGGATGAGCGTGAAGATCGGCGATGGAAAAGCTGTCATCATCGATTGTAGAACCTTTTCTGCACCGCCTAAAGACGTTAGCCAATCGTGGATAATCGCAGTTTTCAAAGCAGTTTCCTTATCACTTCAAGATGTTTTTCCGCCGAGCTATCCCAATCGAATAGCCCCGCCCTCTGCTGACCTTTTTGGCGAAGCTCTTCCTGCCTCTCACGACTCGACCAAATAGAGAGTATACCACGAGCGATATCTTCCGGGTAAAACGGGTTTACATAAACAGCCGCATCACCGCAAACTTCTCGCAGGCACGGTGTCTCAGCAACTAAAGCGGGGCAATCGGCGACCATAGCTTCAAGTGGGGTGAGTCCAAACCCTTCATAAAAGGAGGGATGAGCGAGAAGTGTCGCTTGGCGGTAAAGCTGGGCAAGAGTTGCCCCGTCGACACGCCCTAGGACTGTAACACGATCTTTACGCTTATTCATTTCTGTTTTCCAGCCCTCCCAATTTGATTCTTTTCCCACAAGAACAAGATGGACATCCTCGGGTAAAAAATCGAGAGCTTTTATCAAATTAGCGAGGTTTTTCCGCGGAGTAAAAATGCCTACATAAAGCATATATTTTTTGAATGGCAAAGGAGCATCTATATCGAGTTTTCTCTGTTCAACTCCCAGATGAATCGGCGTGATTTTATCACCATAGGGGCCTATGTATTTTAAAATCTCGCTTAGAGAAAAGTTAGAAATTGTGACGACATGATCAGAACGTTTGACAGCCGACTTTAAAAAAAGACGGGCATAGAGCCTTTTATGCAAGGGCTGCTCATCGGCATGTGCTAAAAAATAGACGTCATGGATCGTGACCAATCGTTTGCGCGCTTTCGTCGGCGCCAAAGGAATATTAAAATGCGGAGACCAAAATAGATCGCAGCTTGGAATGCGCAAGGGTAGCAACATCTGCTCTTTCAAAGAGTAAATAGGAGCTCTCGTTTCGATGATATCAAACGCTGAAAGCTCGGGGCATTTTTGCAGAGACTCAGCGTCGATGAGAAGCCTCCATTTATAAGGAGCCTTCAAAAGACGCGGAAGTATAGACCGAATATAAGTCCCTATCCCCGAGTAGGTAGCCATGCGGGCATCGACGCAAATCTCTTTCATGCCTTCACCTGCATTTTTATCCACTTGCTTTTCAAGGATTTGAAAACCATCTGCCGCAACTTAACAAGCCCAATAAATGAAAAATAGATGTACTTCAGTCCACCGATTGATTTGGCTACCCTTCTAATGAAGGGGCTTTTAACAATCTCATTACACTCCCTCTCCAAGATATCAGCGATCTTTAAAGATTGATCTATCTCTTTTCGGCTCAAGCTTTTTAAAGCGATGGGGAATAAAAAGTCGCTCATACGTTTAATCATCCGACGACGGATTTCAGGTTTATAGATAGCAGGGATTTCTGGATCCTGTAGAAGTTTTTCCGTCATGCGGGGCCAGCTCGGCCAAATCAACTTTAGCCCGGCATTGGTCGAATATGAAATAGTATGCTGCATAAAGACAGCACAAGGAACGCTCGTTGCAGCAAAAGAACAACGAGAGGCAATCCGCAGCACATAATCGGCATCGATGACCTTGACGTTTTCATCTAACAATCCAACTTTATCAATGACATCCTTTCGAAAAAGAATGCCCGCCCAATTGATATTATTTTGAATCATTTCATACAAACCCTCGGGAGGGCTCCAAAAATGCTTTTGTGGATCTGAGAGCCGGTGCACATGGAGCATTTGTCCATCTGCTCGAGCATTAATCACAGGGCCCACCGCAAACATAGCTTCTGCATATTCTTCTAGCTTCTGGAGCGTCATTTCAAAAAATGGGGGCAGCAATAGGTCATCATCGGAGAGAAAGGAAAAAAAGGGGGTAGCAACACGCGAGAGGCCATACTGAAAATTGGCAACGGGACCGATATTTTCGCAGTGACAATAATACTTTACGCGAGAATCTTGCCGCTGAAGTTCCTGAACGATGGACGCCGTTTCATCTCCTGAGGCGTTATCATACACCCAAATTTGAAAATGAGGATATGTTTGGTTAAGAACACTTTCCACCGCCTTCTTCAGCAGCTGCGGCCTTCGATACGTGGGAATAATGGTCGTGATCAGAGGCTCACGACTGCATTGATTCAACAGGGATTGCATCCACAAGCTCCAAATCTGCCTGAACCATTAATTTTACCAGCTGCTCAATAGATGTTGCAGGAGTCCACCCCAGCTCTATCCGAGCCTTAGTCGCGTCACCCAAAAGAAGATCCACCTCTGCAGGACGGAAAAATTCGGACGAAATTTCTACAACCACTTCACCCGTAGAAGTATTGATTCCTTTTTCCTCGAGCCCTTCTCCCTTCCAAGTGATCTGAATGCCGATCTCATCAAATGCCATTTCAACAAATCGGCGCACGGTGGTCTTTGTTCCTGTGGCGAGAACAAAATCTTTGGGAATATCGCACTGGAGCATCTTCCACATTCCTTCCACAAAATCTGCCGCATAACCCCAATCTCTTTCGGAGTCGAGATTTCCTAAAACGAGCTTTTGCTGGAGCCCCTTACAAATTCTTGCTACGCCCAAGGTAATTTTGCGAGAAACAAAGTTTTCTCCCCTGCGCGGACTTTCATGGTTAAACAAGATTCCGTTACAGGCAAATAGGTTGTAGGCCTCACGGTAATTGACAACCGCCCAATAGGCGAACAGCTTTGCTACACCGTAGGGAGATCGAGGATGAAACGGAGTCACTTCACTCTGAGGCGTTTGTTGTACTTTACCATAGAGCTCAGAGGTGGAAGCTTGATAAAACTTTGCTTTAGGACAAACGTGCCGCATCGCTTCTAATAAGCGAAGAACACCCACTCCGTCCACGTCGGCAGTATACTCGGGAATTTCAAAGGAGATTTTCACATGACTCATAGCCGCTAGATTGTAAATCTCATCCGGCTGAGAAAGCTCTAAGATGCGCTTGAGGCTAAAGCTGTCGGATAAATCACCTACATGTAGGTGGATCGGATGACCACCATCGATCAAATGACGTATTCTACCATCATTGGATACCGAGCTTCTTCGTACGAGGCCATGCACTTCATATCCCTTCTCTAACAAAAGCTCTGCCAAATAAGAACCATCTTGGCCTGTTATTCCTGTAATCAATGCTCTTTTCATTTATCTCCACCCATTTATAGCTTCTTCTAAACCCTGATCTAAATCTATTTTAGGTTTCCAATCCAGCACTGTTGAAATCTTTTGTACATCTGCAATCAGATGCGTAGGTTCGTTAGCGGAAGTTGGAATGCAGCCCAGTTTAATAAACCCAGGATTTTGTAGTTTTCTTTCGATTTTCCCTGCGATTTCTTTCAAGGCTACACCGCGACCCGACCCGATATTAAATGCCCCATCAGCGGAAGATGCGAGCAGCGCAACAAATGCAGAAGCAACATCGGATACATGTAAAAAATCACGAATTTGCTCCCCTGAAGAACATTTCACTTCGGAATTTTGTAATAGTCCTCGTATCAACTGGGGAATAAATCTTTGCGCATGTTCTCCAGAGCCAAAAAGATAAAAAATGTAGCCCCAGGCGAATCGAATTCCTGCTTGAGCGCAAAATTTTTCCAAAATTTTATAGAGGCTTCTTTTGCAAGCTCCGTAGAGCGTCGCTGGATTAAATTCAGATGCGTCTTCTTTCAAAAGGGAATCTTTCCACTCATATTCCGCGCAAGTACCAGCTGCAACGAAGTGTTTCCCTCCATTGTTCACAAACTCCCTGGCAAAATGAAGTGAGGCGGAAACCCAATCGAGATTTTCTGGAGCGGTCCAATATTTCCCCGGCGTGGTGCACCAGGCTAAGTGGAGGGCGTGTGTTGCACCAATTTTCTGAAGAACTTCTGTAACAGCAGCCGTATTTAAAAAATCGACATGATGCCAGGTAATTTGACTATTTGCCTCAGACCGACGCTGGGACGAAAGCGCATGGATCTCATAGCCCTTCTCTTCCAATAGCGGTAGACAATGACGCCCTATAAATCCTCTGGCTCCCGTTACAATGATCCGTTTCATGAAATAAAATCCGCGTAACGAATATCTTTTTCTGAAATCACCGAAGGGGTCATCGGCCACTCTATACTGAATTGGGAATCATTCCAGCGCGCACCTCTAGCAGCTTCCGGAATATAACTAGTGGAGATTTGGTAGAATACTTCCGTAGCATCTTGAAGAGTTTGGAATCCGTGAGCAAAACCCTCGGGAATATACAGCATTTTTCTGTTCTGAGCCGACAACTCTATGCCTTCCCACTTTTTGAACGTTGGAGACTCAGGGCGAAGATCTACAATAACATCGTAGATAGCTCCTTGTGTACAACGAACGACCTTCACCTCACCATAGGGAGCGATTTGATAGTGCATTCCTCTTACTGTTCCCTTTTTATGATTATAGGAAATGCTACACTGCTCAAGAGGGACAGTCAGTCCATTTTTCAAAAACTCTACTTGGCAAAAGGTTCGGGCAAAAAAACCTCTATCGTCCTCGATGAGATCGGGCTCTATTAAAAAAGCGTCTTTCAATTTGAGGGGAATGAACTTCATAAGTTACTAAGGTTATCAGAATCCAATACCATTGACAATCACCATCATTGTGCAAAACTCTCAATCAAGATAACCTCTACCTTACAGGTTGAATGTATGAAATTTTCTGTATTACTTCCCACTCGAAATCGTCTCGAATACCTCAAATATGCAATCGATTCGGTACTTCAGCAAGATTATCAAGATTGGGAAATTATTGTTTCCGATAATGACTCAGAAGATAACATTAAAGATTACATTGAAACCTTATCCGATAGCAGAGTTAAATACTTTCGAACAGATTCTTTTATCCCCGTCACAGCTAATTGGAATAACGCCATGGATAAATGCTCGGGCGATTACGTAATTATGCTCGGTGATGATGATGCATTAATGAAAAACTATTTTTCAACAATGGTGGATTTACTTTCCAAATTTCCCAATCCCGACTTTATCTATACTGGCACCTTTTTATATGCCTATCCTAATGTTTTGCCATGGCGGCCCAAAGGGTTATTACAGAAATTTGGAAATGCTTCCTTTTTAAAAGATAAAAAAGAACCCTTTTGGCTCACAAAAAACGAATGTCAGCACTTAGTTAAACAGACGTTTAACTTTAAGATAATGTTCAACTACAACATTCAGTTTTCTTTGATTTCACGAAAATTCATTGAACAAACCAAAATTAACGGAAAATTTTTTCATTCTCCTTATCCCGACTATTATGCAACAACAGTTATGATGCTAAAAGGGGATAGAATTTTGGCTTGCCCTTATCCGCTTGTCACAGTTGGAATTTGTCCCAAATCATTTGGGTATTATTATTTTTCTAATTCAGAAAAAAAAGGATCTCTCACTCTCAATAATTCTTCTGACAAAACCTCTCTTTCTTCTTTCATGCAGCTTCTTTTACCCGGAACGGATATGAATAACTGCTGGCTCGCCGCTCTTGCTTGCGTAAAAGAAAATCACCCTTCTAATATTCACATAAATATACAAAGATATCGCCTGCTACAAACTATTCAAACATTTCAAGTTCAAACGTTAAATAAAGAGTTTGATAAAAAAATAGTTAAAGACCTATGGTCGCGCCTTTCTAGCCGAGAAAAATTAACTTCGGGGTTATTTTTCCGATGCGGTTTTGGTCTTATTAGAATGCTCCCCTATCGAATTCGCGAAAAATGCGCTCATCTATTAGCCTATCTGGGAGGCTCTAACCCCCGGTATGGATCAAAAAACATCGATGGAAAATTTGAAAACATCTCCCAAGTTTTCCGCACCATTGAGCCTGCTAATTACATCTAATGCAAAAAACAACCATCAATCTATTTGCCAATATCAGCGGCAAATTTGTTAATGCTCTAATTTCTCTCATTGCCACTCCTTTTTATGTTAAATTTATGGGTATCGAGGCGTATGGATTAGTGGGTATTTTCCTCACTTTTTTAGCCTTATCCCAAGTTCTTGACATGGGGCTTTCTGTGACAGCCAATCGGGAAATGGCGCGGATGTCATCGACAAACGCTCCATCTCAAGAAATGGGCAATTTCACAAGAACCATCGAGCTTATTTATTGGATGTCAGCGGCTATCATTGGCTGCATCATTATCTCTCTCGCCAATTGGATCTCCACCTCCTGGTTGAGCGCAGCGCACCTCTCGCCCGATGTGCTTAAAAATGCCATCTATTGCATGGGCGTAGCGCTTGCTCTCCAATGGCCCAATTCATTTTATTCGGGAGCCCTAATGGGGCTACAGAAACATGTTCTGCTCAATGCCATCGCGGTGGGAACAGCCGCTTTACGCGCAGTAGGCCTTCTAACTATCCTCTGTTTTATCTCCTCGGATGTAAAATTTTTCTTTCTGTGGCAAGCCTTTGTAAACTTGTTGCAAACCATCGTTTCAGGTTATTTTGTCTGGCGAATCTTACCACCACGTTCTCAGCGACCCACATTTGATAAAACCATACTAAAGAAAATATACTCCTTTGCCGCCGGGATGACCGCCATTTCAATTTCAGTAATCATACTAACAAGTATCGATAAAATTATATTAAGCAAGCTATTGCCATTAGAGTATTTCGGATATTTCACTCTAGCTTGGATGATTGTCGGATCGTTAGATCACATTAAAACCCCAATATTCACCTCTTATTTCCCCCGGTACTCTGAGTGCATTGCTCAGAAAGATACGATAGGATTAAAGGAGGTCTATCACCAATCGTGCCAGCTCATGTCGATCATTTTTTTTTCTTTTGCCTCTCTTTTAGTTTTCTTTCCCCATGAAATATTAGTGTTATGGGGCATTTCGTCCTCCATCATTTTGGAAACTCAAGGCCTCGTTTCATTACTCGCCATAGGGATATTTTTTAATGGGTTGATGACCCTTCCCTACGCCCTTCAATTAGCGCATGGATGGACCCGCTTTACTCTCGCACAAAATGGAATTGCCATTCTTTTTCTAACACCCCTATTGCTATGGCTTACCCCCATGTTCGGGTCTTATGCCGCTGCCTGGATATGGGTGGCTCTAAATTTGGGATACTTTATCATTTCCATTCCACTCATGCATCGAAAGCTGCTGAGAAATGAAATGAAAACTTGGTATTTTCAGGATTGCTTGCGCCCCATTATCGGTGGATTGGCGGTGGCAGGCGCAGCCCGCTTAATGCTCCCGCACCATTTAGAAAAAACAATATTGGCGCCACTTCTATTCGCCGTTTTTGTGGGAATTTTAGTAGCCACATTAATGGGAACAACCACCCTTCGACAGAAAGCTATTCATCTCGTTTGGAATCAGGCGTTAAGACGTCTTTTTTTGAAAAACTAGAGTATAAGCACTGCCCCAACCTTCTTTTCTTTCTAAAGGCCTGCATAATAAGCTTATGACTCGACCCGCTTGATGCAAGAGGGCTTGCGGCAAAATGCCAGAAAAGAGGTTCGCAAGAGAATGCTTCCAACCAAAAACATTCCACCCCAAAGCACCGCGATCCTTGGTTGTTTGAAAAACAACATCGCAATCACGCTGTCTTAAATACTCGATAAGTAAATCTGCGGGAATAATTTCCAAATGGCGCGGCGCATCCAGATGCGCCCAAAATCGACGCAATAATTTAAACTGGAGTGATTTCGGGTTGGGTGCTGCTAAGAGTAAATAACCGCCGGGAGAAAGGGCTTGAACCAAGCTATCGATCACTTCCCAGGGATTGGGTAAGTGCTCGATGACATGCCAAAGCGCTATCATCTGATACGTACGATTGCGGGGCAGCGCTGTAATAATATCATCACTTTTGATTGTCGGTATTTTAAGAGTTTCAGAAAGGAATTGGCAGCACTTTTCATCCATTTCGATCGTTTCTACCTCAAAACCGGCTTGCTTTGCTAAATATGCAAAGGCCCCCGTAGCTGGGCCTACTTCAAGCAGTGATCCTTTCTGCAAAAATTGCTGAACAATATCGATTTTGTATCTTTCTCCTTGCACGGACTTCTCAAATTCTTCTACCGACACAGAGAAAGGATAGTAAGAGGGAGGATAATATTTGCCCAAGTCCTTTGGGATAGGGTTTAGAAATAATAATTCACAGCGATCGCACCTATAATAGGGAAATGACGCTTGATCAATTTTTTGATTCAGGTCTTTTAATCGAAGCAGAAGCTGACAGCCGCTTTTACATTGGGGACAAGGAACCATTACCTTAACACCAATTCAGGAATAGGAATAACAAACTGCGCTCCCCAATCTCGAACTTGTTTCATTTGCTCTACGATTTCCTCTTGGAGATTCCAAGGTAGAATTAAAACATAATCAGGCTTGGCATCTAAAATCCGCTCTGGGGCATAGATGGGGATTTTTGTTCCGGGCAAAAAACGACCTTGTTTATGAGGGCTAATATCGACGGTGTAGGGTAGTAAATCAGTTGTGATCCCACAAAAATTGAGTAACGTATTCCCCTTGGCAGGAGCTCCATACGCGGCTACTCGCTTTCCCTCATTTTTTGCCTGGAGGAGAAAGTTGATTAGCGCGGTTTTGACACGATTCGCCTCATCTTGAAAATGGGTATAGGTCGATAAGAGATGTAATCCAGCCTCTTTTTCTTTAGCCAGAACACCTTCTATGCGATCGGACCGCTCTCTTTTTCCTTGAGCATGTTGAAGATAAATGCGCAGCGAGCCGCCATGCGTAGAAAGCTCTTCAACATCGAAAAGCTCCAAACCATGGGCAGCAAAAACTTTTTGCAAAGTGTAGAGAGAAAAATAAGAAAAGTGCTCATGGTAAATGGTATCAAATTGTCGATGGAGAAAGAGTTGGAGAAGGTGAGGAAATTCTAAAGTTATGACCCCCTGGGGAGCGAGAAGAATTTTCATTCCTGCAACGAAATCATTCAGCTGCGGAACGTGGGCTAAAACGTTGTTCCCCAAGAGAAGATCGGCCTTTTTTCCTTGTTTCATCAGCTTCTCAGCAAGAGCGACGCCGAAAAACTCGGAGATCGTAGGGACTCCTTTGGCTTCGGCAACTTGGGCGACATTCTTTGCTGGCTCGATGCCTAAAATGGGGATATGCCGATCTCTAAAATATTGGAGCAAATAGCCATCGTTGCTGGCGATTTCGACCACTAAATTATCCTGTGTCAAATGTAGCTGGTCCATCATGGAATCGACATATTTTCTGGCATGCTCTAGCCAAGTTGTAGAATAAGAGGAAAAATAGGCGTAATCCGAGAAAATTTTGTCGGGTTTTTCAAATTCTTCGATCTGAACGAGAAGGCAGTTAGAGCAAACATAAGCATGGAGGTCGAAGCTAGGCTCTTTTTCCCCTAACTGATCCTTGTTTAAGTAAGAATTGGACAAAGGCGTTTGACCCAGGTCACAAAATGAAACTGTCAATGGCTGAGAACAAAACCTGCATGTCTTCGTCATAATGAACTCAAAAGGGGTTGCTTGGAAAAATAATTTTCATACCACTGGATTGTGGATAGAAGCCCTTGCTCTAGAGAAAATTGGGGGCTCCAGGAAAGTTTTTCGCGGGCTTTATCGGAGTTCAAAGACTGGTGTTTAATTTCGCCTTTGGCCTGATTGCAAATTTGAGGGTGGATGTCAAAGGCGCCCATGAGCTTTTGAATCGCTTCCACTATTTGCAAAACGCTATACGGCTGGGCCGGTCCAAAATTGAACGCTTCGCCCTGAATATTGCTTTTATCCGAGTGCTCGGCGAGCAGTAAATAAGCATTAACAGCGTCTTCTACATAAACATAGTCACGTGTGAAATTTCCATCGCTTCGAATGACTGGGGCTTCCTGATTTAAAAAGCTTCGAATGGTGCCTGGAATCAAACGACTCCAATTTAGGTCACCGCCACCATAGATGTTTCCGCAGCGCGCGATGATGAGAGGAAGATGATAGGTATTAAAATAAGTGAGCGCGAGAAGATCCGCACAAGACTTCGACACATCGTAGGGATGCCGCCCATTGAGGGGCATTTCCTCGGTATAGGGAAGAATATCGCTAGATCCATAGGCCTTGTCACTGGAGGCAATGATAATGCGCTGAACTAGGGTGGGTTGTTTTCGACAGGCTTCGAGAAGATGATAGGTTCCGCGGATGTTTGCTTCAAAAGTTGCGAGAGGCTGGCGGTGTGCCGCTCCCACGATCGTTTGAGCGCCTAAATGAAACACGGTGTCGATTTCATGATCGTTGATAGCTCTTTCGAGAGATTGGTAGTCTTCAAGAGAGCCTTGAACTGCCGTCGTTTTTTGAATAACACCCGATCTAAACAATTCACTTTGCGGATCATGATCCCGCAGAAGAACAGCTACATAGGCTTGTTTTTCAACCAAAGCTTTGGTGAGCCAAGACCCTACGAGTCCAGTAGCACCGGTGATAAATACCCGTTTTCCCTTCCAGAAGTTCATATAGTTCCTCCTGAAGTTCCTGCGTACGATTTAGCCCATGGGGCTTTTCCCGACTGCCAAAGAGAATCCAATAATTTTTGTTCGCGTAGTGTGTCCATGGGTTGCCAAAAACCTTCATGGTAATAAGCCATCAGCTCTCCTTCTTCGGCAAGTCGCTCTAGGGGATCCTTTTCCCACAGTGTCTCATCACCTGCGATGTAATTGATGACTTCGGGTTCTAAAACAAAAAAGCCGCCATTGATCCAGCCTTCATTGGCTTGATTCTTCTCGGTAAATTGCACAACTTTATCGCCTTCCAGAACAAGCCCTCCAAATCGGGCGGGAGGGTGCACGGCTGTTACCGTTGCTAATTTTCCATGCGAACGATGGAAGGCTACGAGCTTTTCGATATCGACATCGGCGACACCATCACCATAGGTTAACAGAAACGTTTCATGGCCGATCCAATCCTTCAGTTTTTTAATGCGACCGCCGGTTTGTGTATGAAGGCCTGTATCGACGAGATGAATTTTCCAGTTGGGTTGTTTGCCCTCATGAATTTTGGTTTGGCCTGTTGCTAGATCGAAGGTGAGGTCATTGTTGATGGCATAGAAATTTAAGAAATACTCTTTAACACTCTCCGCTTTATATCCCAAGGCTAGGATGAACTCAAAAAAACCATAGGCGGCATAGATATTCATGATATGCCAAATAATGGGCTTCCCCCCGACTTCTACCATGGGTTTGGGAATATTCTCTGTCTTTTCGCGGAGTCTTGTTCCCAATCCTCCGGCTAAAATTACTGTTTTCATGATGCTCTACCACCTTAGATGGATCGAATGTTTCATAGGATACTATCTCGAAAATGAATTTTGGGACAACTTGAATAGAGCACAAAGTCTTATTGACTTAAAAAGATTTATCTCACATGTTAGTTCAAACATGAGCAAAACAGGCTTACGTCAACTGATTAGTACTGTTTTTATAAAGAAACCCAAGCTGTGTTTTTCTTTTTTAAGATTTGTTCTAAAATTTGGACAAAAATTAGATCTCAATGAAGCTCTTTTGAATATTCGAAGGCCTGAATGGCTAATGCATGATTTTTTGAATGAGCACCGGAAAGAAACTTATTTTTGTGCAGCTGATCCCATAAATTCTGAATTGATTTCGCTCGCATCCCGAATTTTAGATTCTTACTTATTAGCTCAACAGGCTGGAGTCTCTCAAGGACATACGAAAGATAGCTTGTGGGGGCAAATCGAACAAAATTACCAGTTTTCACTTATCTCTATTTTACAAGAAAATGACCATGAAAAGCTGGCCCGACATCTATCAAACCTTTTTCAGCAAAAAAGCTCCAACGGGTATACACACGGCTCCCGATGGCAAGAATTTCCTCATCGAATGCTCTTTGTCAATTCAGCAATTATTGAACGATTGGTCAGCTTTGCCGAAGAAATTGGGGTGATTAGAGCAGAAAATATAGAGCAAGGTGCCATCGGATATTCTTTGCAAGAAGGCATCTCAAGTATCCTTGGGAAGTTGGAAAAATTTTTAGATATAAAAATGGATTTTCCACGCGTTGGTGGTGCTTATGGCCTACTTTTCGACGAAACTTTAATTACAAACGAATCTTCTCGGCATATTTATGGAGCTTATCGCATTGTTAAGTTTCTAAATGAACATTCCTCCCTAATGGAATATCCATTAAATATTGTAGAAATTGGAGGGGGATTTGTAGGTACAGCCTACTGGTTACACAAATTCCTAAAAGATAAAATTGCTTCTTATACCATTGTAGACCTTCCAACAAGTAACATCTCTCAATCCTACTTCCTGACACACGCGCTTCCTAATATTAAAATTGCATTGTTTGGAGAATCTTCTGATGATGCGAAAATATCTATCATCCCCCACTTTTCTACGGAACAGTTAAAAAATAAAAAAATTCATTTGGTGATCAATCAAGATTCCATGCCCGAAATGCCCTCCGATGAGGTTGAAAGATACATAAAATGGATATCGACAAATCCTGGATGTTTTTTTTACAGCATGAATCATGAGGCATTTTCTATAGTAAACGGAAAACCTCAAATATATGTTCCTGAGATTATTCAGAACTTTTCTAACTTCCAACGCTTAGAGCGAAACATGATGTGGGTTCGTAGAGGGTATGTGGAAGAAATCTATCAAGTCCGTTAAAAGGGATTTTACCTCTCCTAAAGAATCATTCTAGAAGCTGAAGTTCTTGGTAGTGGCGCATGAGGTCGCGGAAATGCGCCGCATCTTCGAACCGTAGCTCCTTGGAGGCGCGACGCATCTCGAGATCATATTCAGAAATTTTCTTATCGATTTCTTCTGAGGTGAGATGAGAAATTTTTTCACCCTCCTCTTTGAGGGTCTCGACGACTTCTCCAAAAGTTTGGGCGAGATCTTCGATGACCGTGCGGCGGACGGTTTTGGGTGTGATGCCGTGTTCTTTATTATAAGCCTCCTGAACAGCGCGGCGGTCGCGGGTGATCGTGAGGGTGGCTTGGATCGACTTCGTGATTCTGTCGGCATACATGATAACGCGGCCGTCTGAGTTACGAGAAGCGCGGCCACAGGTTTGGATGAGAGCGGTTTCACTGCGGAGGAACCCTTCTTTGTCAGCATCGAGGATGGTGACAAGGGCCACTTCGGGGATATCAAGGCCTTCGCGGAGGAGGTTGATGCCGACGAGAACGTCAATGGTGCCACGGCGGAGTTCGTTGATGATCTGGACGCGCTCGAGAGTTTCAATATCAGAGTGGAGGTAACGGGCTTTAATATTGATGTCGGTGAGGTATTTAGTGAGATCTTCGGCGAGTTTTTTGGTGAGGGTAGTGACGAGAACGCGGTGTTTTTTCTCGAGAGTTTTACGGATCTCTTCGAGGACATCGTCGACTTGGTTGGTGGCAGGGCGGACTTCGATGATCGGGTCAAGAAGGCCGGTAGGACGAATGATCTGCTGGACGACATCGCCTGCGGCGTCTTGGATCTCGAACGCACCGGGAGTGGCAGAGACGTAGATGGCTTGGTGGAGGCGTTTGTAAAACTCTTCAAATTTGAGGGGGCGGTTGTCGTAGGCCGAAGGAAGACGAAAACCAAACTCGACAAGGGCATTTTTGCGCGCACGGTCGCCATTGTACATGGCGTGGACTTGAGGAAGGGTTTGGTGGGATTCGTCGATGAAGAGGAGGAAGTTGCGAGGGAAATAGTCGAGGAGGCAGGGAGGAGGCTCGCCAGGACTGCGGCCGCTGAAATGGCGGGAATAGTTTTCGACGCCTTTGCATGTGCCGATCTCGCGGAGCATCTCGAGATCGTATTTGGTGCGCTCGAGGATCCGTTGGCGCTCCAGAAGGCGATTTTCTTTTTCAAAAAAGGCAGCGCGTTCGGTGAGTTCTGCTTGGATCGTCTCGAGGGCGCGGAAGCGGACTTCTTCGGGAGTGACGTGGTGCGATCCAGGGAAGATGGAGATTTTAGGGAGGCGGTCTTTGACTTTACCGGTGAGGGGGTCGATGGAGCTGATACGTTCGATGTCGTCGCCGAAGAATTCTATGCGGTAAGCGATGTCTTGTTCGTAGGCGGGCATGACCTCGAGGACATCGCCGCGGGCGCGGAACGTGCCGCGCGAGAGCTCAAAATCATTGCGCTTATAGTGCATCTCGACGAGGTGGATGAGAACGTCATCCCGGCGGCGTTTTTCATCCTGAGTGATGACGAGTTGCATCTTACTATAGTACTCAGGAAGACCGAGGCCGTAGATGCAGGAGACAGAAGCGATGATAATGACGTCTTCTCGTTCGATGAGAGAGCGGGTGGCTGAAAGGCGCATGCGATCGATCTGATCGTTGATGGCCATATCTTTTTCGATGTAGGTGTCGGTACGCGCGATATAGGCTTCGGGTTGGTAATAGTCGTAATAGGAGACAAAATACTCGACGGCATTGTTGGGGAAAAAGGATTTAAACTCTTGGTAGAGCTGTGCGGCGAGGGTTTTATTGTGGGCGATGACGAGGGCGGGACGCTGCACGCGCTGGATGACGCTGGCCATGGTGAACGTTTTCCCCGAGCCGGTGATGCCGAGCAGAACTTGGGCTCTTTTTTGGCGCTGCAATCCCTCTACCAGACGATCGATAGCCTGGGGTTGGTCGCCGCGGGGAATGAAATCTGTTTTAAGCTCAAACACAATTATTTAAACATGATGGAGAGTTGGATGCCGACGATGAAGAGCGCGAAAAGAAAGAGGCCGACGAGGAAGGGTTTACCGCCTTTGACTTGATAAGGGGAGGCGATCTTTTGGCGGTACCTTCCGATCCACACCATGAGAACGGGAAGGATGCCAAAGAGGATGACGGCGCAAAAACCGCCCGCAAAACCGAGAGCGGCGAGGAACAACTGGGGATAGATAAGGGATAAGATAAGAGGCGGGGCAAGCGCTAAGAAGCAGAGGGAGACTGTCTCATGCTTTTCGCTTTTAATTTTGAGACCATCGGCAAGAAAGTGGATGAGGGCGAGCGTCTGAGCCATGAAGGAAGAGAGAAGAGCAAAAAAGGCGAGTCCCTCAGCAAATGTGCTGATCCAAGAAATTCCAACAATCCCCGCCACGGAGTCGGATGCTTGGCGGCCGGCTTTCCAGCTCTCGAAAAGACCCCATGTTCCTTCGGGAGGAACGATGCCAAGAACAATAATATTCCAAATGAGATAGACGACGAGGGCAAAAAGACTGCCGATCCAAATGATGGTGCGCACGCGTTTTGTGTCGCCTTTCATATAGGTCATAAGGACGGGGATCATATTGTGATATCCAAAGGAGACGATCAAAACAGGGAGCGAAATAAGGGCATAGGAGGGGGCCACACGGGTGAGGAGGTGGGGCTGTACATAGTGCATACCGAGCATCACCATGCCTAGATAGGTTAAAATTTTTCCTGCCATGAGAACGCGGTTCCAACGGTCGACGGTGCGCGTTCCTTGATACGCGACAGCGCCAAAGAGGCCAGCAAAAAAGATGCTGCCGATCCAAGGAGGAATTGAATAGGTGGAGCCGAGGCTGCCGCTGCCCGTAATATAGGCGACGAGAAGGGAGTAGAAGAGGAATAGGTAAAGGATCCATCCCAGAGCTTTTCCGATAGGGCCTAGTGTTTTTTCGGCCATGGAGATGATGTTAGCCCTCCCCGTAAACCAACTGTTAATTTCGACGAGGAGAAGTCCTGTGGCAGTCATGAAGGCCCATACGAGGAGCATCGTGAACAAAGAGGGAGCAAACCCCGAAAGACCGGTCACAAGAGGAAGAGCGAGCATGCCAGCGCCGATACAGCTGCCGGCGACGAGAAGAACGCCTCCAATAATACTTCCTGATTTGTCGTTCATAGAGAAGCGTTCTGCCTTTTTTCTTGGGTGCGTATCTCTTGACCGAGTCGGCCTAGATGGTGCCCATCAAAATCGACAAATTTAAAATATCTCTCGAAAGAGGGCACGACTTGAATAACCTGCTTTGTGAGTTCTTGTGCCACGTAGCGATACATGGGATGGCCTGCAGGAGACGAACGTAATTCACAAAGCCATTGAAGAGCGCGGAGATTGACGTGCCAATACCAATGGATATTGTAAGCCATGGGAACCACGTATTGGGCTTCTTCAGGAAATTCTTGTACCATCTTATCGTAAGCGTTCTTGGCCATATCCATGGCGGCAGCATATTTGCCCTCCATTTCCGTACCAGCGATTTCATCGGGAGTGTAATAGCCAAAATCGCAGGTGAGAAGCTGTCTTTCTTGCGTGAGCATGCGGTGGCGCTGCAGATCGCGATAGATGCCAAAGTCGGCCAGTATCTCAAACGTGAATGTCGCATGTTCAAGGGCACGGGGAGATTTATGCCGACGATTTTCGCGCGATTGGCAACCGGCATCGAGGATCTCTGCAAGCTCAGATTCCGGGAGGAGCCGCATTTGCTGTTGCAAATCCACGAGGCTTGCCTGGGTGTACGGAAAAAGAAGGGCTGCCGCTACACGGTAGGGGCTATCCGGATCATAACTGATAAGACGGACAGCGGGAGCCTGCATTTTTTCCAAAAAATCTCCATGACGAGTGGCCAAACCTTTGAGTCCGCTTTGCATTTGATCGAGAAAGCGACTATAGGTTTTTTGGTGCTTATGTGCATGTTCGGCACGGCGGACGAATGAGGGAATGACTTTATTGAGTTCTTGATATCCTTTACGTCCAAGTTCTTGGAGTTCCGCTAAGCTATGGCAATGGAGTTTTTGGGTAAGTGTTTCGAAAAATCGTCCATTTCCGTAGATGCCTACATTCGTGAGGCAGCTGGCAGGAAGCAGTCCGCGGAGACAATCGAGAACTTTAGCGCGCAGAGCCGCTGCATAGGCAGTAGGCGATATGCTAGGATCTTTGGGAACGCGTTTTTCCATAATATCGGTGAGTTCGGGAATGAGCTCTGAATACGTCTCGAAGAGCTTATTACAGGTGTCCAAATAAAGATCACGAAAAGCCGATGTCATGATGATCGGTTCTTTTTGGAAGAGGTACTCTCCTCGGTATTTTTGATCGAAATAAATGTAGCGGGTCGATTTTTCCAGAGGAGATCCGCCAATGCGACAATCTTCGATAACCTTGGCAGCGATCATAGAGATGTTTTCAAGAGCCAAATGGGCACCGCCGAGCTCTCCTATCGAATCATCGCCATAACCATCTAAAATTCTATCGTAAAAATTTTGGGCTTTTTTAATCGCGACGACTTGATCTTCGACTTCTTCGCCCTGCCCTCCCAAAATGGCAGAAAAGGCTGTCTCTTCGCTCATGATGAATTCTTTGAGTAGAAGAGAGCGCAGGCCTAGGCTCGACCGCGAATAGCGAGAAAAAAGCGCCCCTTTGATGACTTCAGGGAGATTCCGCAGCACGAAAACGTTGCTCGTCGTGCTCGTCACATAGCGGCTAAGTATATTGAGTTGGCTTTCAGAAAATTCTTCATAGTTTTCGATCATGCGCACACCCCAGTTTCCCTCAGGTTGTCACAAAGCCTATGTGCGGATCAAGGAAAAATTAATTTCTTGTTGTCACTGCCTCGAAAAATGTCTGATCAAAGTTCTCTTGAGAAAAAAGGTGGGCTTTTTCTGACGAAAGAAAATCGCGGATGTTTCGCAAATATTCGTTGTATTGTTCTTTTGTCATGGCTTTCATAAACGCATAGAGATCTTCCATCGTGGCAAAATCGCGGCGATCGATGAAGCAGGTTTTAGGAACATATTTTTCGATATTAGGCGCCCCTAAATAGACAGGAACGATGCCGGCGGCGAAGCAATCGAAAATTTTCTCTGTCACGTATCCATTGAAAGTACCAGTATTTTCATAACAGATGGCAAAGCGATAGTTTTTTATTGTTTCTGTTTTGCCCATGGCAACGCCCCGATACGCAGGGTGTTTTTCTTTATCCCAGGAACGTCCGTAGAATTCAAAACCCTTCTCGCCCACTTTTTCGAAAAAATCAATCGCTCGCACTCGCTCGGAGTAGAGTTCCCCACTACGGCGATAGTATTTTTGTGGAGGATTGCCAGCTACTAGCGTGCAAAACTTTTTTTCTTCAAAAGGAGGAAGATCTTCTCTCATCGACTGAAGGACGGGATAATAAAATTTGAAATAGATTTTATTATCGATCACATCATCATTCCAAGTGTAGACGCGAGAAAAATATTTAGGTATGTTTTTAGAAAAAATTTTTGGGGAAATCGTAGTGGGCTCCCACATAAACATTATCATCCTATCTTTAGGAAGCTTCTCAAGGCAAAGCTTCCGTCGGTATTGATAGGTGATATTCCAAAAGACAATTTTGGCTACGTCTTTATCCGGCTCAATCTTGTGCGGAAAATCGAGCGAAAATTTTCGCTGCAATCTTCCTAAACGTCCCTCTTTCTTTTTTAGGCCTTCATAGTGGGAAAGGTCGGTAGAAACAACAGTTGCCGAAAAGCCCTTTTCTTCGAGCATTTTTGAGAGCCTTTCGCCCTCTTGCTTTATGGACTTATGAAAAGGCGCAACAATTTCAATGCGAGGCTCGCTCATGAGAAATAAGGGGACCAAAATGCAAAACAATAATTTATTCATGAGAAATCCACTCCTGGCTATAGCCAAATAGGTAATTCATCAGCATTTCTCCCAATTCATGAGCCCCATACCACCAATAGTGCAGAGCATTGAGCAGACTGATATTTAAAATTTGCATCTTGCCCGTCGTATGAAAATCTACGGGATACGGAATCACATTCCATCCCAAATTACGAAATAAACCAACAGCGCGGGGCATGTGCATCGCCGAGGTGACGAGGATCCATTTTTGGGTGGGGGTTGGTTTCACTAACTCATAACTGAAAAGGGCGTTTTGATTGGTATCGCGTGACTCTCTTTCGAAAAGGATACGGCTTGTATCTAATCCGCAATCGCGAAAAAGCTGCTCGGCGATTTTGGATTCATTGACACCTTGCTTCAAAAATGCGCCTCCTCCCGTAAACACTAATTTGAGCTGAGGATGCTGCTTAGCTAATTGGACGAAGGCGATGAGGCGTCCTAAGGCGGGGTTATAGCAAACCTGTCCCCGTTTATAGGTCATCTCTAAATCGATGCCGCTCCCTAGCACGATGATACCTTCTGCGTCGGGAGGTAGTTCCGGCAACCGAGAGAACCGATTTTCCAGAAAAGTACACATCCATTGTCCTGTGGGGAATATACAAACGATGAGAATCAAAAAGACGCTGATGAAAAGGAAAATGGAGTTAGCAAATAATAGAGAGGCAAGAACGGACAATGCCAACACGATGTCGATATTGACCAACGCACGTAAAAACTTTCTTACCAAGAAATGTCGCATAAAGAGGGCGATTATATCGCTTTCTCATTTTCTTTCTAAGCGAAGAGTATTGTAGAGTTGCTTTCCACTATCAGCAAAGGCTCCCACATCCCTAAGCCAGGCCGACATGGCATAGCCCGCATAGGTGCGGCTCGAGCGTCTCAAGAAAAAATCGAGGGGGATACCAAAGGCAAAACCTTTGTCATGGTAAGTAGTGCCATTGAGTTTATCATGCCCATTGGTGATCGTATACCATAGGGAAACGTTGAGTCCGCTCTGAAACCACCTTGTCATCTCGAAGCGAACGCCCCGGTCTTTGGCTAAAAATTGTCCTACCATCATCTTGAGGTCGAGGTTCCAAGGTTTGAGCGTGTAATAGAGATCAAAAAAGTATTGAACGCCGATGAAATGTTCATAGGTCGGCTTATGTCCTTTCAGCCGGCGGATTTGGCGCGTGAAAGCCAGCCCCTTATAACGCCTTTTCAGAAGCGTCGCCTCTTCAAAGCCCAGCGCCCAAGAAGAATCTCCTGAGGTGCTGATGGGATAATATAGAAGCTCCGTTGCGACCCCGCCATAAGCTGACTCAAAATATCCTCCCGCGAGACGAAAAAACCACCCCTTGCCCACATTAAAGCTCTTTTGCAAATAGGCCATCTCGAGATCAAACGTATTCGACTGAAAATATCGAATGGTATCGGTACGCACGTTGGGAAGTTGTGAGGGGTTGAGACGATCGACATCTTTGACGTCGAACGCGCTCGATTTGATTTGGTAGCCAAATTGTGTCTCATAGTAGATCTCGTCGAAGAGGTATCCCTCGGGCCGGGCGATAATACCTACGTTATATTTAAACTTGCCCGTGGCGCTGCCAAAAAACGACAAGAATCGAGGCTGCACGGTAAAAGCCCAGATCGGCTTCGTACGGTGGTAGAGAAGCTCGCTGCGATGAGGGGCTCTAATAGCATCACGAAGCGGGCTGAGCGCCTCCATTTCGTATTTACCGATTTGTTTTTGCCGGTAGCGGTACAAATCTTCCGTGCGAAACACATAGGCTTGAGCTACGACCCCATCCGCCTCATCCACCACGATCACTTGGTGGATATCGGAAGGTGTTAATGCTGCAAGGATGCGCTCCAATCGTTCTCGCATGACACTTTCTTCGCGATAGGCATTATTGACGATCTTGATCCAAAGCGTGTTGTCTGCTGTGATGCGCACACTGTAGAGATCCATCCGCTCCGCACCGAGCGCATATCCCAGCTCGTGGGCAAATTCTTTTTTCGGACGGATCATTCCCAGCGGCTCGGTATCGATCGGCGAGCGGTAATAGAGGGGGTCCTGCGTTTTTTTGATAAAACCCGTCGTCGTTCCTAGCGGATAGCGCATCGAAGCAGATGCGCCTAGATGCCGGCCCCTCAGAGAACTCACTGACAACTGAAACATATCGCCCACGATGTAGCTCGCCCCGACGTTGATACGGCTGCTCACATCCCTCCCTTTCGGGTGCTCATGGGGGTGGTTTTTATAATCGATCGCGTCATACTCCGCGAGAAGAGTGATATCATTTAAAATCGGAGCTTTAAACTTACGCAGCGGCGTCCAGGCGATCCCCCCAAAAAACCCTTTAAATCTTCTACGTCCCCACCCGAGCGTCGTTTCTAGATTGGCCCTGAGCCACTCCTTCGTCACTACGACATATTGTGAATTGAATCGCTTGGTTCCAATAAAGTCATCGGCTCCTACAGCGAACGTGGGAAAATCGGGAAAACCATCAGACGGAAGGTTTATAACAATTTTTCCATTGGCAACCCTCTCTGCATCGTCTCCAAACCCTTCAGACCCAAAATTCTGTTCCGTCACTCCTGTAAAAATGCGGTAATTCAGGGCTAGCTCTATGCGATCAAAGTACTGAAAATTTAGTCCATAGACGTTGTAAGGATGGGCTCTCGCAGCGCCAAATCCGGTCGTCCCTTCTCCTGCAACGCGCCCTGAAGGCATGTTGAAATATCCGCCGATCATCGAAAAATTGTAAATAAATGGAAGTCGATCCAAATGTTTTTTATCAATTTCATCCACCAATGCTAAATCATCGAAAAGATCCGAAGCGTTCAAAGTTGAAAATAAAAGTAGAAGGCACCACCAACCCAACATGCGAAAGGAGAGTAGAGCACCCTCTACCATATTTTCAAGAGTTCAGTGCATACCCAACCGCTTCATCATGAGAAAGATGCCCACACCGCAAATCTTTTCTTTAACTTTTTGTTCGAACCCCTTGAGGTCTCTATTGAAGTGAAATAGGAGGAGCTCTATACTCAATCCGACGAGGTCATCTCATGGAGATTCTGATGAGTTATTTAAAAGATTTTCTACACCAGATCGCAGAGCGCGATTATCCAGCCTTTCTCCGCCTATGGGAGGAATATTGTGCAAGCGACGAAGTCGACCCCCAAGAACTCTTCGACATTTTAAAAGCAACTCAAACCTCAGAATTCGGTGAGCCTTTTGGCAAATACGTCGAAAAAATCCTTCCTCTTTGGGAAAAACTCCCCGAAGGAACCCCTAAACATAACCTCTTAAAGCTCATCATCGATCTCGTAACCACCAATAATGAAGAGTTACGTCAAATGGTTTTTGGTTACATCCAAGACCGTTGGTCCACTGT
>VFSW01003613.1_pt1 | contig 23162 bp, 24 predicted proteins | sample 5358111 | NCBI WGS metagenome assembly VFSW01 (sample SAMN11554181, study PRJNA540505) | mine drainage metagenome | isolation source: sediment from site ElyBrook_90M | place: USA: Ely Copper Mine, Vershire, VT | collected 2017
GGTGGCGCGGTCCCCCCCCCCCTCCTCTTCGGCGGCCCCCCCGCCCCCCCTGGCCCCCACAATCCCCTGTGCGCGGCCCCCCTCCGCCCCCGGCGCCGATCATTTAAAGGCGCTGGCGCGGGTGGCGCGGCTGCTGCGTGACGCCACCATCGCCCACAAACTGCGCGCCTCGCGCGACGCGGAAGCGCTTTACGCGGTGCTGGCAATGCCGTCGGCCAGCGCGGCGTAGCGCTCCAGGAATCAGTCTTCAGTAGTCAGTAATCACAATACAAAAGGGGCCAGCGATTGCGGCCCCTTCTGATTACTGACTACTGAAGACTGACTTCTGATCAGTGCACGCTCACCATTTCGAGCTTCTGGCTTACGGCGTTTGCAATGGCCGCCTCGCGGCTGTCGGTGAGCATGATCGGCGTGCCGTCGGCGGCGTGCAGGGCGAATAGCTTCAGCCCCGGCTCGATGTCCATGTCTTGCACTTGCGGGAATAGCGCACGAACATCCTCGGAGCGGATGGTCTTGACGTAGGCAATCTGCCCGTCGCCCATATGCGCCAGCGCTTCCGGAGAGATCGCGATCTCTTTCGCTTCGCTACGGTTGGATTCCATGGCCTTGTTCCTTGTTCTTGTAACGCGGCGAACCACGCTTCGGTATCCTACTCGGACTCTTTGATGGAAATCGATTTGACGATGTGCTCCGGTTGCGGACGTACGAGATCGATCGAAAGCAGGCCGTTTTTAAGGTCGGCAGTGAGGACTTCCATTCCTTCCGCGAGCACGAAACTGCGCTGAAACTGGCGCGCCGCGATGCCGCGGTGCAGGTATTGCCGGCTTTTATCGTCCTGCTGCCGGCCGCGGATCACGAGCTGGTTTTCCTCCAGCGTTACGTCGAGCTGATCGCGGGTGAAGCCCGCCACCGCAAGCGTGATGCGCAGCCGCTCCGGGCTGTCGGCGTCGCGCCCGACGCGTTCGATGTTGTAAGGCGGATAGCCGTCGGCCGCCTTGGCGACCCGATCGAGCACGCGCTCGATCTCATCGAAGCCGAGGAGAAAGGGACTCGAAAGCGACGAAACCCTGGACATGATTTCAAAGCCCTTTGCCAAGCGACTTTGCGGGGCCCTTACGGCATCCCCGGAGCATTGTTGGTAATATGGCGTCCCCGGAGGGGGGCTGCAAGGCGGCGAAAAAGGCGGCGAAAAAGCGCCTCAAGCCGACGTCAGCGGCCCCGGCAGCGCGCGCTCGGCTTCCGCCGCCAGCTGCGCCTCGTGGCGCCTGACGAACATGGCGCCAATGACCAGCGCAATCACCGCGGCAACACCGATCGCAATCACCATCGGGCCGGCGAACTTGTGGACCTGGCGTCCGAATATGTAAGCGGCGAACCCGAAGAACGACGCCCAGGCCAGCGCGCCCACCACGTTGGCAAGCATGAACTGCCGCCATGGCATGCGATTGGCGCCGGCCAGAATGCCGGCGAGGCTGCGCAGCAACGGGACAAAGCGGGCGATAAAGATGATCTTGCCGCCGTGACGCAGAAACAGATATTCGCCGAGCTTGATCCGGCTTTCCGTTATTCCGGCGTACGAACCATACCGCAGCAACAGCCAATAGCCGTATTCGCGACCGATGACAAAGCCGATCATTTGCCCAACAATCGCGGCACCGGCCGCGGTCAATACCACCGCAAAGATATTGAGATCGTGTTTGGTCCCGGCAAAAATCCCGGCCAGGACCAGCGCCGACTCGCCGGGGAAGGGAAAACCGACGCTTTCGAGCCCAATGACTCCGGCGACCACGATGAGGCCGTAGTCGTGAACGAGATGGGCGATGGAAGGCATCAACTCGAGCAAATCACAACACTCAAATCATCAAAACTATGGCAATGCAGCAGCGGAGCATGCTGATCCATATACGGTATTCTCCCGGCATGGCTAGCCCGCGTTACCGATCGTGAACGCCGCAATGGCGCTCACCCTACTGTGCGACTACGAATTTGGCGTTAAATGGATGCGGCTGCGGCGAAAGGCGCGCTGATTGATGCAAGAGGGCACGCGCCGGCGACCCGCTGCCGGGTTTCTTGGCTTATTCTTCGGCTTCGCGCTTGTCCTCGGCGGCTGTTCGCATGACCAGGGCCTCAACGTCATGGCCGGCAGCGGCGACGATGACGACATCAACGCTCGCCCCGTCAACTATAAGCCGGACATTCTCCGCGCCATGCACGCCTATCTGAACGATCCGACCGGTATTCGCGACGCCGGCATTGCCGACCCGGCGCTGAAATCGCTCGGCGGCTCCAAACGTTTCGTGGTCTGCGTGCGCTACAATGCGAAGAAGGGCCGCAACGACTACGTCGGCGTCAAGGAGGTCGCGGCAGTGTTCGTCGCCGGCCGGTTCGACCGCTTCGTCGAAACGGCGCACGATACCGCGAACGACCAATGTGCCGGCGCGACCTATGCGGCGTTCCCCGAACTTGAAAAGCTGTCGCGGTAGCGCGCCGCGACGCCCCCGATCTTGCGCGACGCGAGTGAAAGCTCGCCCCTAGATCACATCCGCGGTCGCGGCATAGTATCGCTCCAGCAGGTTTGTCTGCAGCTGTGCTGCGCAAGGCGCCTTTCCGGAGTAACGGCGATCGACTTTGCCCTTTCCGAACTTCAGCAATCGGTGCGCGGCGCGATTGAGAAGATTTGCGCGGGCTTTCCCGACGATTATTGGCTTGAGCGCGACCGCGACGGAAAATTTCCCGACGAATTGCATCGCGCGCTCGCCGCCGACGGCTGGCTTGGTATCTGTATGCCGGAAGCCTACGGCGGCTCGGGCCTCGGCATCACCGAAGCCGCAATCATGATGCAGACCATCGCTCAATCCGGCGCCGGATTTTCCGGCGCTTCCGCCGTGCACATGAACATCTTCGGCCTTAATCCGGTCGTGGTCTACGGCACGGACGAGCAGAAGCAACGGATGCTGCCGCCGATCGCCACCGGCAAGGAGAAAGCCTGCTTCGCCGTGACCGAGCCGAATGCGGGCCTCGAAACCGGCAAGCTGCAAACCCGCGCCGAGCGCCGCGGCGACCGTTACGTGATCAACGGCGCCAAGATCTGGATCTCGACCGCCCAAGTGGCGGACAAAATGTTGATCCTCGCCCGTACCACGCCGGTCGAGCAGGTGCGCAAGCCGACCGAAGGTCTAAGCCTGTTCTATACCGCGCTCGATCGCCGGCACGTCGAAGTGCGCGTGATCGACAAGATGGGACGCAAAGCGGTCGATTCCAATCAGGTATTCATTGACGCGCTGGAAGTGCCGCTCGACGACCGCATCGGCGAAGCGGGCCGCGGCTTCGAATACATCCTGCACGGCATGAATCCGGAGCGCATCCTGATCGCCGCCGAAGCGATCGGGCTCGGCCGCGCCGCGCTGCGGCGGGCGACGTCTTATGCAAAGGAACGTGTCGTGTTCGGCCGGCCGATCGGACAAAATCAGGCCATTCAGCATCCGCTGGCCGAATGCTGGATGGAGCTGGAAGCCGCCGAGCTGACAATGCTCAAGGCCGCCTGGCAATACGACCGGAACATTCCCTGCGGACCGGCTGCCAACGCCGCCAAATATCTCGCCGCCGAAGCCGGCTTCAAAGCCTGCCAGACCGCGATCATGACCCACGGCGGCTATGGCTACGCCAGGGAGTATCACGTCGAGCGCTACCTGCGCGAAAGCATGATCCCGCGCATCGCGCCCGTGACGCCGCACCTCATTCTCTGCTTCATCGCCGAGAAGGTTTTGGGGCTGCCGAAATCGTATTGAGGAATTTCGCGGTCACGCCCGTCATCGGCCAATCACCGGCCTGAACCGCCCCCGCGTGGCACGCCGGGACCTCGCATGCGCGCCGGCTAAACCGTGAAAACACCGCCGCTATAAACTGCTACAATGAGATCCGGAAAAACGTCACGGGCACAATAAATGTCACGAGCATAGTGGAGGATCAAATGACCGATGAACCGCTCGTGGTGCTGGTAACGCGGGAAATGCCGGATGGCACATTCGCCGCGGTCGACGCGCTACGAAGTCTTCGCATCATTCAGGCCGGCTTTAGAAATGCCGACGAGGCGGAGAAATTCATTGAGGATTTTTATATAGCGCGTGGCGTCCTGAGGCCGCGCGAAGCGAAACAATAACCCGAACGCAAGCACGGAGGGTCGATCGAGTGCGGCGTCACCGCGATCGCCGCAGCTACAAATACTTGGCTTGCAGATCAATGGTCGTTTCGACGCCAAGGCGATCGAAGTTGGACTTCAGCCACTGGTCGGCGCGTTCGCGGCCGATCTTGTAAAGATGCTGCAGGAAATCCCAGTCGGCGTTCAACTTGCTGGAATTTGACAGGGCGCCGATGACGTCCTCGCCGTCGATCGCATGAATGAGCATTCGTTTGCCGTCGACTATCTTGCCGTCGTCAATGAGCTTGGTAACAAAGGCAACGACCCGCATCTCTCGCATGACCGACGAATTGAAAGTGAGCTCCTGCATACGACTGAGAATGGCTTGGGGGGTGGTCGGGTTTTCCGGCCGTTCGCTCGGCGTCAGACGAATAAGAACGATGTCGCGCGCCTGGCATGCATAGATCACGGGAAACAGCGCCGGATTCCCCATAAAGCCGCCGTCCCAATAGAATTCGCCGTCGATCTCGACGGCATGCATCATCAGCGGTTGGCACGACGACGCGACCACATGATCCGCGCGGAGTTCGTCGGAACGAAAGATTTTCACCTTGCCGTTGCGCACGTTGGTTGCGCATAGAAACAGCTTGACGGCAGATTGCCGGCGCAAAACCTCGAAATCGATAACTTCTTCGAGCAGTTTCTTGAATGGATTGTAGTTCAGTGGATTGAGTTGATAGGGCGAGAACACCTGACTGAGCGTGTCGGTGAACACGTAGCCCGGCGAATGATCAAGACCGAAATTTCCGTAAATCTTGTCGAGGAAGGAAGGTTGAAAGATGCTGGCGGATGCCATGTCGGACAATCGTCTCCAGTACCGATCGAGCGATCGCTTTGCCCCTTCGCGTCCGCCGACGGCCAAGCCGTAGGCGAGCACCACAGCATTGACGGCGCCGGCGCTCGTCGCGCTGATGCCGTCGAGGGCTAGCCGTTCCTCCTCCAGCAGGCGGTCAAGCGCGCCCCAGGTGAAGGCACCGTGACTGCCGACACCTTGAAGCGCCAAATTGACGAGCTTTTGCTCGGCAACCGGCGGGCCGGCTTGCATACTGCTTGGGCTGGCATGCACGGTCATGGTCGGCTACGCGTTCGGGCTGGTTGCGCGGCCAAGATACCTACAAAGGCCCCGCGCTACCAGCCTTCAACGCGAACCTAATAGTCACGGCGGTAACTGTTGGATATTTTGGCGCGATGCCAGCGCTTAGAGAAAGATAGAGTGGGTCCGCAAACCCGTCGAGCCGACCCTGCCGAGCGTCAAAAAATGTCCCGGTCCCAGCCACAGCAAGACAGCCAAGCCCCGCTTCAAGGTCTCCGCGTCATCGACCTGACGTCGATGGTGCTGGGCCCCTACGCTACGCAAATTCTGGCGGATTACGGCGCCGATGTCATCAAGGTCGAGCCGCCGCACGGCGATCTGATGCGCCGGGGCAGCGCCAGCAAGAACGCCGGGATGAGCGCGATGTATCTTCAGCTCAACCGCAACAAGCGCAGCGTCGTTCTCGACCTTAAACAGCCGGCGGCGCGGGCGGCGTTGCTGCGGCTGTGCGAGCGGGCCGACGTTCTCGTACACAACACGCGGCTGGCGGCGATGCGCCGGCTCAAGCTCGGCGGCGACGATGTGCGCCAGGTCAATCCGCGGCTGGTCTATGTCAGCCTGACCGGTTACGGCGACAACGGACCGTACGCCGGCAAGCCGGCTTATGACGATCTCATTCAGGGCATCAGCGCGCTGCCGGCGACCGCAGCGCAAGCCGGCGCACGGGAGCCGCGCTACGTGCCGCTCACACTGACCGATCGCATCGTCGGCATCAACGCGGCGCATGCAATGCTCGCCGCCATCATTTGCCGCGACCGCTCAGGCGAAGGCCAGTCGATCGAGTTGCCGATGTTCGAGACCATGGCGCAGTTCGTGCTTGGCGATCATCTCGGCGGCCGCACCTTCGATCCGCCGATCGGCAAGCCGGGCTATGAACGGCTGCTGACGCCCAACCGCCGCCCGTACGCAACGCGCGACGGTTATGTCTGCGCGCTCATTTATACCGACAAGCATTGGCAGGCATTCTTTGCGGCGCTCGGCCGCCTCGAGGAATTCAACGCCAACCCGCGCCTGTCGGACTACAATAAGCGCGCGCAGCACTATAACGAACTCTACGGCATGGTCGCCGACATCCTGCAAACCCGAACGACCGCCGAGTGGCTGGCGTTCTTCGAGGGCTGCGATATTCCGTGCGCACCGATGCATGATCTCGACGCCTTGATCGACGATCCGCACCTTGACGCCGTCGGCTTCTTCCAGATGCAGGCCCATCCGACCGAGGGTCGGCTGCGTTACACCGGCATTCCCAGCCGCTGGAACGGCGCGGCGCTCAAAATCACGCGCCACGCGCCGCGCCTGGGCGAGCACAGCGCCGCAGTCCTCAAGGAAGCCGGTGTTGCGCCCGCCGAAATCGACGCGCTCCTGAAAACCGGAGCCACGGTCGACGGGGAAACTGCCGCCGGCGCCGGGGCGCAGCATCGGGCCGCATTGCCCTGAAAAGTCCGATAGCCTAGCTTGCGGCGAACCAAAAGTTTTCCGGGAGGACGCTCATGTTCCGGCTGTCGATTGTTGCGGCCTTGCTCGCCTCGCTGACTGCCGCCGCGCAGGCCGCCGACGCCCCCGCCGAAATCAAGCTCGGAACGCTCTATGCGTCCGCCGGACGCTACGCCAGCATTTCGCTGCCGGTGCATTACGGTCTTAAGCTGTGGATCGATCAAAAGAACGCCGAGGGCGGGGTCTACGTCAAAGCCTTCGACAAGAAGATCCCGCTCAAGCTCGTCGCCTACGACGACCAGAGCAACACCGCGACCGCGGCAACGCTCTACAATCAGCTCATCACCCAGGACAAGGTCGACATTCTGATTTCAGACTCGGGCTCGGTGCTGACCTCGGTCGCGGTGCCGATCGCCCGCGACCATAAAATGCTGCTGATCGATCAGACCGGCACCGGCGCGACGTTCTTCACGCCCGATAACCCGTATATCGCGCTGATGGCCGATCCGGTTTCCAGCATCTGGCCGAAGCCGCTTGCGGATTTCCTCACCCACGACGGTCCCGGCCTCGGCATCAAGCGGGTCGCCATCCTCTACGCCACCAACGACTTCACCGGCACGCAAGCCAACGCGGTGCGGAAGTTCATCAAGGAATCCAGTTCCGGTGTCGAGATCGTGTACGACCAGGGCGTGCCGACCGAGACCTCGAACTATACGGTATTGCTCAACAACATCCGCGCGACCAATCCCGACGCCGTGGTCCATCTCGGCTACGCGGCAAACGACATCGCGTTCCTGCGCAACGTTCAGGACAGCGGCATCAAGTTCAAGTTCCTGTTCTGCATTTATCCGGGCACCGAAAACGAGCTGCTGGAGAAGAGCCTCGGCAACGGACCGCTCAATTACGTGTTTACCTATGTGACGTCGTCGCAAATGTCATACCAGACCAACTTCGGCATGCCGCTGAAGGAATTCCAGGAAGCCTGGCACAAGAAGTACGGCGATACCCACGTGGAATTCGGCTTCAATTCCGTGGCCGGCTATACCACCGCTCTGGTGCTGGAAAAGGCGCTGGCGACTGCCGAGAGCCTCGACCAACTCGAACTCCGCAAGGCGATCTTCGCCCAATCGGGCAGCCTCAAGACCCTGGACGGCACCTTCGAGCTCGATCCGACCGGCGCCCAGATCGGCGAGATCACTCCGCTCGGGCAGCTCGTGCTCGACGGCGATCATCTGAAGCTGGTGACAGTCTGGCCGCACGAACTCGCCAACGGCAGGCCGATCTATCCGCGTCCGTGACGATGGCTTTCGCCGGTCGAACTTAAGCCGGCCGCCGCGGAGCACGCTGAATGTTTGTCTACAGCCTGCTGGCCGGCCTCCTGTTCGGCCTCTACTTCTCCTTGATCGGACTCGGGCTCAACCTCGTGTTCGGCGTCATGCGCATCGTCAATCTGGCGCATGGCGATTTTCTGATGCTTGGCGCCTTCCTCGCATTCTGGCTGTTCACGCTGTTCGCGCTTAATCCGCTTCCGGCGGTCGCGATCGCGTTCGTTGCGTTCATGATCATCGGGCTGCCGCTCTATTATTTGCTGGTGCCGCGGCTGTTGCGCGCCAAGGATCCGGAAATGTTGTCGTTCATTTTGTTCTTCGGCCTGTCACAGGTGATCGAAGCAGTGACGACAATCGCCTTCGGCACCAGCGAGCGGTCGATACCGGGCGACCAGCTCGGGCGCGCGGTCACGGCGGTGGCGAGCCGGTTCGCCGGCCACCCGGTCGAGCCCGGCCCGGTGGAACTGTTCGGACAGACATTTCCGGCGTCGTGGGTGGCGAGCAGCATTGCCAGCGGCTGCGCCGTGCTGCTGGTTTATCTTTATCTGTATCAGACCAGGCTCGGTTATCTGACCCGGGCGGTGATGGACAATCGCGAAGAGGCCGTCGCCACCGGCATCGACGTGCATCGGGTGTCCGCCATTGCGTTCGGCATCGGCATCGGACTTGCGGCGGCAGCCGGCGTCTTCGCGCCGTTCATCCTCGGCAGCATTACGCCAGCCATGGGCGCAGAAGTGACGATCACGGCCTTCGCCGTCATTGTCATCGGCTCGCTCGGCAATCCGCTCGGCACCGTGCTCGGCGGCGTGATTTATGGCGTCTCCTACATGTTCATGCAGAGTTACTACAGCTCATGGGCCAATCTCCTGCCCTATGTTCTGCTGGTCGTCATTCTGCTGGTGCGGCCGAGCGGGCTCCTCGGACGGCAGGTGCGGCGTGCCTAGATTTGTCCGCCACCTGCTGCTGATCTTGCTGCCGGTCGTTGCCGCGTTCGCGATTCTGCCGAGCCTCTACGGCAATCATCTGCTGCTGTTTAATTTCATCATCTTCATGACGCTGGCGCAGGGCCTCAACGTCATTTACGGGTTCACCGGTTACCTGCCGTTCGGCTATGTCGGATTCTTCGGCGCCGGCGCCTACGGCTTTTCGCTGATGGTCATGCACCTGCAGTCGCCGCCGCTCATCGCTCTGGCGGTCGGCGCCGCCGCCGCCATTGTGCTGGCGCTGTTGCTGACGCCGCTGTTTCGGCTCTCCGGCGCCTACTTTTCGATCGCCAACCTCGCCGCGGCGCTTGCGGTGCTGCAGGTGGTGTCGAACCCCAATCTGGAAGACATCACCAAAGGACCGTACGGCATCAGCCTCAGCGGCGTGTTTGATCCGACGCTCAGCTACGCCACGGCGCTCGCGATCCTGGCGGCGACGCTGGCGCTGGTGATTTATCTCCGCAACTCGCATTTCGGCATGGCGCTGAAAGCGATCCGCGAGGACCCGATCAGCGCCGGCATGGCCGGCATCAACGTCGTGCGCGAGCGCATCATCGCCTGGCTGCTGAGCGCGCTGATCGCCGGCCTCGCCGGCGGCGTGTTCGCCTGGTATGTCTCGGTGTTTTATCCCGAGACCGTGTTCAGCGTCGAATTCACGATCTTTGCGATCGTGTTTGTTCTGTTCGGCGGCAGCGCCACCGTGACCGGGCCGATCCTCGGCGCCGTCATTCTCTACGGCATCTACAACGCGGTCGGTATTTCCACGCCGCAATATTTTCAGCTGATCTACGGCGCGCTGATCATGGGCCTGGTGCTGTTCCTGCCGAACGGGCTCGCCTCACTGCTGCAAAGATGGGGCATCAATGTCCCGTGAAGCTAAGCCGCTGTTGACCGTCGAAGGCCTGGTGAAGCGCTTCGGCGGCTTTCGCGCGCTCGATGTTCTGAGCTTTTCGGTCGGCGCCGGCGAAATCCTCGGTCTGGTCGGGCCGAACGGCTCCGGCAAGACCACCTGCATCAACGTGATCTCCGGCCTCTATCGGCCCGACGGCGGCACCATCCATTTCGAAGGCCGCTCGATCGGCGGCCTGCCGTCGCATCGGCTGGTGCACGCCGGGATCAATCGCACCTTTCAGGTGCCGCGGCCGTTTCTCACCCTCACCGTGCGCGAGAACGTCGAGATTGCGCTGGCCTACGGCCGCGATCGCAATCGCGGTGATGCCGGCACGCTGTTGTCGTCGCTCGATCTCGCCGCATTCGCCGAGCAGCCGGCCATGGAGCTCAACAGCGCGCACCAGAAGATGCTCGATCTTGCCCGCGCACTCGCGACCGGTCCGCGGCTGTTGCTGGTCGACGAACTGGCCGCCGGCCTCAATCCCGCTGAACTCGAACGCGTCGCCGCAAAGCTCAAGGAGCTGGCGCGTTCCGGCATTGCGCTCCTTGTCGTCGAGCACCTGATGGGATTCATCGATCAGATCACCGACCGCATCATTGTCATGAACGCCGGCAAGGAAATATTCGAGGGCCGGCTGGTGGAGGCGGCGAGGAATTCGCAGGTCGTCGAGGTTTTTCTCGGAGCCGAGCATGCCGCCTGACGCGCCGCGGCCGCTGCTCTCGGTGTCCGGCGCCACCGCCGGGTATCGGCGCATGCAGGTGCTGTGGGGCGTCGATCTGTCAGTTCGTGAGCACGAGGCGGTCGTTCTGTTAGGCGCCAACGGCGCCGGCAAGACGACGCTCTTGAAGGCGATCATGAACCTGATCGAGCTGTGGGCGGGCCGCATCGATTTTGCCGGCGAGGACATCACTCAGCTTCGCACCGACCAGCGGGTGCGGCGCGGCATCGTTTTCATGTCGGAAGCTTCCGGATTTCCAGGCCTCACCATCGAGGAAAATGTCCTGATCGGCGCTCAATTTCTATCCAAGAGCCGTGCCCGTGAACGGATCGACGAACTCTACACCGTGTTTCCCGCGCTGGCCGAGCGGCGGCGCGCCCGCGCCGGCAGCCTGTCCGGCGGCCAGCGTAAAATGCTTGGTGTCGCCAAAGCTCTGGTCGGCGATCCGCGCCTGTTGGTCATGGACGAGCCCTCAGCGGGCTTGTCGCCGCTCTACGTCAAGGAAGTGATCGCGCTGCTGGCGCGATTTCGCGAGAAGCGCCTGGCGCTGCTGATTGCCGAGCAGAATGTGAACTTTCTGGTGCTTGCCGATCGGGTCTATACGCTGGATGGCGGCCGTATCGGCTTCGCCGGCACAGTCGGCGCGATGCAGCAGAACGACGCTTTGCGGCGTGCTTATTTTGGCTTGAAATAGGCCGGGTTGTGACGAGCGCAGAACGGCAACAAATTTCCCTCCGGCGCCCAATGGCCAGTGGAAATCGCCGCACAGCGGTCGTAATTTATCGGTACCGATTGCGTCTTTAACGTACCCGATTGCGCGAAATCCCAACCCGGAGATCAAGCCATGCGCCGCCTGCTCTACGCCACGACCGCCATGTTCGTTTCCGTCCTGGCCGTGACTCTCGTCGCCGAGCTCGGCCAGGCCCAAAATCCGCAGCAGGTGCCGATGCCGCCCGGCGGCTTCAAGCCGCCGCCGGCCGCGCCGGTCAAGCCCTACAAGCCGATCGCGGTCACGCCGCCGGCGCCGTACGACGATCCGAGTTTCGTTGCTTTCCGCAAGCAGCTCACCGAAATCGCCCAGCACAAGGACCGTGCGGCGCTGACCAAGGTCGTGGTGCCGCAGGGCTTCTTCTGGATGCAGGACAAGGATCTCGCCGACAAGCGCAAGCCGTCGATCGCCAATCTTGCCGCTGCCATCAATCTCGACGCCAAAGACGATTCCGGCTGGGCGGCGATTGCGGGCTACGCCAATGATCCGACCGCCTCGCCGTTGCCCGATCGGCAGGGCGTGATCTGCGCGCCGGCCGACCCGACTATCGATCCGAAGGTGTTTGAAGCGCTGACGCAGAGCACTAAGACCGAGCCGCCCGATTGGGGCTATCCCACCAAGGACGGCATCGACGTGCACAGCGGACCGAAACCGAATACACCGGTCACCGAAAAACTCGGTCTTTATCTGGTGCGGGTGCTGCCTGACAGCACGCCGGGCGACGACCCCGACCAGCCGCAATTCCTTCACATCGCGCTGCCGTCGGGAAAGACCGGCTACGTTTCCGAGGATGCGATCTCCGGACTTGGCGGCGACGCGATGTGCTACAGCAAGGGACCAAGCGGCTGGATGATCGCCGGCTATTTCGGCGGCGCCCCCAGTCAATAACGGGCGTGAGCAAGCGCTTAGCGAGCGCGGCACGAATCGGCGCTGCGCTGACGTGCCTGCTTGCTGCGCCTGTTCTGGCGCAGCAGCGGTTGCAGCCGGCCGCCGGTTTCCAGCCGACTGCACAGGACGTCCCGCCCGGCGTCGATCATGGCAATGTCAGTGACGACCTTCCCGAAACATTTCAGCGCCGGGCGGTGTTCTATCGCTCGCAACATCCGGTCGGCACCATCATCATCGAAACCGGCGAGCGTCACCTCTATTTGATCGAGAGCGAGACACGCGCGCTGCGTTACGGCATCGGCGTCGGCCGCGAAGGTTTCGCCGCGGCCGGCCTGATGCGGATTACGCGCAAAACCGAATGGCCGGATTGGGTGCCATCGCCCGAGGTTATCGCGCGTCAGCCGTATCTTCCGCGCGTCATAGCCGGCGGCCCCGGTAACCCGCTTGGCGCCCGTGCCATGGAACTCGGTAACCTCTACCGCATCCATGGCACCAACGCGCCGGAAACGATCGGCCAGGCGCTCCTGATCGGCTGCTTTCGCCTTGTCAATGATGATGTGATCGACGTTTACGACCGCGTCCCGATCGGCACGCGCGTCATCGTGCGGCAGAATTAAAATCAAACGATCAAGAGGCGTATCCCGGACGCGGTGCAGAGTGAAACGGTGCACCGCTGATCCGGGATCGTCGCAGACTCAGAGTTTGGCAAGATGCCGGTTCTGCAGCGCACCACTTCGTGCTGCGCCGCGCCCCGGGGCAAGCGACTACCGTGTCGACATGCTCTCGACCGACTTCGCGGTCTGACCAAACAGGATGGCGCGTTCCTCGGCGGTGCGAATGCCGCCGGCACCCGGATTGACGTCCTTCACGATGGCGTAAGCGCGTTTGACTGCATCGCGTGCGGCGATGGCTTCGAGCCAGCGTTTGAGGTGCGGGAAGTCGGCGATGTTCTGGCCTTGCCGCTCCCACGGAACGACCCAGGGATAGCTCGCCATGTCGGCGATTGAATACTCGCCGGCGAGATAATCGCGGTCGGCCAGTCGCTTGTTCATCACGCCGTAGAGCCGATTGACCTCGTTGCGATAACGGTCGATGGCGTAGGGAATTTTCTCCGGCGCATAATTGCCGAAATGATTGTACTGACCGGCCATCGGTCCCAGTCCGCCCATTTGCCAGAACAGCCATTCGCTGGTTTCGGTGCGCGCGCGTAAATCCTTGCCGCCGAACTTGCCGGTCTTCGCGGCGAGATAAACGAGGATCGCCCCGGATTCGAATACCGAAATCGGCTTGCCGCCGTCCGGCGGATTGTGGTCGACAATGGCGGGAATACGGTTGTTCGGCGCGACCGCCAAAAATGCCGCCTTGAACTGCTCGCCCTTGCCGATATTGACCGGGATGATTTTGTACTGCAGCCCGGTCTCCTCAAGGAAAATTGTAACCTTATGGCCGTTCGGCGTAGTCCAGTAATGCACATCAATCATGACAAGCTCGCCCGTTGTGGTGAATTGTTCGGCACTCTAACGCCGCCGGATGCCTCCAAGAAACCCGCCGTGGGCGCAGCCCTGCCAACCAACAGCTGGGACCCTCGGCGCGTGGTTTCAAGGCTAAGGAATTAGCAACGAGCCGCCGCCATAGTCGCGAAGTTCTAAAGCCTACTTCGACCAAGGACTCCGACATGGCCGATGTTAAAATGGCCGACGCTGAAATGGCCGCCGTTGGCGCCAACACGCCGCGACAAGACTGGCACGACATTCGCGTTTTGATGTGGGCAAGCGCCATCTTCACCGGCCTGACCGTCATTGCCTATGTCGCAAAAATTTCCTGGGTTGAGCCGATCCCACGCGATGCCACGTCGCTCGTCGTCGGGCGCGACTTCCTGAATTTTTGGATGTATGGACGCGCCGCTTGGCTGCCCGATCCAAGCCGGTTCTACGATCCGCACCTGTACAATGCCGTTCTGACCGCTTTGCTTGGCGCGGACTATCCCGGACAAAACTGGTCGTACCCGCCAAGCATCATGCTGATCGCCGGCGCATTCGGACGGTTAAGCTATTTTCCGGCTTTGCTGTGTTGGACGGTCCTTGGCTTAGGTATTTTTGTTTGGGTCGCGCACCGCAATATCGGCGACCACCGATTGCTGATCCCGATCGTGCTCTCGCCCGCCGCCATTTTCTGCCTGATGTCGGGACAGAGCTCGTTCCTGACCACAGCGATGCTGTTGACCATCATGTCATGCGTCGACCGAAGACCCACCCTCGCGGGCGTGCTGATCGGGCTACTGACGTTGAAGCCGCAGCTTGGGCTGCTGTTTCCGGTGATGCTGCTGGCGTCAGCCCGCTGGCGCCCCTTTGTTGCCGCGACCATCACGGCCGTTCTCATTGTCGGGGTGACCGCCGCGGTGTTTGGGCCGCAGGTGTGGACCGATTTCGTGCTGAAGGGCCTTCCCGTTCAGAACCTGGTGCTGGTCGATCCGGAGCGGGTCGGGACGCCGTTCTATCCGACCATTTTCATGAACGTGCGCGGCACCGGCGCCAGCTATGTGGTCGCCATGGCCGTTCAGGCCTGCTTTTCGGCGTTCGCGGTCGGCGCCGTCTTCTTTGCCTACCGATACCGGAACAACGCCGATCCACAGCTGCTCAGCGCCTTGTTCTTTGCCTGCTCGATTTGCGCGGGGCCGTATCTGCTGTCCTATGACACGTTGTCCAGCACTTGCTTCGCGGTGATGCTGCTCGCTTCCGGAAAGCTCGATGGGCGCGGGCAGACGCTGGCAAAGCTTATGTATTGGCTGCCGCTCATTCAGATTGTGGTCGGGCAATTCCACGTTCCGGGTCCGGCACTGATCCCGCCTGCCTTTGCCATCTACGCATTGATGCGGCTGAACGATCGTCCGCACCCGGCTCGCGCAGCGACGCAGACCGTCCCCGCCGGCGGCGCCCCGGCGCCCGCAGCGCAAGCTTGACGAATCAGAATTCGGCAACACCGGATTTCAGATCAAACGCGGTGCCGGCCGCGGGCGGCCGAGCAGTTGCGCGGGAGTCCGGGCAAATACCTTAAGCCAATGTTAAAATAAGCCACCCACGATGCGCGCCGAAAACAATCAGCCCGCGGCGCGCATGTCGATGATCCATTCACCCCTGCACGTCGGCGCCCTGTCGCCGTTCCAGGCGTCGGGGTCCGCGAAGCGATCGTGCCTGGAATTTTATTTGCTCCGCATCGCGCAAGGATTGGCGCTGGCGGTGTTCCTGAGCTTCTGCATTTTGTGGGTGCAGTGGCAGGCCTCCGCCACCGGCGTGAGCAAATTATCCGGCGACTTCGTCAGCTTCTGGACCGCCGGCAAACTGGCGCTGCAGGGGCACGCGGCGGAAGCCTACACCAGGCTGCCGCACTTTGCGTTGCAGCTCGAGCTGCATCACGATCCCGGATGGGGCTATCTGGCATTCTTCTATCCGCCGTTTTTCCTGTTGCTTTGCGCGGGTTTGGCGCTGCTCGGCTTTTTTCCCGCGCTCTGCGTCTGGCTGGCCGCCACGCTTGCCTGCTACATCGCGGCGTTGCGCGCGCTATTGCCGAAGGGCCTGCGCGACGGCATGCCCGTCTGGGTGCTGTTCCTCGGCTATCCTGCGGTGATGATCAATGCCGGCTTCGGGCAGAACGGCTTCCTGAGCACGGCGCTATTTGGCGGCGTGGCGGTCTGGCTGGACCGGCGGCCGGCCTTGGCCGGCATCTGCCTGGGCAGCCTCGCCTACAAGCCGCAGCTCGGCATCATCGTGCCGCTGGCGTTGATCGTGGCGCGGCGGTGGCGCTGTTTCGTCTTCGCCGCCGCGACCGTCCTGGTTTTGGCGGCCGCGGCGACACTGGCGTTCGGCACCGACGTCTGGCCGGCATTCATGGCCGGCATGGGCGATGCGCGGCGCGATTGGATGGAGCCGCCCAATCCGCTTTATCTGATCTATTGGATCACGGTGTTCGGCGCGGTGCGCCTGCACGGCGGCTCGCTGGCACTAGCCTACGGCGCGCAAGCGGTCGTAACCGTGGCGGCCGCGATGATGCTGGTGCGCGCGCTGCTGCAGCGGCCCGTAGGCATCCGGTCCGGCAAAGCGGAAGTCGCGGCGATCACGGCCTGCGTGCCGTTCTGCTCGCCGTTCATGCTCGAATACGATCTCATCATCCTCGCCGTGCCGATGGCCTGGCTGCTCGGCGAGGCGTTACGCGATGGTTTCCGCCGCGGTGAACTTGCGGCATTGGTCGCGGCCTATCTCGCGCCGGCCTTGTTCAAAGTCGCGGCGTTCGACAACGCGCTGAAGCTCAGCGTCATCGCTGCCGCGGCGCTGCTGTTCGTCATGGTGCTGCGCCGCATGACGGCGCCATCCGTACAGCCTTCAGGACTGGACCGCGCGGTGCCGGCTGCGTAAACCCTCGTTCGCAGGGAGCACAGTCCAAGGACCGACATGATCACCGAAATTGCCCAAATCGAAGTCAAGCCCGGCATGGAAACCGAATTCGAAACCGGCGTGAAAAACGCCGCGCCGGTTTTCAAGCGCGCCAAAGGCTGCCGCGGCATGGAACTGCGGCGCTCGATCGAACATCCGAGCCGCTATCGCCTGTTCGTCGCCTGGGAAACGGTCGAGAATCACACCGTCGATTTCCGCGGCTCGCCCGACTTCCAGGAATGGCGCAAACTGGTCGGCCATTGCTTCGCCTCGCCGCCTGAAGTCGAACACGTGCGGGAGGCGGTGAAGGGATTCTGAGCCCGTGTCATTCCCGCGAAAGCGGGAATCCATTCCCGCGGCCAAAGCGGTCATTGCTCAGACAGGGATTATGGGTCCCCCGCTTTCGCGGGGACGACTTGGAAAGGCGTGATCCCTATCAACAGCGCCACCTTTTCCCACCCACGGACTCGGCCCATATTGGGGTCATGGCGAAAGGCCGCGACCCAGCCAAGCACTCGAAAAAGGACCCGGCCAAACCGACCCGCGCCAAGGCGGCGCGGCCGGATGCGGCGCCGCTCGATCCGGCGCTGGCGGATTTGCTCAATCCCGCGATCGGCCAGGGCCGCGCCGGCGTCGGCTCACAGACCGGGATCGCTTCGCCGCAGGCGGGCGCAGACCAGCCGGCGTCCAAGCTCGCGCCGCCATCGGATAATTCCTTTGACCGCCGGGCCGATTTCGCCAACGCCCACCGGGCGCGGGCCTCGGTGGCGCGCGGTTTCGGCGAACCGCCGCAGCAGGGCTATGTCGGCAAAACGCCGGCGCCGCCGGGCGACGATCCCGATCTGGCGCGCGCGCTCGGCATCGATGAGCAGGACGGAGAGCCGGAAGAAAACGCCCGCAACGTCATCACTCCCGACATGGGCCCGGCGCATCTGCGGCTCGCGCGCTCGGGTCGCGACGAGGTCGGGACGGTCGCCGGGCTCGCCAGCCAGCAATCGCTCGACCGCTTGCTGCGCGAAGGCCGGCCGGAATTTCGCGAATATGACGGCGCCAACAAAATCTGGACGCCGCATCGTCCGCCGCGGCCGGAGAAATCCGAAGGCGGCCGCCGCTTGGTGATCAAGTCCGAGTTCGACCCGAAGGGCGATCAGCCGCAGGCGATCGCCGATCTGGTCGAAGGGGTCAAGCGCAACGACCGCACCCAGGTGCTGCTCGGCGTCACCGGCTCGGGCAAGACTTTCACCATGGCCAAGGTGATCGAAGAGACGCAGCGGCCGGCGCTCATTCTCGCGCCCAACAAGACGCTGGCGGCGCAGCTCTACGGCGAGTTCAAGAATTTCTTCCCCGACAACGCCGTCGAATATTTCGTCTCCTATTACGACTACTACCAGCCGGAAGCGTATATCCCGCGCACCGACACCTATATCGAGAAGGATTCCTCGATCAACGAGCAGATCGACCGCATGCGCCATTCGGCGACGCGGGCGCTGCTCGAGCGCGACGACGTGGTCATCGTCGCTTCGGTGTCGTGCATCTACGGCATCGGTTCGGTCGAGACCTATTCGGCGATGACGTTCTCGCTGAAGAAAGGCGAGCGTATCGACCAGCGCGCGCTGCTCGCCGACCTGGTCGCGCTGCAATACAAGCGTTCCGGCGGCGACTTCTATCGCGGCTCGTTCCGCGTCCACGGCGACGTCATCGAGATTTTTCCGGCGCACTACGAGGACCGCGCCTGGCGGGTGTCGCTGTTCGGCGACGAAATCGAATCGATTCACGAATTCGATCCGCTCACCGGGCAGAAGACGGACGAGCTGGAATTCGTCAAAATCTACGCAAATTCGCACTACGTGACGCCGCGCCCGACGCTGCTGCAGGCGATCGCCGGCATCAAGCTCGAGCTGAAACACCGGCTCGATCAGCTCAATGCCGCCGGTCGGCTGCTCGAAGCCCAGCGGCTCGAGCAGCGCACGCTCTACGACCTGGAAATGATGGAAGCGACCGGCGCCTGCGCCGGCATCGAGAACTATTCGCGCTATCTCACCGGCCGCAAACCCGGCGAACCGCCGCCGACTTTATTTGAATACGTCCCCGACAACGCGCTGGTGTTCGTCGACGAAAGCCACGTCACCGTGCCGCAGCTCGGCGGCATGTATCGCGGCGACTTCCGGCGCAAGGCGACGCTGGCCGAATACGGCTTCCGGCTGCCGTCGTGCATGGACAACCGGCCGCTGCGCTTCGAGGAATGGGACGCAATGCGGCCGCAGACCGCCGCGGTCTCCGCCACGCCCGGGTCGTGGGAGCTCAACGAATCCGGCGGCGTGTTCACCGAGCAGGTTATCCGCCCGACCGGGCTGATCGATCCGCCGGTCGACATCCGGCCGGCGCGCACCCAGGTCGACGATCTGGTCGGCGAAGTGCGGCAGGTGGCGCAGAACGGCTACCGCGCGCTGATCACCGTGCTGACCAAACGCATGGCCGAGGATTTGACCGAGTACCTGCATGAGCAGGGCATTCGCGTCCGCTACATGCACTCCGACATCGACACCATCGAGCGCATCGAAATCATCCGCGATCTGCGGCTCGGCGCCTTCGACGCGCTGGTCGGCATCAATCTGCTGCGCGAGGGGCTCGACATTCCCGAATGCGCGCTGGTCGCCATCCTCGACGCCGACAAGGAGGGCTTCCTCCGCAGCGAAACCAGCCTGGTGCAGACCATCGGCCGCGCCGCGCGCAACATCGACGGCCGGGTCATCCTCTACGCCGATGCCGTCACCGGTTCGATGGAGCGCGCCATGGCCGAGACCAATCGCCGGCGGGAGAAGCAGGAAGCCTACAATGCCGAGAACGGCATTACCCCGGAAAGCGTGCGCAAGGGCATCTCGGACATTTTGCAGAGCGTGTACGAGCGCGACCATGTACTGGTCGCGACCGGCGATGGCGCCGGCGAGTTCGAGGAGGTCGCCACCATCGGCCACAATTTCGAGGCGGTGGTCGCCGATCTGGAAACGCGGATGCGTGCCGCTGCCGCCGATCTCGACTTCGAGGAAGCCGCGCGGCTGCGCGACGAGATCAAGCGCCTGCGTTCGACCGAGCTGGCCGTGACCGACGATCCCACGGCAAAGACTCTACCCTCTCCTCTAGCGGGAGATGGTCGCCGCGCGCAGCGCGGTGGGGTGAGGGGTACAAGCGGCAGCCCCGGCAAAGTCCACAAGCCCGCGCTCGACGAGATGGGCATCGCGCTCCACCACGAAGTGGCGCCGCACCGCCCCGGCAACGGCGGCAAGCGCGGCGGTCCGCGCCAGCCCACGCTCGACGAAATGGGTCCGGGCGTAGAGTCTGTCCCCGGCAAAAGCTCCGGCCCGCGCTCGACGCTCGGCCGGCCCGGCATGCGCGGCGGCTGGAAGCCGCGCGGCCGGCACTAAGTCAACAGACCTGCGCGCGTCATTGCCGGACTTGACCCGGCAATCCATGCAACAAGCGAATTTGCACGAAGCCGGTGACGCACTTCCGGTCAGCATGGATGCGCGGGTCGAGCCCGCGCATGACAGGATCAAGTCACATAGATTTTTTAGTAGCCCGTTAGATTCTCGAGATTCTCCAGTTCCAACTTAAGTGGGAACCACGATGAATCCGCCGCTCAACATCCTTGCGCCGGGTCGCTGGGATACGTTCGTTCCCTATGGCGGGATGCACGCGGTCGCTTTCGCGGTCTGCGTGCTGCTGATCGCAGCGCCGAGCCTGATCGGCCGCACCCTGTCGGAGAGCGGCGAGCGCAGCCTGCGCTACGGGCTCGCCGCCTTCGCCGTCTGCTACTGGATTATCTACAATGTCTGGTGGAACTGGCACGGGCTTGATCCGCGCACCGGGCTGCCGCTGCAAATCTGCGATCTGAACGGGCTATTGGCGCCGCTGGTGCTGCTGACGCGATGGCGCTGGGCGCAGGCCACCCTGTATTTTTGGACCGCGGCGCTGACGCTGCAGGCCTTCGTTCAACCGGCGCTGCGGGCCGGACCGGCATCGCCGACTTTCTGGGCGTTCTGGATTGCGCACACCATCATCTTCGCGAGCGCCGTCTACGACATCGTCGTGCTCGGCTTTCGTCCGACCTGGCGCGATCTCGGCCGCGCCGTCATCGCCAGCGCCGTCTACATCGCGGTGGTGATGCCGCTCGACATGGCGCTCGGCGCCAATTACGGCTTCCTCGGCGATCCGGCGGACCCGAGCGAAGTCCCGCCCTTCGTCGCCGCGCTCGGCCCCTGGCCGCAACGCGCCATCATCGTCGTCGCCATGGCGCCGGCCGGGTTTGCTGTGGTGCTGCTGCCCTGGCTGATCGCCGCGCGGCGCGGTCGGTCGGAACACAACAAGACGATACCGGGATTGCGCTAACTACGGCATTGCCGTATTATCCGCGAATGCACACCGTGGTCGAAACGGTGCCCTATCTGGCAGACGCTGAACGGTTGTTCAGCCCGGAGGAACAAGCATCCATTGTCGACACCGTGTCGACCGATCCCAGATGCGGCGTTGTAATTCCTGGCACTGGGGGCGTTCGCAAGTTGCGCGTCGCAGCAAGCGGACGCGGCAAGCGCGGCGGCGGGCGTGTTATTTATCCGTTTGGCGGCGATAGTGTGCCGCTGTTTCTGCTGGCCGCTTTTGCCAAAAATGAAAAAGCGGATTTGTCACAAGCAGAACGTAATGGTCTCGCGAGACTAACGGCCGAGTTGCTTCGGAGCTATCGGAGTTTACGATGAGCAAGCGCGCATTCGAGAAGATCAAGGCTGGGCTGGATAGCGCCAAGGCCTATCAGGATGGCACCGCCGACAAAGCAAAGTATCGGATTCACATTCCTCAAAAAATAGACGTTCGCAAAATTCGCACCCGTCTCGGCCTTTCGCAAGAGGCCTTTGCGCAAACCTACGGCTTCGCACTTTCTGCCGTACGCGACTGGGAGCAGGGCCGCCGGCGGCCGGCGCGCCCCGCGCGCATCTTCCGCCACATGGCCGAAACAGCGCCCCACGCCGGGCCGCGGGCCTGGGCAGGAGGACGGCCGGAAGCCCGGCCCCCGCCGCGTTCGACGCGGCGGGGTACCTCAGGCCGGGCGCGACGGCGAACCTTACCGCGTGATCACCTCGGCGATCTTCTTGTCGCTCGGATTAACGATGACCAGTTTGTGCTCCAGCATGGCGAAGTGATACGGCTTGAGCGCCGAAAACGTCGTTGGCGCCGTGCACCAAAACTAGGCTACGTTGCGCCCTTCACGGGCGAATCACCCGTCGAGCAACAAGGAGGTCGTCATGGCGAAAGGTCAGATGCGAAGCAACAAAGAAAAGAAAAAGCCGAAACAGGACAAGAACAAGAAAAATGCCGCCGCCGCCCCTTCCCAGTTCGCCGGCATGCACAGCCAGTCCAAGCCGGGCACTTACCCTTATGGGAAGAAATCCTAGACGATTAGTAGCGCGCATGGGCGTCTCCGTCGACGCCGAGATTGCCGTGTTCTTTGCCTCCTGCGGGGAGACTCTTTTCCCCGAAGTTCGTGCTTCCATTGGCGATCTCCATTTCGGTTTCTGGGGTGACCGCCCCATAGCAAAGAACGCGTTCTGCCCTGCTGGTGTTTCGTTAAAAGCCGTCCAGTGAGTGCATAAAACGGCGCGCGGCGGGTGTCGCGGCGATCGACTGAATTAATGGGTGTCTGGGAGCGGCTGGAGATATAACGGCGCACGTTGCCGTTTTGCCGCAACTTGTGAAAATAGCTGAAGAATTTCCCCTTCATAGAATCCCGCGGCTTGCAGAACGCGGATAGCAGACGACAGAACTTCGTTTGCGATTTCGTACTTATCCGGATTTTCCATAAAAGGCGGACGGGGTTTCATTGGTCTCACTCCGCTGCAACGAGCGAATTATACGCATAAGTTTTCCATGTTGGCGCATACGTCTCCTCTGCTTGATTTCCCCAACTGACCCAATTTTTTCGCGTTCCCCGGGCGAACAGTTCAAGGTATGGGCCGGGGCTGCAAGCCTCGATAATCTTGTATTGCTCGTCCGGCTTACGAGAGTGCTCGCGTTTACGAGTCGCCAACAAATTCACTTGCCGTCGCCCAGGAGCGAGGGTGCGCGCGTTCTTTCCCCTAACGCCAAACAAGATGAGTTCGGTGACGTTACGGAAATAAAAGCCGACCCCGCGACCATCGGAGCCGCCGTCTTTGCGCACTTTGTGCCAGACGATGTTTGATTTGTAGTTGAAGCCCCACGCCTTCATCACGGCAAGGCCCTCGGGCAGCAATGCGTTTGGGCACCATAGGTAGAGATGGGCCACTGGGGCGACTATTTGGACGACCGGAAGCGCTTCGATGTTGCGAAGCGTTAGAGTCGGATAACGCGAAAGACGCCGATATTCCGGCGCGATCTTGCCAGTCTTATTCGCGAATTGCCAAG